>Ga0247837_1002853_pt1 | contig 31559 bp, 30 predicted proteins | sample LaCtaG_2_FD_187115 | JGI IMG/M metagenome (GOLD analysis project Ga0247837, IMG submission 187115) | Freshwater microbial communities from meromictic Lake La Cruz, Castile-La Mancha, Spain - LaCruzMarch2015_14.5m | ecosystem: Environmental > Aquatic > Freshwater > Lake | place: Spain: Castile-La...
TTGCTGGTACAGGATTAGACAAGACTGGAAACACTCTTGATATTGATTCAACTGTAACAACAAATGATGGAACTCAAACCCTTACTAACAAAACTATTAATGGTTCAAGTAATACCATTACGAATGTTTCATTAAGCACTGGAGTTACAGGAACACTTCCTGTTGCTAACGGTGGTACTGGAATTACATCACTTGGAACAGGAATTGCAACATTCCTTGAAACACCATCTTCTGCAAACCTTGCAGCAGCATTAACTGATGAAGCAGGATCTGGAACAGTAGCATTTACTACTAGCCCAACTTTTGTTACACCAACTCTTGGTGAAGCAACAGGTACAAGTCTTTCTCTAACTGGATCTGTAACACTTGCAGATGCTCTTATTGGAACTGCTCTTGCTACCGCTTCAACATCAGCAACAACAATTGATTCATGGTCAGCAACAACATATTCAAGCGCTAAATATCTTGTACAAATGAAAAAGGGTGCAGATATTGAAGTAATTGAAGTTTTAGTTACTGTAGATGGATCAAATAACGTTTACTTAACAGAGTATGCAGATGTAATTAGTAACCTACCACTTGGAGAAACAAATGCTGTTTATAGCAGCGGAAATGTTTTACTACAGGTAACTGGTGTATCAGCAGATACTTCTGTTAAAGTACACAAAGTATATATTGAAGCATAAATAGAATAGAGGTAAAGTGTGGCAACTGTAGACAAAAACTTTAGAGTAAAAAATGGACTTGTCGTCGCTGCCGAAGGTAACTTCGGAGGAACAGTAGTAGTTGCCACACCCACTCACAATACACATGCTACTACAAAAGCATACGTAGATGCTTTAATTTCAAACACAACAATGCCTTCTGGATTAACAGCACCAGTAAGCCCAAGTAATGGATCTTTGTGGTTTGATACATCAACACAAAGAGTTCATGTTTACTATACTGATCAATGGATTTCTATTGCAACCCTTCAAGATGCAGAAACACTTCAAGATCACATTCACAATACATCAATTGATGGAAGTGGTTTGATTGTAAGTAAATTTATTAGTGGTGGATCATACGCTGAAGCAGGTGTTCTTATAAGTGCAGGATTTTATAATACTGCAAACTTTGAAGCAACATATGATGGCGGATACGCAACAGATAATTTTAATTAAAAAATCTGTTATAATATAACTAACCATAAGGAGTAATAAAATGGCAACTAGAATGCAACAACGCAGAGGAACCGCTGCACAATGGACATCCTCAAACCCAGTATTAAATGCTGGTGAAATGGGATGGGAATCAGACACAAACAAGTTTAAAATTGGTGATGGTACAAATCATTGGGCTGACATAGACTATTTTATTGATGCCAACTCAACAGTAAGTCCTTCTTTTGGTACAAGTATCACTTTTGAGGGTGCTACCGCAGATTCTTTTGAAACTACCCTGCAAGTAACAGACCCAACCGCAGATCGCACAATTACTATTCCAAATGCTAGCGGTACAATTATTACAACTGGAAACCTTTCAGATATTACAGACATTGGTGTATTTACTTCAACAATCGTAATGGAAGGTTCTACAGCAAATGCTCACGAACTTACACTTTCAGCAGGAGACCCAACCGCTGATCGTACAATTACTTTTCCAGATGCAACAGGAACTGTAGCACTTACAAGTGATATTACAGTAACAGCATCATCAACAGATACGTTTTCAAACAAATCAATTTCCCTTGGCTTAAACACAGTTACTTCAACCCTTGCTCAATTAAATACAGCAATATCTGATGCTGATGTGGCTTCACTTGCTGGTACAGAAACCCTTACAAACAAAACCTTAACAACTCCAGTAATTTCAAGCATTACAAACGGGGCTTCTACACTTACCCTGCCAACAAGCACAGGAACAGTAGCACTTACAACTGATATATCTGCTTCAAACCTTGCAAATGATTCAATAACAGAGATAAAACTTGCAGAAAATTCCGTTACAGCATCAAAAATTGCAAGTTCAGCAGTTGAAACAGCAAAAATTGCAGACGGTGCAGTAACCTCAGCAAAGATTGCAGAGGATACAATTGTAAACGCAGATATTAACTCTGCTGCAGCCATTGCTCAGTCTAAGATTGCAAACCTTACAACAGATCTTGCTGCAAAAGCACCACTAATTTCTCCATCATTTACAACACCAAACATTGGTGTAGCAAGTGGTACATCTCTTGTTTTATCAGGGGATTTAACAATTAACGGTACAACAACTACAATTAACTCAACAGAGGTCACAATTGATGACAAGAACATTGTTCTTGGATCCATTGCTTCTCCAACAGATGCAGGTGCAGATGGTGGTGGACTTACACTTAAGGGAACTACAGATAAGACTTTCTCATGGATAGACGCAACTGATTCATGGACATCTTCTGAGCACATGGATCTTGCTTCTGGCAAGGTATTAAAAATTAATGGAACTGAAGTTCTATCAGCAACACAGTACACTGGAAATGCTGCAACAGTAACAAATGGTATTACTACAGCAAGCAAGATTTCAGCACTGGCTGCAACATCTTCTTCAGAACTTGCAGGAGTTATCTCAGATGAAACTGGATCTGGATCACTAGTATTTGCAACTGCACCAACACTTACAAATGCAGTAGAAGTTAATCCAATCTTAACAGGACCAGAAGAAAGATGGTCAGTTTCTGGAACTGGTGCATCTGGAACAGTTAACTTAGATGTTTTAACAAGTGGAGTTCTATACTCTACTGGCAATGCTACTGGCAATTGGACACTCAATGTTCGTGGTGATGGAAGCAATACTTTAAATAATAGTCTTGCAACAAATGACTCTATTACAGTTGTATTTTTTGCAACAAACGGAGGAACTCCATACAGTGCAACTGGATTTACAGTTGATGGATCAGCAGTAACTCCAAAATGGCAAAACGGAACAGCACCATCTGCAGGAAATGCAAACAGTATTGATATTTACTCTTACACAATAGTAAAGACAGGAAGCGCAACCTTTACGGTATTCGGTTCACAGACAAGATTTGCATAAGGAGAAAATAAATGCCTATAATTGGTGGCAGATCAGCAAGTGTTAGAGGCCTTGGTTTTCAAGGTGCAGGAAGGCCTAGTGCACCTGTAAGTGTTTCTGCATCAAACGTTGGAACTGCTCGCCCATATAATAATGGTGCTGTAATTGTAACTTTTACAGCAGGCTCAAATAATGGAGCAGAAATAACATCTTTTACAGCCTCTGGATATTGTTCCGTGCATGGCGTAACACATAGTGCAACAGGTTCATCATCTCCTTTAACAATTACAGGGTTTGGCTCTGGAGTAGTTACAACTATTACAGTTACTGCAACTAATGCTGTTGGAACATCAGAAGCATCTTCACCATCTAGTTCTGTTACAGCAACAACTGTACCAGCAACTCCTTCAGCACCAAGCGCTTCATCTCCAAATGCTAATCAAGATGACGTTTCCTGGTCAGCACCAGCAGATGGCGGATCAGCAATAACTGGTTACACTTGGGCATCAAGTGATGGTAAATCTGGATCAACTGCATCTACATCAGTAGCAGTTGGTCAAGAAGCAGGAACAGCACAGACTTACACTGTTTATGCAACAAATGCTAATGGAAACTCTGGAACATCTAGTTCATCAAATAATATAACTACAACATTCTCCTTTACTCCGTTTGGATTTTCTCCGTTTGGATTTGCTCCTGCTCCGTTTGGATTTAGTCCGTTTGGATTTACTCCATTCGGATTCTCACCAGCACCACCAGTATTCTCATTCGGTGGAGCCTACTTTGGACCTGGTGGCGGTGGCGGTGGATATGGGTTTAGTGCTGGTTGGTCTAACTCAATCGATGTTGCAACAAAAGTTAGAACTCCAAATGGATTAAAGCCTGCTGGAGAGGTTGAAGTAGGGGATGTTCTTTTAGGATTAGACATTCCATCAGGAATGGATGATCAAGAATGGTTATCTTGGACATCTAACCCAGACAACTTTACTGCAAACATTGTAGAAACAACTGTTACATCTGTTCTACAAAACTCTGGATCAACATATGTTTATATAGATGGAGACATATTTACTCCAACACACTATATCTTAACAAAGAAAGATGCTGTCATAAAGTTTATAAAAGTAGATGAAATAGACAATACATATCAAAGATATTCTTATGAAGCAAATGACTTTGTAGATATTGAAATTGTTGAAGATATTGCTGTTGATCAAAATAATATTTCAATTCACTGTGAACCACATGATAACTTCTTTACAGAACAAATGCTTGTTTTGGAATCTTTGCCACACTAATATCTATCTGATATAATAGTTTTGTTAGGGGGTATTTATGGCAAACGATCAAGAAAATATTGATAAAAAAGATTACAATATTTCTTTTATTTCTTCACTACCAAAAATGGGTAAAGCATTCCCAGAGCCAGAGCCATTATCAAAAAATATTCCAGAATGGTATAAGTCACAGTTTTCATATCAAGACAATGATAAAACGCCAAAAAATGGATTTCAAAATATAACAGTTAAAAAATGTATGGCAATATCAGATGTTTTATTAATGGGATATATTTTAAAAGCACCATTTGATATTTATTTGGATACTACAGATGGACAAACATTAAAACAAGAAGTTCCTGGATCATATCATGTTTTTACAAGAGCAGTAACTGGACATCATAAAGAATTTCAGTATGAAAAAATGCCTATTGATAAAGATTTTTATGTAAGAGATTTATTAAGAATAAACATGATTTGGTTAGTTAAAACTAAGCCTGGATATAGTTGTTTATTTATAAATCCAATGTTAGGAGACGAGTCTCCATTGATGTCAGTTCCAGGTGTAATAGATACCGATGAATTTTTAAGTACTGGTTTATTTTCATTTTTTGTTAAAAAAAATTATAAGGGAATCATTAAAAAAGGAACTCCTTTAATTCAAGTAATACCTTTTAAAAGAGAAGATTTTAATTATGAAATTATAAGAGATCCAGATATTGTAAAAAAATTAGACGAGCAAGATGCAACAATAAGAACAAGTTTTAGTTCTGGATATAAAAATTTATTTTGGAAGTCTAAAAAATACAAATGAAAAATATAGTAATAGATGATTTATTGACACAAGAAAGCATTCTTTTAATAAAAGATATTATCAATTTAGAATTAAAAAGAGAAAACATTTGGGTAGAATCTGGAACTCATTATTCATTAAAAAAAGAAGACCCCAGGTATGTTCATAAAAAAGAAGACACCATAGGTGTTGTTAAATCAGATTTTGCAAGAATTGATTTACAAAACTTAAAAATACCAGAAAAAATTATTAATGAAATATCTGAAAAACTTGTAGAAAATAATTTAATTGGATATAAATATTGCAAGTCTTCAACAGTTATGATGTATAATAAAAATTTAGGCAACCCAAAACTTACTGAGCATATAGATCATACCGAAGACAAAGATACAATTATGGTTGATTATCAATTAGAATCAAATACTGATTGGGCAATACGTGTAGAAAATGTAGATTATGTGTTATCAGACAATCAAGCGCTTATTTTTTGGGGTAATCAACAAAAGCATTCAAGATTGTTTAAAAAGTTTAATGATCAGGAATTTATTACTAACATAATATTTAGATTTAACTTTGATGAAAATATTTATCTATAATGGTTTCATTATTTGAAAATAACAATAGGCTTGGATCTAAATATTGGATTAATTCAGAAAATAAAAGTTTTAGTGAATTAGTTAAAGAATCAAAAATGATTTCACAATTTTCAAATAGCAGTCTACTAAAAACAAAATATAAAAATAAAATATTGGTTCCAGTAAATCCATATGTTGAATATTTTTATAATAAGCCAGAACTAATTAAACAAGATAATAAAATAATTTTAAGACAAAAAACACATGCCGAAATTTGGGTTGAAAATAAAAAAGAATCTTTATATATGCTTGATAAATGTTGGCAAAGACAGTTTTATCCATCTTCATCTAATTATAATAATTTAAATAATGAAAAAATTTATAAATTTTATGTTCCTTGGACAATAGAATTTGATGGTATTTTTAAGGTTCAATCAAGTAGCAAAATTTTTGATGTTTATACAAAAGAAATAGCATTTTTTAAAAGAAATTTTGATGATTTTTTTATAAATACACCCTTTATAGATTTTTCAATAAAAAATAGCGGGGAACATATGAAAACAGAAAAATATGGTATAGTTGATATTGGCACTATAATGTACGATATAATTATTGACAATAAAGATATTCAAGAGAGAGTTATAAAAGAATATGAAGAAAGTGTTTAAAATGGTTGGCCTTGATAGCAATAAAGAACAAAAAGACAAGGTTGTTCCAGTAAAATCAAAATCTGTTATTCCAGAATGGTATAAGGATTTGGCTGGATATAGGCATGGGACTAGTCACGATTTAGAATATTTAAATCCAATTAATGATCGTGGATCTGATGGCTCAGATGTTTCAACAAAACTATGTTTGCCATTTTTAGATGCCATGACATCTGGATATATGTATCTTTTAGAGGATGATGTATATGTTGATATCAAAGAAGATGGAAAACCGATAGTTTCTTGGAATGCAGAATTAAATATTATGGATATACGTCCAGATGTTGATCAAGCAATACCACAAGACTGTCATCCAATACAGTTTGGTGTTAAAATGAATTGGTACTGGGAAACACCAAAGGATTACTCAACTATAATTACGCACCCACTAAACAGACCAGATTTACCATTTTATGTTCCATCAGCAATTGTTGACTCTGATATTTGGGCGCTACCAGCATTTATTCCTTTATTTATTAAAAGAAATTTTATTGGTAAAATAGAAAAGGGGACTCCCATATTTCAAATGATACCAATTAAAAGAGAGGAGTGGGATCTAGAAATTGATTTATCAGAAGAATCAGTTTTAAAACATAGGATACGTGAAGAAAAAAGAAGGTCTCATATCACGGGACATTACAAAAAAACTACTTGGCAAAGGAAAAGGTATTAAAATGAATAATGATTTCTTTAAAGATCAAATAAGTTTAAACTCTAACAAAACACACAAGTTTTTTGAAAGACAACTAGACAACGATCTTGGCGATTTGGCTAATTTTTTACAAATACAATATGACAGAATTGAAAAAGGAGAAATTCTTCAAAATGACAATAATGAAAAAACAATTTGGGATGGCGCTGGAAGCATAACAACATCAAAATGGAACAAGTATAATGCATTTCAGTTTTACCATCCAGGAATACACAAACTGTTTAAGTCTGTTAGGTCAATGACAATTGATGCTTGTAACCACTATGAAATAGATTTTGAAAAAGAAGAATTTTGGACACAGGCATGGTTTAATATAAATTATAACCATATTGGTAAACTAGACTGGCACGAACATGGTGGCAGAGGAGCCCCATGGTTTCATGGTTATTATGCGGTCAAGGCAGAGCCATCAATTACGCACTATAATGTTTTTGATAATGTAATTGAAAACCACAATAAAGATAATCGTGCAATTCTTTCAGAAACTGGCCATCCACATGCTATGGGTGATTGGGATTGGGAAGGGCCAAGAATTACTATTGCATATGATGTAGTTCCATTTAAGGGACTTATGCAAGGATGGGAACAGCATTGGATTCCATTAGCATAAAAAAAATTAAAGTATTTCTTTATTCTTATAAAAATAAAGACTTATTAGATTTTTGCATAAATTTAAAAAAAAATTCTATTAACAATATTTTTATTGATATTTATGATCAAAACACAGTAGATAGATCAGAGATATTTAATAAAGATTCTAACATAAAATATACCCATGTTCAGTGGGATGATAGAAAAGGAATTTATTATTATAGACTTATGAGTTTATTCGGAAATTTTGATTATTTTTTATCTATTTCTGACTCAACTATTTTTAAATTTGGATGGGATAGCGAATTAATAAAAGAATGTGGAGATAAAGATATAGTTTCTGGAAAAAACATAATATCTTTAAATATCGATAAATTTTTTATTAAAGAAAATTATAAAATATCACAAACAATAACTGAATCTCAGTGGATAAATAAAGATTTTATTTTTTTAAAAATGTCAAATGCTATTTTTTTATCAAAATCAAAATTTTTAAAAAAATATGGAGATCAACTAGTTCTTTCTATTTTATTTAATGAGCATGGATTTAAAATAAAAAGCATGAATGATTTATTTTATGATAAAATATATAAAGAAAAAAAATATTTACCATATTCAAAATATCACGGGTATAATAAACTTATGCTAATGATAAAAAATAAAGAGATTAAAGGTGAAAAGTTTGAAAAATATCATGGTATAGATTTATCAAATTTAAAACTTTTACCATTTGAAACTGATGATGTTCCATATTATAAAGCAGCGTACAGTATAGATTCTGAAAATGAAACAAGGTTTCATAATGTACTAAAAAAAATAGAGATTGTGTAGGTGTTAAAATGCATAGAATTAATATAGTAGAAAACTTTATAGAAAAAGAAGATGCAGAAGTATTAATTAAAGAACAAAATTTTCCATCTGAAGTAAACCCTTATCCAGAATACTATAAGGGTAGATATGGGGGTACTTCGCTGCCATACAACAATATTGTCATGAATATATTAAAAAAATACTCTATCCTTGCAAACCAAAAGCACAAAGAGTTAAACGGATTTATTAATCCGATATACACATTTAAAGCCTTTGGATCACACTGGACAGCGGGAACGAAGGGTGCATTACATTTAGACGCACAAGATCCAGAACCTTTTATTGAGTGGAGCACAATCATGTATCTAAACCACGAATCTGAATATACTGGAGGAAAAATTTATTTCCCAAATCAAAGATTTGAGTATCAACCAAAACAATATTCTGCAGTATTTTTTCCAAGTGCTGGATCAGAGTATATACATGGAATAACCGAAGTCACAGCGGGACACAGGTACACTGCTTTATATATGCACACTAGCATTCCAACTAATGCAGATCCAGACTTTCTTGGAGAAGATAAATATCCAAGATGGGAAGCGCAACATCATGAATTCAAATAAAGTTGATTTTGAAGTTTTAGATTTGGGCTTAGTTTATTATAAAAATATAATAAAAAATCCAGAAATACTGATATCAGAAATTGAATTCTTAGATAAAAGATTGAGTGAGGAAAAAATTTCTTCTTCTGAAACTTCAGTAAGGCCATGGACTCCTTGGAAAAACGAAAGTGGAAACAAAGAAACATTTTGTTTACAAAAATTTATTCCACAAGTAAAAGATATACAAGAAACCGATGTTTATAAAAAAGAACAAACAAACATCTCTTCTCAATTGTTTGGGGCACTAGAAAGTACATTAACTCACTACTCAACAGAGTTATATCCATGGGCAGAAAAAAATATTAAATCAAGAGAAAGCAATATGCACTTATTAAGATATGATTATTCTGGACATTTACCAGCACATCAAGATCAAGGGGTTAGCACAAGAGTTTTATCTGTTTTGCTTTATTTAAACAATGACTATGAAGGTGGAGAGTTAGAGTTTAGACAGTCAAATATTAAAATTAAACCAGAGCCAGGAAGTGTATTATTTTTTCCATCTAACTTTTTATATATTCATGAAGTTCATCCAATAACAAAAGGTCCAAGGTATGCACTGCCAAATTGGTATCATAACGTACCTTTAGATTTTGCAAGATCTTCAACTGGTCAAGAATAGTGTATAATTAAAAAGGAGAAAAAATGGAAGAATTAAACAAATCAGAAGATTACATTATAGAAGATGATAATTTTTTAACACTAGAAGATCAACACGATTTTATTAATAAAATATTTAGAAATAATGGACACAAAGAAACCCCATTGCCTAAATGGAGGGTTACAAATGGTCTTGAAATTATTAAAGACAGCCAAAAAGGAGTTTTCCCATATACTGAAACCCCTTTAGCATTTAACGACCAAGATTCAAAACCATTTTTTATGGTTTTAGGTGATTTAGAACTAAAAGATTTTAAAGATATTTTTGATAAATTTTGTAATAAACACAATATAAAATATGACAAAATTTTAAGGTCTAGAATAGCAATCACTGGCATGGATAATGACAATTCATTGCACTATGCTCATGTTGATACAATTATAAAACATGATGTGTTTTTGTATTATCTTCATAATGTTGATGGAGATACCGTTTTTTATAATAAGTGGCTTGGTGATAATATGGATAATCCAGAAATTATAAAAAGTGTTTCCCCAAAAGCAGGAAAAGCAATAAGGTTTAATGGACATCAGTTTCACTCAAACTACACAACAAATACAAAACAGTTTAGATGTGTTTTAAATGTATGTTATACATTAAAAAAATAAAAATACGTTATAGTTAAAATGGAATATTTTACATATAAGACATTAATTGAAGAAACAAAAAACCTAGGGCATAAGGTACTTTTTGTGGATGGGCCAAGAAGATGTTCAACCAACTATGTAAAATCAAGTTTTTATTTTATATCAGTTGATAATAACTGGATAGCACTTAATTCAGCAGATGAAAATCATAGTCCCAATATTTTTATAGAAGATGGAGAATATTTACATCATAAAGAAATTATTCATGTTGTTCCGCTTAGAGATCCACAAAAAAGCATTGTTTCATCTTTGTTGATGTATGGATACAATGAACCAGATCTTCCCATTAAAGAACTTAATCGTTACTTGTTTCATGAAATTAACAATTTTACAAAATATTTTTCTTTAGAAAAAAAATATAAAAATGTAGTATGTGTTCCAATAGAAATTTTTAACAATAATGAAGATAAAATTTATGATTTAATAATGAATAAATACGACATATTTCATGAAGTTAAAAAACTTAATAGATATAAAATGATAAACAGTTTTAAAACATTTGAAGATTATGGTGAAAATGGATTAATGAGGTTTCACTCTTATCCAATTAAAGAACAAGAATCTAAAGAGTACAAAGAAAAACGATTATTTTTTCAAAACTTTGCTGACCAGCATGCAAAAAAATTAATTGATAAAGTTTCTGAACAGTATGAACTTTTTTTAAAAACAAAAAAACAAGAATGGAATATTATAGATTAATTTAAAATATTAAAATATTCTTTAGTGCTTAACTAAAAACAAAGTCTTTAAGATAAAGTAAAGGTTTATACTCGTTAGTTATGCTTATTTTTTTAAAAAAATTATGATATACTTAACACTACTTTACAATTATTAAAGTACTCGCTATATTTTTATTAGAAAGTTGGAAAATTCATGTCAGATATTTTTTCTTTTCGTTTACTAGAAGACTTCGTAGCAAAATACAAAGACACTCCACCTCCATTTGGATTCTCAGATGCTGGATCAAACTCTCTTGGTGAGGTAACCTTTATACGCACTTATTCACGTATGAAAGAAGATGGTACAAAAGAAAGGTGGTATGAGGTTTGTAAACGTGTAATTGAGGGTATGTATTCAGTTCAAAAAAACTGGGCAAAAGAAAATCGTCTGCCTTGGAACGACAACAAAGGACAAAAGTCTGCTCAAGAAGCATATGATCGTCTATTTAACTTAAAGTGGACACCTCCTGGTCGTGGCTTATGGGCTTTTGGAACTCCTATGACTACGGACAAGCGCAACTCTGCTTCCCTACAAAATTGTGCGATGGTATCTACTCGTGATATTGACCGCAATGATCCTGGCGCCCTATTTTCTTGGGTAATGGATGCATTAATGTTGGGTATAGGTGTAGGGTTTGATACTCTTGGACAAGAAAAAGAAATGGTAATTTATGATCCAACTGAGCCACCATCAATATATGAAATTCCTGATACTAGAGAAGGCTGGGTTGAATCTGTAAGGTTATTAATAAACTCATACCTTCGCCCAAACCAACCCATACAACAGTTCACATATGACCTTATTAGGCCTTTGGGGGCACCCATCAAGGGTTTTGGCGGGGTAGCCAGTGGTCCAGAACCATTAATAGATTTACATAACCGTATCACAAAGATTGTAGGATCTAGAGCAGGAGACAAGTTTGATTCTCGTGCAATAGTAGATATTGTAAATCTTATTGGTACCTGCGTTGTTTCTGGTAATGTTCGTCGTTCTGCTACCTTGGCTTTAGGTAATCCTGAAGATAAAGATTTTAGTAATTTAAAAAATGCAGAGGTTTTTCCAGAGCGTAACTCGTATGATCCTAAAAACCCAGGGTGGGCTTGGATGTCTAACAACTCTATTGCTGCAGCAGTTGGAACAAACTACGAAGACTATGTTGATTTAATTGCAGACAATGGAGAGCCAGGATTTATTTGGCTAGATGTTGCTCGCAATTACGGAAGATTAGCAGATGCACCAGATGGTAAAGATTATCGTGTAATGGGTTTTAATCCATGTGCAGAACAACCATTAGAGTCGTACGAATTATGTACATTAGTAGAAGTTCATTTAAATCGTCATGAAGACAAAGAAGATTTTCTTCGTACATTAAAGTTTGCATATCTATATGGAAAGACTGTAACGCTTATGCCAACACACTGGCAAACCACAAATGGTATTATGCAGCGTAATCGTCGCATTGGAACATCTTTAACTGGTATTGCATCTTTTGCAGATACAAAGGGCATGCCAGCAGTTCGTGAATGGATGGACGAAGGGTATAAAAAAATTAAATCATATGATCATTCATATTCAGAATGGCTATGTGTGCGTGAGTCAATTCGTGTAACTACCGTAAAACCTTCAGGATCTGTATCACTACTATCTGGTGCAACACCAGGAGTTCATTGGGGTCCAGGAGGAGAATTTTATTTACGTGCTATAAGGTTTGGAAATACAGATCCAATGCTTCATTTATTTAAAGCAGCAGGGTATAAGGTTGAAGCGGACTTAGTTTCTGCCAACACCTCAGTAGTATATTTCCCAGTAGCGTCTGGACATCCTCGTTCTGAAAAAGATGTAAGTCTTTTTGAAAAAATTGGTTTGGCTGCTACCGCTCAAAAGTATTGGTCTGATAATGGAGTATCTGTAACTTTATCATTTGACAAGGAAACAGAGAAAAAGCATATTGCTCCAGCACTTCATCTTTATGAAGGTGAGTTAAAGGCTGTTTCATTTTTACCAATGGGAAATCAAACATTCCCTCAGCAACCATATAGCAATATTACAAGAGAAGAATACAACTCTTATGTTGGAAAGATTGCAAAGATTGATTGGTCTGCAATATATGATGGAGTAGAAAATCTAGAAGCACAGGGTGAGGCTTATTGCAGCACAGATGCCTGTGAAATTAAACTTTACTAAGGAGAAAAATGAAAAGAATATTAATGGTAGTTGTAACTGCTGCATTAGTTGTTGGTGGTTTTTCAATTATAAATAAATCAGATAACAGTTGTATTAATCTATATGTTGATTACGGTCAATTAGATGGTGGCACAAAACTAACAAAGTGTATAGATGCATCTACAAAGACAATTGCTTTAGATGTTTTAAAAAGGGCTAACCTTGAAATAGAAGGAACCAAAAAATATGGACTAGGAGTTGTCTGTAGAGTCAATAATTTGCCAGATGAAAAAGCAGAGTCTTGTGAAATAATGCCACCAGCAGAGGCATATTGGGCAATTATTATTAAAGAAAAGCAAACAATTCCTTTTCCTAGAAAAGAATGGGGTTGGGGACAACTAGCAGTAGATCAACAATATCTAAACCCAGGAGATTCATTAGGCTTGGTTTGGACTGGTCCTAACGGAGAGTTAAAGTTTCCATGAAGGTTGCATATAAAAAATTTGACAATATAGTACAGTTTCCTATACAAAAAAGAAAACCTAAAACTGTTGAATATATTTTTCAATTAGCCATAAATCTTGTAGCACTATACGTAGCAAACGATATTACTATTGATATCTGGCGTTCTTTGACGGGACACTAATGGTTCATCTAACTCGTATATATACAAAAACTGGTGATGACGGAAAAACCTCTACCGCTACCAATGAAAGAATAGATAAGAGCAGTTTTTTGATTGAAGCAATTGGATCAGTAGATGAGGCTAACTCTGCTATTGGAATGGCGACGGAATATCATAATGACATTATAGACAGAATACAGAGTGACCTATTTGACTTAGGTGCAGAACTCTCTGGCGCTCCAACAATAACAATATCAGAAGAAAGAATTACTTATTTAGAAAATATAATTGATGATTATAATGAGCATCTAGAGCCACTTCATTCTTTTGTTTTGCCTACAGGACCTCTTCATAATGCAAGGACTATCGTTAGAAGGGCAGAACGTGAGGTTTGGAAGGTAGATGGATTAAATATAAATATTCCAAAATATCTAAACAGGCTTTCGGACCTACTTTTTGTTATGGCAAGATATCATAATAAGGGTAACGAAAAGTTGTGGATTCCTAGAAATTAACTCTTCCCCTGCTATAATAAGGGTATAGGAGAAAAATGTCTAACCCATCAAATTTATATGCAGAAAAGATATTTGCTGAACACCCAATAGCCTTGTGGGCATTAGACGGGGCAGTGGACTATATAAATTTAATAGACACAGACTATCAGAATATGGGTGAATCCTGGTTAGTAACTGGAGGATCTACCTCTTTAGAAACACTGGATAAGAATGCACCATTTACAAATATAGATTTAAATAAACTAGAAGGAAATGTTCCGATATCTGAAACAACAGACATAGTTTGTGTCAGTCCAGATATAATAAATTTTACAGATTTAAATTCAAGCCTTGGTACATTTTGTGTTGGTAGCCATATATATATTGATAGTGAATATATAAAGTCTGTCGATATTGGATTTCAGTATACAGATACAACGACATCAACTGTAGTTGAAAAATTAAAAACTTATGAAATAAATGTAGAAGATAAAAACTCTTGGATATTTGTTTCTAAAACATCTGAAATTGTAAATGAAAATACAAATTTTAGAGTAGTGATAAAAATAACATCTAATCAAGGTGGATCAACACCCAATGACTATCTTTATTATTTAAATGGAATAACCGTTGGTCAATGGTCAGAAGAGTTTAACTTTCAGTCTTTAGGTTTAAACTTATCGCTAATGCCAGAAGGTATTGCATTAAACACATTAAGTGGTGTAGAGTCACCAGCATATGGAATATCAGCAGACACCGCTTACTACTTGGTAGTTGATAATAAGTTGTTAGCAAAAAATACAGGAATTCCATTAGTATATGGAGCATCAAACGCCACTACATTAAATCCAAACCCACTAGACGAGCCTTCATTAATTGTTCCAGGAAAAGGCTTTTTAAATAAGGTTGGTCAACACAAAGAATATACAGTAGAGTTTTGGACAAGGATTAATTCAAATTCAGAAATACCTAAAAAAATATTTGGACCGATATCTTCTGATGATGGGCTATACGTAGATAGTGGTTTTTTAACATTAAAGATAGGAAAAATTTTTGCATCGCATTTTGTTGGTGAATGGTTTAGGCCTATGCTTATACAAATTAGATTAATTAAAAATTCTGCAACATTAATTTTAAATGGAGAAGAAGTCATATCTTTAAACATTGAAACAAATAACTTAGAATTACCAGAACAATATAATGAATTTGGAAAAAATCAAGACTGGCTGGGCTTTTATTCTTATGACGATATACTTCCAGTTGAGTTGGATTGTGTTGCTATTTACTCTTATCAGGTCCCATTAAATGTTGCAAAAAGAAGATTTGTTTATGGTCAGGGAGTTGTTTCTCCAGAAGGAATAAATTCAGCATATGGGGGAACATCGGCATTTATTGATTATTCGTTTGCCGACTATACATCAAATTATAATTATCCAAATTTTGCCGAGTGGCAGCAAGGATCTTTTGATAATTTAACTACAACAGAAAATACATTAAGAACTCCAGAATATAAACTTCCAAACATTTATACATCTGATAAATCAATTGTTAGTTTGTATAGCGATAACAAACAAATTCAAAACGAAGAGTCTGGACCAGTTAATAACTATAACTTTATTACATTTAGACCAAATAATACTTGGAATACTAAAACATGTTATTTTAATTTTAATACTTTTAATATTTTAAATAGTCAAGTGGATGCGTTTTATGGAGTTTTTAGTAATAACAACCTTGATTCAGAACAAGTTCTTTTTAAAATATATAATGAATTAAATAATAACTATTTTATAGTTAAGCAAGAAAACAATGTTATATCGTATAAACTATATTATAATGGCATAGAGGAAGAGATATACACGTCTTCAATAATTGAAGAGCATCAATTGTTTTCTGCTGGAGTAAACTTAACGTTGTTGGCAGATTCGTTTGGTGGCAATGTTTCTGCATTTTTTGGGAATCGCAATTACCTTAAAGTTTATGTTGCAGGGGATGGTTCCTTATCTGGTACATTTTTAGGAAGAATTTATTCTGTAGGATTTTCAACAACAAAAAATTTATTAAAAATTATTAACTATTTTAATAATAATGGAATTGCAATATTTGATGATTTATCTATAAGTGGGGTAATTGAAGAAGAAAATGCAATTGGATTAATTGAAAATTTATCAAGTTATACCCTTCTACCTATTGAATCTTATGGTCTTTATTTTCTAGATATTGGAATTTCTGGATCTTGGGAAGACTATATGCCATTATCATATTTTGGTCAATATGTAACAGATAGTTCTGGAGACCAATTCTACGATTTAGATTTTTTACAATTTAATATTTCAATTCCATCACCAACAAATTTAATTGAAGAAGAGACAATATCTTCATGGACGTATGAAGAATTATACAATACTTATTCTAACCCAGTTCAAAAGACATATTATGATTTTGATAATCAGTTAAAGACTAATTGGAATGACTATCAAGATGCCAAAGAGAACTCTATAAAGTTATACAAATACGATACAACTAATTCCGTTATAAAAAGTTATTTGACATTTCAATATATAGAAGATGGCGCTAATCTATTAGATAGTAATTTTACAATAACTCAGCCAGTATTAGATAACTCCATTATCGATATTGACAAATATCCAGATTGGCAAAATACAAAGTTTGAAATAATAAATAATTCAATAATATACCCAACGAAAACTGTTGACTTTAATAAATTAGCAATTGTATATCATTTAGAGTTTAATGTACGTGGAATATTAAATAGACCAGCAATTGTGCGTAGTTTGGAATTTGCATCTCAGGCTTTTAATGACAACTCCTTTAATCCAATTGGAACAAGGTTTGGAGTAAATTTATTTCCATATAAAAAATCTGGAATATATTATGATTATAAATCTAAAAATCCTTTTGCAATTTATAAGGGTAGCACTCCATATTTGTATTTAACTAAAAACTCTGGAATACAAGTTCTTGGAGATATATTGTCATTACAAAGTCGTGGGATTTCATTTCCAATAAATGAATCATTGTCTTCAGATTATTTAATAAGTGCGGTTCAAATGTGGATAAGATATCCTGAAAATAAATTTTCAAGCATTCCAACAGAGTTATTTGAAATTGTTTACAAAGATGACATTGTAAAATTTTATTCAGTAGCAGATAGTGATTTTGGACTTAGAGCAAGAATTTTTGCAAAAAGCGTGTCATCTAATACATTTTTAAACAATATAGTTTATTACTGGAACGGTATTCCAGTTAAAGAGCCAGTGATAACATCTAAAGAGTGGGGGTCTCTTGGAATATCCTTTAAATCTTCTTTAGATTTTGGAAACTTCCTAGGCTCTATTAATTTAAATGGTAAAGCGTTATTTAATAATATATCTTATTATCAAGCAAACAATTTGCAACAAGTTCAAAAAACCACAACAAGGTCTTGGAATATGGTAAAAAATAATGAATCAGTAGATTTTGACTGGTCATACTATAATAATAACTATAATTGGGGAAGTGCCCTGATAATAGGATTATCAGATTTATATGGCATAAATCCATCAGACGTTTATAAGACATATATAGGAACTAATAAAATAATATTTGACGATGATAATGGATTAACTATAGACTCCGACAAAGTTAAAATATATCAAAACATTACTTGGTCAACAAATACAGCCTTAGCCCTGTAATATGGTATACTGGTGGTTATGGATAATGAAATTCTTAAAAAAGTTGGCAATGTACGGCGCAAAGTAATAGAAAAAGACTATAACTGGGGACTATATGTATACAAAAAATCTAATGGCTCCTGGTTTACTGACGGAAGTGGAAGCATACTAAATATTCCATCAGAACGTGGAGATATTTCTAAAATTTCAGAACTAAAAAAGGCTGCTATGTATTATGGCGATGATGGAGAAGGAAAAGCAGTTTTTGTTCCTGGTCTTACAAGAATTAGCGAGGAAGAGCATTCTGAGCAATTAGATAGAATGAAGAATGGTTTGATTCCTTCCATGAACGATCATGGTGCTTGGGTAGCAGCACGACAAACCTATGACAAGTATGGTAGCAATGAGTGAAGAATACGTAAGAGTTGGATTAAACACTCAAGAAAAAGATGAAAACCAATTTTCTAAACAAGACCCATTTAATAAATCTTGGGATCAACTTAAAGATTTTTCTGGATTAGAACAAAACTTCCGTAGAAAAATTGCACGGAATGTAACAAAAGCAATGACTTTTGCAACAAACGAATATCTTGATTCTGCTAATGCAACTCCATCAGGAGTAGACGCTGGATCAAAAGCAATTAATCCTGGCACTGTGTATAGAAATGGTTACGGATTATTTGATGTAATCACTCCTCCATATAACATGTACGAACTAGCAAACTTCTATGACACATCATTTGCTAATCATGCTGCTATTGATGCTAAGGTGGAAAACGTAGTTGGTTTAGGATATCGCTTTGATATTGCAGATAGAACAATGCTAAGGTTTGAAATGAACGAAGACCAAGCAGCGGTAGATCGTGCTCGTAATCGTATTGAGAGAATGAAACTAGAACTTAAAGACTGGCTAGAAAACCTTAACGACGATGACTCATTTACAAAAACAATGGAAAAGTTTTATACAGATGTTCAGGCTACAGGAAATGGCTTTCTTGAAGTAGGCAGAACCGTTACTGGTGAGATTGGCTATCTTGGTCATATTCCAGCAACAACGGTTCGTGTACGTCGCTTGCATGATGGATTTGTACAAATCATTGGAAACTCAGTAGTTTACTTTAGAAACTTTGGGGCAAAGAATAAAAACCCAATGACTGCTGACCCACGTCCAAATGAAATTATTCATTATAAGGAATACTCCCCATTAAACACATTTTATGGAATTCCAGATATAGTGGCAGCAATGCCCTCTTTAATTGGAGACCAACTTGCCTCACAGTATAATATTGACTATTTTGAAAACAAGGCTGTTCCAAGATATGTTGTAACACTTAAGGGTGCAAAACTATCCTCTGACGGTGAAGATAAAATGTTTAGATTTTTACAAACTGGACTTAAATCTCAGTCACACAGAACTCTTTACATACCACTTCCTGGAGATACCGAAAATAACAAGGTTGAATTTAAAATGGACCCTATTGAAAATGGAATTCAAGATGGATCATTTAAAGAATATCGCAAGCAAAATCGTGATGATATTTTAATTGCACATCAGGTTCCAATTTCTAAACTTGGTGGAGCAGATTCTGGAATTGCAGCAGCACTATCTCAAGATCGTACCTTCAAAGAACAGGTATCTCGTCCAGCACAAAAGCATCTTGAAAAAGTTGTTAGCAAGATTATTCGTGAAAAAACAGATATTCTTGAACTTAAATTTAATGAACTAACTCTTACAGATGAAATTGCTCAATCTCAAATTATTGAGCGTTATGTAAAAACACAGGTTATGACTCCAAACGAGGCTCGTGAAAAGTTAGATCTTCCACAAAGAGCCGATGGAGATGAGCCATTTGTTATGTCTGCAAGACAAGCAACTGATACAAGGGCTAATGTAGCAGGGAATCGTCAAAGAGATGCAGAACGAACAAATAACAACTCCGACTCCACTACAACTATTTCTGGCCGTAATGCACAAGGCGAAGGTCGCTCATCTCAATAATTGAGATAAGTGTAAAATATTTGGTATAATGGTAACGATATGTTAATAAATAAGGCTCATTGGGAAACTATTGGCGACAGCGTTCGCTTATCTATGCCTATTGGAAAAATCGATATTGAGCGTCGCATAGTTTCTGGATTTGCTACACTAGATAATATTGACAAACAGGGTGATATTGTAACAACAGAGTCAAGTGTTGAAGCATTTAAGAATTTTAGAGGAAATCTGCGTGAGATGCACCAGCCATCTGCAGTTGGAAAAATTGTATCATTTAAAGAAGATCGTTATTTTGATCCATCAGTTAAAAAATTTTATAATGGAGTATATGTTTCAGCATACGTTTCGAAAGGCGCACAAGATGCATGGGAAAAAGTTTTAGACGGAACATATAAAGGTTTTTCTATTGGTGGAAATATTAAAAACTGGGATGATGCATACAACGAAGAACTAAATAAGAGTATACGTGTAATTAAAGAATATGATTTATTTGAGTTATCTCTAGTTGATAATCCAGCAAATCAATTTGCAAATATTGTATCTATTGAAAAAGTTGATGGAAAAAATATTGTTAGTGGATATCTTTCAAAAGCAGAAATTGAAAATGTTTTTTGGGATTCTGAAACTGGAATTGTAATGGTTTCAGATTCTGAGAATGAAATAAGCCCTACATCAGGAAATCAAATGCAAAACATTGGATTTGTTGAAAAAGAAGATAAAAATAATAAAGATATAATAAAGTTCTTAGTTGATAGTGCTAAAGGCATTAGTACAATTAAGATTACAAAGGAGGTTAGTACTATGAATGAAGCAACAGAAGTAGCAGTTGAAACTGCAGTTGAAGAAATTCAAGTCGCTCCAGAGGCACAGCCAGCAGAGGTTGTTGCAGAAGCAACAGAAACTAATGCAGTCGTTGAAGAAGCAGTAGCAGTTGAAGAACTTGCTATTGTTAAATCAGAAGACGGCAGTGCAGATTCTTCTGAATTAAAAACAGAAGAGGGAGATGTTACTGCAGCAGAAGTTGCTGTAGCAAAATCTGATGAAGCAATTATTGAAGCAGTTGCAGAAATCAAAAATTCTCTTACAAATGCCTTTGGCGATTTAGCAACAACCATTAAGTCTCTTCATGAGCAAGTTGTTGCATTAAGCAAGTCTCTTGACAGTGTATCTGGTGAGGTTAAGTCCGTATCTGATGAAGTAAACAATGTTAAGGGTTCTTTTAATGAGTTTGGCAAGCGAGTAGATCTTGTAGAACAAGACACCGCTTTCCGCAAGTCTGGCGATCTAGGCGAGATCGTGCAGTTTGAACCGTCAAAAGTTCAGAAATCCCTATGGGGCGGTCGTTTCCTCACATCAACCGACCTATTCAAATAAGATATAAGATCACTAGGAGGTGAACAATATGTCGGAACAAAATAAAGACCTAGAAAAAAACTATCCAGGATCAGGCGGAGCAGGCAATGAGATTAACTCTCAAGGCGGATTCGTCTCTGGTGGTGTTGGTAGTGCAACTGGTTTAGATTCAGCAGCAGCGTCTGTAGGATCACAACTAGGTAACACTGCAACTGCAGCATTCGGATCAACATCTGGAGCAAATGCAGTAAATCCAACAGGAACAGCAGGTGGTATTCTAGCACCTGAACAGGCTCGTCGCTTCATCGACTACGTGTGGGATGCAACAGTTCTCGCTAAAGATGGTCGTAAAGTTACAATGAGAGCAAATACAATGGAGATTGAAAAGGTCAACGTTGGAGAGCGTGTAATTCGTGCAGCAGCACAAGGAGCACCAGACTACACCAACATCGGCGCAACATTCTCAAAGGTTGAACTAACTACCAAAAAGATTCGTCTTGACTGGGAAGTATCAACTGAAGCACTTGAAGACAATATTGAAGGCGGAGCACTTGAAGATCATCTAGTTCGCTTGATGACAAATGCATTTGCTAACGATATTGAAGATCTTGCTATTAACGGTATTGGATCAGGCGCAGATGCCTTCCTTTCAATCATGCCTGGCTTCGTAAAGCAAACTCGTGGAACAGTAGGAAATGATGCTCACGAATATGCTGCAACAGTTGCAGACAACAACTACACCACATCAGTTATGCAAGGTTTGCTATTAGCAATGCCTCGCAAGTACCGTGCACTTAAGTCAAACCTTAAGTTTTACGCAGGTACTGATGCTTTTGCTGGTATTGTTCGCAACAACGGTACACTTGCAGACGCCATCTCATCAGCATTTGCTGATCGTATTGGTAGCACACAAGCAAACCGTCAAGAATTCCTTGATGGTGGAGCACAGACACTAGGTAATACACGTACTACTCGTGTACTTGGTGTAGATGTTCTTGAAGTTCCTTACTACCCTGCAGGTTATGTTGATTTAACATTCCCTCAGAACCGTGTATGGGGTTTCCAAAGAGACATCACTGTAAACCGTGAATACAAGCCAAAGAAGGATACAATTGAATACACAGTATTTGTACGCTTTGGTATCCAATGGGAAGAACTAGATGCAGTCGCTTATGTTGACTCAGATAGTGCTGATTCCTAAGATCTAAAGGATCAAATTTTAGGGAGGGTAGCGTAAAAACTACCCTCCTTATTCTTATTCTGGTATAATTACAAATAAGCATAGGAGATTTATGAATTTAACAATGGAAGAATTATCAACTAAAACCGTAATGGCATTAAAGGCATATGCAAAGAAAAATAATATAGAATTATTTGAAGCAAATACTAAACTTGAAATTTTGGAAATTATTGCTAGTTGGTTTCCACCAGAAAACAAAGAAGAAACAGTAGAACAGGTAAATAAAAATAAAAATATGGACAATAAAATAGCCCTATACTCAGAAAGAAACTTGCACATGGATAATCTAGGTGCTTTAAAAGTGGGGTATAACATAGTCTCAAAGGAGGCATCGGAAAAGTGGCTAACACACAAACTGGTACGAATTGCACCAGCAGAAGAAGTAGCCTCATACTACGGTAAATAAAAATGCAGATATTACGTCTTCCCCCATATCCTCTTTCTGTAACCTACACAGTTCCAGATGCTAATGCCGACTACATAATTGTTATTGAGAACGTTGCAGAGTTAACAGAAATTGAAGAGGCTGTAGAGTCTAATGCTAGTAAAAAAATTACTTATTCTTTAAGCGAAGATTTTGTTAAATATGACAAATCATATGCTTTAACAATTTATGAAGATGGCGGATCTTCTGGAGAAAATCTGGTTCGTGGTGATATTGTAGTACAAGATAATCTAGAAATTATGAGACCATACGTAGATCCAACACCCTTGGCTATATCTGGTACAGCAACGGATATAGCACTTTATGCAGGTTACGAAAATTTAGCAAGAGCAATTATTGATGCAGCAGTTGGTGGATTTTATTATGATAGAACATATTTAGAGGTTGTTGGACAAGGAAATGACTATCTACCACTTTGGAAAAAAACTCACAAAATTTTAAAGGTATATGAAAATGCACAATTGGTTTATGATATAGATAACGCAGATGGACCAGAATTATTGGATTACACCTTTGTAATTACTAAAGATAAAACAGCAATCACCAAAGATCCACTAGAAGACACTGACTCTATTAATCGTGCAGAAAGAAGGTATTCACGTATTCCACTTGGATATTCAGATTCTATTAGTATGTTTGACACAGAAGATAGTGGACACACTCAAACTGTTGTTCCTGGAGTTGCATTTCCAGAAGGAGCAGATTATATTTTATTATTAGAAACTGGATATAAAGTAGTTCCTTATGACATTCAAGATGCAACATTAATGTTAATTGATGATATTAAATGTGGAAGATTAGATTATTATAAGAGATATGTTAAAAATTATAGTACAGATCAGTTCAAAATTGAATATGATAAAAGATTAATAGATGGTACTGGCAATATTTTAGTAGATAAGGTTTTAGAAAAATATAAAGAAAATATTGTACGCCCAGGAGTTTTATAATGGAATGCTGTGAAGAAACAGACTTTATATATCCTATGAAGGCTGATATTTACTATCCACTTATTAAACAAACACAGTATGGACAGGCAACGAAAGATTGGGTATTTGATAGAACTATAGTTTGCAATGCAACAGGTATAGGCGGAGCAGGAACAGAAGACATTAAGCCAGAAACATTTTTACAATACGAAAACAAACTTATTGCTAGAACAAAGAGTGATCCAAGAGTATCATCTACAAATTCTGAAAATGCTATTACGAACATATTAGTTACAAATATAAGAAGTTCTAGTGATGATATTATTTATAGAGAAACAGCAGGTCCTAGATCTGGTAAAGGAACCATTTATGAAATGGCCACAGTAGAACCTTTTGTTGGACCATTTGGAAACGTTGAATTTTTTAAGATGCTTTGGCGCAGGACAGAGAATCAAACAGTAGGTGACTAATGATAGTTAAAACAAATACATTAAATTTTGACAAACAAATGAATAATATTATTCAATATTCTCTTGGATTTTTAGAAGGTGCCCAAAAAGGAAAAGCAATTTTTTTAAAAAATCTTGGTGCAACAACAATCCAGGCAATGGCTACATATGTTGATATTTCTGCAAAAGGAAATCCATCAGCACTTCATCATGTCTATGAGTGGTATAAAACTGGAAGTCCATCTGCAAGATTATTTAATATTAACTACACTGTAAGCAATCTTGGCTTGAGTATTAATTCAACTTTTAAACAATCAACAGCAATAAAAAAAGATTCAAATGTTCCATTTTACAATAAAGCAAAAATCATGGAGGAAGGTATTCCAGTTACAATTAAACCAGTAAAATCTCAAGCACTTGTTTTTAATGAAGGTGGACAAACCGTCTTTACTAAAAATCCAATAGTTGTATCAAATCCTGGAGGAAATAATGTAAATGGATCTTTTGAAAAAACAATAGATGAGTTTATGCTTAGATATTTTAAACAGTCCTTTTTACGTGCTAGCGGAATATATGACTATATTAAGAAGCCAGTTCTATATAAAAAGAACTTCAAGGCTGGATCAAAACTAGGAAAATCTAAAGGAGTCGATACTGGCTTTAAATGGATTGCCAATGCAAAGATTGGTGTAGAATAGAACCATGACTCTTAATGTTTCTACCCAAACTGGATTTCCTCCAACATTTCTTAATGCCTACATTAATAGTGAGTTAAAGGAGTTTGGATTAATACCAGATGGACCAAATCCATTCCAGCCATTTTTTCCAGCACAAAGCCCAATAAATATAGAAGACATATATAACGATAGTGTATATATTAAAAATAACCCAAACGCTATTGTTGTTATGTTTGATAGATTGGCTAGGTTTAGACCAAATGCTTTTTATAGGCATAAAAGAGAGCAACTTGTTTATTTTATATATACTCCAGACTTAAGCAAACTTTTTGATGCAACAAGAGTTATCATTGAATGCCTTGACAGGGAAGACTCAGCAGCCCAAGATCTGAATGCCTGGATATCGACTAATGATGTAAGGGATGAAAATGAAAATGTCATTACCCCAAATTTAATGTTTCATAATATTAAGGTATACCAGGCAGATGAGGCACGGGATATAGCCGAACTAGCCTCAGCCAGAACTTTATTTTTAAATAAACTTGTTATAGAGTATGACTATCACACGATAGACACCCTGGGGACATCTCAAAGATACACATAAACGATGTTATAATTAATGCGAGGAAACAAAAAACGCCAAAAAACTTAATATCTATTTTAAGGAAGAGGTGAATAAATGGCATATAGTCGTGGAACGTCTACCAACATTATCGTTGGTGCTGCAGCACTTTTTGTTGCAGACACAACCCTTACTCCAGGAACACTAGAGACATTTAGTACAGAAGTATCATTCAAGGAAACCCTTGCTAATGATGCAGGTTATACAAATGTAGGTTATACCATGAACGGTCTTGAATTACAGTTCCAGCCTGACTTCGGTGAAGTACAGGTTGATCAAATTCTTGACGTTGCTAAACTTTATAAGCAAGGTATGCAAGTAAATCTTGCAACTGCTTTTGCTGAGGCTACCCTTGAGAATCTTCTCTTGGCTCTAGCATTTAATGATAGCGAACTAACTGGAAACAAATCAATTCACACAGGACGGGTTTTAAACCTATCTGCAGGAGATATTGGTGAATGTCCAGTAGAGCGTGGAATTGTTGCAGTAGGACCTGGTACAGGTGATTGCGTAGACTCTCCATTCGTGGAACGTGTTTACACAGCATACCGTGCTTTGTCAATTGAAAACGTAACAGTTTCAGCAAAGCGTGATGAGGCTTCAATGTTTGAAGTATCATTCCGTTTGCTACCAGAAGATACTTCAGGCTCATACGGTAAGATCGTTGATCGTACCTTCGGAGACCTATTATCATAATAGTTTAACTATACATTAGAGCCCATATCTTCGGATGTGGGCTTTTTTGTTTTATGGTAAAATTAAGTTTATATGGCAACGACAATATATAATTCTCAAATAATACATTTATTTGATAATACAGAGTTAGAAATAATACCATTAAAGATTAAATATCTTCGTGAGTTCATGCAAACATTTCAAGAAATAAAAAAAACAAAAAATGATAATGAAGCAATAGAGGTTTTGGTTGAATGCGTTAGAATATGCATGAAACAATATTATCCTTTAATTTCTAAAAATATTAAAGATGTAGAAGATAACATAGATATGCCAACAATATACAAAATTTTAGATACTGCTGCTGGAATTAAAATTAACAAAAAAATAGAGGAGCCAATTAAAGAACAAGCAATAGATAGTGGACAAACCTGGGAAACTCTAGATCTTGCAAAACTAGAGTCTGAGGTTTTTTTACTTGGGATATGGAAAGATTATCAAGAATTAGAGACTTCTTTGTCTATGCCAGAAATTATGGCAACACTAGAAATAAGCAGGGAATTGGACTATACAGAAAAAAAGTTTATGGCTGCCATTCAGGGGGTAGACTTAGATAAAGAATCAAATAAAGATAAAGGACAAAAAGAGTGGGAAGACATGAAAGCAAGAGTATTCAGCAAAGGGAAAACAAACGATAGTAATGACGTGTTGGCATTGCAAGGTGTAAATGCACAAAAAGCAGGGTTTGGAATAGGCTTAGGTCTAGAGTATGAAGACCTAACAAAGTAAGTCTGCTATGGTATAATTAAAATAACTTATGGGAGGAAACAATGGCGACAACTACATATGAGCCTGAACAAGTAACACTTATTGATGGCACAAAAATAACAGTTCGTCCACTAAAAATATCTCTTCTTCGTCCGTTTATGAAGAAGTTTGAAGGGGTGGCTAAAGTTGCAGAGGATAATGAGAAATCAATGACCCTGCTAGTTGAATGCGTACAGATTGCTATGCAGCAGTACAAGCCAGAATTGGCTGAAGACATTCAAAAATTAGAAGATCTTCTTGATCTTCCAACTGTGTATAAAATTGTTGAAGCAGCATCTGGCATTAACTTGTCATCTGTTACAGACATTCTTAGCACACAGGAATAATTATATATTAGAGAAGGTGTAATAGATGGCTGATGTTAATGCTAATATTGGCGTAAATATAGATACGTCTGCAGCATTAACACAGTTAAAGGCTTTACAAAGACAAATATCTCAGTTTCACTCTTCTATTTCTAGGTCTAGTGAATCAGCAGCACTTGCTCAAAGGTCTCTGCAAAAAAACCTACTTGGCAGTATCAATTCTATTGGTGCATTTTCTGCAGAACTAAGAACCGTAAGAACAAGTGCAGAATCTTTTACAAATTCTTTAGAAAAAAATAAATTTTCAATGCGGGAGTATTTCCGCTATGCTGGGGCATCAACTAAAACATTTGGAAGATTGTTTAAGTCAGAGTTTGACACAATTGGAAAAGTAGCAGAAGAACGTGTTAAAACATTACAAACTCAATATATTAAAATGGGTCGTAATGCTAGTGGGGCAATGGAAGCAATTGCTGTTAGACCTACCAGCCTCAACATGCAAGACTATGGCACAAAAACAGCCATAGCAGCCCAAAAACAAGCACTCTTTAATCAGTTAATGAAACAGGGCTCTACAAACCTACTTAACTTTGGTAAAAACACACAGTGGGCTGGACGCCAACTTATGGTTGGTTTTACAATTCCACTATCTATTGTTGGCTCAACTGCTATAAAAACTTTTATGGATATGGAAGCACAAGCACTTAAATTTAAAAAAGTTTATGGAGACTTGTTTACACCAAAGGCTGAGACTCAAGCAGCATTAGATAATATTACAGAACTTGGAAAGCAATTTACAAAATATGGAATTTCTGTTTCTGCAACTGTAGGATTGGCAGCAGAAGCAGCAGCAGCAGGTTTTCAAGGAGTAGACTTACAGCGCCAAACAACAGAAGCAACACGTCTTTCAGTTCTTGGTCAAATTGATAATCAAAAAGCATTGGAAACTACTATTTCATTGCAAAATGCTTTTGGAATGTCTTCAGATAAACTTGCAGATTCTATTAATTTTCTTAACGCAGTAGAAAACCAAACGGTTGTATCTCTTGATGATATTACAACCGCAATTCCAAAAGTTGCACCAGTAATACAGCAATTGGGTGGAGATGTAAAAGACTTAACATTCTTTATTGCAGCAATGAAAGAAGGTGGAATTAATGCATCAGAAGGTGCCAACGCTCTTAAGTCTGGACTTGCTGCATTAATTAATCCAACAGGCAAAGCATCTGAAATGCTGGCTCAATTTGGAATTAATGCTAGAGAGATTGTAACAAAAAACAAGGGCGATCTTAAAGCAACTGTAATAGAATTTGCAACAGCCCTTAATCAACTAGACCCATTAAATAGGGCACAGGCTATTGAGCAAATGTTTGGTAAATTTCAATTTGCACGTTTGTCAACTTTATTTGCCAACGTAGCAAAAGATGGAAATCAAGCAGCACGTGTTCTTGATTTAGCAAATTCATCAGTAGAGGAGTTATCTTCTTTATCAGAACAAGAATTAGGAATGACAGCAGATTCTGCAATGAATAAATTTAAAAAGAGTGTTGAAGATCTTAAATTAGCACTTGTTCCAGTTGGTAAATCATTTTTAGAAGCAGCAACACCAATTGTAGAATTTGTTGCAGGAGTTTTAGAAAAATTTGATAATCTTTCAGATGGAAGTAAAAAACTTATAACATTTTTAACAGTAGGAATAGGTGCTATAGGTCCAATCTTTTTAATGACATTTGGTTTAATTGCTAACGCAATTGCAAACGGACTTAAAGGTGTAATGCTTTTACGCCAAGGATATTTAAAACTAACAGGACAATCACAAGTTCTTGAAGAACAGACTCAATATTTAAATACAGAGCAACTTGAGGCAGCCGCTGTTGCACACTCATTAGACCAATCACATGCAAAACTAACACAAAGTTTTACTGCTGAAACAGCAGCACTTCAAAAATTAATTGCTGCATATCAAGGCGCTACTAGAGCGGGTCAATCATTTATGCTTAATAATCCTGGAATGATGATGCCAGGAAGAGGCGGTAAAAAATTTGCACAGGGTGGAATAATTTCAGGACCTGGAGGACCAACTTCTGACTCAGTTCCAGTTATGGCTTCTAATGGAGAGGCAATTATTTCTGCCAAAACAGTCAAGAAGTATCCTGGAATAATTGAAGGACTTATTTCTGGAAATATACCTGGATTTAAAAAGACTGGAATTGTTGGAAAAACAATAGGAACAGTTCTTGGTGGAGCATTTACGCAAAGACAATTTTCTCCCGCTGCAATGATGGCTCCAGGAAATACCTCTGGTGGATTTGGAATGGATCCAGAATGGCTAAAACTTAATGAACAGGCTAAAGCATCTTTTGCATCTGCATTAAAAACTGCAGGTATGGCAAAGGCTGGAATGATACAAACATCAGATAATTATAATAATTTTTGGCAAGGATTAAATCCAGTACTAGATGGAATATTTAATATTTTTAAAGGTGGCATTAGCGATAAAATAACCACAGTAGCGCAACTTGGTGAAAAACAATATCCTCAAATGGCACAGCATATTCAAGACTTAGTACAAAATTCACAAATTAGTGCAGAACAAGCAGAACAACTATCTGTAGCATTAAGAAAACTTGTTGCTCCATTATCAAGTGATAGAACCCAAAAAGATATAAAAAGAATTGAGTTAGGATTAAACGAAGCAGGAGAAACAGTTGTCAAAAGGGCTTCTTATGAAAGATCTGGAGAAACATTAAAAAGGCAAACTGTAAAAAATTTTCCAAGAGAACTTTCACAAAGAGGTTTGCCGATTCCATCAAATATGGAAGAGTTTAGTTTTGCCCATATTCCACAAGCAAGTTCTGAGTCAACATATGTTGAGCCTTATTTAAGAAAAAAGGCAGGTGCTGGCTCTGCTGCAGAGCAAAAAGTTTTAGCAGAACTTAAAAAAGGTGCTTCATTTAAAGAAGGACAAGTAGTTGCAGAGGCTGCTATTGAAGGTGCAAAGCAAGGGGCAGCATCAGCATCTCCATCTAAAAAAACAATTCCAATCGGTCAAGACATTGCTCGTGGTCTTGAAGTGGGAATGGCTAATAGGCAAAAATCTGTTGCCGCCGCTGGAACAAAATTAGCAAATTCTGCAGTTGATGCAACAAGATCTGCAAAAGCAACACAATCCTATGAAAGATTATATGGCGCAGGAAATCCAATTGATGCTACAGATAAATCAATTAGAAGAAATTTACAAAAACAATTACTACTTTCTCAAGTTGGGCCTAATATAGCAATGAGTCCTCAAATTTCTGAAGGTGTTAAAACAACTGCAACAAATATAAAATCAATGAATGATAGGCTAAAGTCATTTGATAGAGGATTAATGAGTTCTTCTTTTGCAATATCATCTCTTGCAGGTATTGCATCAATGTCTGGCGGTAGATTAGGAGACCTGTCGGGGATAATATTTAAAGTAACAACAGCAATGTTTGCTTTACAGGCTGTAACAAGTTTATTAACACAAAGCGGAATGCTTAGGCTTGCCACAGAGCGTGGATTAAATGTTGGACTATTAACAACTATCGCTGGAACAAATAAAACAAGAATTGCCACAGGTCTTTTTTCTGGAGGAATCTTAAAACTACTTCCAAATCTTTTATCATTTGGAAAAATGATTGTAAGGTTTTTAGGACCAGTTGGGTTAGTTATAGGTGGACTAATAACATTGAAGGGGGTTGTTGATTTAGTTAATAAAGCAAGAGAAAAAGAAAGACTTGCCATTGAAGGCGTAGGCAAGGCCGCTAATATAACAGAGGGACAACTTAAAAAACTAGGAGAAATTTATGGATTTGTTCCAACAAAAAATAAATTTTCAATTAATCCTACTGTTGGCGGTGTTGTTGGAC
>Ga0247837_1002857_pt1 | contig 31543 bp, 26 predicted proteins | sample LaCtaG_2_FD_187115 | JGI IMG/M metagenome (GOLD analysis project Ga0247837, IMG submission 187115) | Freshwater microbial communities from meromictic Lake La Cruz, Castile-La Mancha, Spain - LaCruzMarch2015_14.5m | ecosystem: Environmental > Aquatic > Freshwater > Lake | place: Spain: Castile-La...
TCCGTGGGATTGGCAACCAAGTGCTCTTGGAGTGGGTCGACTGGGCGGGATACTGGCAGGTCGTGATCGGCTATGACGACACCGCGAAGCCGAGGGTGCGGGCGAAGCCCCCGCCGCTCGTGATCGGGACCACCACCGGGACCCTGGTGAGCCGGTTGAAGGCCCCGGGCGAGACGATGAGTACCGGCCTTCGCCCCTGCTGCTCATGGCCGGCGGACGGGTCGAGCCCGACCAGGTAGATGTCGCCCCGCTCCATCAGATCAACTCGCCGCCCACCGGGCGACCATCCAGCCACTCGCACTCCTCAGCCACGGTCTCGGCCCCGGGATCGCATTGCGCCAGCAGTTCTTCGAGGGTATAGCGTGGTTGACGCTGGGGCTCGACGATCAGTCGGCCTGCATCGACGACCACGCCGACCGTAGCGCCGGCCCGTAAGTCGAGCATGTCCAGTACCGCGGGCGGCACGGCGAGCATGACCGAGCCACCAACCCTGCGCAATATCGTTGTATGCATAGACGCTTCTGAGATTTTACTGGAGTATAACGCAGTACACGCCAGGCGGCGGCCCGGACCGATCGGCCTGGTGTCAGCAGCCTGCGGATGGATGCGACGACGAGCTTCAGGAGTCCGGGCGGCGCCCGGCACCCGGTGGGACCGCCGACCAACGATCGGACGTCGCGTGCTGGCGCCGGTTTCGCGTCTGGACTAAAGTCGGTCTCGGCTGGACCTGCGTACATGGGTTTTCACCCCGGGTTGGTTTTCACTTCCAAGGGTACGAAATCTCGCGGGTCCTGACACTTTCCTGCACGTTTTCACCAAGCTCGGCACTGGGTCTTGGCAGGAATTCTGACCAAGGCCTTTATCCACGCGAAATTCTGATCGGGAACATTGACATGAGCGCACGCCCGCAACCCCAACTCACGTTGTACGAACAACTTGAAGCGTTGCCGGACGGCCTGACCGGGGAGATCCTCAACGGCCAGATCTACGCCCAGCCGCGCCCGAGCGGCGCGCATGTCGTGACCGTTACCTCCTTGGCTGACGAACTCGTGAGTCCGTTCCAGAAGGGCCGGGGCGGGCCCGGCGGCTGGTGGATCGCCGCCGAGCCGGAATTGCACTTCATCCACAATACCGAGGTCGATGTTCCGGACCTGGCCGGTTGGCGCCGCAGCAGGCTGCCGCGGATTCCGCAGGATCATCGCTTTACGGTCGTGCCCGATTGGGTCTGTGAGGTCCTGTCGCCGTCCACAGAAAGCCGGGATCGCCAGGTCAAGATGCCGATCTACGCCCAGTTCGGGGTCGCCTACGCCTGGTTGATCGACCCCCGGGCGCACACCTTGGAAGCCTACGCCCTGGCGGATGACAACTGGCAGGAGATTGGGCGGTTCGCGGGCGGCGCGCAGGTGTCGCTGCCGCCCTTCGAGGCGGTGACGATCAGCCTGGATGATCTGTGGGCGCTGACGTAGGGCGGAACGCGAAGCGGTTCCGCCATTTCGGCCACGCATGATCTTGCAAGGCATTATGGCGGATCGCCCTGCGGGCATCCGCCCTACGCGGGCTCGTTGCCCTCTTGATCTAGGGGGACGAGGGCGATCAGCCCTTGGTCCACCAAGGCCCGTCGCTGCGCGCTCGCGGGCATACGCCCGCTCGGGTCTCTCAGGACCTCGTTGAACGTCCGTTCCGCCATGCAGTTGTTCCAGGCGCCGACCATCGCCTCGGGGGCGACGTAAAAGGAGCGGGCCAAATACACCAGGCTACGGGGAGAGAATTTCCCCTCTTTCTCACACAGGTCCCGATACCGCGCGCGCACCGCCGGGGCGGGCATCAGGAAGGCGCCGGCAAACAGATTAGCGAAATACTCATCACCGACTCCGTCGCTGCGTTCGATCGCTCGCGATACCCCATTACCCCACTCAGGGCAGCGTCCGATCCGCGCCGGACATCACAAGTACCCGCAGTCAGGCTTCGTGCCCTTGAAAGGGTGGTTCACTGGATGAACACTGTTAATCTTTTCGTGGAAATTTTTCTCGCAACTCAGGTCGTCATGCCCGTTGCGGATCGGATTCCGCGCCGCCGCCTGCCCTCAACCGGCCAGGGTCCGATAGTGGGATCACCTCGTCCGCCAGCGGAAGCATTCCATCCAGGACCCTCAACCGCCCGCGACCTTAGTGACCGATCCAGGGGTGTCGCACCGAAAATCCTACCGGCTCTTAGGCGCCAAGACGCAAACCCGTGGGTACGGGCCAGGCCGCCCGCACCCTGTGATCGCGCTCGCCCGCACGCCGGAAAATGGTCTACAATTTACCCTTGATAGGATAGCCTCTCACGCGCCGTGCGGACCGCCTCGGATACCCGTTTTGTGCCACATTGACGGCCCTCCGGGTGCGCGGGCGCCGCCCGCCACCGGCTGGCGACATTTGGTAGATTTTAACAATGCGATACATTTCCTATACCAAGGGAATGTTGGTTATTTTAATGCTTGGCGTTTTCGGGGCTTGGCTGATCACGGCACACCCAGATAGATGGCAATCGCTTGCGTCAGGAATAGAGCCGCCCAGCCCCAGACCAGAGCAAGTACAAGGTATTGTCAACAATATCTATCTTATTCAAGGTTTGCCCCAAAAGAATGGTGAACAACAATGGGATGTACATGCCTATAAGATATCCCAGCCAGGAAAGCTCGCAGCACCTATGTTGATTGAGAAGCTCACCGACGAATCCCCGAGTCAAGTGTTTGAATTATTTTCATATACGATAGGCGATGTTGCCTTAGCTTTATTAAGAGATATCTATTGTGCCCCCGACTGGCCATCCCCTGACGGCTCAATTCAAATGAGGAAGAATTTTGGTGATTTCAGAGATTATGTGGAATTCATCAGGTCCAAAGGCAAGAGAAAGCAAATCCAACAAAGTTGGAAGATTTACAGCCAAACCCACTGAATAGGTTACGATGGCCATGTTGAGTGTGCGCCCGACCAAGAAGGAAGACGCTGCAATCCTGGCACCCTTGGTCGATCACAAAGAGAACCCCGATGGGCAGCCTTAGACGTCCCGCAATCACCCATGAAACGACCTGTCCCAACTGCGGCGCGGTGCCGCCGTCGGCATCCGCGTGTGCTCGCTGTGGGGCCGTGCTTGTCCGACCGCGGGCCAAGCCGGTGCTCAAGGACCGGGATCGTGCGTTGGCGGCGACCAGCCGGGGTGGGCGACCGCGGGGGCTGAATCATTGGACGGTCTGGCTCACGTTTACGCTGTTGCTGGCGCCGATCGGGGCCATCGTCTGGCTGAACGGGTCGGCACCGCCGCGGCCCGATCTGGCCGCCACGACCTCGGAGACCGAACTCGGGCGGGGCAACCCGGGGCAGTCGCGATTCAAAGAGGCTGACCGGAGCGCCTATTCGCAGGTGCGCGGAGAGGCCGAGCGGGCCTTGCGATCGGGCAGCACCGAGGATGACCCGCTGGCCTCCGGGTTGGCGCTGCCGCCGCGGCTCGATCGCGGACGCGACCCGGTCGCCGCGACCGATTCACCGACCGCTGGGTCGAGCGACTCCCTGGCGGACCCCAGCGCCGCGGCGGTGCGACCGCTCGCCGCGAGCCCGGCTGAGGGCAAGCTTGCCGCCGAGGCCCTCGGGGCGGCGCAAGCCCCGCAGCGCCGGTGCTCCGGCATTGGCGAGGACGCCGAGTGCTTAGACAATTTCGATCCCTCGCTCCTCCCACCCGCTGTATCGAGCGGACAGGCGGGCGGGGCTGCCGCCATTCCCGGGCAGCTCGAAACCTATCGCCGCAAGGCGGCCGAGTCGAAGGACATCCTGGATAAGCTGTAGGGCGAAGGGGAGCGGCCGTTGGCGAAGCCCCCAGGTGTCAGGATGGAAGTCGCCTCCCCTGGGAGGTGATCATAATTCCGGCCACGGGTTTGTAGGTCGGCCTTCAGGCCGACCGCGGCGCCCCCGGTCGGCCTGAAGGCCGACCTACAACGGGGCGCCAACCGCCGCCCCGGCGGCCGGAGCTATGATCAAGGCCCGGGTGCCGACCTGCCCCCCTACGCCAGTCTCGTGGAAGATAAAGAAGACAAAGAAATAAAGGAGAGATAAAGGAGATAAAGGGGCCAGGCTCAATTGAGTTCTCTCTACCCGCCCGATTTAATTGAGCCTCGCCCATTTCGTGGTGTGAACAAGGTATATCTACAGCAGTACATCGCTATTCATGAATGGGCTCACAATATCAAGACATGTTCTGTGGAACTCCTCAGGGTTCTGTGTGGCATCACACAATTCGCCTCATCAGCCAGACTTTCATTATCGCTCTAATCAATGACCTACTCCAGGCAGCATTTCACTCATGGATATCCTACGCGCCGATCGCCGCCTTCGCGTCGTCACAGGGGTAGCGTTGCTCGCGGCCGTCGCGTTCGCTGCCGTTGGTCTGTGGCTCTTCGACGGCTGGCTCGCCGAGGTGGAGAAAATGGCACCCGAGGCCGCACTGCGCCGGTTGCGGTCGGTGTTCGTCTGGGTCGTTGGTAGCGGTGGGGTTGCTGTCATCGCGCTGGCCATCCATCTCTGGAACCTTGGCTCGCGCGTGCGCGCGGTTCGACAGTTTCCCCTCCCCCGCGCGCGGGCGCTGCGCGACACGGTGGTTATGCGCGACGCGGCGGCCGTTCGGCGCGGCAGAGTCATTCAGGCATTTGCGGTCGCTCTGGCGCTCTGCGGGGCGGGCCTCTTGGGCGTCGGTTGGCGTCTGTATTTCGTGTTCGCACCCCATGCGGCCTGACCCCTCGCCCGAGCGGGGGACGATTGAGAACGACGCCGGGGATGGCCTTGGTCATCATTCCGGCCACCGAGCGGACCCTACGCAACCGCGGCCTTTCCGTAGGGTCCGCCATGGGGACCGATCGCCGCTGGCTGCGGTTATGATCAAGGATTATGGGGCCAGGGCAACGGCTGGGACTGACGGGCCTTCGCCTTCGCCGGAGACTTGGAGTCGGAGCGACACCGACTGTCTATCGACCGCCACACGTTCAGCCCCGCTTCCTGCGGGCCAGCGATGGACACTGCGACGCCAATTCGCTCCCAAGGGTCCGAACCACCCAGTCCAATTCCTCAGCGACTACGGACATGCGCGCGTTGCGCAGGGCCCCGAACAAGGCGTCACGCAGGACCGCCGCGGTCAGACTTTCGCTCTCACTCAAGCGACGGAAGAGGCCCGCGCTGCTCTCAAGCGGGCGGCCGGGAAAGCGATCTCGAAAGACCCGCCGCGCCCGGCGCTCGTCCAACACGGGCACGGCGCCGGTCATCAGCGCCAGGGACACCGCGGCGGCCTCCCCGTCGTCGAGCCGATCCGGGTCTGATACCAGGTCCAGAAACCGCTCGTTGCCCTCTTGATCTAGGGGGACGAGGGCGATCAGCCCATGGTCGACCAAGGCCCGTCGCTGCGCGCTCGCGGGCATGCGCCCGCTCGGGTCTCTCAGGACCTCGTTGAACGTCCGTTCCGCCATCAGGATGCGCTCGGGCAGTGACCTGAGAATGACCTCGACATGGCCGCTGCCGAGGAAATTGATCAAGACACTCGCGTCCAGGACCAGCGTCTGCCTCCCTTCAGCCATGGGCAAGGCGAACCTCGTCGATCGGCTCCCAGAGTCCGGCCAAGGACGCCACGATGTCGCGGGTCTCGATGCGGCCGATCCGCAGCATCTGCGCCAACTCACCCTCCGAGATCAACTCCTGTTCGTAGGCTTCCACCGCAATCAAGGTATAGCGAGGCAGGAACCGTGGCTGCTCCGGGGTAATGACGTCCCCCAGGATACGCCGCACGGCGGAGGCGTCGAACCCTGAGGTACGCAGTGCGTCGAAGGTGCCCTTCCTGAACAACCGGAGTTGTTCCAGGCGCCGTCCCATCGCCTCGGGGGCGACGTAAAAGGAGCGGGCCAAATACACCAGGCTACGGGGAGAGAATTTCCCCTCTTTCTCACACAGGTCCCGATACCGCGCGCGCACCGCCGGGGCGGGCATCAGGAAGGCGCCGGCAAACAGATTAGCGAAATACTCATCACCGACTCCGTCACCGCGTTCATCCCCCAACACCTCGCCACTCTGCCGATCGGTCTGGAAGTGTCCCAGTTCATGGGCGGCGGTCCAGGCCTGCCGGGTTGCCGCATGCTTTGCGTTGACCAGGATACAGGCGTCCAACGCCTCATGATAGGCATAGGCCCCGGACACCGAAGAGGGCAAGGGCACAATGAAGAGCCGAATGCGCAATTCGCCCTCGATCAGCCCCAAGACATCCGGAATCGGCAAATGGCCGAGTCCCAGACGACCGCGCAGGTCCATGGCCGCATCCTCGGCCTGTTCCTGCACCTGCCCCCGCGCGAGGCGCCAGACCGGGGGGTAAGCGGGCTCCAGGGGGCGGCCCAGTTTCCGTTCCAACTCGACATAGCGGGCCGCTAACTCGTGCAGGACCCGCGACACGTCCAACGCATCTTGGTCCGCGCCCCCGGCAGGCAAACGGCGAAACTGCACCGCCAGATCCACATGGACGGCATCCGGACGTACGAGTCGGCCCGGCGAAGTCTGATAGAGGTCGCACAGACCGAGCAATTCCTCGGCGCTCAGACGCCGGTCGCCGCGCTCGATGGCCACGATGGTCGTGCGGACCGCGCCGATCCGCTCCGCCGCTTGATCCTGGGTCACCCGCGCGGCATTGCGTGCGGCCTTCAGCCGACGGCCGAGTTCCACCGGGTCGAGGCGTTCAAGTTCTCTCATGGATAGTCACCCACAAAGCGTTCGCACCCATGAACCTGGAGCGACCTCCGCAGCAAGAAACCGGTCCCACTCCCCCTTGTGTCGCTCCAGCAACTGTTGGAGATGATTCGCCGCCTGTTCAAGCGATAGCGCCTGCGCCTCAGAAATCAAGCGAGCTTGCTCACGAAGCCGTGAGTCCCCTCGGAGGTCGGCAAGCTTAGCAAGGTCCCGATGCGCGATAACCGCGCTACGCGCAATCTGCTCATGGCGATGAGTAACAGGAAAGACCGGCAGCCCGGGAGTCACGCTCGCAGCCAGGTTCGGGGCACTAAGGTCCTTCCAGATGTATTCCTCGTCCTGGTGAAGTTCCGAAACAATCCGTCGTGCATCAGAGTACCCACGGTCAGGCTTTGTACTTGTAAGAGTGTGGTTCACAATCCGAACATTGTCAAGATTATCGTGAGACTTTTTCTTACATAGTCAGGTCGCCATGCCCGTTGTGGACTCGGTTTCCACGCCGACCCCTTGCCCTCAACCGGCTAGGGTCCGATAGTGGGATTACCTCGTCCGCCACCGGAACCAGTCCATGCAGGACCGCCAACCCTCCGCGCCTTCGACGCCTTCCGCCGCCGCCATGGTGACGGGTGCTGAGCCCGGTGCCGCGCCGGCTACCCAAGCGGCACCCGCGACCGCCGCGGCGCCCACTCAGACCGGTGGCGCACGCCCACCCGCCCCCAAGCACGGCCGGCGCCGCCGGCTGCCCTGGGGGGGCGCCAAGGCCAAGCTGCCGCGGCCGCACAGCCGCCCGGCGGGCGCGCCGGCGGGGATCGAGTACCACGAGCTGGTCCAGGCGCCGGGCGCGGGCCTGGCCCAGGTGACCTGTACCGACTATGCCCCCGACCGCTGGGAGATCCAGAAGGTGACGGACATGGCCGCCTTCCTTGCCATGCACCGGCCGGACTGGTCCGCGGTGCGCTGGATCCACGTCGAAGGGCTGGGGGACAACGACACCATTCGCGCCCTGGCCGAGAAGTATCAGTTGCACCCGCTGGCGATCGAGGACGTGCTCGACGGCCAGCATCGACCCAAGGTCGACGACTATCCGGGCTCCGGGGACCTGCCCGGGCGACTCTTCGTGGTGGCGCGGCGCGTCGTCCTGCGCGAGGGCGAGGTGCAGGCCGAACAGGTGAACTTCTTCCTCGGGCGCCACACCCTGCTCAGCTTTCAATCGAGCGCCTGCCCGGCGATCGAACTGGTGCGCCGCCGGGTGGAGAGTCCGCACTCGCGGCTGCGCCAGAATGACGCGAGCTTCCTGCTCTACGCCATCCTGGACACCATCGTGGACGGTCTCTATCCGATCCTGGAGGACGCCTCCGCGCACCTGGAGGAGGCGGAGGAGGCGGCCATCGACCAGGCCGAACCCCTGACCCTGCACTCCATCCACCGGATCAAGCGCAGTCTGATCCTGCTGCGCCGGGTCGCCTGGCCCATGCGGGAACTCATCTCGGACCTCCAGCGCGAGCGCCACGAGTGCCTCTCGGAGGTCACCCAGACCTATTTCCGCGACGTCTACGACCACTGTGTCCAGATCATCGACCTGATCGAGACCTACCGGGAGATCGCTGCGGACGTGGCAGACATGCACGTCTCCATGCTCTCCAACCGCACCAATGAGATCATGAAGGTGCTGACCATCATCGGGACCATCTTCATCCCCCTGACCTTCATCGCCGGCGTCTACGGCATGAATATGTACATCCCGGAGAACCAGTGGCCCTACAGCTACGCCGTCTTCTGGGCCGTCTGCCTCTCCGTCGCCGGGTACATGCTGTGGCGCTTCCGGCGCGGCGGGTGGTTCTAATTGACGAGTCAGAAATAGGTTAAACAACGAATAGAATGATTGTCGTTGTCGTTGTCGTTGTCGTAATCGTAGTCGTAGTCGGGAAAGCGTCACGAACTGAGCGAGGTCGAAGAAGATCGCGGCCGGGATGAGCATCTCGATTACGATTGCGATTACGATTACGACAACGACAACGACAACGACGCCGACGGCATCCCCTAATTTGCTTCTTAATGAACCGTATCTTATGTCCAACCCCGATGAAACCATCCGCTTCAGCGTCTCCCTGCCGCGCCCGCTGCTCGATGAACTGGACCGCCGCGTGGTCGGCAAGGGTTATGCCTCGCGCTCGGAGCTGGTGCGCGACCTGATCCGCGAGCGTTTGGTGGAGGAGGCCTGGGAGCGGGGCGACGCGGAGGTCGCCGGCGTCCTCACCATCGTCTACGACCACCACCAGCGGGAACTGACCCAACAGATCCTCGAGGTCCAGCACCAGGAGTTCGTCCACGTGGTGGCGAGCACCCACGTCCATATCGATCACCAGAACTGCCTGGAGACTATCATCCTGCGCGGCCTCCCGGCGCAGATCGAGGGCCTGAGCCTGACGATCGGCGGTCTCAAGGGGGTGCGCTTCTCGGCCCTGACCCGGACCTCGCGCCTGGGGCACTGAGCGCGCACAGCAGGGCGGGCCGCGTGGCGCGACTCGCCCGGGCCGCTGCCGAGGCGCTGTGAAATCTTGTAAAGGGGCGCCGGAACAGATCGTTGTGCGCGCCGGCACACCGCAAACCGCCGTCTGATCGGGCTATCATCCACGGATCGCAATCACAGGTCCGGCGCCGCACACCCCGCGGCGACCCTGACCTGAAGACCCGTGGGCCGACCCGGGTCATCGACACGCCGGCGGGAGACCGAATTGCAGAGCGACCAGACCACCGACCCCAGGCGCGAGCCCGCCACGCTGATTGCACCGCCGCTCGCGTGGTCCGGGCGCGCACTGCTCACCGGGGCCCTGGCGCTGGCGGCGCTCTTGGGCAATTGGTTCAGCCTGCCGGTGGGCTTCGGCGTCGACTTCCTGTTCGGCTCCATCGCCGTGATGCTGGCCCTGGCATGGCTGGGGACCGGGGCAGGCCTGACGGTGGCCCTGGTCGGGGGCGCCTATACCTGGCTGCTCTGGGACCACCCCTATGCGCTGCTCATCTTCCTGGCCGAGGCCGCCGCGGTGGGCTGGCACCGGGACCGGGCGCACCGCCGCGGCCAGCACCCGCCGCCGCTTGCGGTCTCCGCGGCCCTGTACTGGCTCCTGCTCGGGATCCCGCTCGCGTTGCTGGCCCATCGGTTCGTGCTGGGGATGGGTTGGACGCCGACCCTGCTCATTGCCTTGAAGCAGTCGCTGAACGGCATCCTCAACGCCGCCCTCGCCGACCTGGTCCTGGTGGCCGGCGCACTCCTGACCAGGCGCAAGTCCTCGCTGCCGCTCGCCCAGGTCCTGTTCGGGGTCCTGCTGGCGGCGATGCTGGTCCCGTCCCTGCTGGGGCTGCTGGTCGCGGCCCGCCTGAGCCGGCGCCTCGTGCGGCCCCTGCGCGACCTGGCGCAGGGCAGCCGCGCCCTGCCGGCGGCGATCCGCGCGGAGCGTCCCTGGCCGGCGCCAGTCTCCGGCCTGCTGGCGGAGACCGGGGAACTGGCGGACGCGGTGGCCGAGATGGCGGACTCGCTGAGCCAGAGTTTCCGGACCCTGCGCGAGGAACGCGACCAGCGCGAGGCCCTGAATCGTACCCTGTCCGAGGAACGGGAGCGCTTCCGCACGCTCTTTGAGACCATGGCGGGGGGCGTGATCTACCGGGATGAGCGGGGGACCATCACCGACGTGAGCGCCGAGCGCCAGGCGCGCCTCGCCTTGGAGCACGCCCAGGAGTCATTGCTCAAGGCCCAGGCGATCGCCCACCTGGGGTCTTGGGAATACGACCACCTCGCCGACCGGGTGTCCTGGTCACCCGAGGCCTTCCGCATCTTCGAGCAGGACCCGGAGCGCTTCGAGGCCACTTACGAGGGCATGTTGTCCATTGTGCACCCGGAGGATCGGGCCCTGCTCGACCTGGTCTATCGGGAGTCCCTGGCCACCGGCACCACCTACGAACTCGTGCATCGGCTGCTGATGGCGGACGGCCGCATCAAGTGGGTGCACGAGCGCGGCGAGACCGACTACGCCGCGGACGGCCGGCCGCTGCGCTCGCGGGGCACCACCCAGGACATCACCGAACGCAAGGTGGCCGACCTGGCCCTGGCCGATCAGCGCCGACGCCTGGCCAACATCATCGCCGCCACCCGGGTCGCCACCTGGGAGTGGGAGCTGCAGTCCGGTACCGGCACGGTGAACGAACGCTGGGCGGAGATCATCGGCTATCACCGGGCCGACTTCGCCTCGATCGACCTCCAGACCTGGATGGACCTCACCCACCCCGATGACCTGCAGCGCGCCCTGGACCTGGCGCACCGGCACGTCGCGGGCGAATTGGACGGCTACGAGTGCGAGCTGCGGAGGCGCCACAAGGACGGGCACTGGGTCTGGGTCCAGGCCCAGGGCCGGGTCGTGGAATGGGACGCCGCGGGCCGACCCCTGGTCATGTCCGGCGTCCAACAGGACATCACCGAACTGCGCGCCGCGACCGAGCGCCGGGAGGCCCTGGAGGCGGCCCTGACCCAGTACAGCTTCCAGCTCGAAGAACTGGTGGACGTGATCAGCCTGCCGCTGGCGCCCGCCGAACAGGTCAGCACCCTGCTGTGGCTGGGTTGCCACAGCCTGGGCATGGTCGCGACGGTGCTGGTGCAGTTGGACGAGGAGCGCGGCCACCGCGTGCTGTTCGCGGCCCGTGACGACACCCTCAACGGTGTCACGCCCAGGCTCGACCGGGCGCTGCTCGCGGAGTCCCTGGCGCGCCTGGGCAGCCCCTGGGTCCTGGCGCCGGAGCGGCTGCCCGGCGCGGCCATCGCCGCCGGCCTGCGCTCCTGCGTGGCCATGGCCTTTGCCTGCCCGCGTCCGGACGGCCAGACCGACACCCTGGTGCTGTCCCTGTGGGGGCAGGACCCGTCCCTGGACCTCGGTGAACCGGCGCGGCAGATCGTCCGGCTCATCGCCCAACGGCTCGCCGCGGTCCGCTACCAGGAGCAGGTCCAGCACGACCTGATGGCGGCCAAGGGGCGTGAGACCATCGGCCACCTGGCGAGCGGCATCGCCCACGACTTCAACAACCTGCTGGGTGTCATCGACGCCAACATCTTTTTCCTCGCCAGCCGCCTCGGGGAGCTCGGCCGCACCGATGAGGAGCTGCACCAGGTGCTCGCAGAGACCCAGAGCGCCCTGGGTCAGGCCAAGGTCATCACCTCCGGGATGCTCTCGCTGAGTCGCGCCGGCGGTGTGCCCCTGGAGTTGGTGGACCTGGGGCCGAGCGTCGCTGAACTGGGACTGATCCTGCGTCAACTGCTCCCCCCCGGGATCGACCTGCGGGTCGCCGTCGCGCCCGGGACCCGGGCCTGGACCAACGGCCCCTTTCTCCAATCGGCACTGCTCAATCTCGCGCTCAACGCGCGCGATGCGATGCCCGCGGGCGGCGCCCTGTCCATTGCGGCTGAGCCCCTGCGCTGGGAGGCGCACCGTGCCCTGGCGGTGGGCGCCCTGCCGGCCGGCGACTGCATCGCGCTGCGGGTGAGCGACACCGGCAGCGGCATTGCACCGAGCCTGCTGACCCGGATCTTCGACCCCCTGTTCTCCACCAAGGCGGCGCGGCGCGGCCACGGGCTTGGGCTCTTCATGGTGCAGGAGTTCGTCACCCGCTCCGGGGCCGGTCTCCTGGTCGACTCCCAACCCGAGTGCGGCACCGACTTCACCCTGCTGCTGCCCCGCGCGGCCCCGCAGACCCCGGCCGGCGGGCCCACCGCGCCCCCCGACGCGGCCCGCCCGCCGACCGTGCCCTCGGCCCCGGGTGCGGACGGCGCACGCGCCGCGCCGCTCGCCGGTCTGCGGGTGCTGGTGGTGGAGGACGACCCGCGGGTGCGTGTGGCCGTCGGCCGGCTCCTGACGCTGGACGGCGCCCGCCAGGCGGCGGCGGAGCATGGTCAGGCCGGGCTCGACCTCCTGGAACGTGACAGCGCCTTCGACCTGGTGCTCTCGGACATCGCCATGCCGGTACTCGACGGTATCGAACTCCTGCAGCGCCTGGCGCAGGCGCACCCGCGCCTGCCCGTCATCCTGATGACCGGCCAGAAGGACGCCCTGAGCGCGCTCGACGCGCTGCGCGAACGCCCGACGGTCCTGCGCAAACCGCTGGACCCGGCGGCCCTGCGCGGGGCGATCCTGGCCGCGACCGGGGCGCGTGTCGACCTTGCTCCCAGCCATCGGGCTCCACCCCTGTAGGTCGCCTGACGGGCGACCTACGGCGGCTGTCCCTGTTGCTGTCGTTGTTGCTTTCGTTGTCGTTGTCGTTGTCGAAATCGGAGAAGCGATGCGATTTAGGGTGCGAGAGAATCCGTGGCGTTACAAGAACCTCGATTACGATTACGACAACGACAACGACAGCGGTACGATCAATGCCCAGCCGTCATGCCCGCCCGCCGGCGCGCATCCCGCTGCTCAGCAGCAGGAGCCGCAGCTTGCGGGCGGCCATCAGGTCCAGATCGTCCCAGGGGGCGCTGTGGCCGCTGGTGTGCTCGACCCACAGGTCGAAGGAGTGGCGCGGATTGAGGACCTCGCCGGGGAGCCCGGTGCCGACCGGCTTGCGGGGGTCCCCGGCCCAGTGCACGGTGCGCGCCTGCTCGGCGCGGAACCAGTAGCGGCGCTGGTCCGCACCGCTCGCCAGGCGGGAGCGGGCGCGCACGGCCAAGACCCCGGCGGCGCCGCTCGGCGCCAGGGCGGCCCCGCACGCGCTTGCCAGGCAATCGGTCGCCCACACCGGCTCGGCGACCTGGCGGGTGAACCAGTCATCAAGGGCAAGGACCTGGTCGTCGGTCGGCACCAGGCCGGCGCGATGAATCCCCGCGGCGTCCAGCAGCACGGCCCCATCGGCCTGCACCAGGTCGAGGATCGCGCGCTCCAGCAGGGTACCGCAGGACGCCCCGGACTGCGCCTCCAGGACCAACTCCACCAGGGTTTCCAATTGCGCATCCAGCCCGGCGACCCGCCGCAGGCGTTGCTGGGCCAGGAAGGAGCTCAGGCCCAGGGCAAAGGTCTTGGCCAACTCGACGCACTGCTCACGCACCCGCAGCGCGAGCAGGCGGCGCTCGTCGTGATGGCAGGCGACCAGCCCCCACAGGCCGCCCGCCACCAGGATGGGGACGGCCAGGGACGCGGTGACCTCCATGTTCGCCAGATAGCGCAGATGCACCGGGGAGACGGCGCGCAGGTCCGCAAGGCTCAGGTCCGGATCGTAGCCCGGCAGGACCTCGACCGGCACGGGCGCGGCCCCGATGTCCGGGATCTGGCGGTGGCTGTTGATGCGAAAGATATCGCGGGCAATCTTGGGGATATCGGACGCCGGGAAGCGCAGGCCCAGATAGCGCGCGGGCGCAAGCCCCGCGGACTCCGCGATCACCTCCCCGCAGCCGTCGGGCAGGAACTGATAGACCATGACCCGCGCGTAACCGCTCGTCTGACGAACCGCCGCGGCCAGGGCGGCGCAATAGTCGCCCCAGTCGGCATCCGCGGCGGGTGCCTGGTACAACCGGCGCAGGTGCGGATCGGCGATCGGCGGGTAAGGGACGTCCAGGCCCGGCGGCTCCAGTTCCAGCAGCCAGCCGGCGCCCGTATTGCTGAGCAGCGCGTCGAGCCGGCCGTGCGGCGTACACGCCAGCCCGGCGATGACCCGCTTGCCGCCGTCCGCGGGCGGGAAATCGCCCAGGGTCAGGGGCACCAGGCTCGCCAGCGACCGCCCGAGGACGGGGCCCGCGCCGAGGCACAGCCAGGCGCCCGCGTCCGCGCTGGCGGCGCGCACCCGGTCGTCGCCCTGGTCACCGGCCAGGAGCACCCCGAAGGGCTGGATGGCGCCGATGCGATCCAGCCGCTCGCGTTCGCAGCCGCTCACCAGGTCGGTCTCAGTGGTATCGGTCATCGGGGAACCTGAATCCGTGAATTGCGCACGCCAAAGCACCAAGCCGCCAAGAAAAACAGAAAGATCAGTCCAGTCGCCGGATCATTGCCGAGTGATTGACCCGGCACAGATCACTCCCTGAAAGCACCTTTGCGTCTTTGCGCCTTTGCGTGAGACCTGCTTGTTGCCGGATCCACAGACGTCAGCGGCAGCATCCGGTTGGGCGCAAGCCTAGGGTGACGACGCCCGTTCTGTAAAGTCACGCCCATCGCCCCATCCGGCGGACCACCGGCCTCGCGCAGCGATGCGACCGGGCCGCTTACCAGGGGCGCGGGTCCCCCCGGCAGACCCGGCGCCTCGGCGCAGGACCCCGGGCTTGCCGACCGCAGACCGGCCGCCGCCGGCCGCACCCGGTAGCGAGCGCCCGCCGCACGAAGGTACACCACACGCCGGCAAGCGTGCGATCATTCCGCCCCAACAGCGAATCTGCCTCCGGAGCAAGGCCGTAAACGTGGGAAGAGTATTTTTTTCACGCAAAGACGCAAAGTTTCTTAATGTGATATCTCTGCAAATGAAAAACACCAATTTCACCAATATCCTGGGGGCCCGTATCGCACTGGGGCTGTTCCTCGCCGGGCTGTTGTTCCTGAGCTATCGGATTCTGAGCCTGTTCCTGGTCCCGGTCGCCTGGGCCACCATCCTGGTCTATGTCACCTGGCCCATCTACCACCGGCTGCGCACCGTCTTCGGCGGCCGGGTCAACTTGAGCGCGATCGCGATGACGCTCTTCCTGACCCTGACCTTTGCGCTGCCCCTGCTGTCCATGGTCGCCGTGCTGCGCCAGGAGGTGCCGGCCGCCTATGCCCGCGCGGTCGAGATCCTCCTGAGCGGGCCGGACACGGTGCCGCCCGCCATCGCCCGCATCCCCTGGCTGGGGGACGAGGTGGAGCGCGTCCTCGCCCTCTCCGCCGAAGACCCCGCGACCCTGCGCAAAGAGGTGGTGCGGTTGGGCAAGCCCTGGGTGGATGCGTCGCTCGATGTCCTGGGAAACCTTGGGCTGACGGCCTTCAAGTTCATCTTCGCCCTGTTCACCGCCTTCTTCTTCTACCGCGACGGGGAATCGCTGTTGGAGCAGGTGCGGCGCCTGCTCTACGGGCTGATCGGCGCCCGCTCCGGGGCCTATCTGTTCGCCATCGGGGGCACGACCCGCGCGGTCCTCTACGGACTGGTGCTGACCGCGCTGGCCCAGGGCCTGCTCGCCGGGCTCGGCTATTGGGCGACCGGGGTCCAGGCCCCGGTGCTGCTGGGCGTACTGACCGCCATCCTGGCCCTGATCCCCTTCGGCACCCCGCTCGTCTGGGGAGGTGTGAGCGCCTGGTTGCTGCTGAACGGCGACGTCTGGGCCGGCGTCGGGCTCGCCGCCTGGGGCGCCCTGGTGGTCAGCCAGATCGACAACGTACTGCGGCCCATGGTGATCAGCAGTTCCACCCGCATCCCCTACCTGTTGGTACTGTTCGCGGTCCTGGGCGGCATCTCCGCCTTCGGCCTCTTGGGGCTCTTCCTGGGCCCCATCGTCATCGCCGTCCTGCTGGCGGTCTGGCGCGAGTGGCTGGACGAACAGGTGCCGCGGGGGCAGTTGACCTTTGCCGGGGGGCCGGCGGAGGGGGAGGCGCCGCCGGCCGTGTCGGTCCACCCGGACGGGCCCGCGGATGCCGGTCGCCCACGCGAGTAGATGATGCGAAAAGGCTGGCTGTGGACCCTGGGCCTGGGCGTGCTGGTCGGTGGCGGCCTGCTGTGGTGGCGGACGGCGCCGATCGCCGTGACCCTGGTCACGCCGACCCGCGGTCCGGCGGTGGAGGCGATCTACGCGACCGGCACCGTGGAGCCCACCGTGATGATGCCGATCGCACCGCGGACCGGGGCCAGGCTCGCCGAGGTCAATGCGGATGAGGGCGCAGCCGTGCGCAAGGGGCAGGCCCTGGCGCGGCTGGACGACGCGGATCTGAGCAATACCATCGAGGAGTTCGAGGCGCGGGTACGCTTCGCCCGGCTCAATCTCAAGCGCAAGGAGGAGTTGGCAAGCCGCAACGGGCTGGCCAAGGTGGACCTGGATCAGGCCCGCACCGACCTTGAGGCGGCTGAGGCGACGCTCAAGCGCGCCACTGCGCTGCGCGGCTTCATGACGCTCACGGCGCCGGCCGATGGCCGCATCCTCCGGCGCGACGGGGAGGTCGGCCAGTTCATCCCGGCCGGGCAGGCGATCTTCTATTTCTCCTGCTGCGCGCCGCTGCGGGTCACGGCCGAGGTGGACGAGGAGGACATCCCGCGGGTGCACGTCGGACAGCCGGCGGTGCTGCACGCCGATGCCCTGCCGGGCAAGGTCTTCGACGGCGAGGTCGCCGAGATCACACCCAAGGGCGACCCGGTGGCGCGCAGTTTCAGGGTCCGTATCCGGCTCGCCGACCCGGCCCAACTGCTGGTGGGCATGACGGTGGACGCGAACCTGATCGTGAGCGAACGCCGGGACGCCCTGCTGGTCCCGACCAGCGCGCTCCAGAACGGCGCCGTCTGGGTCCTGACGGACGGGCGGCTGCACCGCCAACCGGTGGACACCGGGGTGGCCGGCGCCGAACGCACTGAGGTCCTGGACGGACTGGCGCCGGACGCCCGGATTGTGGCGGTGCCCACCGAGACCCTGCGCGAGGGCGCGGCGGCCCGGGCCAAGAAAGCGAATGACGGGGACAAGAAAGCAGATGGGGCGGAAATGAACGCAAATGAACGCAAATGAATGACGCGCTTTGCCAATGCCCCGCCCATGGCGCCACCCAGGGGTTTCGCACGGCAGTTCAATGCCTTACCCTAAAAAGAGCATTTGTTTCACGCAAAGACGCAAAGACGCAAAGTTTTTCAATGCGATATCTCTGCTGCACGGCTCACCGGCCGGGTGACGGGATCATCGCATGCAAAGTTCTATTCTTCTTTGCGTTCTTGGCGTCTTTGCGTGAGCCATTGCCGATTCCAGGTTACCGTGAAGGTCGCGCAGCGACGTTGTGGGAGCGGCCTCCGGCCGCGATTGGCGTCGCGCGAACCGCAGCGTCGCAGGTTATCGCCGCATCTCATCGCGGCCGCAGCCTGCTCCCACGGGGACCGTCGTCGTCCGGAGCCCCCGCAGGACGCCGTCGCCTCGTCGCGGCTAAAGCCGCTCCCACAGGGCGTCCGCCGGGCTTTTGCGGTAAAGCCTCAACCGCTTGTCTCGCTGCGGCCGGAACGACGATCGAGTCCCCAAAGATCATTTGCGTTCATTTGCGTTCATTTCCTCATCATCTTCTTCTTCTTCTCCTTCTCCTTCTCCTTCTCTTGCTGCCCTGATGCTCATCCAACTCCAGGTCGCACTCACCCACCTCACCGGACGCCGCCGCCAGACGGCGGTATCGCTCACCGGGGTCGTGCTCGGGGTCGCCTTTTTCCTCGCGGTCTCCTCCCTGATGCGCGGCTCCGAGCGCGACTTCATCAAGCGCCTGGTGGACAACAGCCCGCACATCACGGTCTCCGACGACTATCGCCTCCCGCGGACCCAACCGGCGGAACTGCGCTGGCACGACGGCGCGGTACGGATCAGCAATGTGAAGCCGCAGACGGAGACGCGCGGTATCCGCGGCTTCCGCGAGAAACTCGCCTTCATCGAATCGATTCCGGGGCTGCGGGTGGCCCCGGTACTCGCCGGCTCCGCCGTCCTCACCTTTGCCGGGCGCGAGCAGGGCGTGAGCCTCTGGGGCGTAGTGCCGAAGTCACTGGAAGGCGTCTCCACGATCGAGGAGAAAATGATCGCGGGGTCACTGCGCGCCCTGGACGCCAATCCCAACGGGATCATCATCGGTGCCGGGCTCGCGAAGAAATTCAACCTGGGCCTGGGGCGCAACCTGAGCGTATCGGCCGCCAACGGCAGCGCGCGCGCCATGAAGGTGGTCGGCATCTTCCGCACCGGCAATGCCGGTTACGACGAGACCCAGACCTTCACCGCACTCAAACGCGCCCAGGTCCTGTTCGGGCGCTCCAACCGGGCCAATCGGTTCCTGGTCCAGCTCGACGACGCCTACAGCGCCCGCGCGCTGGCCCACCGCATCGAGGAGGCGATCGGCTATAAGTCGGTCTCCTGGGTCGAGGCGTCCGAGGACATCCTGAGCGTGCTGGTGGTGCGCAATACGATCATGTACAGCGTGGTCTCGGCGATCCTGGTGGTCGCATCATTCGGCATCTACAATACGCTGTCGACCATCGTGCTGGAGAAGACCCGCGATATCGCAATCCTCAAATCCATGGGCTTTCACGCCCGCGATGTGCGGCTCATCTTCCTGTGCGAGGGCCTGATCATCGGGATCATCGGCAGCCTCTGCGGCCTGGCGCTCGGGGCCGGGCTCATGTATGCACTCTCGGAGGTCCAATTGAAGCCGCCCGGGGTCACGGACAAGATATTCCTGCCAATCTGGTGGGGGCTGGACCAGTTCGCGCTGGCCACCGCCTTCGCCATGGCCTCCTGCCTGCTGGCCGCCTATCTCCCGGCGCGCCGGGCGGGGCGCGTCCACCCGGTGGAGATCCTGCGGGGGGCCGCGTGAGCACCGTCCTGCGCGCCGAGCACCTGGTGCGCATCCTCCCCGGCGAGGTCCCGGTGACCCTGGTCGACGATGTCTGCCTGACCATCGAGCGGGGCGAATTCATCTGCATCATGGGCCCCTCGGGCTCCGGCAAGTCGTCGCTCCTCTATCTGCTGGGCCTGCTCGATGTCCCGACCGCGGGCCGGGTCTGGCTCGACGGCGAGGACACCAGCGCCTATGGCGAGGATGCCCTGGCCAACCGGCGCCTCTCGAAGCTCGGCTTCGTTTTTCAATTCCACTTCCTGCTCGCCGAATTCACGGTACTCGACAACGTCATCCTCCCGATGCGCCGCCTGGGCCGCCTCGACGATGCCGGCGCCCGCGCCCGCGGCCTGGACCTGCTCAACCGCCTGGGGGTGGCCGAGCAGGGCAAAAAGCACCCGCACCAACTCTCGGGCGGCCAGCGCCAGCGCGTCGCCATCGCCCGCGCCTTGGCCAATGACCCGCTGGTGGTCCTGGCGGATGAACCAACCGGCAACCTCGACTCCGCGTCCGGCACGACCGTGCGCAAGATCCTGCACGACCTGGCCCATGAGATGGGCAAGACGGTGGTCGCCGTCACCCATGACCCTGCCTTTGCCGCCGCGGCGGATCGGCGGATCGGGATCGTGGATGGGAAGATCGATGCGGATTGGCGGCCGGGGTAAGAGGACTTGTTCGCAAATGAATGCAACTCAGAAGGCAGTCTTCAGCGCACAGCGCTCGTGACACCGCTGCGCGGTGTCACCCAGGTAGCAGGCGCGGTGTGCAGCGATCATCCAGGGGCAACGCTTTACCCGGCCTTGGTCATCATTCCGGCCACCTGGCATCGTAGGGTGGACAAGCGCAGCGCAATCAACCAGCAGCGGCGCGGGATTCGGTGGACTGCGCTGCGCTTGTCCACCTTACGGCCGTAGCGCTTGTCCAACCACGACCCGAACGATGATCAAGGCCGCTTTACCCAAGGCCAGCGTCGATCAGCATTAACCGCGTTCCGGTTCCTGTTTGAGCGATGCGCGCACGGCCGAGTTGTCGATCACCATACGCCGTGCTCGTCATAGCCCAGAATCTCGCTTTCGCTACGCGGATCGCCCGGAACTCGCAGCGGCACGGCATCGACCTCGCGGGCAAGGATGGCGAGACGCTCGCGCAGGGGGGGCCGGTCCGCGACCACCCCCGGTTGGCACGCCCGCGCCAGCAAGCTTTCGCGCACCACGTCGGCGACGGACAGCCCTTGCGCGCCCGCGATTTGTTGCGCCAAACGCTCGATCTGAACGTCTTCGATCACAATGGCCATACTGATCACCTGTTTTTCTGTCGCTACGCGGATCGCTCGGCCCCATCCGCGAAAACCTCCGTGACGGTGCTGGCATCGAAGACCCGCTCGCCCCAGGCCATAAGGTGGTCGACATCGGCACCCTCCAGGCGCTCGAGTGCGTCCGGGGGCAGCGCCCCGAAGCGGGCCTCGAGTTGGCCGCGCAACAGGCGGACAATGCCCCGCACTTCACCACGGCGTTCGACATAACTGACATACGGCATCTGTAGGCCCTCCTCGATGCGGAAGATCGCATCAGTGTATTGCAGTTCCAGGTCCTCGGGGAGGCGCAGTATCCAGTCAATGAATCGGTACAGGTCGATGATCCGCTGCCGCGTCAGACCGCGCTCGTAGAGCCGCCGCGTCAGATAGAGCTTGCGCTCGTAGCGTGCCTGATCGTCGTCGCGGGTCGTCTGGGCCGCGAGGTGGGCCAACACCAGGGTGGCAAAGGGATTGGCATCCGCGTCCAACTCGGCCTGGCGCGCGCCGTAGTCGAGCAGCTTGACGGTCGGAAACCTGATCCCCAGACGGCTTCCCCAGCGCCCAACCTCGAAGCCGTCGGGTCGCCAGCCGGGCGCCACGTCGGCCAGGACCGCAAGGCTGACGATCTCGCGGCGGTAGCGGTCGTAAAGCCGATAGGCGTACACGAACATCCTCTCCGGGAAGTCCGGATCGCGTTGGCCCTGCACCTCGATATGGACCAGCAGCCACTCCTCGCGGCCGTCGACCAGATAGACCTTGATGAGCTTATCGGCATAGCGCCGCCCGAGTTCCGCGTCCCGAACCACTTGGGCGAGTTCCTTGTCCAGCAGCTCGAACCCGCGCGACCAGTCGATCTCGGCCGCGGCGGTGGGGAAGAAAAAGGCCATGAAATCCGGGAAATAGCCTTCCAGGATGTCCTTCCATGGGCTGTCGAAGTCGTCGGGCATGGGTCGGGACCGGTTCCAAGGGCTGGTGGGCGAATTTAGGGCGCCCGCAGTGGCTCAGTCAACAGGGAGTTCGTCGAGGACTGAACCGTCACGGGAAGCGGCACCGTGAGATCTCGATACGGGTGCGACGGAAGGGATTGATCGTCATCGCAGTCACACCGCAGACCAGAATCTTGGTGTGCAAGACCCAAGGCTGAGCCCTTCGGTTACGGATCATAGGTCCCATGCGCCGGAGTGGAACCGAACGGGTATTCACCGATCTACGATAACGAGCTTCACGCACCGCCCGAGATCCTAATCATCGCCGTGCTCCTTCAGGACCTTGAGGCATTGCTTGATGAGGTCTTGGAGGCGCATCTCACCGATAGAGATGAAGCGGTCGTCCGAACCCTGGGCAACGAACAGGACCGGCAGCCCCAGGTCCCGGCGCAGGGCTTCCAGCACCGCTGGCTGGGTCAGGGGCTCCTTGATATCGTCGTCCCTGACGGTGAGATAAAACCGCACGCCATTGTGTATGCTGCGGTCAAAGGCGAAGGCGCTGCGTAGCTGTTGGTCCTGCGCCGCGCCAAAGGTCGTGGGCGGCTGCTCGCCGAAGAGGGCAACCCAGAGGGCGGCCTTCGCATCGTCGAAATAACGAGACCAGTCGTCCCAGCCCGCCTCCGAGAGCATGATTCCCGTCAGCAGGTTGTGGCTGCCAACCACCCGCCGACGGATGACCCGAAACGTCGGCGGCTGCTCCAGACCGCTCCAGTATGCCCACAGCACCTCAGCGCTGGCCTCGGAACCGACCTCCACCCGCGCGAGACGGCCGAACCGGGCAAGGTACCCGGCCCAACCGTGCTCCACATCCTCGCGGACCAAGCGCATCAGTAGCCAGCCAAGCAGCCGCTGGGCGGTGGCGCGCAGATCCCGACTCGCCTCTCCCCGCGGGGCCTGCCGCAGACAGGCTGCGATGGCACTCATCAGTGCGGCGAGTGCAGCCGCGTCGGACACCTCGGATAGCCGGGCGCCGACTACGGCAGCAGGCGCCTTAAGCCGGTCCGCCAGTGCCGCGCGCAAAGTCCCGGCCGCGCTCGACTTGAGTTCCCTGTCGATCTCGTTGGCAAGCACGCGCGCGAAGGCGAAATCCGGTGGGGCGGCGACCCCCGCGATCAGGGGCGCGGGATCGGCAGTATTGTCCGGAAAAATGAGAGTCCCCATGGACGCCAACAAACGATTGATGAGGGCCGCGAAATCGCTCTCGACATGGACGTCCTCGGTTAGCGCGTTCATATCCGCCAGAATGTCCGCCAGGCCGCCGATGCAATGGCGGATATCGCGATAGAAGTCGAGTGTCGCGTGCGCCCCGGAGAGATGGTCCTGCTGCCGCAACCGCGTGATCGTCTTCTCCAGCGCCTCGGCCTGTTGCTCCCAGAATGCGATGTACTCGAGGCGGTCAAGTGGCCTGAAGAAGGCCGTGCCGCGCACAAGGATCGGATAGACCCGCCGGTGAAAATCCTTGTTCTTCTCGATCTCCAGCAGCTCGAACATGCAGTTCTCGGACCTCAGGTAGTCCGCGCTCAGCACGACGACCACCGCACCGCCCCGGCCAAGTCGGCGCATGTAATCCCGAATCGATTCGCCGTACTTGATCGCATTCGCGTCGCGCTGCAAGTCGATCCCGCGCGCCGCACAGGCCGCCTGGAGTCGGTCGACAATCTCCTGGCTCGGCGGTTTCCAGGCATACGAAACGTAGACCGAAAGCGGTGCTACGGCTTCCGTCTCGCCTTGATGAACGCTCGGGGCGCGGATCGGATCGAGCACCGAGCCCGCCTGATCGGTAGCAGCGGCGTCGGCGGACTGGGGGCCTGACACCACCTCCGCGAGATCGGCACGGGCGGGTTCGCTCGCCGACGGATCGGCGCCAGCGCGCTGTTGCAGCGCTCGTGCATCCGCCGTGGGACGCAGTACCGCCAAGCCGAAATGCGCGAATGGCTGCGCCCAGTCGGGCAGTTGATACTTGCCGCGCGCATCCGGAACCAGGGCGCGAAAGCTGATCGCCCGTCCGCCGATCCGCTCCAAATAGCGCGAGACCCGCTCCTCCAGGTCGTTGGCAATTGCCTCCGCATCGGCCTTGCGCAACGACCGCAGCAAGACGGCGCGCGCGGCGTCGTCGAAGTCGAACCAACAATCCGCCTGGTCACTATCGGTCGGCGGCGAACGCGCGAAGACCAGGCCGCTGAGTAGGACCTCCGCCAGGTCGGACTGCCCGGCGCCGGCCGCCAGTCGAGATTCCTGGACGACCCGAGCAACCGGGATGGTGAAGGCGCTACGCGCGAGCGCGACGGCGAGCCGGAAGGCGGCGGGCGAGGACTCACGCAGCAAGCCCACCGCGCGCTCGTAGTCCAGCGGCGCAGCGTTCAAGGGGGCGTCCGCGACCGGCGGCGGCACCGGGTCGAGCAGGAAAACGGGGCTCCTGCGACCTCTCGCCATCAGGGTCAGCGCCCAATCACCGAGACCGGCGGGAGTCAGCGGCACCGCGGGGATGGGCACCAGACCCGCCGGGTCCGGCGGCGCCCGCCACCAGAAGGTCGCCACATCGAAGTCGGCGGTGATGGCGCCCGGGACGGGCGCCGCACAGGTCCCGTGGACATCGCCCAAGGTGCCGCGCAGCCAACGGTGGCGGTCGAACAGGTGCAGGATCAGGACGCTCGAGGTGCGGGCCCAGGGGGCGAGCACCCGGGCATAGCGACCGTCGAGCCAGCCCGCGGAGCCGCCATGGGTGACAAAGAAGATCAAGCGCCGCACGCCACCACCGGCGAGCAGCCGGGGCCCGGCACGCAACCCGGCCGGACCTTCCAGCCAGGCGCCATCCCGATCCCCGCCCGATGGCGCTTGCCGCGCCGCGCCGCGCAGCCGCCAGGACGCGACCGAGCGGAAGGCGCCGGTGTCCTCCAGCATCCGGCTGAAACTTTGCATGGTGTCCCGCCACAGGGTGATGGCCGGGTCATCCTCGAGCACGACATGGGCGTCGAACCAGGGCTCCGGGACGGGGCGGAACACCGGGTAGAGTGCTCCGCGGTGCTCGGCGCTCGCCTCCACGGTGGCGAGTTCGTCGACTTCAAGCTGGGTCCGCGAGGGCCAGCGCGCACGCAGGGGCCGCAGTGCGCGGGCCAACTCCAGGCGTCCGGGCAAGGGCTGGCCGGCTGGCAGGGCAACGGCGGAGGCCGCGACCGTCCGTTGGTCGTCCGCGACCCGACCAGCGCCATAGATAGGGACCTCCTCCCTGCGCTTGTCAGGCCGCGGCGCCACCGCAGGCCCCTGGTCCGGGAGATCGGACCCAGACTCGGCATCCGTCGCCGCGTCCGGCTGCCAGTCCGCGGGCCCGGGGCCGCGTAGCGAGAGATGACGGCCCCGCGTCGCCAGCCAAAAGGCGTCGAGCAGGTCCTCGACGTGCAGGTCGCACCCGGCGCCGTGCAGACGCGCGACGAACTGCTCCAAGGTCACGCCGTGGTTCCGGTCAGGGGGCGTAGCAGGTCGTCCCTCAGGGCCTTGAGTTCCTTTTCGCTGAATGTCCGCTCAACGGGGTCTCGCATGGCGACGGTGAGGAAGACGGCGTTCAAAAGCTGGTCCGTGGCGACTTCCGCGTTTTCAGTGCGCTTCATCAGGAAGGCCCCGATCAGGTCCGCGATGTCTGCCGAGCGCAGGGCGTCCGGATAGCGTTCGAGGTGGGAATGAACGATCGCGGTCAATTCGTCGATCTCGGGCGGCTCGATCTTCAGGCGCACGCAACGGCGCAGAAAGGGCGGCGGGAATTCGCGCTCGCCATTAGAGGTCATGACCACGAAGGGGAACTGACCGCAGCGAATCTTGCCGCCCTTGATGATCACCGGCTCACCAAGGCAGTCGAGCACCTCGGCCTGGGGCTGCTTGAGGCGGTGCAGCTCCGGTATCTCGCATTCGCCCTCTTCGATCACATTGAGCAGGTCATTGGCGAAATCGAGATCTGATTTGTCGATCTCATCGATTAATAGCGGTCGCGGCCAGGTCTGGGCATTGAGCGCAGTGCCGAGCGGCCCGAGCTTTAGATAAGACTCGACCGGCGGTTCGACATCCTTGCCCGCCTGGAGGCGCCCGACGGCATCATATTCGTAGATCCCGCCACGGACCGTGGAGCGCGAACCGATGGGCCAGCGAATGACAGGGCCCAGGCCGAGTTGGTAGGCGACCTTGGCGATCAGCGTGGATTTGCCGGTCCCCGGCTTACCGGTGATAAGGAGCGGGCGGCGCAGATAGAGGGCGGCATTGACCGCGGTCTCCATTGCCTCGCTGGGAATGAAGGGAGCAGCGCGCACCTTCTCGCGGTCACGATAGTCAGCGGGCCACACCGGCGGCACCAGGGGCCCGGGCGGACGGGAGAAGCGCCAGGGCGGCGGGTCCGGGAGTTCGGTGAGCCGGTCGTGCGGCTCGCCTTCGCGCAGGAAGATCTTCCAGTCTTTCATCGCTTTTCAATGCTCTTGGATGTCGAATGGATTGCAGGCGGGGTCGTCCCACAGCAGGGTCGCCTGCTGCGCCGCGGGCTGGTCATGGAGCCGGCGGTCGGTGAAGGCCCCCGGAAACGCATCGAGCTGATCGAGCTGTTGGAGCCATTTGGCGTAGCGCTCCCCCAGCGCGTTCCAGTCTTCATCGGGCGGTGGCTCGTGGGACCAGACGAGATAAGGGAAGCCGGCAAGCAGCCATTTCCGCAGCGTAAGTTTCTGCGCGCTGCTGGGGGCCCTCGGCACGGTAAACCGCGTGTAGCAGAACCCCAGCGCATCCGCTGGTGCACTGCCGGGGCCGGGAAGAGGCAGCAACTCAATGCTATCGGGCCTTACGCCCCGTAGCGCCGCAGCATGGGCGCACCAGCAATGCCGGGTACGGGTCTTGTCCCGCAACCGCTCCAGAAAGCGTACCAGCACCACGAACGCCTCGCCAAGCAGCCGGTCCCCGCCGATCGCGATACGGTGAAAAGGCAGGTCGAAGAGCGCAGCGTTTACCGCGAAATGGATCTCTGAAATCGGGTGCGCCTCATGCAGTGCCGTGACCACGGACGGGAAGCGCTGCACGAAGTCGTTCCATCCGACCACCGCTTCGTCGCGCAGCGCGACCCCAGCGGGGATCTCGTGGATCGGGTCCAGATGCCTGGTCCGCAGGTACCACTTGCAGTGTTTGATGTCCCCCTGGGTATCGTCGTTCTGCAACTCAACGAATAGGATCTTTTCCCGCTGTTCACCGTCGATCTTCTTGCGGGCATTGGCCTGGTGATGTTCCTGGGTGTCGGGGCGCGCTTTGAGCCAGTCGGCAATGGGCTCCGTCAATGGCGGTTCCGCACTCAGACGAACCAGGAATTCAATAAGCCCATAGGGCATCTGCCCGGTCACCGCAGGGTCGGACAGGGACGCGAGTACCCTGATCATGTCGCTCAGCCCCGGAGCCACCCGAGGCAGGGGGATGTAGAGCGAACTGGCGGTGCACCGGTAATGCGGCCAATAGACCGAATTATCGACTGGGAGCGCTGAAAGAAGCGACCACACCGAGCGGAACAGGTCGCTATCTGCGTCACGAGCCACCGCACCGACCAAGCGGTTCCTAACCTCGGTGCGGTCGCTAAAACAGTCGCAGCGGAAGGGCGTCTCCCCTACCCGCTCGAACGCGGCCTCCATCTTGGCCGAGAACCCGTCCAAGTGCGGCCAGCCGTGAAACCCGCCCAGCACGTCGAGCGCGATTCGGGTGAAGACGCCGAGACCCTCGTCGCCGTGTGCGTATCCGCCTTCGGGCGTGGCGAAGAAGGCGACTTGGCGAGCTGCGACCATAGGCGACCCGGCGGCGGACTTAGGGAGATCGAAGATCAGGTTGCTGTGAACCGCGCACACATCGGCGAGGAACAACTGTTCCCGGAAGCACTGATACCTGCTCGAACGGTGCAGCCGGTGACGTAGGCCAGAGCCGTCGTACACCCGATTGTTCAAACCTTCGTGTTTGAAGTCGCTGCAGATGAACACGCGCGTACCATCGTCCTCGCTGAAACCATGCCCGGACCAGTAAACGAGCAGCCGTGAGTTCGCGGGACGCTCGCCACCAAGTTCCTCCCTCACGAAGGTATCGATGGTCGTGAAATCGCCCTGTCGGCACACCCGCACGCCCGCGACCTCAAGTCCTGCGATGGCGTCGTCCAGACCTGGACCAGGGGCAAGAAACAGGTGGACATTGTTTGGCGGAGTCTTGATATCCAGCAACCAATTTGCGACGGCAATGGCGTTCGCACCGGGACCAGCCACATCCCAGCCCGGCTGATCGTAGCGCTCGATGCCGACAATCAGGGCCACCAGGTCGTTCATGGCTGCAAAAACCGGCGGATAGCGGACCAGGCAGCGGCGTTCCCGAAATAGGCGCTGTGCGAATCGGGGAACGGCTGACCGGACTCGATTTCGACATCTGCCACTTCAGGCCAGAGCCGACCGGCAATGTAGCTCAGGAAATCGTTGCGGTCGTAGAGATTGAGCCAGGGCGGAAAGCCGGCGGGCAGTGGCCGCGGCGCCTGCAATGAGTAGAGTGCACCGATCTCATAGAGGAGCGGCGCCTGGGACCCGGCCGTCACCAGCCGCGCCACCGGCGGCGGATCAGGAAGGGCCAGCAGATCGACGCAGGCGATGCCCCCCAGGCTGTGGGCCACGAGCGTCACCGGTGGCTGCGCGGATTCGACCTTGCGGCGAATGAAGTGACGCACCTCTTCACCGCGCGCCTGATAGAGGAGGATGTCGCCGACGGGCAGCACCGCGGCGTCGCTGAAGGCCTCGCGATGGGTGCGCAGGGCGCGGGTCGCCACACGCTTCAGGATGGTCGCAAAGAAGGCGCCGGGCCCATAGACCCGTTGCCCCCAATCGGCGATCAGGCGTTCGCAGAGGGCCGTGCGCAGGACGCGGTCCGGACCCGCAAAGCCCGCCCCTGCCGCCGCGACGTGCAGTTGCGCGACCAGCGCCCGCGCCAGGGCCTGACTCGCCTCCGGCAACTCATGTGCCGAGGCTTCAAAGGCCCCGCGCGCAATCGGCGAGCCATCGATGATGCGCGACCAGACGCCGGGCCAGAGATCGGCGAGACCGCCGCGCGCGAGCAGCAGCGCGAACTCGTCGGTCGCTCGATAGGCGGCAATACGCTCCCACTGAATCAGCCACTCCGGTTTGCGGCCGGGCATCGGAATGGACCGCGCCGCACCGGGATCACGAATCCGCAGTTGGTCGAGTTCAAACAGAGGATCGCAATAGAGCCAACTCCAGCGGGCGAAGTCCGCCTCCTCCTCCGCGAGCTTGGCGGCCGACGCCGGGTCCGGCAGGGACTTGCCGACGAAGGAGACGCCCAGCGGGTCGCCCCAGGCGCATTCGACAAAGGTCTCGGCAAGTCCGGCTGCCGCTGCCGCCGCCCGGGCCTGACTGAAGCCGCGCCGGTAGTCCTTCAGACGGACGCCGGTGCCGTGCACAAATACGATGGTCCCCTGGGGCATCTGGTGAGTCCGCTCGTTCCGGGTCGTTGCGCCAAGGCCCCAAGCGTCGGTTCGCCCATGCGCCGGGCTCGAACGACCGTTTACCTAGGCCTAGACCAGGGTCATGCCAGAGCACCCGGGGCAAGGTCGAAACCGGGAACGGCGAGGCATTTACCTAGGTCTACCACAGTATACCAGGGATTGTCGATGGCCCGGCTCGGCGCGGTCAGGGCTGTCTCAGGGCCTTACCCCAGGGTCGTCTGCCACGCGCATCTTCGGCGCTCAAGACAACCGCAAGACCAGACGGCGCAGGGCCTTGATCATCGTTCCGGCCACGGGTTTGTAGGTCAACCAATCAGGCCGACCACGGCGCCTCCAGTCGGCCTGAAGGCCGACCTACAGCGGGGCGCCAACCGCCGCCCGGGCGGCCGGAACATGATCCAGGCCCCCGCACACAGCCAGCGCCGGCCTCCCGGCTAGCGACCCCGGCCGCTGCCGCCATCCGGCGCGACATCGGCCAGGGCGCGCAGTTCGGGCGGCAGGTCGAGGGAGACGGACGCCGCCCAGCGGATGAACTCGGGCAGATTGACCGGGCGCTGGTCAGTGGCGGCAAACCGCCGTTTGATCGCCTCGGTGATGAGCTTGAAGCGCCCGAAGGTGGCCGCGTCGGGAAAGCTCCCGGGGTCATCATTGGTGACGCTCGCGGGCTCGAGGCCGAGCGACAGCGCGGCGAGTTTCCAGGGCGGGGCGGACTTGATCCGTGTCCAGTACTCCCACTTCGCGGGCTTGGCGGATGGTCGCGATGCCTGATCGCGATCCGGGCCCGGCCGGGCGGCGCCCGGGGCGGGTTTGAACTGGGCTTGGGCGACCCGCAACGGTTGGTCGTTGCTCATTGGCTACGCTCCTTCTCGAATCAATGACGGCGAGCGGCGGGGCCGGGGCGGTGAGCCACTGCGACACCCGCCGCCGACCCCGGCGCTCGTCCCGAAAAACCGCCTAATCTACCCGATCCGGGGGTGGCGGGGTACCGGGCGTCAACCCCGCCGCTTGAACCAGCCGGTGAGACTCAAGCGCTCGCGGGTGGCGGGCATGACCTCGTGCTCGAAGCGGGCGCTGAGGAAGGTGACCAGGGTGCCGCCGTGGGGGGCGATGGTCTCATGGTGGTCGGGGCGCCCAGGGTCCGTGTAGACGCGCAGGGTGCCGCCGTCGGCGGGTTGCCAGTCGGGGTTGAGATAGAGGATGGCGGTCAGGGTGCGCAGTTCGACGCCGTGGAACTGGTCCAGGTGGCGGCGGTAGCAGGACCCCGGCGGGTAGAGGGCCAGGTGCCCCTCGAAGCTGAAGAGCCCGAGCATGAGGTCGCGGTTGAGCGCCTGGCGCAGGTCTTCGAGCCGGGCCAGGTAGGCGCCGATGGCCCCGTCGCGGGCCTCGGGGTCGAGCCAGCAGACCCGGTCGGAGCGGACCTCGGAGCGGACCAGGAGGTCCTGGCCGCGGCCGATCCCGGCGGGCCTCAGGGCACCCTGGGCCTCCAGGGCGGCGGCCTCGGCGCGGATGGCCTGGGTCTCGGCCCGGGACAGGAAGTCGGGGGTGAGACACCAGCCGGGACCGGCCAGGGCGTCGGCGATCCGGGTGAAGGGATCGGGCGCGGCCTGGCGGGGATCGGGGCCGGTGGCGGGTTGGGTCACGACGGGCACGCGCCGGTCAGGTGCCGGGGGTCAGTCTTCATAGCCGTCGCGGATACACTTTTTGCCCTTGCGATTGGAATGGTAGCCGGGGGGGCAGTTGCCGTGCTTTTCGATGATCGGCTCACCCTGGCGATGGGACGTGGGGCCATCGTAGCGCCCCTGGGGAGGACCCTGGTAAGGCCCCCGGTCAGACCCCCTGCCAGACCCGGAATAGCCTTGCATCGACGAGCGATCGGGACGGCTGACGCAGAAGTTGCCGTCGGGGTAGTACCCGTTCGGACAATTGTTGTAGCGCGGCACCACATCGGCAGCCGCGAGCGTCATCACCGACAGGAGCAGGCCGGCGAGCAGGACTGACGGGACTCTGGTAGGCATGACGGGGTCTCCTGGGGTTTTCATCGTTCAAGATAATACACCCGACCGGGAGCCGCGCGCCGGGCCGGACGCCGCGGCCCGTGTCGCCGCTCCGCCCAGGCCCCCGCGCCCGGCGCTGGCCGACGCCGGGGTCAGGTCGCCGACACGGCAAACCGCATTGTCCGTCACCGCCTGATCGGCTAAGGTCGGCCCCTGGGAGCGCCGCACCCCAGTGCGGCGCGGCTTTGCGACCTTAGGGTGGACAAGCGTCAGCGCAGCCCACCGAATCCCGCGCCGCCGCTGGTGGACTGCGCTGCGCTTGTCCACCCGACGATGTGGCATCGCCGCACGTGCAAGCAAACCCCGGTTGTCCTCGGTGAAATCACTGACCTGGAGGCCCCCGATGCAAGACCTGAACCCAAGCACCGCCGTAGCAGCCCCGCCGGCGTCACCGCTGGCGATCGGCGCCCTGCGGCACCTGAGGAT
>Ga0247837_1002859_pt1 | contig 31535 bp, 33 predicted proteins | sample LaCtaG_2_FD_187115 | JGI IMG/M metagenome (GOLD analysis project Ga0247837, IMG submission 187115) | Freshwater microbial communities from meromictic Lake La Cruz, Castile-La Mancha, Spain - LaCruzMarch2015_14.5m | ecosystem: Environmental > Aquatic > Freshwater > Lake | place: Spain: Castile-La...
GCTGATAGGCCTTGCCTTCGACTCTCATTTTCTCGATTTCAGCCTACAAAGGCCAATGCGACTAAACTGACAGCACTGTGCGAGGACTGTCTAGTACCAACAATTCATAGAGCCCCCCATTAACTCAGAGTTCTGTGTTAGGCTCTGTGTTCATCATTATTGTGTATTATTGGTATCCTATATAGGAGGAGACCCTGTACTCGGGTCGTCTGAGGACACACTCTGTCTTCACTGCTCATTTCCCCTCTTACCCTAGCATGAAGTCCAACCACCACGCAGCAGTTTAAACCTCGCTCAAAGACGCCATTTAGCCCTAAAGTCCACTACTATGTGCTTCAGAAACCGTTGATCTCAGTCCCTCTCTTCATTGCTCTTCGTAAGTAAACATAGATGATGGGTGTTAGTCTTGGGAAGAACCCGCAGTTATTCTTCATCCTCGGGGCACGACTCAAATGCCCGCGCAGGGAAAGACTGAGTAAGAGTTGCCTTTTGAGGGAATTACTGCCCTCAGCCTATCGGACTCAGGAGCCGTAACGAATGCAGTGGAATAGGGCTGACCTCTGACAGCGAGGTCTTTTGCAGACTTCCTGCTATAAATAGCAATTTGAGTAACTCAGCGGATTTACAGTGGAATTAGTCACACATGCCTTTAGTAGAGCTGATTAAGTCCAATTAGGGGCGAATATCAGAAGTGCATGCAGACTTCTACGCTTGTATCAGGATTTAACAAGCCACTAGGTTTTACACCTCCTTTCGGCGAACTGAAGTCCTATTCCCTAATAGGCAAGTCCTACCTTCTTGTTTGTGCAAGCATCCGAAGGGAACTTGAGCAGACAGTAGTGTGACCACAGATACACACAAATAAGACAGCAACTCATACTACTTGCATTACTTCCTCAGAATGACTGTTTTCACTTTCCATCTGCAGGCTGAAGAGGCTTGATTTCTTCGTGCGGAGGACTGAAGGGCCTGCTCAGGGGAGGCAGCGAAGGAAGTGTGGCTGGAGGAGCGGGAAGCGCCCTCTGAGGCTGGCAGGAAGAGACGAGTCCCATTGCGGCTTTGGCTTCTTCTTCGCCTTCGCAGTCTTCCTGTACGTCTTGTAGCTTGCGAAGCAGTTTCCACTTCGTTCTGGGCGACATCAAGTTCACAACTTCTTGACTTTTGGGAGTGAGCAAGTCGCTGCTAGCCGGACCACTGGGAGCACTTATATAATCATAGTTTGCATAGCTGATTCCTGCAAAGAGTGGAGACTAAAAATGACGATAGACGGGATTAGGCAGTATGGAAGCAGTCAGGGCGCTGAGGGGATTCTTCAAAGCGTACGCTTGGAGCACGCTGACGATACTGTTCCTGGTGTATTGGTCGCAGGGCTTTAAGCACTTTGGAGTGTTGGCGCTGGCGTACTTCTTTGAAGACACTTTGCAGCTTGAACCTGCATCCGCCCAATACGTCTTCTCCCTCGGCCAACTGGCCTGGTACTTCAAGCCTCTGTACGGCATGGTTTCCGACAACTTCCCTGTCTCCGGCAACCACCGCAAGCCCTACCTCTGCCTCGCAGGCCTGCTAGGTCTCTTCGCCTACCTCAGTTTCCTGCGAATCACCACTGCTTTCCAAGCTGCACTCGCACTGCTGCTTTCCGAGCTGAGCCAGGCACTGGCGGATGTAGTCTGCGATGCGATAATTATGCAGGAGTCGAGGAGGACGGGCTGTGCGACGTCGACTACGCTGCAAACGTGGTGCTTGGTGTCGATGTCGCTAGGGGGGTTGGTGGGAGGACCACTAGGGGGAATGGCGCTAGAGCGATTTCCGCCTGCCTATGTGTTGGCTTCGCAGACCATTTGCCCCTGTCTCCTCCTCCTGGCCGCAGGCCTGTACCGGGAAGAGTACGAAGCCGCGGGAGTGAAACGGATAAGTGAGCGGTGCAAAGGCCTGCTGCAGGCCCTAATCGAGCCCAAAGTACTGCGTCCCGTGCTCTTCATTTTCCTCGTGTATGGCTGCACGCCCGGAATCGGCCAAGTGATTGTCTACTTCTATAGAGACTCCCTGCACTTCACTGCTACCTTCATATCCATCGTGCAGACCATGGGCTTTGCCACTATTGGCGTAGGCGGGATACTGTACACACACTACTTGCAGCACATTCAGTACAGGGACATACTCCAAGTCGGCCACATCCTGGTCTTTTTCTTCGGTCTGTTCGAACTGGCCCTGGTAACTCGCGTGAACACACTTTTGTCCCTGCCCGACACTTGGACCGCAGTGATGGGCGACTCCTTCCTCACTACCCTCTCCTTCATCCTCAGATCCATGCCCTTAATGGTAGTTTCCTGCGCCATTTGCCCACTGGGAGCCGAAGCCACCCTATTTTCCCTGATTTCCTCTATTCAGTCCATGGCAATGGTGTGCAGTGAGGCATTTGGAGGGTTTTTGACGGGAGTTTTGGACGTGCGAGAGGGGAAGTATGAGAATTTGTGGGTTTTGCTGGTGGTGAAGAGCATAGCGGGGCTGGTGCCGTTGATGTGTCTGGAGTTGATACCGGATAATGCGGAAAGCAGCAGTGAAACGCAGGAATTAGTGCAGATTACCGATGTTTAGCTTCTTTCTAAGGGTAAAAATCACAATTTTCCCATAGATTCCGCTAAAAGTTGCAAATTTACCTGGTAAAAACTGCTTTTTTCCTGCCAAAAGTGACGAAATAGGCTGGATTTAGACAGGGTTTTTGGTCTTAGTGCTGCAAGTCTGCCTTTTCTAGTGTATGGGCGGCGGAAGTAGCGTTTCCATATAGTGGTTATGAAGGGCAGACAGCGACTGCAGTTTGCCTTGCTGGTCTTCATCGTATTCGGGGGCCTGGTGGCTAGGAGCGGTTACTGGGTGTTTTGGGCCTTCGCTGCTTCACTTTCCACCTTTGTCCTCCTCTTTGGTGAGACTTACCTAGACCTGCTGTTCCTGGACGAGAACGAGTTCCTCTACGAGCCCAACTACAAGCACTGGGAGAAACTCAACGACCCTAAGTACTAGTTCTCCTCCTAGCCGCGCCCAACTCCGTATTCCTCGCCTTCACCCCAAACTGCAAACTGCACCCCGTCTCCTCCCAGGCCTCCAGCTCCGGACTGACCTGCAGCACCATCACCACCTTCGAGTCCCCTGACAGCGAGTCCTGCAGCAGGTGCGTAAGTGTGGAGTTGCGGTAGGGCACATGTGGCTGTTTCAGTCTTTTCGCAGTCAGCACATCTCCCAGTGCAAAGAGCGACTTATTGATGTGGGTGGCTTCACGTAGACGGTCTCCCTCGGAGCCGGACTTGTCAAGGCGTTCTGAGCCTGCTAGGTCGATGAGGTGGAGGTGGCTGCAGGTCTGCACGCCCTCGCATTCGCCCTTGATGGTGAGGTTTAGTAGGAGGTGGGAGCGGGAGCTGTGTTGGTTCATGTTGGTTTGGCCGATGGCTCGCTGGGTACTGCCGGAGTTGAGGAGGAGAGTGACTTCGGTGGCGTCGTTGACTGTAACAAGGGTCGCTTCTGGGACATCTACGCCCGCTTCCCCGTGTCTTACCCTTAGTTTCGTGCCACTTCCTAGCAAATCCTTCACTTTGTCATTATAAATCTCCAGCATCGACCCTGAAATTTGGTACTTCCAGGCCGGTTTTCTGCTTTCCATCAGTGAAAACAACTCTTTTGCTGCACGATAATTGACCCCCGGTTTATCACTCGGTCCCTCCATCGTATAAGTCTTCCCAGACCCTGTTTGTCCATACGCAAATATGCAAACATTATATCCGTCCACTGCAGACTGCAGCAGCGGCTCCACACAAGCAAACACCTCTTCCTGGGTACTTGCAGGCCCTAACACCTTGTCGAATTCCCACTCTTTCATTGTGCCTGTCCGCTGGTCTGTCATCACAAGCACGCAGTCTTCTCGGGAAGAGATGCAGGTTTGGGGGGAAGTGCTGGGCCGGACGCGACACAGGACGCGGATGTTTCCCTTTAGTTCTTGTAGGATGTTGAACAGCCGTCTGCGCTCAAACAGCTCTTGCAGGTACTTGCTGGAAAGGTCTTGCAGCAGTGTAGAGCTGAAGAGGGAGTTGGAAGTTAGCGCGTCTTTTACCTGCTTTACTAGTAAAATTGGCATTTTTTGGCTTATGGCTGATACGAAGTGGCGAAGATTGGTTAGAGATTCGCGAATGGAAGCGCAATTTAGGGCTTTTTTTGATGCTGAAGGAGCGATTTTAGCAGGTTTTGAAGGCATTTGGGCTGATAGTGGCTCTGTAGAGGGGTCCACAGCTCTATTTGTCTGCTGTTTTGCATACTCTATAGCCCTTTTGGCGGCCTGCACTGCCTTATCCGCCCTCTGCTTCTCTTCTATCAGTCGCTTCATCAGCTTTTCAGCCAGCAACTTCGCCTCCGCAGCCTCTTCCTTCGCCCTTATCTCCGCACTTTGCAAAGTTTCCCTAACTTCCAGCAGCCTAAAATCACTTTCCACCTCTTTCGATATCAATTCCAACGCATTTACCGATGGCAGCGCTCCCTCCACAGCCGCTTTCAGCCCAGTTTTCCTCTCCAAGTCCTCAATTTGCCGCTGCAAACTGGCTATCAGCTGCATATTCAAGTGGTCCTTCGCTCGCAAGGTCTCGAGCTGGGCTTTGTACTGCTCGAGAGAGCTTAGAACGAGTGTTCTGGCAGTTCTTTCCATCTGCCGGGCGCTGTCCTGCTGTAATTTGTAGGCGGCGTGCTGCTCTGAGAGGCGTTGGTGCTTGGCCTGCAGCTCTACGTAGGTTTCCAGTGGGACTGTATCGTGGGAGTCGTCCAAACTCTCTAACTCCTCGCAGTAGTCCAGACCCAGTGAGCGGCGGAAATTGAGCCGCTCCGCGTGGAGCTGGATTAAGGTCGGGTCGTATTCTCTAGGCCGGTGGAAGTCCATCAATATGCAATTTGTGGACGAGGACGAGAACTTCGAAGACGACAGCGCGGCGGATAACCCTTTCGCAGTGTCAGCGGAAGCAGAAAGGCGCAACCCTGAGGACGTGGCGGCCTACACGGCGCAGTGGCTAGAGCAGGCCGACGATGAGGAGGAAGAAATCGAAGACTCTGGGTCTGAACCCGACTGTCCCACCGACCCGCAGCCAATCCCCGAAGCAGCCTTTGTCATCCACACTACCTCCCAGCCTTCCTCAGACCCTAACACCCAACCCGAGCCTCTTGCAATCCCTGCTCCTCCCTGCCTTCCGCCAGGCCAAGAAGACCTGCAGGCGAGAGAGTACCAAGTCAGTATGACCGGCAGGAGCGACATGTCTTCTGGGAACTTCCAAACTGGCCGCTTGTCTCCGCCTCCGGAGGACCCGGACTCCGGCTCCAGCTCTGAACGTGACGACATTTTCAGCCAGCAAGCCGCAGTCCTCGAAGACGAAGCCGCACTCGAGGCAGAAAGCCTGAAAACCGGCGAAACCGCAGAAGCAGTAGTGACCCGGCTCTCAATCCAGTGCCAACTCGAACTCCAAAAGCCTGCAAAGGCCCCAGAACAGCGTCTAGCCAAGGCCCGAATTTCCATCCGACCCAGTCTAATCCCTATCCCCGTGCCTATTGTGAGGCCGCAAGGAGCCATTTTGGCTGAAGAGATGCGCAACTTCAGAGACTTCTTGGTGCGTCCGCTGCACCCAGACCTACACTTAGAGTGCAGATTAGTGCGAAATCGCTCCGGCTTTAAGCGCTTTTTCCCTGTTTATTCGCTATCTATCGAACAAACTGGGTCTTTCCTATTAGCTGCGAAAAAGCGGCCGAATAACAAAACTTCAAATTACCTGATTTCGATGAGTGAGTCGGATTTGAAGAAAAACAGCGCGTTCTATATAGGGAAGTTGAGGTCGAATTTCCTTGGGACTGAATATAACGTCTACGACAGAGGCTTGAACCCGAAAAAGAAGAAGGCGAGGCCGGATGAGCACAGGGAGCAGCTGGGCGCTGTGCTTTATGTGAGGGGTAGGCAGCATACGAAGACTACCATCGCCCCTAAGGAAGTCACAGTCCTGCTGCCCAAGGTCAGCAGAGCCCGAGAGCGCGAAGTCTGGAAGCCCAGAGACGTACATCTATGCAGAAACACGAACTGATGTCTGCTTCCTACCAGGCCCATGACACCTCCCGCCTCTGCGTGCTCCACAGCAAGCGGCCGCTCTGGCTCAGCAGTGACTCCTATACAGGCTCGAACTCCTTCATGCTGGACTTCAGCAACAGAGTGAAGGGGCAGTCGATTAAGAATGTGCAGCTGGTGGATGGTGGCAGGCCGGAGGTGGTACTGCTTCAGACTGGGAAAGTGGAGAAAAACGTGTTCATTTTGGACTTTTCCTTTCCCTTTAGTCCATTGCAGGCGTTCGCATTTGCACTGAGTGGGTTCGACTTTAAGCTAACTTAGTTAGGGACCGCCATATACATACCAATCTAAAGCCTAGCTGAAACTAGCAATTAGCGAGGACGTCTGCCTATCCGCAGGTACAGAAAGTACCCCACCGAGCAGGCCAGCAACAAGAGGTGAAAGAGCCTTTCCGTGGCCAGGGCCAGAGAGGTGTCCAGAGTGTCTTCCAGCGCAGACCGAGAGAGCTGCAGAGAAGCCAGGACTCCGCCTTCATAGAGCAGGACTATGCGTCTGGATGGGACTTACAGGCCTTGTGGGATTTGCTCTAAATAGGCTTCTTTCACCTCCTGAACCCCCAAAACCCCCTCCAAAGCCTCCAACCCCACCCTAAATATGGACTGGTACATACTCCCCCCCTCTCTCCACTTCCTCAACAGTACCACCTCCTCCCCCACCAGCAGCACAAACTCCCCCAAAGCCTCCGAAACGTGAAACCTGGGGAACACCTCACTCGCCAGGTCCAACTGCCTCAGCAATACAGTGCCTTCCCTCCACTGATATACGAGGAAGTAGTGTTGGAGCGGGTAGGAGACCAGACTGACGTGGAGACTTGTGTTGGAAAGTGTGGAAACGCTGTAGGAAAGGCTTTGGCGCGGGAAAAGAAGCGGAGAAAAGGTGTAGTTGAAGTCGAAATCGGGGAATTCTTCCCATTGCTGGTCCGTCTGGTACAGTAAATGGGTGGAAATGACTCCATCTGGCCCGGAAAAGGCCGCATTCGGGGGTAAATAGGCGGTAGTCACGACCATCCAGTCTCTTTCCAAAGCCCTCGCGAACTGCAGTCCCACCACATCCCTGTTACTGCCAAAGCCTTGCACAGGCACAGAGCTGCTCACCCACGCAAAGTTTCCCCGTTTATATAGAGTTGTTGAAACTGTTAGGCTGGAAACAGGGACTTTGGAGAGGAGGGAGAAGGGCTGGGTGCTTTGGGAGCGGTGGTAGGCGAGGGTGGAGTTGGATAGGGTCAGGGCGGAGAGGCGGCCGGACCCGGGGAGTTCGAAGTCGTCGAAATCGGGGCTTGCGGGCTCGGGCCAGAAGCGGATTCGGTCGATATACTCAGTTCCTCGAGTGCTTCGATACACAACTGCCGCACACAGCTCCGTATAGCACTTCACTGTGTGAATCACCGGTCCGTCCAGCCGCATATTCCACTGTTCCTGCCAAAACAGGTCTTCCAGGCTCCAAGTGGATACATTCAGAGGGAAAGAGAAGTAGGAAACAGTGGTGTTTTCAGGGGAACTCTGGGTAATTGTCAGCAGGGCGGGGGTAGAGTCTGGACTGCGTAGGAGGATGAACTGGGCGGTACTAGGGATAAGGGAGGGGAAAGCAGACGGAATGAGGGGTTCTATAGGCGACTCCAAGGCTTGAAATCGCTCTAATAGTGCTGCAAACAGCGGCGGGCCGTCATTCCCCTCATCCCTTTTCATAGTCCTGTACTGCGACACACTGACTTCCTCAGGCTCCACATCACTGAGCATATCCAGCGACCCCAGCATCGTGCCCACCAGCAATACCGCTAGCGCCCCCACAGTAAGGCACCCCGCACTCCTCATGGGTATAATGGCTCTACAGTGGCTGGAAGTGATGGAGACTCTGAGGTGTGCACTGTGTGGGGAGCAGCTCCGCAGTCCTGTGTTCCAGTGCTCTAAGGGACACACAGGGTGTGAGAGGTGCTATGTGGGTGAGGAAGTGTGTGTTTGCGGGGGCAAACTGGGGAGTCGGAACTACGCTGCAGAGACACTGTTGGAGACTTTGGAGGGAGAGTGTCAGTACTGCACATCTGCAGTTCCCTACTCAGAGGCCGAAACCCACTCCCGCACCTGTGCGAATCGCTTGTATCTGTGTCCCTTTTGCCATGGATACAGCTGCTTCCCGCCCGCCCAGCTCCAGTCCCACCTCACGACCCACCTCAACCTGCGCTGGGGCGTGTCCACTTCCTACTTCTGTTGGGTCGAAATGCAGCTGTCTCCCCAGCTGCCGGAAAACGGGTTCTTCGTGCGAATGCCGGGACAGTTGCGGTTAGTACTGAAGCTGTTCGCAATGAAGGGTAGAGAGGTGTATGTGACTGGACTGATGCTGGGGGAGCAGGAGGTGGGAGTCAGGGTGAGTGCGGAGACTGAGGAGTGCAAGACGAAAGAGGTCGCCAAGACGCTGATAGCTGGGGAACAGACAGTCCTATTCCGCATCCACTCCTACACCGGCCAGCCCTTCCGTCTGACCCTGCGCGTATTCCCCACAGCCGACTCGTAGCTCTCCACTAGCCTCACCTTACTGCCATACTAAATCATGCTGAGAACCACTCTTTCCGGCCAAGGCCCTGGGCCCTGGCTGCCCTGGAAGCGACTCAAAAGCTCACTCAGAAAGCGGCACAACCCAAACTCCAGTTTCAGCCTACCCAGAGTAACCCGCTCCCCGTCCCCTGTCCACCCAGTGCCGAAAACGCTGCAAAGAGGGAGATTCACGATGATCAACGCGGACCTGCTTTCTCAGTCTCTCGTGCCGACCCGTGCTCCTAGCTCCCAAGCGATTCCCCCCTATTCTCACCCTAACCCCAGGGTGCACATCCCCTATAAGCCGAAACTTGCAGTGTCCCACCGTCTGCGGCCCGCCAGCACTCTTGTCAGACCAGACACGAAGAAGCAGGAAAGCGAGGAAGAGGTGTCGCAGTGGAAGGCTAGTTAGAAGGCTGCATGAGACTAGTGGGCGTAACTGGTTCTTCCCGGCTTTCCAGCTTCGGCCGCTTCTTGAGCACGTCTTTGGCTTTGGATCGACTACTGAGGACTGCCAGTTTGTCCTGCAGGAAGCTGAGTAGCGCTTACTTCCGCTCGCGCATCAGTGATTTGACGGATTTGCGGGCGGAGTCGTAGAGCTGGACCAGCTTGCGGTACTCCTGAGTGGGTGTTACGCTCTGCTGGGACTTGAACTTGCGGCGTTGGGACTGGTACTGGGCCTTGGGCGACTGAGTGTCTTCCTCCATTAGTTCTATAGCTGAGCCCTGGCTAAGGACTTGCTGTGGGAGAGACTGTTTGCAGCGAAGTTCGCCTATAAGATGGCTGCAGAGGAATTGGAAATCAGTATGAAAGAGTGGGCTTTGGATGTGGTAAAGTCTTTTTTATCAATTGTAGGTTCTTTTTGTGTGGATATGAACTGGTTTTTTGTGCGAATGCGGGGAGGGAATGGACAATTATAGGTTTCATGTCATTGTTGAAGCCGAAAAACTGCATAAATCATCACTAATAGCAACATCTGGAGTGTTTCCCTAGCTGTAGAGACTTATACGGAGTTGAAAGCACAATTCACTGAAATTCAAAGTAGTTTAAACGGCTTTTTGGTCGTTTTCGCCGTAACTACAGGCAAATTTCCTATATTTTAGCCAAAATCCCCGCACACACAAACTATCTTTCCCTCGACTTGTATAAAACTTACTCAATTATAAGTAGCAATAGCCCCAAATCCCGATTTGTATGCCAATTCTCCCTTTCGCCTACCAACTTCTCGTGTGTTTCTACATCCCAGCCCTGCTCTAGCTCTCTCCTAACGCCCACAGGTCCTATTTCCCACTTTTCTGGGTCTGGAAGTTAATGGTGCTAATTGCCTCTGTCCATTATACCCCGCACTACCTTCCTGGGTAAGACCTGATCTACTGTTACGGCAGTAGGACAATAATTAATGGAGAGAGGAAACGTGGTAGTCACAAGTGGGGACTTCGTCAAAGAACGCACAGGCGCTATCCGCGACACGTACCGCATAGGCGGCAAGCTGGGCGACGGCGCCTTCGGCAGTGTGCGCAAGATCACGCACCGAGTCACCAACGAAGTCCGCGCAGTGAAAACCATCCACAAGAAGTCCCTGCGCACTCCAGAGGAACAAGCCACTTTCTTCAACGAAGTCTCAGTCCTACGAGCTCTCGACCACCCCAATATCTTGAAGCTGTACGAGTTCTACCAGGACGAAAAGAACTACTACCTGATTACGGAGTTCTGTGCTGGGGGGGAACTGTATGACAGAATCATTAATGCGGGGTCGTTCAGTGAGGCGGTGGCGGCAGGGATCATGCGGCAAATACTCAGTTGTGTGATGTTTTGCCACTCGAAAGCCGTGGTGCATCGCGACTTGAAGCCGGAGAACTTCCTTTTCGAGAGTGCTAGTCCCAGCGCGCCTATCAAAGTCATTGACTTCGGCACAGCCCAGTTCTTCACACCAGGACAGGTGCTAACTGCCAAGTTCGGCACTCCCTACTACATTGCTCCAGAAGTCCTGCGCAAGCAATACAACGAAAAATGCGACATCTGGAGTGCAGGGGTCAACATGTACATCCTTCTTTGCGGCTTCCCGCCCTTCGGCGGCAACAGTGATGAGCAGATTCTCAAGAAAGTTGCAACTGGGAGGTTCACGTTTCCGTCGCCAGAGTGGGACACGATCTCAGCGGAAGCGAAGGACTTGATCACGCAAATGCTGACTTTGGACCTGGACAGAAGACCTAGTGCGAGAGAAGCGCTGAGCCACCGCTGGCTCCTGCACGCCTCGCACGAGCCTTTGAACGCCTCCTCCGCCTCCGGCATCTTCCGGAACCTGCAAAGCTTCAAGACCGAGCGCACCCTCCAAAAGGCGACTTTGACCTTCATCGCCTCCCAACTCTCCACGAATGCAGAAAAGGCAGACATGATATCGATTTTCCAGTCCTTAGACAGTGACAACAGCGGGACTCTGTCCCGGGACGAACTGATCAAAGGGTTTGAACAGCTCTTTGGGGCGCAGGTGGAGGACGTAGAGGCGGAAGTCGACCGGATAATGGATCAGGTGGATACTGACCGGTCGGGGGAAATCGACTACACGGAGTTCGCAATTGCTACGATGAATAGACAGAAGCTGGTGAGTCGTGAGCACTTGGAAACCGCTTTCCGCGCGTTTGACCTGGATGGGAATGGGACTATTTCGAAGGATGAACTGCGCACTATGCTGGGTGGCAATAAGCACTACAGCGACGAGGTGTGGGAAGGAATCGTGAAGGAGGTGGACCAGAATGGAGACGGCGTCATAGACTTCAGAGAGTTCATGGACATGATGATGAGGTACAGCCACTAAGCTAGGTCTCGTCTAGGCCAGTCCCAGTCAGGACTGTTCTTGCCCGAGGTACGGTGATTGGAGTAGTGATCGAGTCTCGCAGAGGACTTGGAAGTCTGCTGGCTGATAGTGGAGTACAGCTGTGTGTTCAGCTTGGCAATTCGTTGGCTCTGAGCACTGATTGTGGCTAGTAGTTGGTCGCTGTCAGTCACCATCCGTTGGTATTCTCGGTCCTGCCCGGCTCTCGGAGGCTTGTCCGTCTTTCTGGTTTCTGCGACTATGTAGTCGCATAAGGCTTGCAGGGTGCAAAGCAGCGCCCCCGCGTAGTTCTGTTCCCCCACCATATGCCCCAAATCCTCAATCGCCCTCCCCCTGTCCTGGTACACTTGCAGCAGTTTCGGCACGTCTTTCAGTCTGTGCACTAGGAAGTGAGCATACTTGTCCACGGACTCAGTCACATGAGGGGACGGCTGCTTTTCCCTCAACTCCTGCACTTGCGCAATAGAAGCTCTCGCTTTCGCTGCTAGCTGCAGATTAGCAGTTGCAAGTTCGGCTCTACGTAGCAGGCTTACTTCTCCTCCACAACTCGCTCCAACTGATACTGCATCTTCCTTTCCCTCAGTTCCAAGTCGTCAATCCTCAGAGTCTTTTCCTGCACTAGGAGTGTCAACTGCTTCACCTGGTCTTCGAGTTTTCTCCTCAGGCGCGTCCATACTTCCTCGCCTTCAGTGGAAGGGTCTGTGGCTCTGGGAGAGGCTCTGCGGTGGTCTGCTCGACTGGATCTGCCGCTGCTGAGTTCCTCTACCAGACGGTCGGTGTAGGGACTGATAGGCGGGTGCTTGGCTGAAGGCTTGGTAGGGAGACGGAGGTTGATGTTGCGACGGGAGTCTCCCATAGTGCTTAGCTCGAATTGAGAGCTATTAGAATTATGTCGCTCACACCAGCCGAGCCTTTGTCCGGTCTTTCAGTCATCCCGGAAGCTACTGAAGAGAATCGGCGCAGTACATTCTTCGTGGCACGACCAATACCCAAACTCGAGGAAAGCAAGGAGGAAGCCCGCACCCTCGCCGAGTCCTCAGCCGCATATCGCAGCCATGGACACAGCCAAGGCCACAGTTCCTCCCAGAACAACCGACTCAACGAGTTTAGCACTGTAGCGCTGGTCGGCAAGCAGCCCTACGCCTCTTGCTGCTGCTCAATCTCCTAATTGTGTAGATGGACTGAGTTTAGCGAGGGTTATTTGCCTATGATTCGGCGGAAAGTGGTAAATCGCCGGCCCTCACGCATTTCCGTCACCTTCGCAATGTCGCCCGGCAGCAGGCCGAAGTACCTAGCCAGTGGCGAGTCCTCCTTCTCCTCCGGCACCATGTCTTCCGTAATCCCAAACAACTCCAAAAACTGCGTCTTTTCGTTGTTTTCCAGCATAGTGACAGCCTGCAAACCTTCAGGCCTTGCAAGCCGAAGCCACTCCGCCTCTTCCACCAACTCCACCACATGAGTATCCGCGAGTAACACCCTGGCTTGGGGAGTGATGGTGCTTTGGTACACTACTAGGGTGCGTTGTCCGTCGATTTCGGAGACCAGTCTTTGGGCGGTTTTGATGGTTAGCTTTCCGCCGAGGTGCAGGAGGACGAGCTGGGCGCTGTCGGAGTCTCGAGGGAACTTGGCGCCCACCATAGGCTGTCCCTCCTGCACAGCACTCGCAAAGTCTTGCTCCGTCTTCTGCACTTCCTCAGTCGCGATTCCGCGGTCTGCGAGGACTGCGAGGACCTGGTTCCAGGCCTCTACATAGCGCCGCACGTCGTAAGCCTCTGCCATTGTTAAACTAGCGAGCGAGTGCCGTTCCAGGACTCTGGTGCCTTGTGGCCCTGGTCTTCCATGAAGCTGTAGAGCGACTTCATAGGCCCATCATCAGGCCGCAATTCCCTGCATTGGTCCATTAGCGCCATAGCCTCCGGCCAGCTGCCCTCCGTATAAGCCCTGTAAGCCCGTTTCCACAGCTCTGTAAACGCATTCGCCAGATTCTTTTGGAAGGTCACAACGTCGCTTTCGATGAGGAACAGGTCGTCGTAGTTCTGCACGTCTATGGAAATCAGGTCTCCTGCAGTTTGCTCGAGTTCCAGCAAGAGGAACGGAGTGCCTACGTGAATACTAGGGTTGGTGCTTGCAGGCGGAGCAGTGTCGTTCATATCGTAGGAGTAGAGCCCGAGTGGCTGCGGCTCCAAAGGAGTAACGACTGTGTCGATGCGACGACAGTACTCTCTGGCTTTCTTGGGCAGTTCCTCATAAAAGACCTCAGTCATAAGGATGGAAGTCTGGTACAGGGCCGTGGCCTCTAGGACCTGCTGGCCAAGCTCCAAGTGCGGACTGAAATAGGCAATATCCAGCTTTTTGTCTGAGCCAATGACTCCCTGCACGGCCCAGCCCAGGTGCAGGGACAAGCCCAGTTCCACCTGGTAGTCCGGCCACTTCGCTGAGATCTTCGGGTTGTTTTTGTATATGGTAATATCACTCGCACGCCTCGTTTCCGCTATAATCTTAATGAAAGCCAACAGTGCCTGGGTCGCATTCTGATGCCCCTGTTCCCAAATCACCAGAAAAGTGCCCATATCGTTCTTGATCGGCGTGCCTTTCCACTCCCCAGTGCACGCATGCACAATCCGCCCGATTTTATTGAGGAAAAGCAGCACTTGCTCCTGCAAAAGGTCGGTGATTTCGGTGAATTTCTGGATTTTCACGAGGCCGAAGATCAATCTGACGGTGTTGCCTGGGCGGAACATGTCCATTTCGTCGTCATTTATATAGGTTGATACGATTTCTTCATTATTATGGCCGAAACTGACCTTTATTAGGTTGCCGATTCGGGCTAAAGTCTCTTCAAGTATGGAATTTTCGGTTTTTTCGCCGAGTTTAGGCCGGGAAGTGGCTTCTTGCATGTGCAAAGGGTCGTCTGCCAGATTCTTGATAAGCAGGACCATCTTTGTGATTGGGCGGATTACGATTCTTTGAGTGTCCAGGCCGAAAGTGACACTCGCCAAAGCCAAAATAATGCCCACAAAGATAGTAACGAACACATTGAGCAAGGACTCCTGCTGTACTGAACTGCTTGTATCAAACCTCGCATACGCCCTCATTTCCTCACACCCTGAAGTGTCCCGGTTCATGCAGGTCTCTGGAGAGTACACTATCAGCTTCATTTCATTGTCTCGTAGATCACATTCGCTGGACACGGTATCCCCTGCGCAGTCAACTTCTTCGAACCACTCATAGTTGCCCCAGTAGTCTGCGGGGATAGTGGTGATTCGGGTTAAATTGCCGTTGTGCATGAAACTGGGGACCTTTAGCCAGAGTAGCTTGGCGGCTAGAGAGCCCCCCTCAGTGTCTTCGCTGGCGCGGGAGTAGCGACGCAGAAGGTCGTACCAACCGTATTCATTCACAAAGGGCTTTCCTCCCACACAGCCGAAGTCATCGCTTTGCCGACATACACTTCTGCCCACCCAAAAGAGCTGCTGCAGGCCGAAGTAGTGCGCGTTGTCAATCACATTTGACTGCAGAATGGGCAAAATCACCAGTATGAGCAGCACCATAATGATCACTCTGCGAGTAGTAATGTCGGAGAGTTTCCTGCCCAAAGCCGCGGGATCCATCGGACTCTGCATCGGGTTTGTTATCGAGTCGGACTTATCCTGCTGGGCCTTTCGAGAGGTAAGTGAGGACTTCTTCTTGGTGAAGTACTTGTAAAGCTTGACGATTCGGACGAGTCGGATGAACCGCACACTTCTCCATACTCGGTTTATGTAGGACGTTTTGATCTCATCGCGGATGCCAGAGATACCGACGGTCACATTCACACTCGTCATAGACTGGTTGAAAAGGCCGATTATCGGGTTTATGATGAAGTAGATGTCTGGAAGCAGGGATAAAGCTGCAATCACATCCAGCCAAAAGAAGAAGGAAAACTTGTACTCGTCCACCACTAGACTGTTGACGATGATTTCGATAATGAACAGGGACAGTGAGAACACGTAGGAAATCGCAAAGCCCTGGTCGGACCAGCGGCCGGTGGTCATTACCTTGATGTCGTCCCCGAATAACACCCACAGTGCGATAACTGCCATCACAACTGTGACCCACTTTCCGTCAATTACACTGCGCACACGTAGACGCAAAAGCCCAGGCTCAGCCGCAACCCCCACCTTGTCCAGCGGCACTACCTTGCTCTTCTTCTGCAGGACTTCCTTCATATTATGGACTGGACATGGCCGCAACTTCTAGCTTCGCTCGAAGGCGTCCCTCTGCGCATCGCACCGACCTTCCTGCTGTCCGCCCACAGTCTGACTCTCCTCTTCCACACCAACTCTGCAGGCCTAATCAAGCGGGAACACGCGGTTTCGAGAGGGCAAATGCTGAGTGCAGCGTTGGGAGAACATACCCTGGGCTGCCAGCCGCAGAGCTGGCTCGACTCCCTGTAACCTGGACCCAGGCAACCTCCAGCCCCGCTCGTGCAGCGCAGACTCGGCTACTTGCTGCTGGCTTCTGGAGTCCGTAGAGTCCTGACTGTGCAGAGACTGCTGCAGTGCTTGACCAGGCCGAGTGCACAGAAACGCGCTATTCAGCTAGGGAAAGTCCCAAAGAAGGCCGAATTCCTCGTATTCGAAGCAGTGGAAAGCGGACCCAGACGCTACGTGACCAGTGTCAAAAGAGTCTATTTCCACAGAGACTACCCAGACCACATTTCTCATGTAGAGTCGCTGGCGCCGGGGCTAGAACTGCGCCTGGTGCACGCAGGCAGACAACTGCTGTTTCGACTAGAAGAGCGGATTCAAGCTGAAATCAGCAGTTTGACGGCTCTTTACATGCTTGGTGATAGTGGTGAGTTGGTGCTGATAGGGACTTATCGCGCGGTGGTGAGTAAAGCCAGGCCTGCGGAGTGCAGGTCTGGGACTGAGTCGATGCTTTTAGCCCCTTTGAGGAGTATTTCCGCCCTGCGAGTCTGCCTCCCTCGTGCGAACGACGAGGAAACGAGCACTCTCTCCTTCGACATTCCCTCTACGAACGATGTGAGTGTGCAGGCAGTGCCGCACCGCGCTCCAAGTCTGACTTCAGCCTCATTCCTCACTCATCCGCGCCCTCCCAAGCGTCTCAGTCCCCTCCCCAGGTCAATCACCCACTGCAAAAGCAGGTCCCAGCCAGTGTCCCTGGAGCGACTCTCAGCTTTGAAGTTACGTTCTCCGCTTATAGTAAGGAAGTAGCATGCAGCCCATTAAGTCCACTCAAGAGCTACTGAGAGAAGCGCGGGCCTCCAGCAAGACTGCAGTGACCTGCATGCACCCTGGGTTTCTATACAACTGTCTGCAGGACTTGAGGTCGGTTGTGATAGTGGAAGTGCGGAGCGAGGAGAACTATGCGAAGATGCATGTGAGGGATGGAGTGCGGGTCGAGAGGGGGGGAGACGTAGGGAGTTTGCCAGTAGGGGAAAGAGTGGTGTTCTTGGATGAGGACTCGGAAGTGCTGGAAGGAAGTGCGGTGGAGGCGTTGGCGCAGGCCGCCCGGAGCAGCTATAAAAAGGTGCATTTCTTGAAGGGCGGATTCGCGGCTTTCTGCACTCAGTACCCCTTCCTCTGTGTATCTACGGACTGTCCGGCCGAGGTCTACCTCCGTGCACGAGCTCGGTACCCAACCGAAGTCCTGTCTCACCTGCTCTTCCTCGGCGGAGTCGTGCACCTTTCCAACCTGCAGCAGTTGCGCCATCTGGGTATTCGCACAGTCGTCGACTGCGGTTGCGGGGTGACCTCACAGCTGCCGCTCACTGAGGTGCATTTGACCTTCAACCCGGAGGATGTGGACTTTGAAGCGGCGATACAGGCTATAGAAGCTAGTGAAAAGCCTGTGTTCCTATATGATCTGAATGGAGAGGACCTAGCAGCTGCTATCTCCGCAGCGTATTTTTCCCACGTGAAAGGCCTCAAAAGCGAACATGCACTCGCCTATCTAATTTCGAAACGCCCTGATATTTCCCTTCGCCCAGATCTGTTCCTGCAGCTGCAGAACTTCCGTAAAACTCCCAGCCCCGAGTCCCTCTCCTCAGTCCTCACTCGCCTCACCCGCCCTAGTTAATATGCGTCGTCCTAGTCTCTCTCTTCGAAGGGAACTCGCCCTTTCCAGGCCTGTCCTAGTACGGCCTGTATTGAGACTTTTACGGCCTTTCGACCCGGAGCAGACGCTAAGCCAGCCGCCCCCTTCTGTCAGAGAAACCGGACATGAAGACTTGCTGATAAGGCTGCAGCAGTACCGGATAAGGAATGCAGTGACTGCGAAGACCAGTGGGTGGGAGGGAAAAGTGCACACGAGTAAATTGTCTGCGATGCTGGAGTATGATAGGAGCAGAGTCGCTACGGTTAACCTGGTGGCGCTCAGGAAAGCGATTGTGGTGGATCAGAAGAAACGTCCCGGCAAAAGGCCTTTCGTGCCCAGATACGTGGAAGAGTCCAAGTTGCCGCCTTTGTTCAATGTCGGCTAAATCACATTAGCTAAGCCTTAGCCTTGCGAGCTCGAACTGACAATCTACGAATCACCAGCGGCCGAAATTCCCCTTGCGAATCACTCACGACCAGTGTGAACACGTCATCAATGTAGTGTGAACTGACCTCATTGATGACCACATTCGGGAAGAAGAAGTTGCCGTGAGCGTCGACTTCCGTTGTGAGAGAACCCCGCAAAGCCTTCTTGCCTGCCTGAGTTTTACCGGCAATATTCAATTCCAGCGCCTCCGCAGGTTTGTCTTGCGTGAAAATCGTGATAGTGAGTAGGACTCCAGACGCCGCAGGGACTGCGTCTCCTTGTGCATTCTTGACTTGGCCTCTGAGAGCAAAGCCCCGTTCCTTGAGGATTGGAGTGCTCAGATCCTCTGCAAGCACTAGACGGAGAGGGCGGGAGTCCTCGGCCTTGCTGTCGCTGTCGTTGGCTTCGGGCTGGACGCGGACCTTGGCGCGACTTATTCTACTGATCAAGGAAGCGATTTGCCTGTTCTGCTCGACTACTTGTTGCAGTGCTTGATTCTGCAGTAAGACCAAATAGTTGAGGGAAAGACTTGTGGCGGCAGGGGCTACTGAGTAGGCGCAAAAGGGACTGCAGTCCTCTCCTAGGCGCACATTTGCTTGTGGAGCAGTTGTTCGAAGACTCATATTGTTTATATACCACTCGCTAGGATTTACATGGATAAGGCTTGGATTTACTAAGGCTACGGCCACTGGAGCTGGACATGCACTGAACTGTGAGAAATGGACAGCCGGGCTGCCCAGGCTTACCAGTGCAGTGGGCAGACTGGGGAGTGGGTCCTGCAGTAGTTCTCACAGTTCCAAGCTAACGCCTAATTATAGCGAATTATCGCAGCGCCTGCTGCTCTCTAGCAGAGTTCCAAGCGCCAGCGCTAGCAGTCCTCGGAGGACAGTGAAATGTCAGAGAATGATGTGCTGTTGACAGGCTCCAATACAAGCTTTGACTTGCCGGGTCTGCTTATTTTGGCAGGGCTGTACAGCGCTGTAGCCCTCTACAACGTTTGGAAGCTATGGCAGGCTCTACCCGCAGGTCCCAACTTCCGACCTATGCAAGTGCTCCTGAGTCTGGCCTTCTTCACCTTGTTACTGCGACTGATGTGGATTTTGTACTGCGCAGTGACTAACGAAGAGCAAGTGGCGGCTTTCCTAAGCGTAGCGCCTCACGTGGTGATGGATGGCTTGGGGTCTGGACTGTGTTTCTGCTGGTAGGCCCTAGACAGGTGGCAGGCTGTTATTGAAAGTGGCATAGGCACTCCCCGACACAGACTCCTACAAAATCTGAACAGAGGGTGGCTGCTGGGCTTCACAGTGGTGTCTACAACAGCACTGTTCCTAGCGGCAGTGGACTGGAAAGACAGTGGGACCTGGAGGCGGTGGGAGTGAGGACTAAGCAGGAACCTCTACTCGACTAACCTCTTTTTCTCCTTGTTGCTATGCAGTACTTTGCTGCTCAGCAGTCACCAACTCAGGTTCCGGATTCTCTTCGTCTTCAGAACTTCGAATGCATTGCTGGCGGCTCAGAGGATTGCGAGGACTGCGCGGTGGATTGCAGGCAGCTACGCACTCAGAGGCCTGCTGCCAACAGTGGTGTTCCTCAAGAAAGTGCCCTCTGTGCATGATTTCGTGGCCCATGACGCAGTGGAAGTCTGTTTCTTCGTGCTTTTTTACTGCCTGACCGAGTTGCTTCCGCTGCAAATTGTGCTGCTTCAGCTGCGGGTGTCCCGCTCCAAGCTCCGTGCAAGTCGCTCTTCCTCGCAGCTTTCTCCGTCCATCAACTCTCTCGATGTTCCTTCGCCGGTCTATGTGGAGAGCTTGCTAGATTAGCGTCTTGTCATACTTCTAGAGTCTAATCCGCCTTCAATATCCCTCCTAATTGACTTCGAAATGCTACTAGGTGTAGGTCTCTTCCAATAACTGAGTCCTCAATTTCCCATCAATTAGGGCGATTTCGCTTCACTAACGAACGTTTATATACAATCCTCCAGCGAAAGGAAATCGTTCTAGTCTAATAGTAGCTCTCAGTCTCAGGCACTTCAAGCTTTGCTTCCCCGCCTTCGCTCGCTTTGTGCTCCGTGCATGATTGATATAGGTTCCGAGATGGGCTGATGCAAGGACTTCCTTCGAGTGTTTTCAATATACACTCTGGAAGGCGGTATTGGTTAGGGAGCCTGGGGTGGTGGCGAAAAATTCGATGTCGGAGTAGTGGGAGTCACTTATCCGCACCATGATAATACATCGAGATGGCTAGAGAAGCACTCACATGTCCCGACAGCTCTTAGTGCCATAGACAAAGTTGCTCTCACTGAGTCACACCACAGCTTCGATGAAGTTTCGAACAATGCATTCCTATCACTCAGCGCTGCCGACACTCAAACCGTGAAGTTCAGATCTATCCCAGACTTCAAGCCCAAAGAGCAATAACTCAGGACGATTCTACCCGAGTGCACGCCTACGAAGTATCCAATGAAGAGTACGCATAAGGAACTTTACACGATTTGAGCATTGACGAAGTTTCCTCTATATAGGTGAAATATTCAAAGAAGTATACCACTGAGGAAACGACCTTCCTGCTACCTACACTGGTATTCAGACGAAAGAAAATAGGAAAGTTATGGGACTGTAGACTTTGGCAGTTCCTCTGTACGTGTAGTGCTAGGCGAATCATCGGGATTAGGATTAATATGTAGGGGATAATAATGAAAAAGCATTCCTGCCCCATTCCCCAGTGCTCCAAGACCTACCGCTCCCGCTTCACTCTGCGCAGACATCTCGAGGCCTTCCATTACCGCACCAAGCGGTTTTCCTGCCAGCAATGCGACAAAAGCTTCGCCTATCGTCATACGCTCCGCAAGCATATCGGCAGAGTCCATATCACTCCCATCATCATCTCCCTCAGCACCACTGAAATCCCGCTCCTCACTGCGCTCCTGCGGTTTTGCCTTGACCCGGAGTTCAAGCCTGCCTGCGCGCTCCCTGGACCAACTTCAAAGACTACACCTGTGAAGACGGCGGTTGGTAAAGCGGACTCGCTAGAATAGAGGGGGAGTTAACCTATCGGCTAAGTTGGCGAATGGTGCACAATTCTTCCTGGCCATTTTGGCGTGACTAGTTCGGGTGCAGTTCCAACTATACTTCCTGACTGCCACACGTACAACTTTAGTTCTAGCATAAAAGCGACTTAGTTCACAAGCTGGGCGAGTCCTGGTGCCTTCTGCTCAGTCAGCCATAATTAGCGTATTTATAATTTCACTTGATTTCGTTCACATCAAAGACCTTTCCCCTGCCAAAAAATCAAAGAGCGCTGCTAGCTACAGCTAAATTCGGAGGAAATCAGAGTATTTTAGCAAGATTGGGATTTTTGGATAAACCGAGGAGTGGAAGGCTATTTCAGCAATAGCCAACTTTTAGGCTCCCAGAAGCTGCGTTTTAATGCTCTCTGTCCACTTCTACATCTAGAAACTCTCTTCCAGACCTAGATGTCCGAGACCAAGCCTTAATGGCAGCACAAAAGGACACGGCTGTGCAGAGTTCTGTGTGCATCCAAGGTGTTATTTAGATATATACACTCGATTAAACGTGCACAGGACAAGTTGCCTTCTCACCTGTTAGCGTAGTGCATTATCATTCTTTATGGAGCCCACTGACATCGCCCAGGCAGCAGAGACTTTGGCCTCTGCTCAGTCCTTCCAACAAAGCCTCTTCACCCGTATCAGACGATTACAGGACCGCCGCAGTCTCAGGGAGTCGCTGGGCCGCCGTCCTGAGAAGTACTACAGTTACGCACAACACCCTCAGCAATGTAGGCAGTGCGGGGAGCAGCCTATTGTTGGAATGCGCCTGCAGTGCGACACTTGCAAGGACTACAGTGTGTGTGAGCGCTGTGTGAGGGAAGTCAAGCACGAGCACAAGACGTGGATAGAAGTGCCGTTTGAGGGGACACACGAGAACATCGCCTGCGACGGATGTGGACAACTGCCCCTAGAAAACATCCGATACAACTGTGCAATCTGCGGCAACTTCGACCTATGTCACCCCTGTCAAAGGACTATGGAGCATCCCCATAGTTCCTGGAAAATCATCACTCCGATCCATTTGATTATGGATATTTTCCAGGCCAAAGCGATATATGCCCCTGGGGAAATGGCCACTCTTACCCTGCTTATCCGCAACCATAGTCAGATGAGCTTTAACTGCATAGCTTTTATTGTGGAGAGTGGGAAATTGCCCTTTCACTGTCACAAAGAATTCGACTTCCCTCTGAGTCCTGGCGAAAGCGCAAGAGCCCTACTCACAGGGAAAGTGGACGGAGCGCCTGGACCCTATTCAGCCACCCTACAGGTTCTCCTGCCCGAGTATAACGAAGTCGTGCAAGGGGAGTGGACTGTCAATTTCTCCATCAAAGGCTCTGGCGTCTTCCAGAAACTGAAGTCCTATTTTGGATAATAAGACATATTAGGACAAATTTACGAGCGTCAGGCCTTAAGGTGCTGCCTGCATGAAGCTAAGTTTTCCTTCCCAATACTAGCCAAGCCAGCAATCAATTATTTTGTGTAGACACGTGCAAGCCTTCCACTACCACCCCAAGCGCTGCGCCTGCCAGCTGTGCGATAAGCACACCCTTTGCAAACATACCAGTCGAGTGCACGCTAATACAACAGTCACGGAGATTCCGATGCTCACGAGTCTCCTGCGGTTCTGCACTGACCCAGAACTCAAGCTCTCCTGTGAGCCTTCGGAGACAGCGGCTGAGGGGTAGAGACTGGAGTAGTCTCTAGAGCTACGCTGCGTAGACAATTGGAAGGGGTCCGATTTGCACCAATGTGAGATGCTTTTGACATTAATGAAAACTCAGCACTGCATATTGACATGTATCATATCCTTGAGTCCGACTGCGCAGGTCAGTATAAGATATGGGACTATTTACTCACTATTGAAAGCAGAGACAAGAAACATCATTGGTATATACCTTTAGCAGCACCCACCACCTTGCCTTCACTTGCCCAGTTCATTTTTTCCTTCCTCAGCCACTTCTACCTGTCCAGACCTCCTGTCGTGCGGGACTGTACATTCGAGGCCTCTAGCTTATCGCAGAATGAAAGAGGCTCTATAATATGGAGAGCCGCAGAATACAGAGGGAGTACGAAGAGATTTCCAAGTTCAGCGCCGACCCTGCATACGGAGTGACCGCAAACATCGTAAACGGCGACATGACGCACTGGAAGGGAGTAATTAGAGGCCCTGTGAGCTCTATTCAGAACGACACAGCCTACGACGGCGGCACTTTCTTCGTAGACATCCAGATCCCTCACGACTACCCGTACAAGCCGCCCAAAATGCGCTTCGAAACGAAGATCTGGCACCCCAACGTCTCTTCTCAGACTGGGGCGATCTGTCTGGACATCCTCAAGAACGAGTGGAGTCCTGCACTCACCATCCGCACTGCTCTGTTGTCACTGCAGGCGTTGCTGTGCTCGCCTGAGCCAGACGACCCTCAAGACGCAGTGGTAGCGAACCAGTACAAGACCAACCGAGCTCTCTTCGACCGCACTGCCAGGTGAGCACCACACAGAGAGTGGACCCGCCTGCATGCACGCAGCGAAGCGGAAATGCAGGAAGAGAAGGTGAAGACCATCGTGGAAATGGGCTTTGAGGCAGCTCAAGCCCGCAGCGCCCTGGAAGCCGCAGGCTGGGATGCAGAAGCAGCACTCAACCGACTTTTATCAACCTAAAACTTCCCATAGCGAAACTTCTTGTCGCGCTCGCAGTTGCGCAGGCAGTTTTCGCAGATCAGCTTGGAGTCGGCAGGAAAGGGAAGCAACAAAGCTCTGGAACGTACCTTATGGCACTCCATACACTCAGTGGAGACAATGGAGCAGGGCTGAATTGCGCACTGCGGCTCTGCTCTTCGGTCAATGGACAAGTTGGGAAAGGCTTGGGGAGCAGAGATGGACTCTTGGGGGAGGGACTGGTTGGAGTAGTGGTAGCAGAAACTGCACAGGTAGCGCACTGCTTCTCCCTCTGCACTGGCAATGCGCACACACTGAGCACAGAGTTGACCGTGACAGGGAGTCGCTATCACAGCATCAGCTCCCTGCTGGACATGAAAGCAGCTGTTTTGCTTAGCTGGGCTAGGAGCGGGTTGAGGGGCTGCAGGCACTACTAGCGTCTGTAAGTACTGCAACAAGGAGATGAAATCGGGTCGCTGTCTTTCATCCTCTTGCAACATCCATCGAAGGACGTTTTTGATGGAATCGCCGTAGACAAGGCTAGCAGTGACCTCCGCTGTGACTCTAGGCAGGCTTTGTACCCTTGTCATGGAGGCGGGAGACTCCAATTTGGCCATACTCAGGAAAGTCAAACCGAGCGAATATACGTCTGATTTGACCACTTCATGAACCACTCTGGACTGATTCTGGACAAGCCCTCGCTTCACCTGCGGACTGAGGAAGTACGGAGTGCCTGCCAGCGTCCAGTCCTTGGCTACCTGCAACAAACTTGGAGTTTCAACCTTGGAAGTCCCAAAATCAGTTACTTTCACCTGTCCATTGGCAATTAGGATGTTCTGAGGCTTGATATCCCTGTGCACTACTCCCTGTCCCTGCAAGTACGCGAAAGCTTCAGCCATTTGCACATACAGTCCCAGCAACTCCTCAGGCCGCCACATGTACTTGTTCCTGCAGCGGTCCTGAATTTCCTTCATCAAGTCCTTCGCTACCTTCTCAAACACTATCGCCAATTGCCAAGTCTGAGCCGAGCTGTTGTACTGGAAGTAGTCGTAGACCTTCACTATATTGGGGTGATCTAAGGAGAGAATAATGTTCACCTCGTTCACTGCTCGTTCGTATGTCATCGATAGAGGGTAGGCGATGTCTTTGACTACTGCAGGGATTTCGCCCTGTGCGATTTCATATACTTTCACAGTTCTTCCTGCATATATCAGTCGCTGGAGGGCGTAATTACGCTTGCGTAGCTCTGCTTCAAGGGTGGAAAGGTCCATTTCTAGTTCTACAGAAGAACATGGGGCAGCGCCTTGCTTCCCTGGACTCACGCGTATCTCCCGAAGTGCTGTCCTCTGAACTGAAAGGTCCTTGTGGAGTGCTGACTGGCTGTACCGCCCAGACAGGGTCTTTGGTGGAAATCAGGAGACTGTACGAGCGCTACCGCAAGCACGCACAAGCCACGGGCCACCACCTCAGCCGGGCAGACTTCCACATGGTACTGCGGAACTCACCAGTGGAGGGACTTGCAGATGCATATGCAGGGTTTGAACGGAGTGGGCTTGTGAACATGTTGGAGTTCATTGCTGCACTGGTGTTGTTTGCGGCTAGTAGCTGGGAAAATAAGGTCCTGTTTTTAGTTGAACTCTTCGATTTTGACGGAAATCGGTCCTTATCGCGGGATGAACTGACGATTTTGTGTACAGCCGTGCTTAACGGTTTTGGGTCGCTCACAACCTCTCCACACCTGAGACCAGGCCAACTGGCAGGCCTGAGTGAGGAGGTGTTCTCCGAGGCTGACTCCACCCCAGACGGACTGATTACCTATGCTGAGTAGGCCATAGACAGGCTCAAGGACTGGATCTCTGCGCATGCACAAGACTTTCTGGTCTTGCTCCAAGGCTCTTCTACTCAGACCAATACTGAAGAGCCAGAGCTGGTGTTTAGGTTTATGCACAATGTCGACACAGTGCGCAAGGGAGCCGAAGTCGCTCGCTCCAGTTTGAAAACCCGCCTGCCCAAACATCTCCGTGGGAAGTCTGAAAGTAGTACAGTGCAGACTGGCACTGTGACAGTAGGAGGCAACATCATTACCAAAGAGCACATTATTCGCCTCAAACAAGCCCTTGACACACTCAAAGCGGGGGAAGACGCTCCTAATGACCAAGTCGCGAGGGAGATGGAGACGCTGTCGAAGCGCTACAAAGCGGACAGTCTGCAGCGAATATCGCTGGAAGAAGTACTGATCAGAACGTACCGAGCAATCAAACGGAAGGACTTGGTGGTTATGAAGCAGTGGCTAGCGGGTACTGTCTACCTAGAGTGGGAGAAAGGCATCGAGGCAGAGCAGCCCAAAGCCCAGACTTCTCTGCAGTCAGCAGCCCAGTACCAGCAGTTATTCGAGCTTTACGACTCCAACAAAAACGGAGAACTGAGCCTGGAAGAACTCAAATCAGGACTCAGCCACCTCTTCACCTCCCGAGACATCGAGGAAATGTTCAGACGCTACGACTCTGACCACGACCAGTGCATCACTTTGCAAGAGTTCCTGCACCTCATGGCGCCTGAGTCGTAGTTACCTCTGCTTCCTAGTTAGCAGACTTTGGGTAATCAATGAGACATTTTCGAGCGGAATCGGAGGGCGGGGAGTTGAGTGCGGAGGAGGTGCTGAAGAGTCTGAACCCCAAAGGCTTGAGGACTATTGCACTAACAGACATTGTGAGCGCCACACAGAGTCAATTAGTGAAGCGAGTGCCGCTGATCGCAAAGAGCCGGGTGGAAGTGATACTGAGGGACTTCCACACCACACAGCGTTCCTTTCAAATGCCCACCGAGATATTCAGACGCCTCTATGCCAGGCCTAGCCACCCCTCGCCCCAGCGGCCTCGTTCCCGCCCTGTGGTGAGGGGACTGCAAGTGTCCCTGCGCAAGCGCTTGCAGCACCTGTCGCAGGAACGACTCTACATCAAGTACGACGCTTCCTTTAAGGAAATCGTCGCTTCCAGTCCTCACCGTGCCTTGCACTCCCGCCAAACTGTGCGAGAGTCTCCGCTGCGCTCATCTCCGCTCTCAGCCACTCGAGAAGGCTCCTACGCGAATATGCACTCCAAGAAGGAAACTCGGAGGAAGGAACAGCAGTGGGCGGACATCAAGACCGCCCAGGCAGTAGTCCGCAGTATGCACCCTCGAAGTCTGTCAGTGACAGATATTCGCTGTAGCTAGTAAGAATAGTCTGTTTATTTAGCAGAGGAAAGCGACAGGCTAGATGAAGCTGAGGTGGAGAGAACGGCGGACACGTCGAGTGGAGCGAGGAGTCGTGCCTTGCTCCTGAGTGCCTCTGGGCTCGACAGGCCGCAGGCCGCCCAGCTGAGTCGCAGCCACGTTCTGAACCAAGCTCCCCACCTGGTCGATTACTTGAATGCGAGGCAGGAGACTGCCGCGAAATCGGACGAGAGAGGGAGTGTAGTTGAGGCAGGCGATTTTGAAGGCGGCGAGGTAGGGCTGGGTTTGACCTGAGCAGGAGAGACAGTCGGAGTTGAGGGAAATCACGGGTTTGGAGCCACTGCGGTGGGCTTCCCGGTAGCCGGAGAGTTGGATGTTCTCTCGGTCTTTTTCATCTTGGGCGAAGAGGGTCTGGATGGCGACTAGGCTCTCAGCCAGGCCTCTGCAAGCTTCCTTGAGGACTGCAAGTGCTTGTTCCTGCGCCATTCGCGCCTGCTCCAAGCCCCCTACTCGCTCTGTCAACAGCCCCAACTCCCCTTTCAAATCCGAACTTCCGCGCTTGTCTCGCTTGGTCACTGTCTGCACCTCGCTTCTCAGAGCCTTGCTCAGCACACTATAGGCCTCTGCAGTCTGCTTGGCAGTTTTCAAAGCTTCTCCACATTCTCTCTGTAGGATAGGAATGGTTCCCAGTACTTCCTGTAGCTTTACCTCCACCCACTCGTCTCCTTCTAGCATGACTTGGTCCTGCATCGCTGACATCATCGCATCCAAATTGGACGTTTCGTCCTTGTCCAATACAAGCACAGACTCAACTGATTTCGAAGTGATAAAGGACCGCTCCGGCTTTGCTTCAGGTGGAGTTGGAAGCACAGTGGACTTTGATGTGTCTATGTGAGCAGGCTTGGAGGGCTCCACAGGTGGGTTGGGTAGCCTTGCAGTACTGGTTTCGGGCTTCTGCTCGTCTGCTGGGGTCTCAGTTGCAGGCTGGACGCTCAGGGCAAAGCTCACTCGAGACCGCTTTTTGTCACTTCGTGGAGGGGAAAGATCGCCAGGAGACGAGGGCGAAGCGGCATTCAGGTCCAAATCGGCCCTGCGGTATTCCATTTCCCGGACTCGCATTTCTGCCATTTTCCGCAAATTGCCGAGTCCTGAAGGCTTGGAAAGGCTTTCCTTCGATAGAGACTCCAGCAAATTGGACTCGTAGGGCACATATCGGCTCACAAAGCGGCGGTCGCCTGCCGCTAGGAGTGCACTGGAGATCAGGAATTGAGTGAGAATGGGCTGCTGCTGTTCCAGGAAGGCCTCCATCTCCCTCCGCTTTGCTGTTTCCTCATTCAGTTGTCTGCCTAGACTGGTGATTTGAAAGTTGAACTGGCCCTCCGCAGCCTGCAACTTCTTCTCACTGACCATATCCCTCTGCACCTGCCCAGTTGTATTATTCAAATCAGTCTGCAGTCTCTCCAACACCTCAATCCTAGCCTGGTGCAAAGGAAGCACGGACCTCACATGCGCCACAGCCGCTGTGGCCTTGGCCGTTTGGTCCTCCAGCTGCCGCACTACTTGCTGGATTCGAGCCAGGCCCTCTGCTACTTGCGTAGTCACTCCTTGGTATTGGAGCAGGACCGATTCTTGGTGCTTCGCCAACACTTCATCGAACCGTTGAAATTGACTTCCTAAGAGTTGCGCTTTGGAGGCGACGGTTTGGAGTAAAGCGTCGTTTTTGAGGCATTCGGAAAGGCTCTTTTCGAACTTTGAAGCCTGACTTTCAATTCGGCCCACTAGCTGCGCCTCGGTGATCGCTAAATTGGCCCCCACTTCCTGCACCCTGCGACTTGCCTCGTCTAGCAGGGAGAACTTCCGCTGCGTTTTGGTCTGTGCGAATTCCAGCTCCTCTAGTTTCTTACGGTCGGAGTCGGTCTGCCGCTTGACCTTCTCGAGCAATGTGCGGTCCTCAGCGGTCCGCAGCAGCAGCGGCTCTAGCAACTGCGCCACCAGCCCCCGCACCTTCGTCTCCACACTGAACCCCTCTGTCATTACTAGGATATGAATCAGTCCAGGGTATCGTCAGGACTCTGACAATGTAGATAAGCTCAAACATCACGTGCCAGCCATTTATCTCTTAGCTAGGCTTGCGCAGGCGAGCGTTTTCCTGCTGAGCAGTAGCGAGTTTGGCATAGGCCTGCTTGAGTACGCTCTGCTTCTCAGCCACTTGTCGCTGCAGTAGTCGGGCTTCTGCGTCGAGACGGTCTGTGAGTTCCTGGGATTCCTTGAGCCGCACTTCCAATTCGAGGCTGTGTAGACGCTGGAGTTCGGAGATCATCAGGGCGTCTTGCACCTTGCCTTCGGCGAAGTCTGAGTAGTTCTGTGAGGTCTCATCCAAGAACTTCTGCCACTGGTCCTGCAGCGACCTGCCTCTGATGCTTGCCTTGGACAGTCCAGGATCTCCTCCCAACGACTCCATGGTCGTCAACTCCTCCTTCTTCTTTGTTAACGTCTTCTTGAGTGCTCGGAACTCCTCGTTGAGGTTGGGGTCGAGCTGGAGGGAGCGCTGCATGTCCTTGATAGTGTGGATCTGCAGACTGAGTTTGTCCTGCAGGTTGTGGGCTTGGGTCTGCAGAGTCTTGGACTCGCTGTCTCGGAACTTGAGGCGAATGGCAGCGGCTTGCACCTGGGCGCGGGACTGCTGCAGCTGGGACCAGGTCTGTCGGTAGCGGCTTTGCAGCTCTTCCACACTGCCCTCCATTATAGCACCCCTCAGCAAGTACCTGCATAACATAGCCACTGATGAATCACCTACTTCAAGCCGACATGCACTATTACTCTAAGCCTGTTCGAGAGATGTGTAGATTATAATAATGGAGGTGAACAACCGCACCTGCCAGGTGTGCACAGCGAGCCGCGCTGTCTACTACTGTGAGTGTACTGTTCCACCTACTCTCCTGTGCAACCATTGCTTCGCTGCGCACCCCGCCAAAGCCCCTTTACTGCCGCACCCGATCCTGCCCATAGCTTCGTTGGACCAAGACTCAGGCCAACTCATGAGCAAATTCAGGACGTTGACTAAAAACAAAGCAGAGCTGCGTAGCAACTTAGCGCTGATGCAGCAGTTTTGTGAGGAAGTCACCCGCTCAGCAGCGGAAGCTATTGATTTCTTGACCAGATACAGAGACTGGGTGTTGCAATGCCTACAAGCAGAACAAGTTCACACGTCTGAAGCCATCGAAAGTGCAATCCAGGAGGCTGAAAATTGCCTCAGCGGAAGCAAAGTACCTACTTCTCCACTAGCTAAGACACTGCTAGTAGCAGATGCACAGCTACGAGTCTTCCACTCTGCCCTCACAGTTCCAGATTGGCAAGCTATTGCCCAGACTTGGATTTCCTACAGTGTCGACTTGGAAGGACTCTGCAGACAATCCAGTCAGGCGGAACTGCCTAAGCCTCTTGTTTATGTGGAAACGAACCGAATTAAAGTATTCAGTTTGGAGAAAATGACTTGGAGCCTTCTGCCCCTCACATCTACGGTGGAAACGGATCGAGGCAGTCGGTATGTGTGGACGGATTCAGCCCTGTTCTGCAGTGGAGGTAATGGTTCCGTAGGCGGAGGAGACCAGTGGGTAGGCATGCGAGAGGCCTATTTACTCACAGAAGGCAAGCAGTGGACAGTCACCCGCCTCCCAGATATGCGAGTGGCCAGATTTGGCCAGGGCCTGTGGTGGCTGGCAGCGCGACGCTCAGTACTGACTTTCGGAGGTAGTTCCTAACCAGGCTCCAGTAAGCTCTAAGAAGATCGAGGCAGAGTGCACCAAGGAGTGCTGAAAGCCTGCGAGCAGATCCCAATGCAGGAAAAGCAATGGCGGGACCTGCCCAGCATGCAAGAGGCGCGCTGCGACTTTAACCCCTGTGAGTACCAAAGTCTCCTATACCTCTGCGGATACGGCTCCTGTCTGTTGGAAACGTTTGACCCAGTAACCAGTGTTTTTGCGACTTTGTCAGTGCACACACCTGAAGAGTATAGATCGTGCTGTGTCTTTGAAGAGCAGGGGCAGCTGGTCGTCATTTCGGACCAGTATGTGACTCACTGGAGGCGGGGGTCGCAGGGACTGCTGCAGGTCGCTAGCACTCCGCACTCAGAGTATGAGATGTTCTGCAACATGGCGCCTTTGGTGGACTCTGTGAGCGGCAGAATATGCATTAGTTTCTATCGCTGCATTTACAGCGTCGAGTTCGACGGCAGCGAGCGGAAAGCAATAGCCACTTAGCCTAACCAATAAGTCTCGTGGAGTTTCTCGAGGTTGCGCTCGAGTCGCAGCTTGCCCATTGGCCTACATGAGGGTGTCTGCAGTCGTGCATTAGCTGTCGGTAGTCGCAAGATACAGTTTCGGTTTGAGTGTATCTCTACATGTAGCTAGGGGTGTCAGGGGGTCTAGAGCTGATGTCCGGCGTCTTGGCTGTTTGATCAATTCATTGAGTACTCGTCACTGTGTTGAGGGGCTTCTTAGTGGGTGTTGGGAGGCTTCCCGCCTGCTTGCGGTGAAGGCCTCTTCTTTGTCCGTAGTATTCCTCGCTAGACTCCTCGTCTCC
>Ga0247837_1002862_pt1 | contig 31495 bp, 9 predicted proteins | sample LaCtaG_2_FD_187115 | JGI IMG/M metagenome (GOLD analysis project Ga0247837, IMG submission 187115) | Freshwater microbial communities from meromictic Lake La Cruz, Castile-La Mancha, Spain - LaCruzMarch2015_14.5m | ecosystem: Environmental > Aquatic > Freshwater > Lake | place: Spain: Castile-La...
TTCCCAACGTATACGACGTCGAGCCGTAGCCTGAAATTCTTTCCAACTGCCCGGCACTGTCGTTTTGATTCCTAGAAATCCAACCAGTAGATCCTGTTGCAGTCTATTGGGAAACGCTGGTCAGGAATTCTCTTGCAATGGGCAGTCGCATTCCTCCGTAAAAGTTGAGCCGAGCCCGCCACGTTTGAATCTGGTCGTAACGCGCTTGCTGGCCAGTCACCGTCTCGATCATTCGCTGAACAAACAGGTCCGGGCTATTTCCGGCTCGATCGTAAAATGAAGTACTTGCGAGAAGCTCAGCCTTCATTTCGCTGATCGTCATCGTACCTGTTGCCAATTGATTCGACCATGCTTGTGATTCGCTGAGCGACGGATCTCGCCCCAGGTATTGCCGAAACGCCTGAACCATCGCTGACATGTCGGGAGGATAGTATGCAACCGTATTGATACTACCTCCGCTGTAGAATGCAGGACCTTGTAGACGAAGATTATAAGCGACTTGCGTTCCTGGGGTCGGAGCTGCGATATCCTGAGTGGCGAAGGCTACAACCGATCGATTGGCATCATATAGTGTCGCGACCAATCGATATCGGTCCAACGGACTAATGTACTGCGGGTCATACCGAATACTGTAGCTAAACGGACCATTGCCAAAGGCTTGCCGGAGGTCGCTGCCTCCACCAACTTGCATGAAGGGTCGCGTGGCGTTCTGCAACTCCACTTTCAAAATGCCAGAGCCCAAGTTGATCACCCCTCGATCGAAGCTAACTTCACCAGAGACAGTGGACACCATCTGCGGTGCTTGCGCAATCGCGAGGTCCAAGCTCTTGAGCTGACGTGTGAACGCATCGAACACTACCAAACGAACGCGACCGTAAGCATCGACTCGTCTACTGATCTCATAGACTAAATCGACGGCCCTGCCATTAACGTATCCGACTTGATATCCAGCAACGGAAACCACGACATCCCCTGCTTTCAAGCCCGAGTTAGCCGCGATCCCTCCCGGCACTACTTGCTGGATCAAAACACCGTTTGCTGTATTGACGAGATACGCACCCAGTTGCCAAGTCTGCCAAGTTGGTGCAATAGGCTGGATCACGCTGGGGCCGCCAGTCCACTGCGGTAGCTGCATGATCCCTCCAGAATAGTAGTTTCCCCATTCGCTTCCGTAGCCAACGGACGGAGCATAGCTTGTGCTAAAGCCATATTGGGCCTGGAGCGAACCTCCATGTGTCAGAGCACACACCATTGCAAAAACAACCCAAAAAATGTTTCGTGGCACGCAGCGGATTTGAAACAACATCGTGATGGTTCCTCCTTGAGAATGTGGAGCGATGTAGCGGTATCTTGTGTGAAAAATCGAGGAATGCATCTAGCACCACAGGACTAGATGGTTAGCAAGACTTGTTGCGAGTCGTTATCGAAGTTGCTGACCAAAAAGTTCGGTCAATTGGTGATGAACAAAACCGGGATCCAACGGGAAAAAGCCCGATTTCATAACCACATTTTGCCCATCACGGCTTAGCACGTAACGCAAGATAGACTCGCGAAGCTTTCCATCCTTAGTGAGCTGATCTTTATCCAGCACCAGCATCAAGGGACGAACAATGGGATACTTACCTGCCAGAACGTTGATTTCATTGGCCTGAACCAATTCCCCTTGGACCATTAACGGCACTCGGCGAACATCTGGGTGCTCAAAATTGATGTCGGCAAAGCCAACTCCTTTGGTGTCTTTGCTTATCGCTACACAGATGTCGGTGTTCGAATTGCATGGAACGAGTGACGATGTCAGTTCTGCGCCACCTAGAAGTACGCGAGAAACAAACACTCGAGAACCACTGTTGGATTCGCGTTCGTAAACTGCAATTGGTTCGTTCGAAAGCAATCCCTGCACTCCCAAATCGCCCCAGACTCTCGCTTTCGGTTTCCCGTCTTTGCCGGCAGCAAAAATTGCTTTGACGGTGTCCGGGGAGATGCTAGCGAGTGGGTTGCTGCGGTGAACGAAGAGTGCCATCGCCTCCATTCCAACGGTGATTGCTATTGGCTCTTTGCATTTGCCGGCTTGCAACAGCTCCTGGTCTTTTGCATCCACTGGCCGGCTGACCCCTGCTATGATTGTAGGATCTTCGCTGAGCAATCTCAGCGCCACTTCGGAACCCTCCGCTGTTCCAGTCATCTCCAGTCCAGGATGAAATTGCTTGAAGTTTTGCGCCCACTCGTGCCCCAAGTCGCTCATCGTTGTCGATCCGCTCAACTTGGCTTGACCGCTTACTTTTTCGGTGGGGCGGTAAGGAGGCAGTTGGTCCAACATCTGCATCATCTGAAATTGCTGCTGACGTTGCGTCTCGGGCGCCACTGCCTCAGGCGCGGATGAGGGAGAGTTTTTCGTTGGGTTCGAACCCGAGACTTCCTGGCCCGACGAAGCCCTGTCCGTTGGCGACTGCGAGCGAACCTTGCTTGTGTTGCAAACAAGAATCGTCGCCACAATAAAGAAACAAACCCTTCCACTTCGAAACATCCAACTACTCCGTTATTTCGATGAAAACTCTCGTTGCTGTTCAGGATCCACGATCTTGACCGCTTGACCGATTTTTATATTAAAAATTGTATCGGCCAGTCAACTAATGCGGTAGATCCTCGGAAGTAGCGGGCAAGCCGAAAGGGATCGAGTCGAATCCCAGCCGTGCTCATTGGCATTGCGCTGCGTCCCCGCAAAAATGTCTGCATGCCACTTGACTGGCCAACTCAATTCCAGCTTCAATGCAAATCGGCGTGGGCGGGCATAAAAGTACCGTGGCGTGAAATCGTTCTATTTTGGCGAGAAAACAATTGCGCGACGGAGTATGATCACGATCTATCTACGACACAATGAAGCGAGGCATGCGGAGTCACGGACATGGTTTCGGTCCGTTTCGGTCCGTTTCGGTCCCTTTCGGTCCGTTTCGGCCATGCTCAACCTGCATCAAGACCACAATTCAAGACCACAATTCAAGAACAAGCTCCCCATCCAACCCAGGAACGGATCCGCATGAAAAACAGACTTATTCTCCTTACACTCACCCTCGTTTTCGCGGCGCATGGTTCATGTTTCGCCGCGGATAATGGTCGGGAGACGGCGATTCCCGATTTCACCAAAGGGGACAAGATTCCTGAAGACGCGAAGCACGACTGGAATCTCGGTGCCACGGGCCTGCGCGGTTGGATTTATTGTGACAAGATGGTCACTTCCGATGCCCGTCAGATCGCGATTACCAAGGTCGATAAGGGTTCTCCCACGGACGGCGTTCTCGCGATTGGCGACGTGATTCTCGGCGTCGGCGGCAAGCCGTTTTCTTATGACCCGCGCACCGAAATGGGCAAGGCCCTGACCCTTGCCGAATCGGAAGTCGGCAAAGGCAATCTCACCCTGACCCGTTGGCGCGCAGGCAACTCGGCGGAAGTCGTGGTGAAGCTCCCAGTGCTCGGAACTTACAGCGCCACCGCTCCCTACAATTGCCCGAAGTCCAAACGCATTCTCGAACAAGGGTGCCAGGATCTCGCCAGGCGGATGGCCTATCCCACCTATGCAGAGCGACTGGACCCCATTCCCCGATCACTTAATGCCCTCGCCTTGTTAGCTGGCGGCGATCCAAGCTACCTCCCGCTGATCAAGAAGGAAGCCGAGTGGGCCACGAACTTCTCCGATGAAGGAATGGCAACTTGGTATTACGGCTACGTCATGATGTTCCTTTCCGAATACAAGATCGCAACGGGTGATGATTCGGTCATGCCGGGCTTGAAGCGGCTTGCGCTCGAAGCCGCCAGTGGTCAAAGCGCGGTGGGTTCATGGGGCCACAGGTTCGCTCGGCCCGACGGACGACTGTTCGGCTACGGAATGATGAACTCCCCAGGTTTGCCTCTCACGATCTCGCTGGTGATGGCCCGTGAGGCGGGTGTCAAAGACCCGGCGCTGGATCTGGCGATCGAGCGCAGTGCCAAGCTGTTAAGATTTTATATAGGCAAAGGCGCGATTCCTTACGGCGACCATCATCCCTGGATTGAGAACCACGAGGACAACGGCAAGTGTGGAATGGCCGCCGTGCTGTTCAACCTACTCGGTGAATCGAAAGGGGCGGAGTTCTTCTCGCGCATGAGCATTGCTTCTCACGGATCGGAACGGGACACCGGGCACACCGGCAATTTCTTCAACATGCTTTGGGCGATGCCGGGCGTCGCACAGTCGGGACCACAGGCTACCGGTGCCTGGATGACTGAGTTTGGAAGTTCGTACTTCGACCTCGCGCGGCGTTGGGATCACAGCTACCGCCATCAAGGCCCGCCGGAACCTGAAGAAGACAGCTACGCAGGCTGGGACAGCACCGGCGGTTATCTTTTGGCCTACGCCATGCCGCTGAAGAAGGTTTATTTCACCGTCAAAAAGGCGGACGCAGTGCCGCAACTCGATGCCGCCGCCGCCCAATCACTCATCTTCGATGGGCGTGGCTGGAACAACAAGGATCGCAACGGTTTCTACGATGCGCTAAGTGACGAACAACTCCTCGAGCGCCTTCGCAATTGGTCGCCGGTCGTGCGAGAGCGAGCGGCGATGGCTTTGGGACGCCGCAAGAACGCTCCCGTTGCACCTTTGATCGAGATGCTCGATTCTCCGAGCATTGAGGCTCGTTATGGAGCCTGTCAGGGTTTGATCTTCCTGCGCGGACGTGGAGCGCCTGCCGTGGATGCTCTGCAGAAGACTTTGGCTCATCAAGACCTCTGGCTTCGAATCAAAGCTGCTGAAGCACTCGCGGCCATCGGCGCGCCTGCCATGAAAGCTGTTCCGCAATTGCTCGAACTGCTGGCTCAGGTGGATGTGAACAATGACCCGCGCGGCATGCAGCAGCGCTATCTCTCCTTCGCCCTGTTTGACCGTGACGGGATGCTCGGCCGCTCACTGGAAGGTGTGGATCGCCCCGCGCTCTACAAGGCCGTGCGTGCCGGCCTGAAGAACGAGGACGGGCGTGCTCGCGGCAGCATTGGTTCTGTCTATCGCCATCTCTCGCTCGAAGAGATCAAGCCCCTGCTGCCTGCCATCCACGAGGCGATCGTCCAGCCCGCGCCGAGCGGCGAGATGTTCGCCGACGGGATTCGCGTGGAGGGCCTGCGCCTCCTGTCGCAGCACCACATCGAGGAAGGCATGAACGCTCTCGTAATCTACACCCGTGATCAGAATCCATGGGAAAGCCAAATTCGCACCCCTGAGCTGATGAAAATCCTCCTCACGTACGGCATTCACGCCAAGGTGGTCATCCCAGAACTGATCAAGATCTCGCACTACTTCGAGAAGGAGGAGAAAGATTTTCCAAGGGCTCTAATGCGCATGAAGGCCAAGAGCGTCCGCGATACGATCGCTGCGATTGAAGCCTCGACGGACGCCCCGAAACTCGTCCGAATCCAACAGGACAAGAATCTCAAGTGATTCGTCAAAGCATGTGCGTGTCCCTATTGGTCCCTACGCGCCCGGCTTGAAGGGTCGCGTGCAAAAAACGGCTCGCTTGCGCCTATTTTCCTTTTATTTCCGAAGCAAACTTTCCTAGGTTTATATCGGGCAACCACGGGAAAGTTGGTTGATCAATCTCAGTCGGAAATGTCCGAGTGTTCGGAACAAGCCTATCTGCGTAATCTGCACGGCGAACATAAGTAACCTCTAGAAGGTTTGGGAGCGCCAGCTCACCTAACCAACTAATTGGGCAATGCCCATTCGCGTGAACATGTACGGATTGATGGGTTTGATTAATCTTCTTAAGCACAGACAACAACTGAGATAAATCTGCCTTTGATCTGCTCGGAATCAGCCCATGCAATTCAATCACAATCTGCACAAACTGACCAATAACAGCACTAGGCGTTTCCTCAAAAACACTCCATTCATATCCCTCGATGTCCATCTTAAGCAATAGATTCTTGGACCTTTCATGACCATTGCGGCGAATTAAGTTACTGAGTGTCTCAAGACCTTTTTCTTCGGGATCGCCTGTGACACCTTCTTTGAAGAAGTGGAATCGCGGATTCTGTTTCGGAAGTTTCTCGATGGTGTGATCATACATATAGATATCAATTCCCAGTCCCGCGATTTCTTCATCCCAAGACACATCACTACTAATTCCGAAGCTGTAGGCGGCATCAATCTTACGGGAGGGAACGTCATCTAACATAATATAGCCGCCGTCATATTTTTGACCTACGCGTGTATATTTAGCTCCCGAGACATCCATGGGGGTGAGAAGCGCAATGATTTCATGGAAATTCTGAAATTTGTTGGATTCTCTCATCCGTGCATCATCGATAGTTGCGAACTCCAGGTAGGATGTGGCACTGTCGAGTTGGTGCTGGTGACTTTTCAACTCTCTTCTTAGCAGTTCATGCTGTTGTCGCAACGTATCCAAAACCTGTTCGACGCCAAGGAATCTTCGAAAAGGTAGGGCGATTCTCTTCATCAGTTTCTTCATTATGGAATTCGTTCTCTATCCCGAGACCTATGAGCCATTGCGCGAACTCCTTACGGCGGACTTCAACATTGGCGGCATTTTAAACCTGTGGCTACGGGTTTGCAAGGACTTGGAGCACCATCCTCGAAACGAAGACGCGATCCTTCGAACGGCTTGGATAGATTGTGCGTAGACACGATCTATCTTGTGTGACAAGCCCCTCAACACATGGAATTGTCTCCACTGAAGAAAGATCGGGCCATTCTTCAGGTTTGCTTGATGATCTTTGCAGGTAGAAGTGCTCCGCCTTTTGCCCCATGGGCGCCTACCCAACGTGTCCCGAATTTTCGTAGTCGATCCGCAAACATACGAAAAAGGCCTTCATGCCTAGAAGATCGACTCACTCTCTCTAGACGAACCGAATCTGGGACAATTGCGCTAGCGGCTGCTCGGCAGATCGGCTCTCTTGGTTCTTTGGATCGAGGTCCCTGAGTGGGCCAAACGAAATTCCAGCCCGTCGTTCTATCTCGTGAATTGGCACTTGGGCGTTCTCATGACGTCCAAACACGAATTCCTCTTGGTCACCCTCCAAGAAAGACTTTTGTGACATCGTATAACCCGTGGCGCAAAGGCCGCCCGTTTCGTCATGGATAAACGCGATAACTTTCCAGAACGTAATGGGCACTTTCACCTTAAACCGAAATGGATCGTTTTTACTGAGGAATGGACCAGTGAAAACACAGATCCTCATTTTGTCTTTTTGCGCGTTTTGCAATGCGTAGTCCTCTAAAGCCAACCAAACTCCTCCATTCATTGACTGCATCTGCGGGACCGCGTTGGTGACGTGCATGGAGTCTGCGTTTCCTAAATTGGCTTCTGCTTGAGTGCCCCAAGCCGGATCTTCGCGGCGCGTCATGTGCCCGCGGCTAAACTTCGGCGGGTTACCGTAACATTCCTTCATGATCTGAAACTCTTTTGGTACGCGAGGATCAAACTGCCAGCCTGGCCGTGTTGTTTTCTTCGACTGACTAACATCGATGTTGCACGCACTGAAGCGGCACATTCGACGACTCTTGCTCATCAACACGGAGAAATTCTTGTACTTGAGTTCTGTCGATCCTGCGAATTCGAATGCGTCGTCCTCGTTCTCTTCCAGCACCGGTAACGGTACTCCAAATTCCTCGCCGATGAATCCTACCTGATACCCTTTACGATCTGCATAATCCGAAACTTTCGCTTCGGTCGTTTCGATCATGTCGTCGTCAGCGTCAATCGCAACGATTCTTGGAGACAACCTGGGTTGAGGAGCTGGCGGCATTCGAGATGAACCAGTTTGGGTTGGGCTCGCAGATGTTTGCGTGACACCAATCGCACTGAATGCATCACCAATCTCGACACGAATTTTGATGGGGATCGTGGCCTCGATGACTCTCGCTCCGTTGGATGCATGCTGTGCACTTGAAAGGATCAATCCGTTGTCATCCGCTGGCATGCTCTCGTGGCTTTGAGAAACGGATGCGCAACTTCGTGTTTGTCGCAAAACAGCATCCAGCGTCTCGTGCACGATCGATATCGGAACGGCATGGTTCTTGGAGAACATCGTTCCTGCGAAGTGAAGTGCAACAGCCTTTCCTGACTTTATCGACACGATCACACTACCGGAATTACCACCTAACGTGGTGCAATCATGGAACAGGCGATTGCTGGTTACCTCCTGGACAAGCCCAGGCGCCAGTCGCTTCTTGTCATATCTTGCCCCAAATATACGGTCCATCGTTGCGGGATCGGGAAAGAACGGATCTCGCGCCGGGTATCCGATAATGGCCACTTGCTCACCTGAGCTAACCGATGTTGAATCGATAGGAATCGGTGCCGGTAGGTCCTGACGGCTGACCGGTTCGATTCTCAGGAAGGCAATGTCAGGACCTGATGATTTCTCAATATGAACGATATGGAAGAGCGGGAAATTGAGAGACGAGCCGGCCTCAAATTCCTCTACGAAATCAATGCTCACCTTGGTTGGGTTACCGTCAATGTCTGGGATAAAACGAAATTGCTCACCTTGGCGCTCGGCAAAAACCGACGCGACGTGGCGGTTCGTTACCACAATATTGTCGCGAACGAGCCAACCCGTTCCAAGCCGCTCTGCTCCAGGAAAATTGGCGACTTCGATACGTCCAACTGCGGGAATGATGGGGCGAAACAGCGCAATCGCGTTCATTAATCGGTCCTTCCATACTTGGCTCTGAATCTCTTGGATATCGATCACCACTTGATTGTTCTTGATATCCAATACCGGTCGGCCTTGGGTCAGAATAATGGCCTCTTCGCGCATTGCTCCGAGCCCTAACGCAGCAGACTCGTTTCGCATCGTCCCTTCCAACTCATTTGCAATCGCTGGATCGGATGCCTTCAAATTGTTCATGTACAGACGAAATTGATCTTGCTTGCTACTCATGGAAAGAGGCTCCTGCTTGGAAAACACGGAAGCGTGCGAAACAAATTTCTTGGAACGGCAGCGGTTCCAACATCATGTTGTACTCCCTTGACTTAGGGAGATGCAGGATAGTTGCACTTTTCATAGGTGCTCAGCTCATGGTTGCACGATCAAGATACCTTGATTCTAGGGAACCAAAAGAGAGCCTGCAATCAAATGATGGGAGTTAACACGATCTTCCCCAGAAAACTATTTTGACATTTTTGAGAGATTTCTGTCACAGGCCAAATAAGTATACGTTTTCAATGGGTAAGAAAATGATCCTTTGCTTTTCTCATCACTCCCAAACAGGTCTTTCCTGAAAAGGGCGGGAATCCAGTTCACAAGTCATTCCCGCGCAGGCGGGAATCCAGTTCATAAGTCATTCCCGCGCAGGCGGGAATCCAGTTCACAAGTCATTCCCGCGCAGACAGGAATCCAGTTCATAAGTCGTTCCCGCGCAGGCGGGAATCCAGTGCATAAGTCGTTCCCGCGCAGGCGGGAATCCAGTTCATAAGTCATTCCCGCGCAGGCGGGAATCCAGTTCATAAGTCGTTCCCGCGCAGGCGGGAATCCAGTTCATAAGTCGTTCCCGCGCAGGCGGGAATCCAGTGCACAAGTCGTTCCCGCGCAGGCGGGAATCCAGTGCGCAAGTCGTTCCCGCGCAGGCGGGAATCCAGTGCGCAAGTCGTTCCCGCGCAGGCGGGAATCCAGTGCATAAGTCGTTCCCGCGCAGGCGGGAATCCAGTGCGCAAGTCGTTCCAGCGCAGGCGGGAATCCAGTGCACAAGTCATTCCCGCGCAGGCGGGAGTCCAGTGCATAAGTCGTTCCCGCGCAGGCGGGAATCCAGTGGAGTGCGAGTGATACCTGGCTTGCCGCCTACGAGGGAATGACGAACAAGTGGGAAGCTTACTCTTAGGTACCTGATGGCCCCATGAACCCAATGCCTTGGCGGGAAAGACGGATGTTGAAAGCCCCAATCGCTACGCCAACACTTCATTTGAGATCACGCGAATCAACCGTGAATGGACTCACGAACTCGCGAAACATCCCGCAGCTGCGTTTTGCCCTGGAAGAAATTTGCGATTTCGTTGGGAAGCGGACTTTTTGAGGCTCTCTGGCGAGCCTGCTGCGCTTCCACGACCAAAGTATTTTTTGAAATTCCACACCAAGTCGCACCACATTTGTCCCTCTATTCCAATCCTTGCAAGGATAGGAGCAAGTTCTTTCGGAATGGTGGGTTTTTCTAAGCTGCCAACACGCTGGCGACCCGTCCAATCCAACAGACTCAAGTAGTCGCCCAGCTTCATCGACAGGAAGCCTTTGTCGCTTGCACGCACGCCACTGTGGCTTGTTTGTGCTCCCGGTTTGCCACGTTCGTTAAGTGTTAGCGGTGACAACCAAGCGTCCCTGAGGATGGATGGGCCTCGTTTCTTTTTAGCGGCAGAGCGTTTCTTGCGAAGAACATCCGGAGTCGTGGTTCGGCGGATTTTGCCCGCTTCCTGTGTCTCGATGGCAACTAGGTCCACGGCAGCGGATGCAATGGTGTTTCCAGCGAGGGCTTTGATACGATCATAAGCGGACGTGTGAATTGATTCTTCGGGAGACGAAGCCATTGCGGCACGGATCGGATTCAGGTCGACATACATGCTGCATGCCAAAAGACCGGCTTCGTCGGTAATGGCTTGCGCTTTGAAGCGACCTTCCCAAAAGTGGCCAGTTACGTTGTCTTGGAAATTGGCGAGGCGAGCGATGGGTTCGCAGAGAGCTTTCATAAACCAGGACGGATCGGACAAACGCAATCGAATCGTTTTGATGCGTTCGGCGTTATTGGCCAAAGTATCGACGGCGGTTGTGGTGGGGTCAGCCAAATGTTCATCCATTCGCTGACCAGGAAAAATACGGAGCCATCGCAGCGCGACATCCTGGTCGGACCATTCACGAGTAATGTCGGGTCGAGTCCGAGCGACGATATGGAGGTGATTTGAGAGAATCGCATAGGAAAGGACGTCGATACCAAAGACGGAAGCGAGTCGTTCCATGCGCGCGCGAATCCATTCCCTGCGATGGGAATAGTCTTTTCCGGTCGTTTCATCGAATCCAGCCAGAAAGGTCCTTCGAACGCAACGCTGGATCAGGTGTACGATACCAACTTCGTTCGGGTCAAACTGTTCAGCACGGGGTGTACGAGGCATTTCCAATCTCCTTTGCAACGATTGTACCGTCGGCAAGCCGCCCTGTCAAGGTAGGTGCCTGGCACCTACCTAAGGGCCCAAGGTAGGTGCCTGGCACCTATTTAAGGGCCCCCTGGCACCTATTTAAGGGCCCAAAACTATCACCGTCGCTTTCCCCGAGACGAGGAGAGACGAGGGCCAGGGGAGCAAGATCAAAAGATGTGGTTAAAGATGAGGCGCTCCGCTAACTTGCACTCCGACGAGTGTTCTTCTGACGCGTCCGCTTGAGCGATTCGGGCTGCGTGTCGTCTTCGTAGCCAGCGAAGTAAGCGTCTACATTGCGTTGTTGCTCGGACGCACCCGCATCGAAGGAATTCGCTGTCGCTGGGTCCGAATCGGATTCACCCGATCCACCTCCATTCGACAGGTTCAACCAGTTGACCAACACCAGCACATCCAACGGGGCAAGGAATCCATCGTTGTCCGGATCTAGGTAGTAGCTAACGCTATCCGGAGAACCCATCAGCCGCCTTAATCCTCCCTTATTGATATCATTGATCAAGATCAACGCATCGAGCGGGGAGATCTGTCCGTCGCGATTCACATCCATCGGCAACCGCGGATTGCTCCATCCTTGATGGACTCCGTTGAGCCAGATGTCGTTGATACCACCGGCGGCGAGAATCGTGTCGTCGGCATTCGCGTGATAGATCTGATCGTTTTGATCGCCGGTAAAGATCGTATTCAAACCACCGTCGTCAGTGATTTTGTTACGCCCACCTCCGGCGTCGATTTCGTCATCGCCGCCGCCTGTGTGAATCGTATCATCACCACCATCGGTCGATATGGTATTGTTGCCGTGCGGATCCGTGATCGTTGCCGATCCGCTCTGGACGTTGATCCAATCGTCATCGCGGCCAGTCTGGAGATTCAACAGCAAGGATGCCGACCCAAGGATCGTCACGAAATCGCTACCTCCGAGCGTGAACAACTGCACGTCGGAAATCTGTCCACTCGCAAAGGTGCGCCGTTCGGTCGTTTGCCCATTCCAGACCGTATTGATTCGCCATCCGGTCGCTTGTGCAGTCATTGCGACAGAATCCGCCCCTGAGGTACCCAGGATCAAAAGCCGATTGGCTGGGAAATCCTCCTGCAGCAGACTCATCGAAGGGAGAGAACCCACTCCCAAATCGTCCTCTAAATTCGATAAATTCCGATTCTCAATCCCGGTATGTTGGATCGTGCCGGTCGCTGTGCTGATCGAGTCTGCCGTGACCCAAGCGCCTAGGGTTCGTAAGTCGACCAAAAGCGCGTCGACACCAGCTTGCCCGTTGATGTTCATGGATGGAATCTTCCACGCATCGCGGCCCAGCGCGTATCGGTCGGCTCCCTCATTGCCGTCGATGCCCAAGCTTTTGAGCCCCGAAGCATCTTGCACATTTACCGAATCGTCCCCACCGCCGAGCGACATCGTGAGCTGCCGGATATCACCCAGCGTTACCTTCGAGGTTTGGGTATCCAAGAGCCCTTGAGCGACCTGAATACTGCGACCGAGCTCGTTCGCCACATCGTTGATTTTGAGATTCGCAAAACCACCCAATGTGATCGGCAGTGACCCACCCAAGCTATGGCTCAACTGTCCAATCGCCAACTCAAGGTCTCGATTGGCTATCGCAGATCGGAACAAAGCGTTTTGGGCGACGACTTGGCCATCGACGGAAAGATGACTATTGCTGGTGAATTGAATCACACCTCCTGCAATGAGTTTCAGGATCGATGCAGTTGTGTCGCCGCTAAACGCATCGTGACGTATCAGCATATCGTTTAATCGCGTTTCGCCGGAAAGCCGATTTGCAAGCACTTCGAGCGGTTTTGAACTCACGCCGATTCCTTGCAATGCCGCGATCGCAACATCGGGTGCGACCAATCCAACTCTGGATGGTTCCCCATCCCCGCTCGATCCGGTGTTCGAAGGCGCCACGTAGGAGACGATCGCTCCGAACGGTGCGGTCAGGTCGATCGACGCCGCCGAGAAAATGGTACCGACCGCAACATCTCCAAGAACCTGCTCGGCAACAATACTGCCGTTAGCGGAAATCTGCACCTCTCCATTGATCAACATCAGGATCGGCTGCGAAACAGGGACTGTCGTTTGGCTCTTGAGCGAGAAATTGCTCACCGTCTGAATCGATGTTGCTCCTCCATCGCCACCTGTGAATCCGATGTAAACATTGGCTCCGAACAATTTGGAAAGATCGATGTTGCTGTAGGAGCGTGTGAAGGTTGCACCGGTGACCGTGTCGGTTAGATTCTCAGTAACCGTGTTGCTGTCCGCATCGAATACCAACTGGACCTGGATCGGGTCTCCTGAGTTAAAGGACACCTCGCCGGTGGTCAAATACGTCCCGGTCGTGTTGTTTACAACAAAATTCGAGCCTTGAACATGTCCGTTGTAGAGGTTGATTTGATAGGCTGCGGTTTGCCCGTTGATCCCTGTGTATCCCAAGGATCCACCCGTTGCTCCGAGGGCAGAGGTTCCCTCGTCTTGGAAAGCGAATGTGATCCCATCGGCCTGCCTTGCTCCACCAGCCGTGTAGGTGAACTCGACTGTGAAACTTGCGGTGGATACCAAATCCAATTGGTTCGGATACCAAAACGCATTGGCTTCACCGCCGTTCCCATCGGTGAGCGTCAAAGAGTTCGATGAAATCTTGGCGCCAGTTCCTGCGGTAATCCAGTTATCGAACTGTTGCAGGTCCACCGAACTAGGTTGCCCGAGGGTACCACCTGTCTGGACGGCTAGAGACCCACTTGTCATATTCACTGGCCCATCGATCAGTTGAAATTCGCTGATCGATTGCGTGAGATTGGTGGTGCCATCACCCAAGGCTTGCCAGGACATCTGTGCGGATCGGCTACCGAGTAGTTGAAACCATTTGACTCCGCTCTGCGATATCGTAGCGGTTTGTGAAGTTACCGTGTCGGTGAACGTTGCCGTAGCGATCTGTGAGATGGTGTCATAACTCCAAACCACGAGGATCGGGTGATTGGAGTTCAAATCCACGCTGCCCAAGGACTGTCCCTGCGAAGCGGTTCCAATTTCGGCTGTGTCGACGAAATCCGCCCATTCGCCGGTGCCACCGGCTACCCCAAGATTCAAAACCAACGCCATTCCGGTTTGGTTTGCATTTCCCAGGTTCAGTGCAACCCGACCTCCTACTCCTGCCGATTGGTACAGGAAACCAATCAGGAATTTCTCACCGAAACTGACCGTCGCATTCTTGGTATAGCTCGCTTGTCCATAACCGAGAACCGGTGTCGTAGCATTGGGATTTGCGTTCGTGCTCAACGTGAGAACTTCCGAGCCGTTTGCAGGCGTAGCGACACTCGCATTGCCATTGAGAGAGGCTGCATTCCAGCCTGCCGTATCGGATTCAAAGCCCTCGAAGGAGCTCCGTGTCCCAGCCAATGCGTCGGTCGTCGTGTTTGGGCCCACGACATTCAAGTTCAATGCACCATTGACCGTCCATTCACGCACTTGGATTGGGGAACCGGACTGTAACCAAACGCTCCCCAAGGAGAAAACGTTCACAGAACCTGTGGCGTTGAATGGGAGCGAAAGTTCGCTCGAGCCAATCGAACCACCCGCAGTGAGCGATAAGCCGTTTGCGGAAATGCCAGTCGAAGGGGCACTGCTCAACGTCATCGAAGTCGGGGTCCACGCTGAACTCGTACCGGTATAACCAAGGGTACCCGTACTGTTACGCGACCAACCTACATCCGAAGTGGACGCTTGGAGGATCACCGGTAGCAATCCGGATTGCGCCACGAGGGTGACGGGGCCAGTCTTGCCACCCGTCGCATAGAGGACATTCATCGAACCACTGGTCTCGGTGAGGTTGATCGACTCGGATGCCTCGAGCATCGCAATCCCAGACGCCGAAACATCGACATTCAACGGTCGAGCGATCTTGACGATCACGGCCGTTGGCGTGACACCTTGTGGCTCATCGCCATAGGAATACACCACCCTAGTGCCTGCGGCATTCGTACCAACAAACTGCAATTCACCCGCCGAGGTCGACCCGGCGAGCAATTCTTTTTGGAACGCCGTCAGATTTCCAGTCTGGATGTCACCAAGATCGATCTCGACCGGATCTTGATAGAGTCCGATCGTTCCACCTGCGCTCAAGAACAACACGGAGGTCGAGATCACAGGTTCGACGTTCGAACCCAATTGCTGCGTCCCCTTGGGGCTGAGCGCTTCGAGGGAAAGCAACGCGTACAAATTGGTGACGGTCAACGCTCCTTCGGTCAATTGGCTCTGTGCGCTACTTGATAAGGTAAAGGCATACGTAGGATCGTAGGCCGAGAACTGGGGTAAATCGGCCCAGTCAGGACCAAATACCAATTCCCCTTCGAAGACCTCGACCGCGTTGGCGTAGAGTCCATCGACGTACGACTGGACTTGGGCTGGGGTCGCAACTCCCGCCAACGTAAATCCAGCAACGGTCTGCGTGCTGGTTCCTTGCCCATCGCTGCCTGTAAATCCGAGGTACGCCTTGGCTCCCAATAGCGATGACAAATCAACCGCACTGTAAACGCGGGTGAAGGTGCTCAAGGAGACGGTGTCCTGGAGTGTCTCGGTCAACGTATTGGCTTCCGCGTCGTAGACCAATTGGACTAGGATCGGATGGCCGCTGCTGAAGTTCACACTTCCGGTCGGAAGGTAGGTTCCCGAGGTGTTGGTCAGGACGAAGTTCGAGCCTGGCGTGTTTCCAGATTGGTTGTTGGCATAGATCTGGTAGGCTGCCGTTGGGCCTGCGATACCAACATATCCCAGGCCTGTTCCGGCCCCCCCAACAGCACCGACGCCTTGCGTCTGGAACGCTAATGTGATCCCGTAGTCCAAGCCGCTTCCAGTGGTTTGATACACGAAACTCAATTCGAAACTGCCCGTCGAAGGTATTGCCAATTCCGTTGGATTCCACACCGCAGTGGCTGAATTGCTCGTACCGTTCGACAGTGTCAATTTTGTGCGCAGGGCGGCGTTGGCGTTTGAACCAACCCCCTCCCAGCCTACAAACCCACTCATAGCGGGTAATCCGTAATACGCATTGGCCTGGGTTTGATAGAGTTCGATCCCTTGTTCGGTCAGTTCCAACGAGCCATCCGAGTTCGTGGAATTGCCAACGATGTTCCAATAGCTTCGGTAGCTTGCATCGACCGAACCTTCGAACGCATCCACGGTCGTCGTCACACTATCGGTTGCCTGCCGTTTGATCGCGTTGACCAAATGCGTGACTGAGTCGCTGCTGAGCTTGCTATCATTGAGTCCGAAAGCGTCTTGCCTTAATCCATCGGTGATATCTCCGGTGGTATTGACGATCGAAACGACCCCTAGCGGTGCGGTCGTGACGACCGAGGCGAGTCTCAGTTCTCCGCTCGGCTGCAGTACGTAAATGGAATTCAAAGCCGACGCGGTCAGCAATCCGTCGACGATCGTCCCGGTATCGAGTTGCGAGGTTTGCGTTTGGATCACCAGCGGAGCCGCCTGGGTTCCGATGCTCCCATTGCTTGCGGTCAACTGGATATTGGTTCCCATCACCGATGGAGTGGTGGAACCGGCTACCCCCTGAATGTTTCCTGTGGATTGCAAAACCACTGGGCCTTCGGTCGATTGGATGCTACCGACGATCAAATTGCTAGGGCTCGATAGATAGACACCTATGCTTGTGCTTGAGATTGAGCTTGAGATTGCGTTGACTGGAGTCGAGCGCCCGATAGAGATCGGGGCGGTGCTCGTTCCAATACTTCCGGAACTGGACTCTAACTGAACGCTCTGGGCTTCGATCAGTCCGCTCGCCGAGGCGAAGATCCCCTGGCTTCCGACCAACTGGACCGATCCAGGAAACTGAATATTTCCGTTGACATAAAGACTCGATGCGGTGGACTGAACGCTCAAGGAACCTGTCTTGATCCCGGAAAAATCGATCGCGATGGGATTGCTTGCAGTCAACTGGTTTTTCAGTTGCAACAAAATCTCGGTCGGATAGGTCCAGGTCCAGGTCGAATTGGGCCCGTAATTCCAGGCATCGTCGTTCGGCGAGGAAAAGGTCGTCTTGGCTGTCTCGGATTGGGTGATCACGGCGGTGAGCGACTGTGAATACTCGGTTCCGGTTTGTTGACCAAGAACCACGGAACTGGTTCCCCCTTGGACTAGAAACCCACCGAAACCCGGAGAGGTGTTCGTATACGAAAACGCAGAGACCGTCTGGATGGAGGTAGCTCCGCCGTCCCCCCCGGTGAAACCGATGAAGGCCGAAGCCCCCAAAAGAGTCGCAAGATTGATATTCGGATACGTCCGACTAAAGGTAGCTCCGGTGACCGTATCGGTCAGATTTTCGGTCAGCGTTTGCGAATTCCCATCGAACTCCAACTTCACTTGAATCACGTTACCGCTATTGAAGGCGACGTTACCGGTCGTTAGGTACGAGCCGGATGTGTTAGTCGTTACGAAATTCGAGCCTATCGTGTGTCCATTGTAAATGTTGATTTGATACGCTGCCGTCGCGCCGGTGATGCCCACATAGCCAAGTAAGCCACCGGCTCCGCCAGCCGCAGTGAGTCCCTCGTTTTGGAATGCAAATGTCACTCCATCGGCGGCTTTGTTCCCTCCCGCTTGATAATCGAATTGGACAGTGAAAGTCCCACTCAGCGGTACAGGCTGCTGATTCCAAACCGCGACCGCTGTGTCTGTAACCCCATCGGTCAAAATCAACTGATCGGACGCAAAAGGGTTGCTTGCCGATCCATAGTTGGTCGGCGCGGTCCCACTGCTGTTGAGTGCTCCCCAAGACCAGGAGTCATTGACGGCGGTCGGCCCGTACAATGTATAAGCTCCATTGGTTTGGCTGAACGCAAGTTGCCGGGAAATATAAGCAGACTGCGTCCATTGATAAGACAGATTAGGCTCGAGAGCATGGCTGATCGTGACGCCAGAGCTCGTACTTTTGTGCATCTCATCTTGCGTAGCTCCATACGCACCCGTATAGATCGCAATCTCAGACGAATTAGCCGTGTAGACATAAACCGTCGAGGTGTTCGAAAAGGTATCCTGGAATTCGACAATACCCGTCGCGGCGGTTACCGAACCCGTCGCGGCGGTTACCGACGCCGCGATTCCTTGGAGAACCATCGGGATACTGGTTTGGTTGACGATGCTAATCGCATTGGGATTACTTTGCATGCTGATCTTGCCAGCGCTGGTCGTCGATAAAATCCCACCGTTGAATACCGCAGAAACGTTCCCGGCGTTGATCGCATAAGGCTCCAGGAACAGTTGTTGTAACTGCGCATCGTAAAAGCCGGTCAAACCGGAATCCCCTAAATAGCTATCGATGGATAGTTCGGGGTTCAACTGGGTTCCAGCATCGAACGCCTGTTGGAACGGCTCGATCATGGTCTGCAAATTCGAGCCAAGAATCACGGATATCGGTGGAGCTACAGAACCCACCTTGATAGGGCCATTGATGTCGATGTACAGCGCTGTGACCGAGATATTGCCCGCCGTGATACTGCCCCCCAGGCTCCTTGATTGTGGGCTTGCAACCGTCGCTTGGGTCGGTACCGTCCCATAGACGTTGTAGGGCACCATAGGAAATACGCCACGCTGTGCTTGGTTACCTCCGTTTTGAGGGCCCGTGCCCTGGGTGACATTCAAGATCGAGTCGTTGGAGTTCCCGCTTGCCAGGGGGCTGTAGGTCTGGGCATTGGATAATGTATCGAGATAGCCAAGATCGGGGATACTGTTGTAACCGGTCAGGTATTGAGACCCACTGACAATATTACTTTTGGAACTCCACAGATAAGGGATCTGGCTACCGAAAAACATCACTCCCGTGCCATTCTCGGTTGTATTCCAGTTGTTACCTGCTTTGCTCGGATAGTTGCCCCCAACACTTCCAACCGATACATTCGAATTGGTGAAGTAGGTGATCCCTTTCTGAGAGTTGTCGTAGAGATAATTGGAAAACCCTATGGATGTCGAAGCGTTCGATGCGGATCCGTACAATGCATTCGCGGCGCTGCTGGCCGCTACATTTGCCGAGTAGGCACCCGTCGAAGAAACGTTGGAATACCAGTTAAGTCCCGGGGTGAAGCCCGTGGCGTTTTGCGAAAGCGTGAGCCCGTCGATAAACGCGGTCTCATCCGTCCCACCCGGATTGAGTCCAGTGATGGTCAGGGTCAACGGGGTGACGTAACCCCAGCCAGCAAACCCTGTGATGGAGTTCGTCGTTGAATTGGACATCGTAAAATTCGAAATCGTTTGGATCGATGTCTCCGAACCCTCTCCACCCGTAAACCCAAACGTTGCAGTCGTCCCAAGGACACTCGCGAGATCGATGCCGCTGTAGGGGGGGACTCGTGTGAAGGTAGCGTTCGTTATCAGATCGGTCAAGGATTCGGTGACCGTTTGAGCATCGGCATCATAAACCAACGTGACCTGAATCGGATTCCCGCTGTTAAAGTTCACTCCTCCTCCGGTAGCTAGATACGTCCCAGCACTGTTCGTGGTTACGAAGTTCGAACCTTGGGTGTGACCGTTGTAGAGATTGATTTGATAGGCCGCCGTGTCACCCAGGATACCGACGTATCCGAGGTTCCCACCGGTTTGACCGAGTGCATAGCCCCCTTGATTCTGAAACACCATCGCGACACCGTCGGCAGCCTTATCCCCGCTTGCTTGATAGGTGAACTCAAACGTCAATGTGCCGCTCGTAGGAATCGAAATCAGATTCGGATTCCAGGCCGCCGTAGCCGTGTCGGTCACACCGGTGCTCAAGGTCAACATGCTCGTGTCCTCGACCGGAGTGGTTTCAGGAAGAGGAGCTACAAAAGGAAGCGAATACGACTGGTAGCTTGTTCCCGATGGCGTGATCGTTCCCAGATTTAGCGATCCGATCGACAACGACAACTCTTGGGCACTATAACCGGCCCTCTGCGCCGCGTATAAATCCAGCTGATACGAACTACCTGGAATCAATCCCGCGAGCTCTCTGGAGATCGTCCCTTTCATTTGCACAAAGGCCACTTGAGAGCCGATCGGTGCCCCGGGATTACCGTTAGTGAATCCACTATTGTTACCGGAGATGCCCGATTGCGAGCTGAAATTCCAGCCCAGTTGAGTTGGGTTGTAAGAGAAAGTGCTTGGTAAGGCGGGACTCCACTGCGGAAATTCAAAGTTTCCATCAGGAATTAGATTGGCGTTGTTTCCCCAATAATCTTGAATGTCTCCACTCGTCCCAAAGTATGCAGCGGGTGTGTTGACGATGTACGAGGCGTTCGGAACATCGATCGTCACGTGTTCGGCTAGGATGGTTCCTGACTGAACAAACGCTCCTTCGGCGTTACTGATCGAGACGGTCCCGTCGGTGTTGGTGATGTTCCCTAGCAGTCCAAGGGCCGGGCCAGAGGCGTTGTTGCCGACCGGGCCCGCGCCCGTCATGGAAACCAGAACCGTCGGGGCATTTGCGGACGGTTGGAAAATAAGGGTCCCAGGCAGGGTCGCTCCGCCGGTCAGATCGATTTGGCCCATCCCGTACGTCTGGGGAATTGTCAAAGATTCCAATAGCAAATACGCATCGCTTTGGTTCACCAAACTGATCGCCGGCGAATAAGCAGATACCGTTCCCGTGCCGTTCAAACTGCCCGCTTGGATCAATACCCGTCCACCTACGGCCTCAAGTCCCTGGAGGGTGATTGCCGACACAGGGGTCGATGATAGCGACAAACTCAAAACGTCCTGGACCGTAGGATCAAGTCCAACGAGCAACTCCGCCGGATCGTACGCGTCATTAACCGCGACCTGGAACGGAACGAAGGTTTGGTTGGCCGTAGGTGAAACGGTTTGCAACGATCCATTGCCCGAAACCGGAAACGCTTGTGGTGATCCACCATTGATTGCCATGGTGAACGAATTGCCCGATTCCTGGATGTTGATCGCCAGTTCGTGGTCCTGCCCGGCAACAATGGTTCCGTCGAGAGTCACGACGTTGCTTGCGGTAACCCCATTGGTGACCGTATCCGTTTTGCCCTTTCCTCCATCGATATTCTGAAAGCTATAGGCAACCGCTGAATTGATTCCCGGTACGGATCCTATCTGAACATCGCGACCGCTGATGATGTTCGTTCCGGACCCGACGTTGACTGTGTTATTCGCATCTAGGTCTGACGCGTAATTGTTCGTAGGGAAATCCAACACCCCCATCACACGCGTGGTCACGATCGCATACGCATCGTTTTGTGTACCGGTCTGCAGGAGTGGGTTGAAACCAGCGGTGACCGTAACTCCCTCTCCACCAGTAAGGGTCGCGTTTTGGCCGACCGTTACCGATTGCGTGGCGGTGGTTTGATTGTCGACATTTCCAGACACCCCTCCCGCCAACCCGAACGTGCGCGAATAGGAATCCGCCGAGGTAAGGCTGCGAATAGCCGTCCCGATCTCAACTTGCCCTTCAAGGGCCTTGAGCTGAACGCCTTCGCCGATTTGGATCGCCGTACCCAATTTCGATTCGATGTTCGAAGCGATGCCATCTCCCGAGACAATACTACCTGTACTCATATGGGTGAACTGATTGATGGACCAATCGCTCTGCGCTGCGATTTGGATGTCACCGTTGTCGCTTGCAACGATCGATACGTCGTCGTCCAAGGTGATCGTCGATGTCGAAGTCATGTTCGATGTGCTCAATGCACCGAACCCAGCGAGCCCTCCACCACCGCCTACGTTGGCCATAAATCCACTTGCATTCGAACTATCTCCCCCACCGGCCCCCAGCATCGTACCTACCGAAGATAGGACGACCGAACCGGTCGTCGCGATGACCGTGCCCTGACCAAGCGTCATCGTTTGGGTGGGAGTCGAGTTGTTCGTGGCCGACGCGCCGGATCCCCCAACCAACGTTGCGTAGATTGAGTTGGTACTCGTCTCGTACAACAGATCGTTTTCGATCTGGAACGTTGCCGAATCGGCAGTCAGGTCCAACGCACTGGTCGTTAATGAAATGGTTGGGTCGTTAACGGTTTTAGCGATCGCGGCACTCGCACCGTACTCAGAGCCTGAACCCGAACGCGTGTTGGCTTGATTCTGCGAATCGGCAACGGCCGTCATGAGACTCGCTCCGGTGACCGCAATGGTCACGTTGCTGACCGATACGCTCACGACGGGCGAAACCTCAGAAACTACCTTGAAGCTACCGACTCCTAACAAGGCTATGTTAACACCTTGCTGACCGTCACCCGCTCCGCTGGTTTTTCCAACCGCCTGATTTTGGCTGTTCGCGTCCAGCGTTAGATTGCCGGAGACCGACCAAGGGGTTACCGGGGTGGCCGTAGAGCCGCTGATACTAACACCCACTTGTTCGTCGACGCTAAGGTTATGCGTTTCCCCGCTACCGGCCAAGAGTCCGATCGTCACGGACATACCATCCGAGGTGATCGTTTGATCCGTGGTCGCTTTGACATTCAAATTGCCCACACTGATGAGACCCTCGGTAACGAGGTTTGCTTGAGTCGCACCGGATCGAGCAGCGTTCGAAATGAAAACACCGACCGAACCGATTCCCAGATCCGCTGCACCGCCAAACACTTCCGCCAAGATCGTTTCCGAGGAATGGGCCAGCACACTCAGATCGCCAACCACCGTGGGGTTACTCCCCGTTCCGACGAGAGTCGTATTGATCGAGGTTCCGCCGTCGACGCTTGCCGTGAACTCGGAATAGTCGTAGATGTTGGAGTTGCCACCTGCGCCGGCAACACCCAATCCGTCGGTCAACGAGGTGGCCACGGATTTGCTGAAGTGATTATTGGAGCCCGTGGTCTGCACGAGGATGTCGCCACCGGCAGTCGAGATTGTCGCGGAATCAATGAGGGATTGCGACACATTGTTGTTGGTGATTTCCGAGATAGAAATTCCTAACGATGCGCCGACGGGAATCGCACTGATCGAAAAGGCCGCCGCAGCGCTGCCGACCGTGGAGTTGATCTTCGCCGAATCGGTGGATTGAACCGAAATTGCATTGCCGGCGGCTCCTTGCAACGTCGAGTTTAAAACTGTTCCTGCATAAAGACCTGCAGTGATTGAATTTGCCGTTGTGATGCGAGAGGACGCTCCAGCGGCAGCCAAACTAACTGAAGCGTCTGCACCGAAGGAAACGCTCGAGGCTACCGCGATCGCCTCTGCGGTCAACACCTGCTCGTTGGTCGCCCGAACCACCACCGGCCCTCGTGCCATGACAGTGGTTGTCTGCGTTGGGCTTGTGGAATCTCCTATGTAAGCACTGATGGTATGCGTCGGTTCGATTCGGCTAACCGATGATCCAGAAGCGAGCGCAACACCAGCCCCGGCACTTGCGGCTCCGGCCAAAGAGCCCGATCCAACCGCAGTGTAGAACACCGATTCATCCGACGCCGTGACGGTCAAAACATCAGCTGAATCGTCCCCCACGGCGGTACTCCCACCGCTGAGATAGGCCGAAATCGTTTGGGTCGAATCCATTTTCGCGACGGCCGAGGAAGCCGCAAAACTGACGCCCGCTAGAGTGGCAACGGACAGGTCGAGCGCTACTCCAAATCCAATCGATGTCACTTCGGACTCGCTCTGCGAATCGATCGTCAAACCTCCCGTGACTGTCGCGGTGGAATCTTCTAAAGAGGCGATGACTTCGTTGGTGTTCGTGTGCACCGCAGCACCTATTCCCACGGCCACCCCGACCGAAGCATCACCATCCGATACTGCAAAACTAACCGATGCGCCCCCAGCATCGTTGTAGATATTCAAGTTCTCGAGTGCCGTAATCGACAGTGCGCCTCCCGCTGCGCTATCGTCTTGCAACTCAATCGTCGAGTCCGACGAGATCCCAGCCTGAGTTGTGATCGATGTGGTAGATCCTATCCCCGCACCGACGCCATTGATGCCTAATGCCATTTCTCCACCCGCGCTGATGGCGGCGGACAACCCACCTGCAATTGCCAGCGAGAACAGGTTGTATTTCCCTAAAGGTAGATTGATTTCGGTGAGGGTATCATCAAGCTCGCTATAATCTGTAGCCTGCCCCGTAAACGCATCGACCACAAGGTTGCCCTGTTCGAGCGTGATCGTCGAATCGCTGATCGTCGCGAGCGAATTCCCCGTAATCGATACCTCCGTGACCGAAACCCCAGCGCCGATGGATGCTTCCAAGGCCCCCGGTCCAGTTTTATAAGCAATCCCCAAACCCAAATCACCGGCGGCGGTGATCATGATCGGGACAAGCGTCGATACGACCGACATCCCGGCCGTGGTCTCATCCGAGGTGCTGGAAACCGAGCTACTGGAAATCGTACTGCCAGCAACACTTGCTTGCACGTCGGCTTTCGTATATTCGTTCAATGCCACCATACCGTATGGGGCGATCCCGATTCCTTTACCTACTTCGAAGACCGCTCCGGCAGCCAAAACGAAACTTCGAGAGGCTTGTTCGGATTGAATGCTCACGGCCCCTTCGGCCTGATCCAAGTCGGCCTCGCTGATGGTTGCGTAAGTGGTCGAATCCAGCAGATTTTGGGCGAATCCGAACCCAAACCCCACTTTGACTTTCGTCTTTCCTTCATCCTGCCCGAGCGACGATGACCCTAACGAGGTAACGATCGTCAGCGTACCGGCCGCCGAGACCACATCGTCATTCTCCAGCGCCGAGAGACTGATCGCTCCGATTTCACTGCCGTTGCTGTTAAGGATTTCTGATTTGGTGACATTGGTGATTTGATTGATTGCCACCGATCCGGCGACTTCAATGGCCGTCGCTGCGACCGACGCCCCGTCGAGTCCCGCTGCGAAGTTCCCCAAGTCTTTGTTGTTTTGCGCTTTAAGACTTAGCTCGTAGGCCGTCAGGTCCGCGTTCGAGACGATTGCCTGGACGGTCGAATCGTAAATCAGCGCCGAGCCAGCACCCGCAATTCCGGCTCCGGAATTCCGACCTTCTTCGCGCTGAAAGGCAGCCGCACCGGTTGCCAGATCTGTCTGTGTGTTATTGGTTGCCTGGATTTCCAGCGAGTTGATTTCCAGCGGGTTGACTTTGTTAGCCAACACCACGGCGTTGAGGTAGGCTTGCACGCTGTCGGTGATGTTCGCTTCGCTATAACTACCCGATACACCAAACCCAAAGTGAATTGGATCTTTCGGGTTATTGGGGACCACTTGGCCTTTCTCCTCCGATTTCCGCTTGGTCACACTCCCGGCGATCGAGACGGGGATGATCTTTCCCGACGCCGAGGCGTCGATGACGACCGATCCGAGCGACTCGATCGTAGCCCATGTGCTTTGTGCCGGCGGGGTCGTTGTATCAGATGTTAGTTCCTGTCCAATAAACGCTTGGACATCTCGGTTCAGCACCGCGATCGAGCTACTAAAGCCGATGTTCACCGATCCACCGATAAACAGACCTCCAGTGCTCGGTGTCAAAGTCGATTGGTCGTCCGCGGTGAGTTTAATCTCTCCGGTGGTCTCTTCGTCGGCAGTGATCACTGGGGCCAGGGTTGCATAGAGGATCGCCGACTGCGTCGTCTGCTTCTGGACGTTGACGTCGACAAGCGAGGCTTCCAGACCGAAACCGGTGGAGATCCCGCCGCTTTGAGCCAGCGGGATGAACTCCACCTGAGTCGAGGAGTCCAGCACTAACCCATCGTTTCCGAAATCGATGCGAGTCGGGCCGCTTGGCGCTGCGGCGCCGGTTGCCGTTGAGGTTCCACCGATGATCGCTTGAGTCGTATTATTCAGATCGCTGAAATTGAAGGAACCACCGATGTTGTTTTTTGCATCGGTCAAGCCGAGGAGAGAATTGGAATTCTCACCTAGGCCGCCTTTGGTTTTGCTCGCATAGTACAACCAACCGAGATTGAGACCCAAGTACATTTGCCCTGCCATGGAGACTTGATCGATCACGGTCTCGGCAACGATTTCGAGACCTTGTGCCTCGCTGGCCAGAACGTTGGTGCTTTGATTGATTTTGGCGCCATCGAAGATCTGGGCTACATTGTTATTGGTGATATTCTTATATAGGAGGCTCCCCGAAAGTGCGAAATCCAACTTAGACTTATCGGTGTTTCCAGACATTGAACGGACGTTCGTCGAATCGTTGAAAAGCCAATCGCTAACCCCAAAGGCGTTGGCGAACAACGCTTTGGTCACGACGTTCTCGGCGATCTGGATACCTGCGGCCGTTTTTGGTTGCCAGCTATCGTCCAGATCCCCATTCTTCAACTTCGATATCGCGGTCTGCTTCCAAGCAAACGGATAGTCGATATTCGATTCGATTGAGACACCCGTCGCTCCGCTGACCTGCGCATTGCTCTGGATGAACGCATTGCTCGTGTTGTCGACGAACGTCATTGCCAAGCCGACTCCGAGAGCTGCATTCCCCTTGGCCTCCTCACTGCCTGTGGTTCTGGCCGTTCCAGCCGAAGCGAAGGAGTGCAGTACATGCCCTATTCCACTCTCGATCGTCACACTACCCTGCGACTCGATCACCGCACTGCTATGAATCGTGACGGCAACGACGTTTTCTGACACGATCAACGCGAACCCTAGCGAGATTTCCAACGGATTGGTCCCGTCTATGTTTCCGCCTCCGTGATGCTCTTGGACATGCTCTTGGACAGCCGTACCTTCAATTTTCTCTTTAGGCAGTAGTCCTTCGATGTGCTTTTCAATACCCGAAACCAACGTGTCCTTTTCGATCTTATTGTCCTTAGAGTTCAAATAGAAGCCGAGTATCGGAAAAGATCCGATACTCGTGGCCATACTCGCCGAGTCGCTGGCTTCGAGAGTCGCACGAATCGTGACTCCTGAGTCCTTGGGTACGAGGCCGATCCCCATTTGAGATCCGACCATCGAACCAGTCGAGGAGGCAGTCAAAAGTAGGTACTCTTGCATATCGATCACGTCGGGGGTCGACGCAGTTGCATCAGCAAGCGAGAGGGCTAGGCTCAAAGTCACACCCGAAGCAGTCAACTGCGAAGTCGAAACAACTGCGTAATACGTTTGCCCGTTGACCATCCCCAAACTATTGAGGAGCCACGAATCGTTGAAAGTCAACGCATCGCCTGTTTGGATCGACTGATACCACATCGAGATCTGCCACGGATCGGCCTCCGTCCCGGTCCCGGTCACCACAGCTCGGACAACCGGCACATTGTTGATGACCTGAGCCTGCTCGATGCTATCAATTACCTGACTCGCTGTGGCGTTCCAGGCGATCGCAGCGGTGGTGAACATCTGCCCGCCGGCCGTCAGATTCAAAACGAAGGTGCCACCGGTTGCCTCGGTCCAAATCTGCTGCGTATCGACCACGAGTTCATCGATCAAAATGTTCGCGATAAATGTGTCGCTGCGAAGCAGTGAGTTGTCGGCCGTGAGCGTCTGGTCTGTCAACCCGACGACCGTCCATGGACTTGCCATGGTTCCTAATCCAGTGACTTGCACCGGCAAAATCCCCAAGGCATTCAGCGCCGTTTCGACCTCGATTGCACTGGCATTATAGGCCAAAGAGCTTGTCGTTTGCGTAGTTCCTTGCGCATCGGTGGCGATCAAGGTAAAGGTACCCGAGGTCGCAAAACTGTATAACGTCGTCGCGGTGTTCGCAGCGAGGGTCAGCGACGTGACGGTACCACCTGTCAACGCGCTTCCATCGATCGGTTCGATCACGACCGAGGACGGTAGATTCAACGTCAAGAGGTTCTGCGAGGCAATGCTAGAGAGAAAACTGTACTGATCACCTTGGGAATCGGTCATGCTCTGGACCAATTCGTATTGGATCACTGGAGCGGTAGTATCTTGAGTCGTTCGTAGGTTCAGAACATATTGTGGAATATCCGTATCTAAGCTGGGGTTGGTACCATTGTAGGCGTAGTACGTACTACCAAGCGTCAGCCCTTCGATCGGCTTGGCCGCATTGCCTAAGTAAATGACCGCAGTCCCATCGGCTATGTTTGGATCGTTCGTGAAAACCAAACCTGTGCCCGGCTCGACCGTTCCGATCTCGAACTGAAAGAGGATCGAAACGATCCAAGGGGCACGCTGGGTTCCCTGTCCGCTGACGGTCGAAACGATCCCACTAAGGCTATTGAGTGCGGATTGCAGATCCGCCGAGGAGACATTCCACGCCAAGGCCGTGGTCGTCACCGCGCCCTCGGGTCCAAGGATGGTGATGGTAAACGTTCCGCCGTCGGCATTGTTCCAAATGGAATACGCGTTGTTGGTTTGCAGCGTGTAGGTCGTGACAGAATTTACATCGGTGAAACTGTTGGCGACGGATTGCAAGGCCGCTTGGTTGGAGACGGTCTTTAGCTCCGGAACAAAGTTCTGCACCGAAGGATTGGCTGCGACGCTCTGTTCGTAGTTGCTGGCCACGCGAATGACCCCAGGGGTCGATGGATCTACGACAGCCCAATAGCTTGCCGCATTGGTCAGGTTTGCAATCTGGTTCCCGAGTCCGCTGGTGAATACGAGCGGTTGTCCGTTCGTAAACAACGCACTTTGGGTGGGGGTTTGAGCTGGTGGTGTCGGCAATGGAGCTTGTCCATCCTGGCTGTCCGACAACGTTGAAAAGTTCATGGTGATTTGGCTTAATTGCAAATCCGGCGATGCTACTTGAACGATTGTACCGCTGGCGGTTGTGAAAAACGAATTCGTGTTCAAAACGACTACGTTTCCGGACGGGCCGATCAGTCCGGCTTGGTCTACCAATTGAATCGCTAGCGGAAACAGATCGGGTTGAGGCGAGGTCACAATTTTGATCGTGTACAGCCCCGCTGGCAAAGCACCGAGCAGGTTTCCGCTCGCGTCGTTGGCTCCAAGAAACTGACCGATCACTGGAGAATACGTCACCAATTGGCCGTCGGTGAACACCGCCGTTGTCGTATCGGGAAGCGTGTCGTACGAGAACAAAATGGTGTTGGTATAGACGCTGTCGACGACCGTGATCGGCAATGGATAGCCGCCAACCGTCAGGGTTGGGTAAGAGTAAGCCCAGGGAATCTCGGTCCCATTATTCGCGTCGGCCAAGGTCAAAGACAATTGCAATGACTTTGGATTCGTTGTGTCGGCTATCGCGTAGTAGACGGTCCCGGGCACGAGTCCAGGAATGGTCGATCCGTCCGGGGAATCAAATAGCACTCGATCCCCGGTACTGTAAGGCACATCCTCATCAAATACCAAAGAGTTGGTCGCAAAGTCGACAACAAATGCGGGGTTGAAGATCAAGTTTTCCGGCGAGCTGGTCTCCGTTTGGACGATCCCTGAGGTGACCGTGCCCTTGACATCTACTGTGACCGTTGCGTTCGAGTAAGCAAATGCGCCGCCGATGGAAACAAAGCCATCGCGGTACGAGGTCGCGTTGCTGCTGACCGAATTCTCGTCGGACGCTTCGGCCTCAATCGTTACATTACCGTCTGAGGATACGACTTGGCTTCCAACATCCAACAGAATCGTCGATACCGAGATCACTTCGGTCGATCCCCATGCGATGCTATTGGCTTTTGGGTTGGTTTGGGTGATCCCAACGTTTTTGATCGTAGCGACTTCAAGTTCCGCAACGTTATCGACTTTGGTGTTAATCTCGATGTCACCCTCTGCCGAAATCGTGGCATCCGAGGAGACATCGATGGTCGCCGTTGCACGATTTAGAAAATCACCAAAAGCGAACCCTACCGGCGATTTACCCGTGGTCTTACTGAGAGTGTTCCAAACGGCTTTCCCAAAAGCGTTTGCCGTTGCAGTGGCACTCAGAGACACCTCCGAAGAGCTTTGAATCGCAGACCCGACGCCAATGGTTATCTCCGAAACCGGTTCCCAGATTTGCACAGTTGCGAAGAAAGCACCGATATCAGATTTATGATATTTCTCGAGGACAACTTTCGACGCCAAGTGGACTTGGCTCGCAATGAAATCACCGACCAATTCGTTCCCACTGTCGGTGCTGATGGTGATGGCCCCCCCCTCGATGACGGTAGACGAGCCAACGGTGATCGTCGACTTCTGGCCCTGGAATAACCGAACCACATCCTCGATCTGCATGACAGCATTGATGTTGTATCCTGTCAGGACATTTTCTGACAGAAGCGTGATTGCCCCATCCTGTTCGACTCCTGTCGCTGGATCCAAAGGTCCATTGGCAGTGATCTGGACATTATTTCCGATCGATATCACATCCCCCTGTATCGTGATGCTGCCAGCTTGCCCGACAACACTGCTCGTATCGATTACGATTCCGTTTGCGATCGTGACGCTGGAGGTGCTTTCCTCGCCAATGGAGTACGAGTTGGTGCCTGCGTCGTAGTAAGCAGCAAGGTCGCTAAGCGAATTGATTTGAATGGTATCGCTTGCGAGCAGCGCGCGAGATTCGAGCGTTTCGATCCCCAAGAGCTTCCGGAAAACCGACCGATTTCTCAAACGTTTGCGAAGGGTTTGGCGTTGAAACAAGGATTGGAGGGTCGGAATTTTGCGCATGATTTTCCTCAGTGGAAGCAGCTCGAGAATGGAATTTGGAAGCTTTGTAACCGCCTCACTGTGGGCGTCAAGTGATGAAAATTCAAAAGCTGCTCGCTCGTCGGTAGATTTGCGAGTTAATATCGCACGACGGACAGTACGCGAGCGGAGATGCACCGTGGATACGATGCGCTCTTCGTTGTGCGACGCTCCGCGTCGCATGAATCACCATTAGTTGTGCGACGCTCCGCGTCGCACGAATCACGACTTCCAGGAATCACGACTTCCAGGAATCACGACTTCCAGGAATCACGACTTCCAGGAATCACGACTTCCAGGAATCACGACTTCCAGGAATCACGACTTCCAGGAATCACGACTTCCAGGAATCACGATTGCTAGGAATCACGACTGCCAGGAATCACGATTGCTAGGAATCACGACTGCCAGGAATCACGACTGCCAGGAATCACGATTGCTAGGAATCACGATTGCTAGGAATCACGATTGCTAGGAATCACGACGCGGAGCGTCGTGCAACTTAGTCGGGGCTAAAATCAGAATGGCGCATCCGATTCGTCATCGGCCGCTGCTTGTGAGAACGTATCGTTGAGGTCGTCTTCATTTGAGCTACCTCCGCCCGCACCCACCTTGGTAAAGCCCATCGCTTCGGCGCTTAGGAAATACTTGACTTCACTCGTAGGGTCTTTCTGCCATTTGCGACCGCTCAAGCGGTACGTGACATCGACTTCATCCCCTTCTTTCAGCTCATCGGCTGCGTCGCAAGCATCATTGGTGAATTCGACCGGAATGTAATTGGCGAATCGACCGTTTTGTTGTTCCAAAACAA
>Ga0247837_1002865_pt1 | contig 31479 bp, 18 predicted proteins | sample LaCtaG_2_FD_187115 | JGI IMG/M metagenome (GOLD analysis project Ga0247837, IMG submission 187115) | Freshwater microbial communities from meromictic Lake La Cruz, Castile-La Mancha, Spain - LaCruzMarch2015_14.5m | ecosystem: Environmental > Aquatic > Freshwater > Lake | place: Spain: Castile-La...
AGCCGTTGTTGTCTGACTGCCTGTTTTGGGGTTGTAGGTGCCAGCCAGACAGGGATTTGTGGTGCCCACAACTGCTCCTGCGAGGCAATAGTAGCCAGCCTGACATGCTGAACTAATGAAGTCCGAAGTGCCGACTACACAGAAGAAGCCAGCTGGACAGCCAGAGCAACTGGTCTGTGCTGCACTGGGCTGGTAGTTTCCGGCAGTGCACTGGGTCGAAACACTCACTCCTGCGGCGCAAAAGGACCCAGCAGGGCACATAGTGACTGAGGTCCGTTTCAGCTTTGACCCCAAAGGACAGTAAAAGCCAGCATCACAGCCTCCTGACTCTGCAGTGAGTCCGTAAGTTTCGCAGTATTTCCCTGCAGTGCACTGTCCGCAAGTGCTTGAGGCAGTAGCACTCGAGGCAGCGCTGAAGGTGCCCGGACTACAGAGTACAGGGTAGGAGGTACCCAACGGACAGTAGGCTCCAGGCGTGCAAGGACCATAGAAGTCCGCCAGCAAGGCAGGGGTGATGCTAGTTGCAGAGCTCCGACACCAGTAGCCCGCAGTACACTGTTGGTCTGGGGCACTGAGGTTCGTACTAGTGCAGGCCCAGCCCAGTTTGCAAGGGTAGCATTGAGAACTCGAAATGCTGCCGGTGTTGGGCATATAGGTGCCAGACGGGCAGTTCGCTGGAATGGTCGAACTTGCTACGCAGTATTTCCCCACAGGGCAAATTGTAGGTGTGTCCATCGCCGAAGTAGGACAATAAAAGCCCTCAGGACACGCAAGACAGGCAGACTGCGCCTGCATTGGGTTGTACGTGCCAGCATTGCAAGGCGTCTGCGCACTCGCCCCAACTCCTGAGTAGTACCCAGCTGCTGCTGTGTTTTGAGTCTCAGTGCTCGCTCCTCCTGTACAGAAAAACCCTGCTATACAGTCTCCTGTGGGCAAAGTTGGGTCACTTGGGTTGATGCCGGCGCAGAACTTTCCTACAGGGCAGGAAATGCAGGCTGAACTGTCCACAGCAGCGGTTGTGGGGTTGTATTTCCCGGCTGGGCAACTGACAGGGTCGACAGTGCCTGCGGGACAGTACCCGCCTGCTGGACACACACCTCCTCCCTGGGCTGTAGTCATAGGGTTGGGAATTGCGGCTCCTTGAGTGCAGAAATACCCAGCGTTGCAAAGTCCTGTATAAGTGGAGAGTCCTGTTGTAGCGCAGTACTTGCCTGGGAGACACGCCATGCAGTCCGCCAGCACTGTTTTGCCAGTGTCGGGGTTGAAGGTTCCAGTTGGGCAGGGAGTTGGATTTTCGGAGCTCTCAGGACAGTAGTTTCCAGCTAAGCACGCTACAGGAGTGACTGTGTGCAGTCCACAAGTGAAGCCTGCTGGACACACCGCGCAGTCAGTAGTAGCACTGGCCCCAGGCAGGCTTCGGAAGGTCGCCACAGGACAAGGGTTCTGAGTGGCGCTGATAGAGCCTGGGGGACAGAAGTAGCCAGGCGAGCACACTCCAGTGGGAGCACTTTGACCCGAGCTAGAGCCGAAGTAGCCTCCATAGACCTGTTCGCAGTCTGTGGAAGAGGCAGCTCCTGGAAGGGTCCTCATAGTGCCCGCCCCGCAACTCACCTCTGTGGCTGTACCCGCTATGCAGTATTTCCCCGCGGAACATCGATCCCGGAGATTGGTGGGAATATGGTCAGTGCCTGCAGGACAGTAGAGCCCAGCTGTACACACATTGGCTGTTTTGGCGGCATCCGTAGTTGCGTCTACTGGGCAGTAGTATCCCGCCTCACATTGCACACAGGAACTTTGCGCTGTGCCTCCCGTGGCTGAGTAGTAGCCTTTCCCGCATTCCTTAGGCGTCACAGTGGCTGAGAGGCAATAGTACCCTGCTGGACACGTTGAGCAAGCGGCAAGGGAGGTGCCTCCGTAGCTGGAGTTATACGTGCCCACGGGACAAGGAGTGGGCCAGTTATCCGACTGAAGACAGTAGTAACCAGGAGGGCAAGCGGAGCACTCCGAAGTATCCGCCAAGTAATGACTATTCGAGTACGTGCCGGCTGGACAGGGTGAAGCGGTGGCGGCTTTGGGAGGACAGAAGGACCCCGCAGGACAGGGAGTGGGCTTGATGCAAGGGGAAACGCAGTAGTAGCCAGCTGGACAGTCGGAGCATTCGCTCTGCTGGGTGAGGTAATTTTTGTTGGTGTAGGTACCTCCACTGCATGCAGTAGGCGTGGAGCTTCCCGCTACACAGAAATGGCCCTGGGTGCAGGCAGTGGGAGGAATGCGACTATAGGCAGTGCCTATGGAAGGACAGTAGTACCCAGCTGGACAGTTCACACAGTCTGTACTGGCAATCGACCCCGAGTTGTTATTGATTTTTCCAGCGGCGCAGGCATTTGTAGGGTCATCAGGATAGCCAGAATTGAGCGGACAATGGTATCCCGGAGTGCAGGGAATAAAGTTGGCCTCTACTGTGGCCATTAAAGGTGACGCGTATCCGGCTGCTGTATTATCACAAGTTGTTTGCCCTGTAGAAGCTTTGAACTTGCCAGGTGGACAAGGTGTAGGGAAGGCATCTCCTGGTCCTGGACACATATAGCCTTTGGGACAAGATAGGCAGTCTGCAGCAGATGTGGCCGTCATAATAGGATTGTAAGTACCTCCAACACAGGCGGTCAGTGCTGTCCCAGTGCAGTAACTCCCTGGTGGACACTTTCGACAATAGGCGCTTCCATCGACTGAGTAGTATCCCGCACTGCAAGCCTTGCAGTCTCCCACCACAGTCTTGCCGAAGTAAGAGTTGAAGGTGTTAGGCCCACAAGCAGAGGCCAATCCACCCGCACAGAACCAGCCTGGCGGACACACACTGATTTCCTTGAACGCCGTTCCCACTTCGCACTCGAACCCACCTACACAGGCAACACAATCGCCCACCGCTGTCTTCGTCAGAGACGGGTTTTCAGTGCCAACAGGACAAGGCTTGGGCAAAATCACGTTGACTGCGCCAATAGCCACACTTCCACAATAGAATCCTTTGGGACAGTCACTGTTAGCAGGCGCGGCAGTGGTAGATCCATAGATGCATTGATAGCCTGCTGTGCAGATAGTGCAGAATGCCGTCGTAGCGCCGCCCCCACTGTAAGTACCGAACGGACAGAGCTGAGGCACGGCCGTTCCTAAGCAATACATCCCAGCTGGACAAGCCTGACATGTGCCATCTGCGTAGTTCCCAGCGGTGCAAGCAGTGCAGGTCATTGCCCCAGCAGCTGCAATGTTGCCCGGAGAACACTGGATAGCTGGCACTCCGTTCACACAGAGGAACCCTCCAGGACAGGTTCGACAGGTGGAGTCTCCCACGTATGACCAAGAACAGGCGGATTTCAAGCCTGCGGAACAGGCGGATCCAGCCGGACATATGAGACAGTTCCCTGTGCCTGCGTTGGAGTAGTATCCCGAGGGACAGAGCCCCAGGTCATCGAAGGGTGAACAGCGATGTCCAGCAGGACAAGTAATACAATTGGCGGTGCCTCCAGGTGAGTATTTTCCCACTGCACAAGGAGCCAAGGAAGCCATTGTCCCACTCGGACACTCAAAGCCAGGGGGACAGTTCATACATCTGAGTTGTCCTTTCGTGCTGGCAGTTCCTCCGGTACAGGGAGTTGCCTCAGTGGGCAGGAAGCAGGAATTCCCAGCAGGACACTCAGAACAAGCGGCCGCTCCTCCTAGTGAGTAGGTCCCCAGGGCACAAGGCACTGACTCAATGCCTCCTGGACAGCCTCGTCCAGCAGGACAAGAGGTACAACTGATAGACCCTACCAGCGAATAAGTCCCAGCACCACAGGCTACAGGCGCTACTGCAGGATTGCTGCATCGCGACCCTGCTGGACAAGGCAAACACACCAGCGCACTGACAGCGCTATAGTAGCCGGAAGGACACGCCACTTTGTCTCCAGATGGCTGCGGACAGTAGTAGCCAGCTAAACAGGCCACACAAGTCCCTGAGCCCAGCGGGTTTGTAAACTGTCCAGCCGTGCATGTATTAAGGATGTACACAGGCAGTAGCTGCGCCTTGGAAAAGTAGACTGAGCCTCCGTAACTAGGGTCTGCAGAAACGACAGTATGCGTGATTATTGTGCTGTAAACTGCACCTCGGCTGGCTGCAGTTGCACGCACTGTGATAGTGATGGTCTGCACTGTCGTGTCGTCACTCAGACTGAAGGAGTTGGGAGACAGAGTGACGATGTCAGGACTCGCTGACAGCGAAATGGAAACTGCACTTGCAGGCTTGCTGAGGAGCTGAATTGTATAGGTGCCTGTGGGCTCCACAAACACAGGAAATGCCGACTGCTTGATACCGGAAGTCAGTGTAGTGGTGAATTTAGTCACGTAAAATACCTCTGGAAGGATGCGGTAGTCTCCGATGGAAGAGCCATTGGGCTGTGTAGCTGTGTGCGAGACTTGGCACAGAACGTAGCCCTGGGAAGAGGTGTAGGTCGAGGGAACTGTCACGTCAAAGTCAACAAAACCAGGACTTCCATTGTTGAAGTTCCCCGTCGTAGGTGCAACGGTCGCTCCGATCAAAGAAAGAGTTGGATCGACCTTAATATTCTGTCCAGGAGAACTCAATATCGACACCCGGTAAGTCGCTGTAGCACCTCCACTAATAGTGTCCAGTTCAGTAATGTAGAAAGTGGGTATGGAAAGGCTGGATTTGAGCACTTTTAGGGAAAGGACACCTGTTGCCGACACGCTGTCACAGCCTGACCACACAGTGAGTGCAGCGAAGGAGTAGTCGTTCGTCGAAGCCGCGGCATGAGAAATCGACACAGTGATGGAAGAATTGCCTGCGAAGTTGGCCCCTGAGACGTTTACAGTGACTGTTTGCGGAGTGGACCAGTTGGCTGTAGAGAAGGTGAAGGAGATAGTAGGCAGAGTCACTCCTGTGTCGCCGGAACTGAGGCTGATCACTACGCTGTCCAAAGGCTGTTTCTGGAGCACTAGGGTGTATGTGAAAACCCCGCCGTCATATACCAAGTTGCTGGTCGAACCAATGCTCACAGTAGACCCTGCAGCACTTATCACAATTCCGGTGCTCAGTGCGTTAATTGAGGGCGAGCAATTTGTACAAGTGGCTTTCAATTTGAGCGTTTCAACCATTGAAGCCTTCACACTAAAGGTAGCCACGCCTGCCGTGGTCGATACGCTGATCGGGTCTCCTTCAATTGAGCCTGTCCCAGTACTGCTGCCGTCGCGAATGAGTTGGATAGTCTTCGACACGCTGATGGGGTTATGATTATAGTAGTAAAGTGTGACTGAGACAGTGAACGCAGTCGATATTGAGCCTGTGACAGGAGCTGATATAGTGATTTGGTCCGGGTCACTAGGCGCCGAAATTACGAAACTACTGCTCAGAGCTCCACTCAAAGCCCCTGAAGACGCAGCCAGCTGATAAGTGCCCAAAGTAGCCACATTCAGTCCCGGGAAAGTCGCCACTCCGGCCACAGCACTCACAGTGGCTGAGCCCGAAAGCGTGCCTGAAGCCGAAGCAGATGTCAGCTTTAGCGTAACTGAACCTGTAAAGGCCGTGGCGACTTCTGTGAGTGTGAGGTCGTAGGCCGTCACTCCCACACTGAAGTTGGTTCCCAAGGTAGTGGCTGAGGGCTGGGTCGTGAAGACGAGGGCCACTCCTGTGCCTGCGGAAATGGCGAAGGAGGTGGAAGCCACTGGAGCCAGGCTGTTAGCCAGGGCGTAGGCTATAAATGAGGTGCTTGCCCCTGTGATGGCCACGTCAGAGAAGGAGGCCAGACCATTAACAGGGGACTGACACAGTGTGCCAGTGGCGGCAGTGGGCGCCGGATCTAGGATGAGGCAGATCGTGGTGCTGAGAGAAACCTGCGTAGTGCCGTCGTCCAGGGTGGTCTTGACTGAAAAGGCGGAGAGAGTAGCGCCTGAAGCTGCCTACGTGGGCCTTACAGTGCTAGGCTGCGTCTGATAGACCAGCTTGTACGCGTCCAGGGCCTGGAGAAGCCAGAGTAGGACCCACACTTGCATTATTATTCGCCAGTTACCAGAGCCAGACTCCCAGGCAGCCGCTCTCCTGCCCTCGGGCTGTAACAGACCCTTGCTAAGTCTGTGTCTTTCTTCTTTCTAGTGTTCTCGTCCTAAAGTCAGGACAGACCTACTTAGCTGCTGCACTAGTTCGCTTCTCGAAAGTCCGCAGGTCTACTGCCAGAGTCTCTAGCTGCTCAATGAACTCCTCCAGTGCATGCTTCTCCTCACTTTCCTCCCCAAGTACTAGCGCTTTGTGCAGCGGCAGCCACGCGATGTTTCCATCCCGCAGCATTTCAGCCACATAAGTTTCCACCCCAGTGTACTCTGTCTGGTCCTTCTCCATCAAGTGCACTTTGTAGCTGATATAGTTCCATAGGTAGTGGTCGTGCTTTATATGATGCTCGAAGCCATCTCCGTCTTTGTCGAAGGTTTGTCGGTCGATATTGCAGATGAAGCAGCAGTTTTCGGTGTCTTGCTGGATCGACTTCTTTTCGTCTCGGAGCTGCGCGAAGGTACTGACGATAATGCCTAGGAAGATGTTGAGGATAAGGACCACGACTATAAGGAAGTAACTGAACTCAAAGAACCACTTATTGTAGTATTTCCCCTTTTCGTCCCATGGCACCTTGACCAAAATGTCCCCAATTCCGCCTGTGAGTCTCAGTCCATTGTTGAGAGTAGTGAGGAAGCACTCCCACAGACTTTGACACAGCGACTCCCCAAACGGGAAAATCGTGTAATCATAGTACATCCTAGGGTCGATATAAAAGCCCCACAGAGCGTAGATGTATACTAACACCAGTCCCAGCAAGGAAGTCATAAGGATCTGATTCCCGTTGGTTGTGAGTGCTTTTACGACAGTGTGGAGAGTTGGGAACATGTACATTGCATCGAGCAGAAGGATGCTGTAGAAGAAAACGTCCCACCAGCCCATCGCTGTAAAGACGATGTAGAGCACGTAGTACTGGAAAGTGCCATAGCGCAGCACCATCCCTACACACATTAGCAAGTAAATGCTGCTTGTGGTCCAACTCCCGAATTGGCGCTTTCCTTCTTGGTTAAAGACGGGCGAGTCAGGGCCGTAGCGTAGAAGTATATTAAGCGCTTTCTTTTTCGACAGTTCAGCCACTGGGGTATTTGGAGGGATGGAAACTTCAGGTGCGAACTTTTGGTCCACTAGCAGCTGCTTCCAGCCTTTCTGCACGATTAGCCGAGCCTTCAGAACACACCACAGCACCAGTATTATAATAGCTAGGGCGAACACTACGCCTCCGATACTTTCGATAATCAGCCTATAGTCGTCTGACAAGTAGTTGTTTTCCTCCTGGGTGAAGTCGTAATTCACCATCAACAAGTAGTTTATTACCAAGGCCAAAAGTGCGCAAATTTGCCTCAAAAACGTCACTCCATCCGACGTAATTGTGAACTTTTTCTGCGCCAAGTCATAGTTATGGTTCATTTCCGCAATCACATCGTCCGCCTTTACCAACATGTCCGTGACTTTGCCTGATGCACTGTCCCTGTTCACACTCGCCACCAGCTGCGCTCTGCTGGCCGTCGAAATGTATGAGCAAATGGGGGGAATGGGGAAGTAGGTGCGCTGCAGACGGCCCTCGATCACTACCTCTATGCGAGCAGTGTGTCTTTTGAAGAACGTAAAAGCCACCAATTCCTCGTCGTCCAGGAAACTTTTGGGACTGACAAACTCCTGCGCAGGCGGGTAGTCATCAGCCAGTTTCCGTAGTAAAATGTAGAGGTTGAAGCCTTCCTCGATTGCGCCTTCGAAGCTTTCCCGGGTCAAGCTCCGGTCCACTGTGCTGAGGACTGAGGAGGTGAAGTCAAGGCCTTGCTCTGCTACGAAGGTTTTGAAGACTTCCAGCATCCTTTCTTTGCACCTGCGGACGTCTAAGCTGTCTGCTATTTGCCGGGTGATTTCCACGTCTGCGTCTCCTTCCAATAGAGATAGCAGGAAATTCACTGTTTTGGACTTCAAAGCACTGATTTGCCTCTGGGAAGTGATGCGGAAGCCGCGCACTGCCTGGTCACTGCTGTGTTTGAGACAGGTGAGCAAGTCTCTGCACGTATCAATGCTTTTCGGCTGAGACAACAAGCGCTGGTTGCCTCGACAAGGCCCCTGCACCATTTCCGTGAGCGTGTCCAGCAGCTGATACCCCAGTCTGATGTTACTGAAATGCAGAATCTTCGTGTAAGTGCCTAAGTAACCACTGATAATCAGCACGAAATCGACAGATTTGCCGTGCAGTGTGCCGCCGATCCATTGCTCGCGCAGTTGGTCCTGCATGCTGCTGAAGTGCCCTTCACATAGCAACTGGAGAAAGCGAAGCATGTTGATGAGTCTGCCGAAAGGTGCGAAATGTTCCTTCTCAAGGCGGTATTCCTCATCTGTTTTGTCGATTCCCTCGCCGACCTGCAGCTCTTCGTCGCTGCTGGAAGCCTCGGAGACACTGGTATTGTTGAGGATGGATTTGTCGGAAAGTTCCTTTTGGGAGACATGCAGTTTGGAGTTTTCTTCCTTGCGGACAAGGTCGAAGCAGCGGGACAGGGACTGGTGCACTTGCACTAGGAAGATGTTTTCCGAGTCTGCTTGCAGCGCTTTCGAAAAACTGGTCTGTGCGTCTCGATTGCCGCCCAGCAGTATTGCAATGGCCAGCAACTCACACTCCACTTCCAACTCCGTGTCCTTCTTACTCGCCAGTAACTGACACAACAGCTGCACACACCCCACTTCAGCCAACAGACTCTGCTGCTTCTCCACGGCTTCCTGGTACTCGATCCAGTCGTCAGTGTCCCAGTCTGCTGCCAACCCCTTGGCTTCCCTCACCTCTGCCTCAACACTCCGTCTCAACAGCCGCAAGCCTCGCTGCACCACGGAAACTGACAGGTCGCTGGACCCGAGCAAAGTCACAGCAGCTGCGAAGATCATTTTCGGCTCAATTGTGAAGGAGGGGCCGAAGGCCAGTTCAGAAACACGAGCAGAGGAGCGGAAGCTCAGTACAATTTCGCTGAATTCTTCCTGCACTGCCATTTGCACGGACTCGTCATCGAGCAGTTCGTGCACGATTTTCATCAGTTCAGCACCTTTCTGCCCAGGCTGCTTGGTCTCGCTCGGCAGGACTTCTTCCTGTTCCTGCTTGTTGTACGCCTCTCGGGAACTGATGATTTCGGAGATGGAAATGCCTTCTAAGTAGGCCTGCAGTCTCGGGGCTTCGGACATAAGGATGAGGAAGTCACTGCTGAGATGACTATACTCGGGCTTGGGACTGATGCGGTGGAAGTCACATATACGATTGACAAGCGGCTTCAGGATATCAGAAGTCCATTCCGTAGGGATATTCGCCCCCCGTCTGAGGAAGACTTGTCGTAGGGCAGGGATAATTGCCTCGTATACATATGTGAGAGCGGACTCCGACAAGTCCACATCCTTATCGTAAAAGTGGAAGCGGACTAACTCCACACTGAGACTGAACTGCTGTCCCGCCTTCGTGTAATTGTCGTAAATGTAGGCCAAGTCACTCACCAAGTCCTTCACTATTACCCAGGTTATGCCTTCGTCCTCATGCACTGAGTCTTCCACGTTCAAATACACCTCGTAAAAGAACATCACCAGCACCTGTTTCAGCGGCCAAAACAGACTCGAGGCCGACAGCAATTCCAGCAGCTTCGTGAGCGGAATCAAGAACTGACACGTCTCTTCCGCCTGCGAGTTCTTCCCTTCCGCACACTTCCCCATCATCAGCAGCATTTCCATGAAGTACTGCACTTCCAAAGGCACTGCAATTCCCTGCATGTTTGCCTTGGCAGCGTGCATCACATACTGTCTTATGACGCCTGTACTCATCCGCTGCAACTCAGTCATCGCTTCCGGGGAATCATACAGACTCCGGAATTGCACGACTTCGTAGGAAGTCAATTGACTCATCACTTCGATTTGATTCCTTCGGAGCACTTTTCCGTTCACTGTTATGAATATTTCCAAAGTGCGGATAATGAAGCATTTTTTCGCAGATAACGGAGTTTCGCCTATTGCCTTCACGAAGCTGCGGATATGCTTGATAGGCAAGCGCAAGCATAGGTCTGCGTTGTTTTGGTAGATTTCGCGGATTAAGGTGATGGCGAAGACAGATGTAGGGATAGCCTGGATAAAGACCTCGGCGGAGTTGCTGAGCAGTTCCTGGTTCTGAGGGTTGTTTCTGCAGAATTTAGCAAGGAACACGAAGCAAAACCGCAGAACTAATTGATGTCTTTCTGCACTGTAGAATTGGTCGAGAGCCGGAAATTTCACCAACTCCAATATTGACTCGAAAACCTTCAAATTTCTGAGAAGTCGCTGAAAGGACCGACTTGGCACTTCGCTCTCTGTGAAAATTTCAGGGTCCAGTTGACCTGCATCCGTGCTGGCTTCCGCCAACTTCGAAAGGCGCAGGACTTTCCCCTCAGTTTCATACGTTATTGAAGTTTCAGAGTCTGACTTCCATACAGTTCTTTCAAAGTCAGGCTCGTCATTCGCGTGGCTGTGGACCAGGCGCGACGTTTCCTTGTAGCAAAGTTTTGCCAGACCGGAAATGATGTCGCAGATTCGCTGGTGGACTGTGAGAGTGAGGGAGTCGGTAGCGTACTGTTCCAGTACTCGAGGGTTGGTGAAGCCTAAGTCGTACTGTCTGCCCAGCCAGAACTCAGCATTATCAGCGTGTATGCGCAGGACGGAGTATTGCTCGTTCAGGCTGCTCAAAGCGTGAATCGACTCTTCATTTTCCAAAAGTTGCACATTGAGTAGCGCATTGAGCAGTGCATGTTGCTGGGTGAAGTAGCTGAAAGTCAGCATGAAGGCTTCAGTGACCAGCGGCTGGTGCTGATACAGCAGTAAATCCATCAAAACTGCTACGAAGTTTTTGGACGTGCACTCCTGCAAGTCCAAAGTGCTGTCTTCCAGGATGTCGTTCAGCCAGGCCAGCGGCCCTCTGTGTTCGAGTTCCGGTCTCACCTTTTTCCCTCTCCTTTTCAAGGAACTGAGCGGGATTAATTGGTCTGTGGACTCCTGGCGACTGTGCTTTAGGGACGCCAAAGGCGTGTCATTCGCAGAGCGGCTGTAAGAAGCATTATCCCTGAAGCTTATCAGGAAATTGGACAATTTCATGTCCAGTCGCACGTTAATGATAGAGAGGAGAATGCTGCATATTTTCACCTTGCACTCCATTATCACAATGTTCCCGTCCTTCACTTCGTACCTGCGGACTTGTTTTTGCCTTTCCGCTTCCACTATGGCGTCCGCAAACACGCTGTTTTTCCCTTTTCCAACGCCACTTGCTTGAATTGCTGCAGACTGGAAGTCGCTGTTTTCTGCAGTTACATCAGTAGTTCCGTCCAGGATATAGACTAAAGGGTCAATCATAGCTTCTAGTTCTTCTTCGTTGATGTAAAGTCCGTATTCAACCATGAATTGGGTGAGAACCAGTAATTCCTTCACTAAGTGGTTTTTGGCTAATTCGTATGCGCGCAGCACACCTTCTAGGTCCCTCAGGAAGTTATAAACGAAGTGCTTGACTATCTCCAGTACAGGCGGAATAACGCCTTTGGCCCTGGGAAAGCTGTTCAGCGTGCTAATGTCTGAAAAGACTCTAGCGTAGTTGGGCAGACTCAGACGCTGCAAGTCCCCTTGGTCAATGTGCAAATAGAGCAAAATCCGCACAAACCTCGACCGAATTGCGTAATTTAACTGCGAATCCGCCCCACAGGCGAAGCAGACATCAAAGGAGTAAATTTGCTGCAAAACGCCTGTGTTCCTGTTTCTCCCATACGCCAACTCCGCTATCAGCTCCAACAGCCCCAGGAAGTACTTGTAAATGCGCTTGCTGTCCTTTCTTTCCGAGATTTCCTCGATTTCTGCGAGTTTCACCCATCTCGCGTACTCAGAGACTTCCACTTCTATGACACTGTTGACATGTCGCACTCGCATAAGGACAGTATTGCAGTTTTCCGGGTTGTTTAGGACCAATTCGCTTATCGCATTTTGGTTGCTTTCGATTGCTTCTCCCTGAGAAGTGCACAAAACAGTCAAAAGTTTCATGTATTTCGGGTCTCTTTCCCGTAGTCGCAGCAACTCCACGAATCTACTGATCATTTCTGGGGTCACCACATGCTCTAAAAGCGGCTTATTGTCGTTTAATATCTCAATGAGCGTTTCCTCTGCACTAAACGAGTTCGTTTCCCTGCATCTCTGCACATGGTTGAGAAACAACCCCATCCACTGTGCGCAATACATCTCATTCGCACGGTCATCCGCGGAAATGTGCTTTAGGAGTCGATAGCAAAGGGAACAGACTCGAATGATGCCGTGGGCCTGGGTGAGTTCCTCGAGTTGGTATATCCCTGTGTCGAAGGCGTAGGAAAGCATGCGGCAGACGAGGTCAATGATGCCAAGTTCTCGCATGAATTGCTGTCTTCTGGGCGTCGGCTTCCCTTCGCAGGTGAATGGGTCGTCAGAGTCAGCTTCAATGCAGAACATTATCAGCTGACTCAAAAGTCGCTGCATTCGGACTAGTTGGGAAATTTCCGGCTCCAGGCCGTCCCTCAACAATGAGCCGAAAAGGTATAGAAAGCCCTGACTGGACTTGATGAACTCCGCATCCTGCACTTCCTCAGCACTGGGACAGGTCACTAAGTAGGCCTCGTCTTCAGGAGTCGTAGTCACTGCAGTGACCTTGTAGCGGGCCTGCAGCGCCCCTTCATATTCCAACGGCTTAAAATACGCCTCCGAGTCTTGCAGCAACGGTTTCTCGAATTTCCGGGAAAACTCGATATTCGTGGTTGCAAGACAGCTCCCATCGTAGGCACTTTCCACTCGCACGACAGTGTCGCTTTTGATTTGGTTGTCTCGGACCACAGTGGTGGGCACCAGACGAAACGCAGAGTTTCGCATAACTTCCAACTGGTCCTGTGGACTGGCTTCGTGTGAGTGCGGAGAGAGGGAAAGCGTGGCTGCGGATTTGACGACTGCGCAGAGACGACCAGAAGTGAGATGGCGGAGACGGTAGGCGTTAGGTTGGCCGTCTTTGAGATAGCCATAGTGTCCTCCGTGTATTTTCTCAGTGTCCACTTCCAACTGCAGGAGGGAGCCGGAGTGGGTATGGCTCAAGTTTCCTTCCTTCGAGATTAGTATAAGCACTTCCGCTAGTCCGTCGTTAGTATAGTCCACGCCCTCGCTCACAGCCAGACCCACTCTTTCAGTGTGGCGGAACTGCAGCACTGATCCGCTGCACAGTGCTCCAGCAGGCACGGAAAAGGGCCTGTAGAGCACAGGCTGCCACACCGACTTGAGATACGCCATGTTTACTTCGAAAGTCTTGGTGTACACCGAAGGGTGAGGAGCGAAGTCCAGCACTCTGCCCAGTTCACTACCCTTGATTGCCCGCTCTCCCTGCGCTTCCAAGGACTTGTCAGAGATGTGCAGGTACAGCCCCGACTTCGAACTTCTCAAGTGCATGAAGTCCTCATAGATGACTTTGTCCCCCTCCGACTTGAACTGGTACCGACTTTCCACCTTGAAATGCACTCCCGAACTCCCAGTCGACGAAGTTTCCACGTTGATGCAGGACTTGTCGTGTTCCGCGCTTTCCGGCCTTTGCTTCAAGAAATACATCGAAGCTGCATGTCTCAGCTGTACTTCCTGTCCGTACAGCACGTTTTCCCCTCTTCTTTGCTGGATTGTCCGGTTGTTGACTTCGTCCTCGGCGGCGACTCGCTGGGAAAGACTGACGAATTTGAGGATTTCGTCCTTTTCGAGGGCGGTGGTAGCGCGCAGGACTCGGACGGGGGAGGACTTGAAGGTGGTGTTGATTATGGGACTGGCGGTCTGCAGCTGCCGGAGTTCTTTTACGTTGTCGTACATTAACTTGGGCAGGACTTCGAATATCATAGCGCGGTGATTGGCCACCTCTCTCAAGTCACTCGAGGCTTCCTGCAGGAAGCAAGCCGGGTCCGTGAAGCTGAAGCTAGTGAGGAAGCCTCCGAACTCCTCCCCCCGCAGCAAGATGAAATCGCCGTAGCACACAAAAGCCATTTACTACAGCTGAGACCATTGCCCGTCCTTTAGCGTGTACCTGCCAGTAGTGCCGATTAGGTAGACTTGCTCCTCCCACTGAAGGCCAGGACTGCGGAAGGTGTCAGGCCTGGGCAAGTCCGGCCAGTCTGAGGACTCCCAAGTGTCAATATCCAGGGCAAAGACCTTAGTTTGGGCTCTTGGAGACCCTCCACCCACTATAAGGAGTTCCCCGTCTTCAGTGAGTACAACCCCAGGGTGCGCCAAGGGCAGGTCCACCTCCAACTCCCTCCAGTGCCCGTTTTCCCGTAACTGCTCGACACACGTACTTCGAACCCCGCCAATCACATACAGACTTTCCGAAGTACTCACGCAGGAATGCCCATATCTAGGCCGAGTCAGCGCAGGCAGTGGAGTCCACACCTCCTCAAAAGATTGGCAGTTCGCAAGTGGCCTATGCGCGAACCCGCCCAGTACGACAATTGCAGAGTGGTGTAGACACATGGAGTGGTCGCCTCTGCCTTTGAATAGGGCTGGTAGAAGCCGCAGGCCTGGACGATTGAGGTGAATACAGCAAAACAAGTCCGGCTTATTGCTGCCTCCACTGAGGTACATTTCCCCTGAGCCTGTGACTGCGACTCTGCTGTGTATGTCCAGGAAAGGCGCAGTTTGGCGACGATACTCCCCTGACCCAATGGCCCAGACCTGCATATACCCCTGTGCAGGACTCACAAGAAAAGGCCCTGCCGGCTGCTCCTCTGACTCCTCTACAGTGAAATCCTGCCCAAAGGTCTGGGAAACGCTCTCTAAGTACTCACTCAGACTGGCCATTAGTCGGATACGCAGCACTGCCTGGCCTTGCAGTAAGGTGTCGTAGTCTGCCTGGCTGGTGATAGGGCGGAAGCCGCTGGTGTAGCACTGTAGCTGGGCTTCCGGCTCTTTGTAGTGGTCTGCAAGGTTGGTCATTAGCTGCGGGAGTGACTTGGGAGCTGGGAACTGGAAAGATTGGTCCAAATCGTCGATAATTCGCAAGGAAACTGCACCTTTGGCCTGCTGTTTGCCGCCTCCGCCTCCCATTACCCTCTACACTTTACCCAAATCTACTGTGTTTACGCGAACTTCTTCCCATACCTCCGCTTGTACAGCGCAGGTAGTAGCGCCAGTCCTCCCAGTCCCAGCAAAATCACTACATGTTGAAGCTGCACACCCTGCAGACTCTTCACACTCGCAATAGTGACCCCCACATTCACATGTATCACGTTCCCAGGCATAATCCCCAGCAAAGTCGCCAAAGCAAAGGTAGACAAAGGCACGCCGACTATCGGACTCGCAATATTGATGAACCAATTGGGCAGCAGGGGGGTGATCCGCAGGAATAAGAGGTACCAGAGGAGGTCGTGCTGGTGCTCGTGGATGCTTTGGTGGAAGCGGAGGAGCATGTGTGGCACCCAGCGGAGCACGAGGCCTTTGCCGAGACTGGCGGAGAGGAGGTAGCAGCAGCAGGCTCCGACAGTGGCGCACAGGCAGACTGTGAGGAAGCCTTCGGTGAAGCCGAAAAGAGCGCCCGAAAGGATGCTGAGTAGCAGCGGCCCCGGAATGGCAAAAGCCTGCAGAAAGACATACAGAAAGGCCAAACAAGCACGCACATAGACCGGCCGAGCCGCAGTGTAGCGCTCCACCACAGCTATCGTCCCCGCCATGGCTTCCGGAGTGGTCGGCAGAGTCAGCAGCACAGTTCGGTCCTCAGAGGGCAAATCCGGCCCTAGGACGTAGAGACCAGTCCCCAGCGCTATTCCTAGGACGAACAGGGCTGCTAGTACTGCGCGGTCTTTCCTTTGCGAGAGCTCGGTTTCTCTCCTCAGCGCCTCTATGTCCATATATGTGCTACCGCGCCTTCAGCCGCTTCCACGCACCTCGACAGGAACTCACGGACTTCCTCGCCCAGACGAAGGGCTTGCAGGCCATACCTCGCATACAAGAAGACACCCGGCCCTACATCCAACAGCGCTACTTCCCAGCAGTCAACAACCCTTCCAATCCCTTGGACCAGCGCGATGCAGCCAGAGCGCTCATCGACTTCGACACCTCCAGCTCCGACGACGACGCCAAGTACTTCAGTCTGAGACGCTGGATTAGTGATGCGATCATGCTGGAACGCACTAGCATTTTCCGCCTGCTTGTCCACATGACAGCTTCGATGCTGGCGTTCTATGCGAGCATGCAGCTCTTCTACCCCTTTCTGAAAGAGATCAGGAGTCTAACGTTCTTGGGGCATTGGAGACTGGAGGAAAAGGCGTATTGCGATATGGAGCTTGCGAGGTTTAGGCAGAGAATTACCTTCGGAAGACTGATGGCGCATGACTAGTCCGTAGAGATAGGCAGTAATATGGGCTGCTTCGAAGACCGTCCCAGCGCTTTAGAAGGCCATTTGCAGGACAAAGCGATTTCAACCGGGTTTGAAAACCACTCCACCAGCCACGTCGTCACCACCATCCTCCGCTACAGCCGCCTGCCCGCCCCACTCACCTCCAACGCCTTCGAAGCCATCCGCAGCCACCTGGACCTCAAGCCATCCAAATCCTCAAGCCAAATCGAGCAACTCTACACTGAAACCTTTATAGGGAAGTACCCCAGGACACTGCTAGTCGCTGGCATTCTCCTCAGCAAGGGAGATGAACGCACGAAGGCTACAGCTCTGTATGAGGCTTACGACACTCAGGCGGAAAGCATGATTCGGGAGGTCCTCATACTGGAAATGCTGCAGGAGCTGTTTGGCCTGGCTGCGAAGGGGCTGAAGGTCTTGTATGTGAATGTGAGTCGGGAGGATCTCAACTACTTCGAGGAAATTGAGCAAAATGTGGGCAAAGGCAGCAAGGAAGTGGCAGCCAATTTACTCAATGGCACTAGTTCTCTGCCGAAAAACACCTTCATTGAGCGGCTTTCGGTACTGAAACACGGGTCTTTGCTGCAGCTCTACGGACTTCGCCAATATCTGCATGGGCTCAGTTCGTCTAATAAGCCTTAGCCGTTCCTCAGTTAGGGCTTCTAAGCCTCAATTTCCTGCCAAATGCACTGTTTCAAGTCGAATTTCGCGCCCATTTTCCCTCTTTTCTGGGAAAATCGATCCAACCCCTCCCTGTTAAATCTGTCTTTAAACTAGGAGTTTGCTCCTTCTCTGCCTAGAATTTAGGCTGTTTAGGCTGAAAGTTCTTGACAGTCAGGGAGTTGATGTAGAGGGGCGCAGGGAAGTGAGGGTGGGGCAGGTCCTCCAGCATGTCAGTCTCAGGCAGGATCAGACGGCGCGGCATGCGTTTCAGTTCAGTCATGGACTCGTCTTCTCCACTGGCTTTGGTGGCTTCGTAGGCCGTTTCTTTCTGGGAGTGGCGGAATGGGGAAGTGGTAGTTACGGCTGTGCCTTGCGCACTAGAGTGAACTTCTCCCTCCATTTCCTCCTCTAAAGCATCGATATCGATGGGCAGCAGTTCCAAAGTCATCATGAAGTACCCTGCCGCCGCTTGCGAGTTGAGCAGAATGCAAAGTCCCAAGATATAGCAAATTCCCGACCAACTGGTCTGTGTGGCATCACTCTGCCTAGCTGCCTACAGTGCAGTTCAAGTCGTTGCTTTCCAGGGCAGCTGTGCCCATGCGGTTGCGCATGGCAACAATGCTAGCGTTGCGACTGCCGAGGAGCATGAGGACCAGTACAAAGAACCAGACGCAGGTGGAGATGTAGGCCGTGACCTTGCATAATGAAGTCTTGAACTTGAGGATTCCGTAGAGACCGGTGCCGTTGCACCCGAAGATCAGCAGGAAAGTCAGCAGTCGAAACCACCAGTTGAACTCACGCAGGTAGAGGTTCTGTCCGTATGCGTTGTAGAGGAAGGGAGCAGCTAGCAGGGCGCCTGTGTAGACCTCACCCACACAGTTCGTGGCCAAAGTCCCTAGCAGCACAAAAGACATGTTGCGACTATATATATGAAGGCGCTGAGGAGAGCCTTCGCAGAGCGGTACAAACTGCATCTCTACGACTACGAGAGAATCGACCCTACCAACCCCCGACAACTGGCATCTGACGAGGCACTTCCCAACGTAGGCCAGCCCTCGCATCGCAGTAGCACTGTGGCCTTTACGCTGTATACATTTGGAGGCGCGCTCGTCTACTTCGTTACGAGACTGATGCATGATAGAGACTGGGACAGGTACTATCACATCTACTACCCTGCGGCTATGGAGTATTTCGACGTGCTTGCAGTGCACTACACCAAGCGCCTGAAGGAAATCCAGCGCAACCTCCCAGGGAGTGTGCGCGAACTGCTGCCCTTCCCCTCCACTACTCCCGCCTTCGAGCGCTGGCAGCAACTCAAGTCCTCTCCAGAAGTGCACAGTGAGGAGGAACACCTAGTCACCTCTCTGCTGGCTACCCTGGAAAAGGTGGAAGACCTGCCTGCCCAGCTCGACCCTCCGAAGTCGTAGACCCTTAGTAGCTCTCTCATACTTATATGCTGGATTGGACAAATGTGCGGGATGCAGTGGGCCGGCTATCAGGAGTGTTGGGGTTCGAAGTTATGACTGTACAGGGACGGAAAGTGCTTTCCTTGAAAGAACCTTTAGGTGTGCAGTCCACAGACCTAGTATCAATCATGTGCAATGCAGAGCCAGTCACAGGACTCAACACAGCCAAGGGAGGGTTCCAGCTGATACGGGCGGAGCCGGAACTGGTGTGCGGACTGCTGGGCGATATGCAGCTCATTGTGCTTAGAAGGGAGGCCTGGCTGTTCCTTGTGCTTCTACGCCGCTGTGCGTCTCCTGCCACTGAACTTGCAAGGGTGGTTTCCGTCCTCAGTTCTGTAGTCTAACCCCTCTTTCGCAGGTAAAAACCGCTGTATAGAGCTATTTGAGTGTGCAAATGATCGAAACTAACTGAGGATTTCCCTTAGTTTCCTAACTATTCTTCGAGTTGTTGGCCAGCAAAGGCTCGTCCAAGCGATTAGCCGGGTTTTCATACTCTTTGATGATGGCTGTATAGTTAAACTCCTCGCCTGTGGATTTGTTAATTGCCTCGTTTTCGTGCAAAGTTTGGTCTAAATTGCAGCACATATTGCCGCAATTGCGCACCTTCGAGGACTTGTCGAGGAACAAGCTGGAATTCAGGGGCTCTGGAGTTTCCTTCGCAGAGTGGGAATACCGCTCATTGGTCGTTTGATTTAGCAGAAAGTTGTGGATCTGCACATATAGCAGCAGAGAGACAGGAACCAGGAAGCACAGGGAAAGCAGCAGACCCACAATAGTCCGCAAGTCGACCTGCACAGCCATCGCATTAATTCCCAAGCTTTCCAACAACATCAACTCCGTCACTGCCACGAAAGCCAGGAACCAGCCCAGGTTCCGGGCTCCGATGCAGTTGTTCACCCACGGACAGTGGTGGTCGAACTTCTCTACACAGCGGTCACAGAACTGGCAGTGGCGGGAACGGTGGGGTCGGACTATTTTGCACTCTGCGCATATGTAGTGCGCTTCGTGTTTTTCGTATAGGCTCAGAAGCGTTTCTTCGGATTTTGGGTTGACGTACCCTGGGTTCTTCAGCAAAATTACGACGAAGAGCAGGAACTCTAAGCCGCAAGTTGCGAAATAGCCGATCTGCACCGCAAGACTGCAGCCCAGTTTTGAGGCATTGTAGTTCCACAACCCGCCTGCCAGGAACAGCAGTATGTACAGGGTGACTGCTAAGAAGCGGCATCTGATAGGCCGCAGAGGAGGCTTGATGCCGCAGTGAGTGGTGATTCCAGGGTCTTGGAGCAGGGAAAGGAGGGCCTGTTGAGAAGTCTCTTCAGCGATTTTGCAGGCTGTGCGGCCTTTCACGTCCTGCATATAACCTACCTTTTTATTCGTATCCGCCCCTTTGATCAGCAAATACTTCAGCATCTTCTGATGTCCAGCGATAGTCGCTAAGTGCAGCGGCGTATGTCCATCCCCATCCGCCGCATTCAGACACGTCTTCCCCACATCCCAGGCGAGCAGCAAAGACGCAGCCAACTCACAGCCCAAGTACGCGGCCCAGTGCAGCGGAGTGCTGCCCTTGAAGTCCGGGTGCGTGAAGTGCTGCTGCAGCGAGCGGAAGTAGGCAAGGAGCAGTGGCTGGTCTCCCTGTGCAGCAATGTGCATCACGCCGAGTCCTTGTTTGTTTTTCGCGTCAATGTCCGCGCCTATGTCAATAAGCATTTTCGTGATCTTCAGGTTTCCCTTATACACTGCAAAGTGCAGACAGGTGAATAAGTCTTCAGTCCTCGCATTCGCCCAGGCTCTAAGGACGTTCACAGCGTTGTCCCCGTGCTTGTCTCTGGTCTGTGTGAGCCTCACATGGCGAATCAGGTACTGAATGGTGTTCGAGTTGTTGTTAAGCGCCAGGATGTGAAAGGCGGTAAAGCCGCGGTTGTCCTTGATAGTGTGCGGGTGCAGACTGTCGCTTTTCAGGGCGTTGTGGACCTTGGCCAGGTCTGCACGGTATACAGCTGTCAGGAAGGCGGAGTCCTCCTCTTGGCTCATAAGTATGGAGACAGGTTGGAAGTTATCAATGTTTGGGATATGCCCTTGCTGCTATAGGCAGTTGCACTGCTTCTATACATTTTGTGACTTTCATACGGGTGTGATTAGACAATATATGAAAATCGGAGGAAATCACCAAAATGTGAACTTTGTATTTACGGATTACCTGTAAATCCCTGCTTTAACTACCCTAAATCTCGGTGAAGAAGTGCTTTGAAGCCTTGTACACCTGTGCTAACAATGCAAATTCTGACTGCTGATTTCGCACTGTGGTAATCGCAATTTCCAGCATCTTCTGATTATCTCCCTTTTTTGGCTTATTTTTCTCCTTGATATACCGAGTTTCCAACTCCAAATGGACAGACTCGAACCAGTGCAAGCTTTCGAAATCGCTTTCTTGGTTTAGGACTTTCAGGATAAAAGCGACTCCGAGAGCGAATCCATCGTCCTGCCTATACCCTTACAGAGAAATACATATCAAACGCCTTTCGATCCAGCAACTTGTTTTTGGCTAGCATCATCGTTTCTACAAAACTGAGTGTCAGTGCCGGCACAGCAATGAAAAAGTTGCTAAGAAACCGCTGTTCAATCGTCGTTTTCACCACTTGTTGGAAAGTCTGCATAGGCAGTACGCGGACAAGGACTGTGAAGTAGTCAGTTTCATGCGACATCGTAAGCAAGACCTGGTCAAGTATCTGCGCTGCAGACTGAGTAGAGGAGGAGAAGTTCTGCGTAAGTTGTTGGAAATTCGCATGGGGAGAAGTGCGGGGAAGCAGCTGGCAGGAAGTCCAGGCGATGTTGAGGACTGCGCCTTTTACCATCCTTATGATTCCCACGGCGTTTCCGATGTGGGTCACTAGTTTCCGGAACTTGTCGAGAAAGGTTTCGCCGTTCTTGTCTCTGCCGAGCTGTTTGATGCTCTTTGCGTATTCGACTGCTTTGTCGTAGGGGAAAAGCTGGTCGATTGCTTCGCCGTGCTGTTTATACCACTTCCTATACGACATGAGTTTAGACACCATATAGTCATCCTTCATCAGCGACGTAAGCACCTCGAATTTGAGACTCAGCAGTCGATACGTGTTATTAATAACCGTGTGAATTGTGCCTAGTCCATGTGTGCGCAGGGAATTCACCACATGGCTATTGCTAAAAGTCTGCACATGGCTGATTTGCTCATATGTCGGCTGCATGAAAAACTGCCCTAGTTGGTTATATTTCATTTCCATCACGAATCCGTTCAGATTCTTGGAAAGCTGCAGCAGGTCTAATCCCTGGTCGTGAGTTTTCCAGGGTAAATAGACCTGACTGAGACTGAGACGGTACTTTTCCCAGGCCAAAGTCCGCATTTCTTCATACATTTTCCAGTCTGTGAGGTTCAAAACGGACAAGTTGTAGAAAACTTCGTCTAAGTAGTCCTCGACGTATTGGCGGAACTCTATGCAGTGTCCTGAGAAGGAAAACGCTTCGGCCTCTAAAAACCACGAATAATCTGTATTTTTCTCCATCGGATTTGTTTTCGTTATACCTGCTATATGCACGGAATGGGTGTGGTACCTTAAGTCTTCCTCAATCTTGGCAGCCAGCGGCTTTAACACCTTTTCTTGCAGTTCCCCTAGTATTACGCCTGCGTATTGGGACTTCAGCTGGGCGCTGGGCTGGTGGCGGCAGAGCTGGATAGCCTCGGAGGCGTCTTCGAAGGCTGAAAAGAGGTATTTGAAGCGGTGAATGTTGCAAGGGTCGGAGTAAAGGTGTTGGATGAAGGGACCAATTACGTCTTTGCACCAGTATATAAAACTGCAATCAAATGCCTTTTCCTCAAACTCCTCCAAATGCACCAACAGCCAACTCTTCCACATCGCTTCCTCCAAAGTCGGTTTCCCCTTTTCACTCTGCACAACAGTAACTCCCAGCAAGCTTACCAGCACTCTCACAATATCTAGCCTCATAGGACTCATAGGACTGCTAAGCAGGTCTTGTGCGAACTGTAGTGCAGAGGCGAAGTCGAATTGGGAGTTCTTCCTGCGGTAGTGTTTTTCCTTGAAAACACGGAAGTATCTGGAAATGTCGGAGAGGGAAAGTCGCTGAATTGCATTTAAAGAAAGCGCAGTTATTGCTTCTTTTTGGTGCAACAGGTCTTGAATAGCCTTCAAAAGTTCAATGCATCGCAGTAAATAAGGGATGTTTTCCTCCTGAAACCCCACTCCTTGGTCGAGATGCAGAGCTAGCATCATTTGAACGAAGGACTTTACCTGCATGCCCATGAGGACTCCCTGCAGGACTAGTCTTCCGCGGGCTTCCACGTACTTTTCGCCGTTCGGGTCGCCGGGACCGTAGGGAGTCATTATGAAGGAGTCCATGTGGGTGGACCAGACTTTGAATTTCTCATACCAATTATCAGCCAAGTCCGGCAAGGCCTCATCTCTTTTGGTCAAATAAGTAGTCAAATAGAAAGGCAAGTCCTTCGGGTCTCTGGCCAAACTGGGCCTCACAGGACAGTGAGTCTCCAAAAAAGTATGTGGATAGAAGGCAGTTAGGCCGGAAATAACCACTAAAGGCACTTTCCGCTGCAGTGCCCAGATATATCGGTATAAATCCTCGTCGAAATCAGACGGAAATAGCTTGCAAAATAGCGCGTATAGACACACTAAGTCCAAATAGCGGAAATATTCATCGCTTTCGTACAAAGAATCCGTGAAATTCTTCACTCTTTCAATCGCCACAAGGAAAAATTCGACAAATTGCTTGCGAATTTCCTTACTTTTTTCCTCAATAAGTGGCAAAAGTGGCCTTTGATTCAGACAAGAAGCGAAGTTACGAGCCGAAATTACAGTTTGATCGAGGAGAAACAGACATTTCCTCAGCTGTCTTTCCTGTCGCTGGCTGAGTCCGTACACTTCCCAGCCGCCCTGGTCTTTTATCCTCTGGACCATGCCTTTGTAGGCGTCCCAGTGCTCGGCTAAAGTGGGGTTTGATAGAATTGCGGAGTCGATCATTGCGATAGCCCCTAGAACCTCTCCTAAAGATGCGAATATCGGATGCAATCGGACTGCTTTGAAGACAGTGTTATACAGGTCTTTCCCCCTCGGCTGTTTTTTCCTATACACTGCATATAACTGTGCAACAATGTTCGCAGCCAGCGCATTGCAGTAATTCACCGTCTCAAACACCTCTTTAAAGAAGCCCAAAGTCTGCCCAATCATAACCACTTTATCCCCCTCCTTCAAGTCCGGCAGGACCTCATTCGGCCTTTCCCCATACATCGCCAAAGGCCCCAGAATTTCCCTTTCCACATACTTCCTCACACTCCTCGCCTCTCCGATCAAGAAGCTAAAAGCCGCCAGGACTTTATTGATTGTTTCACTTTCCGTTCCCATTACATCGCAGACTCCGCGGTCCTTTTCGTCCCCCTGATACGCGAGAGTGATCGGTTCTTGGTCGGTGCTGACCTCTTCGTCATGTCTCTGTGTGGGAAATACGAATAGAAGGTCGACCTTTTCTCGGTAAATTGCGAGCATTTCCTGGTACTTCTCGACCAGCACCTCCTCCATAGGCCGGATTACCACTTTGGGGCCGCTGTGAGAAAGGTCGGGCGCTTCTTCGTCTCCTGCAAGCAGCTCCATTGCTATGCAGTTGGTGGACAATATAATGAAGGACTCGAGGGAAATCCGTCTCCCCAAGATCGGCCAAACCTCCCTCTTCACTCCAGTCTTCCTCGCAGAGACAGTAGCCGAGTAAGAACTATCCAGAGCCAATGTGGCAGTGAGTCGACTGATGCACGAAATGCTAGTAGCCGTGGCAATCGAAGGCGCGCCAATGCGCAGAGCAGGTGCGATTTCTCTGATTTCCATCTCTACCTTGTCAGGACAAGTCTACTTGATTGACGTGCAAAAGTGCGGGAAAGGACTTTGGGATCAGCCGCAAGGACGGAAGGGACACACTTTGAAGCATTTGCTGGAAAGTCGCAGGACACTTAAAGTGATGCATGACTGTCGTCTCAGTTCCGACGTCCTTTGGCACGTAGCTCGCATTCAACTAAACTACGTACTGGATACACAAGTCGCATTCAAGGTTTTCCGCAACAACCAAGGCGTCTCCAACGTGCTTCCAATCGGCTCCAACAAGTTTTGCCTGATGTTCCTCGAGCTCGACATTGCGAACTTCACAGAAATCCGTCGAGAAATGAAGGAAAACCCGCTATATTGGAAAACCCGTCCAGTCTCTTCCGATGCAGTGGCGTATTTAGCGGATTTGAGTTCCTTGTTGATGAGTGCTTGGGCGAGCTTCAGACCGCAGGTCCCAGAAGACCTGATTCAACCAATCATGCAGGAAAGCTATGAACGGCTGAATGAGTTCCGGGAAGACGAGGACCCGCACCCAGAAGTAAAGGGCTCCGAACAGTTCCAAGAGATGATCAAAAACGCCAATTCCATGGAGCCGCCCCCGCCCACTCCCCCCACAATGATTGAGCAATCTGCGAATTACTCTGTCAAAGGGCCGCTGCAGTACGTGTCGCCTGCGTTTCTCAAGTCCAGACTGATGCAGTTCAGGTTTGATGCTTTGGTCGTGCAGGGAATGCTGGAGCGGATGGAGGCGGAAGTGCTTGCGAGTGTCAAGACTTAACTTCTAGTCAACTAATCGCTTAGTTTCCAATATCCCATTGTATCTATTCCTACAAATACCAGTATTTCCCTATAGATACCAGTTCCCTGGGCTCTGGACAGCTAGAAATGGAAACCGGCCAAAGCCCCCTCAGGCAGTTTCAAGCAAAGGCCAATAATGGAAACCGCAGTAGGCGCTACAGCCCTCTACTACGCCCGCGAAGGGTACTGGCGGCACCTCTGGGAAGCCTGCAACGAAGAACTGCGCCGCGGCCCCGACCCACTGCTGACCTTCTGGAAAGCCTTCGCGACCTTCCACGAAGGCGGCACCACCGAAGCCATCCGCGAGCTGGAAACTGTGGCTCAGCGGAGAGATGTGAGCTACGCTGCGGCACTCGCACTGCGCCACTACCACAGGAAGTGCAGACTGGTGGACCAGGACGCTGTGGAAAGGATCAACTTTAAACTGGCGGACTTGAGGACGGCCGCCCCCGACTCGGCGCTTATTACGGGGGCGCAGTTTTATACGCTTCGCAGGAAGTTTGAGAAGGCGAGTGACTTGCTGGGTGAAGTCCTGCAGCGGTCTCGAGACAACTTCACCGCCTTAGGCGCCAAAGCCTGGCTCGAGCTGAAAGCCGGCAACTTGCCCAAAGCCGAGCAGTTCTTCCTACAAGTCGTAAAGGAAGACTCTGGAAAGTACCTAGATTCAGCCCTCGGCCTGGCGAAACTGTATGAAATATCGAAGAAATTCCAAGATGTGGTGGAACTACTGAATGAACTAATAGTGAAGTCGCCTCGTTTCCTGCCTGTTTACCTCGAGCGGACCAAGGTTTTGATGATGATTGGTGACTGGGACGAGTTAGTGGACTCCGCACAGCGCATCCTGTCCCTGGCTCCCCGCAACATCGAGGCTTTGCGGGTGTGGGTTTTTTACCTGCTCGCAAGAGAGCCAAATATCGAGCAAGCCCAGCAAAAGCTGAAGGAACTGGTCTCCGCCCTGCTAGAAAAAGAGCCCAAAAACCCTTTATTGTACCTTGAAGTCGTCAAGCCAATAGTGCGGATTTGCGGCCGACGCGACTTCGTGCTGAAAGCGGCCCTCGGCCTGGTGCAGGAAGCCAAGCGACAAAACCCCACCAACGACAACATTCTCTGCGAAATCGGGTACGAACTAGTGCTGCTCGGGGACTACACTGCAGCGATGCAGACCTTCAACGAGGCGCTTCAGATCAACGCCACCAACCCTGAGCCGCTGCACAGGATGATCCACTGCTTGATTCTGCAGGGAGAGCTGGACGAAGCTTCTCAGCAACTCGAGTTCCTGAAGGCGTCGGAAGCGACGGAAGTGAAGACAGTGCAGACTGCGTTTCTGCAGTCGTTGATAGCCTGGAGAAAGGACCAGGACAAGAAAGAGGCGTTGCGGCTATTGGATGAAGCGCTCAGCCTGCATGTGGAATCCTCGAAACAGCTATCTCCGGGGTATGAGTTCTACACCCGCCTGAACCCAGACTTCTTCCTAGAAATCGCGAAGGAGTACTTGCAGCATGTCGGCTTGACCCCTCTAACCCCCGCCACCAAGCCTCCCTACTACCTGATCCGGGGAACCAAGTTGCTCGAGACTCTCACCAAGCAAATCCCGGGCATGATCGAAAGCCACCTCCTCCTCGCGAAGTGCAAATTCGTGGCGAATGAGCCCGGCTTCGCCCAGAAGTACCTATCCATTTGTCTCATGATGGACCCCAGTTGTGTGGATGCGCTGCTTTTGAGTGCTCTCATTAGTGTGGCTGCTGGGCAGTTTTCAGCCGCTTCCAATGCAATTGAGCAAGCGCTCGCTCGGAATTTCCTGATCAGGGACAATCCTATGTTCATGCTGATAAAGGGACAGGTGGAGTTGAAAAACCGGCAATATAAGGAAGCCTTGAAAACCTTTATGGCTGCTTTTGAATTACCAGGCGTGAAATCAGCAGCTCCACAGCAAACTAAGAAAAAAACCTCACTTTTCCTTACGCTTGGACCTGCGGATCGTGCCTCTATATTCACCTTTTTAGCATCTGCTTATGCAGAAAACAACCAACTTCCAGAAGCGACCCACATCATCCAGGAAGCTATTGGAGAGTTCGCAGGGACCACCGAGGAAGTCAAAATCCTCATTGCGAACAGTGAATTAGCCCTGAAAAAGGGAGAACTCAAGCAGGCCCTGAGCATGCTAAGTGGAGTGGAGCCCGGAAACCCTCACTTCAAAGAAGCGAAACTCGCAATGGCGGAAATTTACTTGAACCAAATGTCCAACAGACGGCTGTTCTCTAAGTGCTACTCCGACATTCTGCAGAATGAAGGTACAGTGGAGAACAACTTACTACTCGGCGAGGCTTTAATGCGTATCCAAGAGCCTGAGGAAGCCATCAAAGTGTATGAACGCGCTTTGACGCAAAGACCCGACGACCTGTTCCTCATCAGAGAAGTGGGCAGAGCTTTAGTGCTGACCCACGACTACGAAAACGCAATTAGGTACTATGAAACTGCAATTAACAAAGACCCGAGAAAGACGGAACTGCTGTCAGACCTTGCGAAGCTGTACCTGAGACTGAGGAGGTTTGACCAGGCCAATAGAGTGCTGGCGCAGGCGTTGGAAACTCCGGTTTCAGACGTCGCAAGTGTCAGACTCGCTGTGAAAAATTACGTCCTGTTGGCGAAAGTCGCACTGAGTTCGTCGAAAGGGAGTGACCCGTTAGGCCTGCAGCCGCTGCAGGAAGTCCAAACAGCCCTGCAAAACGCCAAAACTCTGCAGAAAAGTTTACTCGCGAAGGCTAGAGATTTGACGCCTGAAGAGGTCCAAAAGGAGCGAGAGCTCTGCGCGGAAATCTGCTTCGACCTGGGGACATACAGCGAAACCAGGGAAAACAACCTCGAAGTCGCTGCAGCGGCCTATGCAGAGGCAGTCACCCAGCAAGACAACCACCGTAAGGCCTTGACTGCACTTGCGAAGCTGCACTTGAAGAAGGGGGAAGTGGACCTGTGCAAACAGCGCTGTAATGCTTTGCTTCGACTAGACCCGTCCAATGAGGAGGCGGTTACGATGATTTCGGAACTGTTGCTGCAGAATAACGAAGTGGATGAAGCGCTGCACCACTATGAACAGCTGCTAGCGAACCGTCCAGGGAACTACGCAGCCCTGGCCAAACTCCTCAATTTACTTCGCAGGGCTGGACGTCTGCAGGACGCCGAACGATTCCTCACCCAAGCGAAGAAAACCGCCTCCCGCAACTCCGACGCAGGACTCGCCTACTGCTCCGGCATCTTCCACCGCTTCAGCAACCGTCCTTCCGAGGCCCTAGAGGAGCTCAACAAAGCCAGACACGACCCAGCCTACGCAGAGGACACAATCACCTATATGATTGATGTCTATTTAAACCCGGATGACGAAAGTTTCTTCATCAGAGGGAAGTTGAAGCCGGAAAACATCGAAGCAGCGGAAACGCTGTTGAGGGAAATGACGATGAAGTCGCAGTCTTTGAGGACAGCTATGCTAGGCGCACTGATCAACATCGCGAAGCAGTCGCCCCAAAGCGTCGAATCCGCTATCGAAACGATGACGGAGATCCTGCAGACCAACCGCTCCTACGTCCCTGCAATAATCGCCTTTTCCCTCGCCAAACTGGTTCAGAAGAAATTCGCGGACGCCCGGTCGCAGCTAAAAACGCTATCGAAAATGCAGTATTCCGCTGAATTCGCAGACTACTTTGAAAAGGGCTGGCTGCTTTTGGCGGAGTTCTATATCGACAACAACAAACTGGACTTGGCGATTGAACTGCTTGGGAAGTGCACCAAGCATAATAAAAGCTGCAGCAAGGCGGAAGAGCTGTTGGGACATATCAAGGAAAAGCAGCAGAATCCTGCGGAGGCGAGTGGGTTTTATGAGGCTGCGTGGAAGAAACTGCAAACTGGATCTATTGGGTACCGCTTAGCCTTCAACTACCTCAGTGCAGCCAAGTACGTGCAGGCCATCGACATCTGCCACCAAGTCCTCAGCAAATACCCAGACTACCCGCAAATCAAGGAAGTGATTCTCAAGAAAGCCAGGGAAGCACTGCGAGTTTAGCTAGATAATCAGGGGAATGCGACAACTGCCTGGGAACTGCCTCGTCAGTGCTGTTATTTTCGCTGTTGGGGACGTTCTCAGTCAAAGTATCGAGCGCAGGACTACGGAAAAGGACTGGGACGGCCGGAGACTGGCCTCTATGAGCCTGTTTGGGGGGCTGGTCAGAGGCCCGGTGCTGTACTTGTGGTTCACGAAGGGACTGGCGCGCTGGTTTCCAGGCCGAAGCGCGAAAGCAGTCTTCCAAAAGCTCGCAGTGGACCAGCTCCTCTTCGGCCCCTGCTTCATGGCAGTGTTCTTCGTGTGCATCACTCTAGCCAACGGGGGCACTTGGCAGGACGCCAGGGGCAAGTTACAGCGGGAGTTCCTGCCTGCTCAGCTGAGGGCGTGGGTGTTATGGCCCTCTGTGCAGCTGGGCAACTTCTGGCTGGTGCCTGCGCAGTACCAACTTATGGCGATTAACGGAGTGGCAGTGGGGTGGATGGGGTACTTGTCGTATGTGGAGTTTAGGGGCAAAATGCGCCTGATTCCTGCATAGTTCTATAGGGAAATAGCTAAAATCAGCACTTCAAATCGTCGATTTCCCTCTTTGTATGTATATTGAAGGGGTATTTGCTGGGGAGCCAGCCGCCTGCTCCCTCCCCCCTGCAGCTGTATACATAGGCACAGGTCCTAAAGACCCTGCCCCTCTTTGGCTGCTCGAGTACACCCCTGAAAACCAGCGCCACCTGGAAAACCACATCCGCAAGGCAGAAAGACTCCCAACTCTATCCGAAACCTGCCCCTCCCTGCCCAAATACCACTTCACCCTCACCAAATCAGCCCAATTTTACGTCTGTTTGGACCCTTTGCCTGAGATTAAGCTGGAAACGGGCTTATTGACAGAGGCGGCGCTCATTAGTGCATTTGAAAGGGTAGTGCAGGACTGGAAAGTGCTTGGATTGCATGTAAGGGCTAGTTAGAAGGTCGTGCATGGAGATATTAGGCCTGGAAATGTGTATTGGACTGGGGAAAAGGCGGTTTTAGGCCCGATTTTGATGCCGAAATGGAAAATTCCACCAAAAAATTGGGTTTATATGGAAGAAGATCATAAAGCGGACCTAGATTCGATCGCTTTTTCCTTTTTAAGCCTATTAACAGGTCTTTCATATGAAAAAGTGGCCAAAGAGAGGCCTTTAGAGCTCTCCCCAGAGGCTCAGGCCTTCCTAAATCGCTGTATTTCGGAGCCATCAGTGCTTATTTCGAGTCCAAACATCGAGGGAAATGAGGAAAAGGAGTGGACTCCCTATTTCTCTAATAAAACCCTGTGGAAACTCTGGCTATCTCCCGCCAAAACTGCAAAAACTGTCTTTTGCAGTCCTTTAGGCCTGGGATTCGCTTTTTTCTCTATCGATTCCTCACATATGCTACTGACTGGAGGGACCAACACCACTCACTCAGTCTACAGGCTTTCCCTTCCCGACCTAGCCCCAGTTACTCAGACAGACCTGCTATTTCCCCATTACCACCACTCCATGCAGCTCTACAAAGGGCAGATTTGGACCGTTGGCGGCGTGAATAGCAGGAAATGTGAGAGATATGAGGAAAACTGCTGGATTGAAATGGCGAATCTGCATATATGCAGGGAGAGAGTGGGCCTAACAGTCCATTTAGACCAGTTATATGCAATTGGAGGAGCGGATTTGCTAGTAGAAAGCTATTCAGAGGCTACTTCCTGGGCACTTTGCAGCCTTTCCTACTACATAGAAGGAGCATTGCCAATATTCACCCAGTCTGGTTGCCTTTTCCTGCTTGGCGGTAAGACGAAACAAGGCTATAACGAGCACATTCAAGCAGTCTCACTGGCTGAAGGCACTATCAGTCAGCTGGAATCCTCTGCTTTTGGCCTGTTTGGAGTCACTCCAGCCCGACTGTTATCCTCGTCTTCAGTACTTATAGTCTCCAATGCAGGGAAAATCTCCCAATTCGACTCCGAGTCCATATCTCTAATAGGACTATTAGACTAATCTCCTAAATTCCAAGCTAAGTCGCTTTCGAGCCTACGCTAACACCCTAAATTCTTTGAGTCTCACCTGCAGGAAGAATATCCCTGCTTGATTTCTAATAGAGCAGACTTTTCCCTTTATTTCAAACTGACTACTCTCCTTTCC
>Ga0247837_1002866_pt1 | contig 31473 bp, 29 predicted proteins | sample LaCtaG_2_FD_187115 | JGI IMG/M metagenome (GOLD analysis project Ga0247837, IMG submission 187115) | Freshwater microbial communities from meromictic Lake La Cruz, Castile-La Mancha, Spain - LaCruzMarch2015_14.5m | ecosystem: Environmental > Aquatic > Freshwater > Lake | place: Spain: Castile-La...
CAACCGTTTCTTGAACCGTGACCGTAGCGGTGCAAGTTGAGGTGTTGCCGCTAACGTCCGTAACCGTGAGCGTAACCGTATTCGCGCCAACATTCGCACAGGTAAACGTGCTCGGACTAACCGTGATGGTTTGAATGGCACAATTGTCACTCGAACCATTGTTTATCTGTGCAGCGGTGATGGTGGCTGTGCCTGCTCCGTTCAGCTGCACCGTGATGTTTTGACACACTGCTATTGGTGATACGGTTTCTTGAACCGTTACTGTAGCAGTGCAGGTTGAAACGTTGCCACTCGCATCTGTGACGGTTAACGTAACCGTATTCGCGCCAATGTTTGCGCAAGTAAATGTGCTTGGGCTAACCGTTATGGTTTGTATCCCGCAGTTGTCGCTCGAACCGTTATTGATTTGGGCAGCGGTTATCGTTGCAGTTCCTGCTCCGTTCAACTGCACCGTGATGTTTTGACAAACTGCGATAGGATCGATATTATCCTCTACCATAACATCCGCACTGCAGGTGGCAGTTCCGCCCGTAGAATTAGCTACTGTAAGCGTTACCACATTCGCCCCCAAATGAGTACAATTAAATAAATTCTGATTCAGCGTGAGTGAAGGAACCTCGCATGGGTCACCGCTTTCATCATTCACTTGTGCGGCTGTCAAAAACCCATTTCCATTCACATCCAATTGGACAGTTACATCTCTGCAAGAAGCATTGGGCGAACCTCCTCCCAAATCAGCAACTGTAGCCGAGGATTGATCCTCACATCCATGTTCGTCCGTAACTGTGACAATATAGGTGCCTGCATTTAGACTTGATACCGTGGCAGTTATTGCTCCTCCCGGAGCCCATGCGTAATAATAAGGAGCCAATCCTCCAATTACGGTAACGGTAACCTCGCCCAAGGATAAACATGTTACATCATCATTCACTACAGCAGTAGCCACAGGCATTTCCCAAACATCAACATCTTGCAAAACATCTGTTTCACAGCCGCTTGCAATCCATGTAACCGTATGTGTGACGGTATAATTTCCATCAGTTAAAAAAGAATGGGTTGGATTTTCTAACCCCGATGTAAATCCATCGTCAAAATCCCAAAAGTGTGTCACTCCAGCTCCAGTAGCACCCTGATTGACAAAATTAAACTGGTTTCCATCCAAACATTGAGCGCCATCATTTAATATATAGTCTGCCAAAACCACTGTAATCGTTTCCGAGGAAGTAGCCGTTTGCGTACCACAGCCGTCAGTAACAGTTACTGTATAGGTGGTGTTTGCCACAGGAGAAACCACTACACCCGCACTATTGCCTCCACCGTTGTCCCAGTTGAACGTATATGGGCCAATGCTGCCCGAAACAACCGCGCTCAATAATGGCTCCGATGGTACACAAATTGTGCTACTTCCAGAAGTAGTTACCGCAAGTGGCGTGTCATTATCCTGAATAAAAGCAGTTGCCGTGGGTGGGCTTGGTGCTCCACAACCGCATTCTGCATTGGTTACTGTAATAATTATGGATTCGTTGCCCTCCGAGGTGTAATCTAGGAGTGCACCTATGCTCAAATCCACTGTGTTTGCCCCGGCTGGTATTGTTATCGTAAGTGGGATTGCCGTGAAATCTGTGCCCGAAGTTGCGGTGCCCGTAACGGTATATTCTACCACTAAATCTTCTAATATAGTTCCCGCATCGAGGCGGGTAAACGTGAACATATCTTGTGTGCAGCCCTCTGTGCCATTGGCCAATGCCGCCACATCCACATCCACTACATTGCCTGAAGAGAAACTTCGTGCTTCTAAGAACACGCCAGATTCCACAGCAGCATCGCCCACATCGGCTACTACCAATTTGATATGATAGGTTTGACAAGGCACCACGTTTGCAACCGCAGTTAACACAGCGGTAAATCCATCATACTGAATAGTTGTGCCGCTAGAATTATCTACATAATATACACAGTTGGTGCAAGGCCCCGAAGCTGGCTCTGCAGCACTAAATCCATTGTTCACATTATCAATAGAAACAGGAATAGCAGTACTTGGTATCAATGCAATATTCTCAGCCCCACCAATATAAGGGCCTGCGAAACCAGGGCCACTTATAAAGAATCCAAACACGTCATTGAACCCCGCATTCACAAACTCTGGATACTCATCAGAGCCAAACACATACCGAAATTTCAGGATAGCATCTACTGGAACAAAGTCAAACTCCAGCACTGCGGCATCAAACGTTGGCACACCGGCAATTGCGGTCAAATCGACATCACCAACCGCAGGATTATTAAACGATATTGAATTCGAATTATCTGGCCCAACCGCTAATGAAGCCCTACCCGATGTGAGGAGTAGCCCATCTACCAGCCCAAGATTGGTGGTATTACCGTTGGCAAAACTGCCCGCTGCACCACGTAGTGTGCCCACATCTGCAAAGCCAGTAAAAACAACATTCGAAACCTCCACGCAGTTGCCTACAAACACATTTTCCACCAAACTCACCACATCAGCATTGGTGGTTGCCTCGGTAACCAGCAACTGTGCTTGAACGCGCGAAACACTTAGTACCACCACAAGTAGGGCAAGGAAATACCTCAAAGGACTCATGTGCATGGATGGTCGTGGGCTTATTGACAAGGTCATTAGCAGTATTCGGACAAAGCAAACAAAATGATATGCAAATAAGAACATTCCTACGCGAATAATCACATTCGGTTCGGAGGGATTTTCACACACACGTTATGCACAATCCAACGACCATAACCTTGAGAAGTTGCTCCATTCATCGCTTTTCTATATTTCTATTTTTGAGCGCATTCTCAACCTAAATGGGCGCTTCACTTCTCGCATTTGTTACCCTTGCTGGAGCTCTTGGCTTCTTCATCTTCGGCATGAAGCAGATGAGCGATGGCCTGCAAAAAATTACGGGCACGGCCATGCGCAACGTGCTGGCCAACATGACGGGCAACCCTTTTATGGGAATAATGACGGGTTTTCTCGTGACTGCGTTAGTGCAATCATCCTCGGCTAGCACCTTGATGGTGGTCAGTTTTGTAAACGCAGGATTGGTGACCCTTGCTGAATCTATTGCACTGATAATGGGCGCCAACATTGGCACAACAATCACTGCATGGATGGTTTCTACCATTGGATTCCATGATAATGTAGCGGCATTTGCGTTGCCGATAATTGCCGTTGGAGTGCCGCTTATGTTTTCCTCCAAACCGAGTCATAACGCTTGGGCACAAGCCATAATTGGCTTTTCGCTATTGTTTCTTGGGTTTCACGAAATGGTTAAAGCCATACCTGAATTTGCTACGCTAAACAGTGAGTTATTGCCCAATTTGATGAAGCACGACCTTGGGTTTATTTCAACTGTAGCGTTCATTTTTGCTGGAATTATCATCGCGATGATTACCCAATCTTCAAGTGCGGCAATAGCGCTAACACTAGTTTTGTGCTTCAAAGGTTGGGTATCGTTTGAGGTAGGTGCAACCATGATTTTAGGCGAAAACTTGGGCACCTCAATCACGGCCAACTATGCAGTGCTATCGGCCAGTGTGCATGCCAAACGTGCTGCACTAGCACACCTAAGCATTAATCTTTTCGGTGTGGTGTGGATGGCACTTATGCTTCCATTTGCCTTGCCCGCCATTGCGTGGTTTTTGGTTCACGTTGGGCACGACTCGCCATTTCTACTAGCAAATCAAACCCCAATTGCTTTGGCGTTATTTCACTCGGCATTTAACGTAATAAACGTTGGGCTATTGGTAGGTTTCATTCCATACATCGCTACGTTGGTCACCAAATTGCAACCCGCCAAAGGCGATGAAACATTCCACCTTGAATTTATTGGTAAAGGATTGGTGCAAACTGCTGAAATATCGCTTCACGAAGCTCAAAAGGAAATCTCAAAATTTGCCGAAATCGACCGCAAAGGAGTAGCGATGATTCGTGAATTGATAAACGAAACCGAAGCAGAAGCTCAGCAAATTTTGGTAAAACGATTGCAGCGTTACGAGCAAATTACCGACCGCATTGAACTTGAAGTAGACCGATTTCTTACACAACTCTCATCAGCACAATTGTCTGACGCGTCATCGCAGCGGGTGCGTTCGCTTTTGGTGGCGGTGAATCATTTGGAAAGTATTGGCGATATTTTCTTCCAAATGTCGAAATCGGTAGAGCGGAAAGCCCAAAAGAAATTATGGTTTGAGCAACAGCAACGCGAAGAGCTAAACGAACTATATGCTTTAGTAGACAGAGCTGTAGTTATTATGATACAGAACATTGAAAAACCTGTGAAAGACCTAGACTTAACCGAGGCAATTCAGTTGGAGAAACGAATAAATGAATTTCGACATGCGGTGCGCACCCGCAATTTCAAACGGATAGAAAAAGGCAAGGTAAAGCTCGAAACTGGGCTAATCTATAATGACCTTGTATCGGGATTTGAGAAAATTTCGGATAATGTGCTGCATGTTTCAGAGGCGCTAAAAGGTGTGGACCTAGCGTAAAGTCCAACTTTTATTACCTCAAAAAGGCAGAATAATATCTTCGGTGACGATGGTATCGCTGTGGTTGAGGGCGCGATCTACAATGTAAATCTCGTAGCGAACCGTATCGAAAGGCGAACCCGGCCGAGCAAAAACTCCCGCTTCCATAATGCCTTGCAAACTCTTATCGCCACCTTCGGGTGTTAGGCTAAGAAAGCGCGAATGAAACGGAAACACAGGCAAAAACTCTACATACTGGCCGTTCTGTTTTTCGAAATAGCGCACAAACAAATTGTAGAAATACGGCTGGCCGGGAGCAAACTCGCCCAATGTATCGCCTGCATTCAATCCCAAATCGCCATCGCCATCGGTGAAACGAAACCGAACATAGCCTAACGAATCGGCTTCAGAAATCGGAGTTTGGTTGAGCACGGTTTGTTCGTAGGCAATACGCGGAATGTCTGGGAAATCTTCCTTTTTGAGACAGCCGGCCATGGCTAGCATCACTGTGCTAAAAAGAAGTATGGGAGCCAACCGCTGCATCGCCCAAAATTAGGCAATTTTGCCCCCAAGCACCACGCTATGATGACCAACGCAACTTTGGCCGACCGCATCTTTGCCTTGCGCGAACACAACGATGTTGCGTTTGACCAAATTGTGTTGCAGTTATTTGCCCAACACGTTCAGCACAACGAAACCTACCGCAGCTTTGTGCAGCACCTTGGTGTTAGGGAAGAAGATGTGAAGCAGGTGCATCAGATTCCATTCTTGCCTATTGAACTGTTCAAACATCACGCGGTGGGCATATTCGATGGGCCGCCCGAAACTGTGTTTCTGAGTAGTGGAACAACAGGCAGCGAAAGAAGCCAACACCACGTGGCCGACCTTGGCGTGTACGACCGAAGCCTTTTGCAGTGCTTCCGCTTAGCGTTTGGTGAGCCGAAAGACTACTGCATTTTGGCGTTGCTTCCCTCTTATTTGGAGCGCAGCAACGCATCGTTGGTGTATATGGTGCGCAAACTGATAGAACTGGGCCAGCATCCCGATAGCGGCTATTACTTGGATCGGCTCACTTCGTTGTCGAAAGTGCTGCGCAAAAATTCTGCTTCTGGGCAAAAAACGCTGCTTATTGGGGTAACGTTTGCACTGCTCGATTTGGCCGAACAACATCCGCAAGCGCTACGCAACATTTCCATTTTAGAAACTGGAGGAATGAAAGGCCGCAGGCGCGAAATGCTGCGCGAAGAAGTACACGAAACTCTCCAAACGGCTTTTCATCAAACCCAAATATGCAGCGAATATGGCATGACCGAATTGCTTTCGCAGGCGTATTCATTGGGCGATGGAATTTTCAGAAACCCTCCGTGGATGCGGGTGTATGTGCGCGAAACCCACGACCCACTTTCTCTTTCGCATCGTGGGAAAGGCGCACTCAATGTGATTGATTTGGCCAATATGAATAGTTGCCCATTTATTGCCACACAAGATTTGGGGCAGGTGTATCAGGACGGAAGTTTCGAAATTCTTGGCCGCTTGGACTATGCCGAAATGCGCGGATGCAATTTGATGGTATTGTGAATTGGCGATTCTCGATTAACGATTGACTAATAGCCAGTCAACCGAAGGTTTAGCTCGTTAATCAACAATCAGCAATTCCTTCATCAATCAGCAATTAAAAGGTAGTAGTTTTTCTTTCCTTTTTGAGCAAGGATGTATTTGCCTGCTATGAGGTGGTCTGTTGTAATAGCAGCATCCGTAGCACTCACCTTGGCTTTATTGATACTAACGCCATTGCCCTGTATCATTTTTCGGGCTTCAGCCTTGGATGGGAAAACTTGGGTGAGTTCGGCTAGCAAGTCGATGATTGGAATGCCTGCGTGCAACGCTTCTTTTGAAATGGAAAATTGCGGCACACCTTCAAACACGGCCAGCAAATCTGTTTCGGAAAGGCTTCGAAGACTTTCTTCTGTGCCTTGCCCAAACAGAATTTCTGAAGCAGCAATGGCAGCATCCAACTCCGATTGGCCATGAACCCGCACGGTTACATCTTCGGCCATAGCTTTTTGCAACGTGCGCAAATGGGGCGCTTCGGCATGGGTGGCTTCAAGGGCTTCGATGGTTTCTTTGGTCAAAAGAGAAAAAATACGGATGTATTTTTTGGCATCCTCGTCTGATGCATTCATCCAAAACTGGTAGAATTGATAGGGCGAAGTGCGCTGGGCATCGAGCCACACGTTGCCTTGCTCGCTCTTGCCAAATTTGCCGCCATCGGCTTTGGTAATGAGCGGTGCCACGAGGGCAAACGCCTCTCCAGCGCCCATTCTGCGAATAAGTTCTGTGCCTGTAACGATGTTGCCCCATTGGTCCGACCCGCCCATTTGAAGTTTGCACCCATTGTTCTTCAGCAAATGCACGAAATCGTAGCCTTGCACCAATTGGTAGCTAAATTCGGTGAAAGAAATACCCGTTTCCAAGCGGTTTTTTACTGAATCCTTGGCCATCATATAATTTACGGTGATGTATTTGCCAATGTCGCGCATAAACTGGAGGAAACCCATTCCCTTATACCAATCGTAGTTGTTGGCCAACTCGGCACGGTTGGGGCCATTTTCAAAATCGAGAAAGCGCAGCAATTGCTGGCGCACACCAGCCACATTGCGGGTTAGGGTTTCTTCGTCAAGCAAATTGCGCTCGGCCGATTTGCCACTTGGGTCGCCAATCATGCCTGTGGCGCCACCTACTAGAGCGATTGGTTTGTGGCCGGCCAACTGCAAATGCTTGAGCAACATGATGGGCACCAAATTGCCAATGTGCAATGAATCGGCAGTTGGGTCGAAACCCACGTAGCCCGTCACCATTTCGCGTTGCAGCAGTTCGTGCGTGCCGGGCATGCTATCGTGCAGCAACCCACGCCAAGTGAGTTCTTCAATAAGGTCGTGGTGGGGAGTGAAAGCCATTTGGGGGAATTACGAATGATGAATTACGAATTGGGAATGAAAAGGATGGGCAAAAGTAGCAACGCGGGCGGGCTGCACCGCCTTCACTCCACTACCCCAACTGCGCCAATGCCTCGGGCACGGAGTCTACCGCTAGGCGGCACGCTTGGCCTTCGCATACATAGATTCGGGTAATGTTGCCCACAGCTCGGCCTTGCAAGAGTGGCAATCCATTTTCCTTTTGGCCGCCCACGAGCAGCTTGTTTGGGTGATACTTTTGCTCCATTGCTGCCCGCATCGCTTCGGCATCGGCCCCCACAATAGCTACTTCGTAAAATGGATATACATGGCTTTGAATTAGCGAAGCCCAGTTAGCATGCCAGCTTCCTTGGCCTTCCATTTGGGGTAAAACGGTGCTAAGCATTCGGGTGCTTTGAGCAACATAATCGTCCTTGCCAAGAAAGTGGCCCAAAAGAAATAGTCCTTTTGCAAGGCTCGAATTGGATGATGGAATAACGTTGTCGCTCAATTCCATTTTACGCGCTATAAGCTTGGCATCTTCATCCGAAGTGACGAAAAACAATCCAGAAACCTCGTCCTGAAAATGAGTTATCGCATACTGCGCAAGGCCATCTGCAGCATCCAGCCATTGCCTATCAAATGTGGCTTGATATAACGATAGCAATGCCTCTATGGTGAAACAATAATCTTCGAAAAACCCATTGATGGTGCTGCGCCCGTTTTTGTAATTGTGCCACAAACCGCCATCCGCCTTGCGTTGTGTGCCCAAAATAAAGTTGGCATTGCGCAAAGTCGCTTCCAAATACGAGGCATTGCCAAACACACGATACGCATCGGCATAGGCTTTTAGCATCAAGGCATTCCAAGAAGTTAGTTGCTTATCGTCAAGCCCTGGCCGAATGCGCGATGCCCTGCGCTGTAGAATCACGGCATTGACCTCCGTTACTTTTTGGCGCAGCTGTTCTAGCGACCAGTTTTGCTGCTTGGCGAACTCCTCATCCGTTATATTGCGCAGCAAAATGAAGTTTTTATGCTCCCAATATCCCTGAGCATTGATGTTGTAATAATCCTTTACCCAAGCAAATTCTTCCCCCAATAGTTCGGTCAATTCGGCCTCGGTCCACACATAGAATTTACCTTCTTCGCCCTCACTATCGGCATCTAGTGCAGAATAAAATGCGCCTTCGGCAGATGTCATTTCGCGCGCAATGAACGCCAATGTTTGCTCTACCACTTCTTTATACAGCACATTGCCGCTTGCCTGAAAGGCTTCTGCATAAAGCGAAACCAATTGGGCGTTATCGTACAGCATTTTCTCAAAGTGCGGCACTTTCCAAATTTCATCTACCGAATAGCGGGCAAAGCCACCGCCAATTTGGTCGTAAATACCACCCCAAGCCATTTTTCGCAGCGTGAGATGCACGTGATTCATTAGTTTTTTATCGTTGGAAAGATGCGCCTGTCGCAACAAAAACTGGTAGTTGGCCGGCATCGGAAATTTTGGTGAACGGTTAGGTCCGCCTTCTTCATTGTCCATGTGTGGTCGCCATTCTTCCACAATTTCGCGCAGCATACCTTTATTGAACGTTGCTTCCTTTTTCAATGCAGGAATTAAATCCGATTGCTGCAAACTTCTGGTAAGCTCTGTGGCGTATTCAAGGGCTTTCTTTGGGTCGGTATCCCAAAGTTTCGCCACATCTTGAATAATTTTTAGCCATTGCGCCTTGGGGAAATATGTTCCGCCATAAAGTGGTCTTCCATCCGGCAAGGCAATACAATTAAGCGGCCAACCTCCGCGCCCTGTCATCAACTGTACGGCTGTCATATACACTTGATCAATATCGGGTCGCTCTTCGCGATCCACTTTTATGTTCACAAAAAGGCGATTCATCACCTTAGCTACAGCTTCATCCTCAAAACTTTCGTGTTCCATTACATGGCACCAATGGCAAGCGCTGTAGCCTATGCTTATAAGCAAAAGCTTGTTTTGGTTCTTGGCCATTTGAAGCGCGTCATCGCCCCAAGCATGCCAATCTACAGGGTTGTGCGCATGTTGCAGTAAATACGGGCTGGTTTCGTTGATGAGTGCATTTGTAAACGGTTGGTTCTCTTTATCAGCAGTCATCAAGGTGGAGAAAATTGATTTTGCGCGAAGATAGCAATGTGTGAATTGCCTAAGCGAAGGCATGGCACACAGTCAATTATCTTTGCGCGATGCAAGATAGTAGTGCCCAAGCCTTAACGTTGCAATGGCCCGATACAATCTTGGCACTACGCGATTCTATTTCGGCAATAGACACCGTAGCTACGGACACGGTGGCGGCAATTCCCGTCATTCCCGAAACCTCTTTATTTGAAGGTCATCTGTTGCTGCCCAAGTCGCCCAATTTGGATGTGCTACCAATACCAGATGCAGTCAATTGGATTTTTCTTCTCTTAGTTGGTTGTGTTTTGCTTTTTGTCTTTGCGCAACGCAGTGGTGATGGTCGACCAGCCACTGTGCTTCGCGCCACGTTTGATAGAAGCGTTGCAAATCAGCTTATCCGCAACGAACTAAGCCCAAACAGTCTTTCCATTTGGCTTATGCTTATTGCCGCTTTGCTATCCATCGCGCTATTTTTCACCACGCTTGGCCGCTATTTTGTTGGTGAAACGCGGCCTTTAGTAGTGGATTATCTTACCGTGTTTGGCGTCCTTATCGGGGTAGGCATCACCACACGAGTGCTGTATTGGATTTCTGGCGAATTGTTCAACATCCCAAACTTAATTCGCACGCATGCATTCGATAGGTCTGTAATCACCATTTCATGCGGTTTGCTTTTGCTACCGCTAATTGTACTTTATTTCTACGGACCTGCCTATATTAAAATGCCGGCTCTAGTTCTTGGTGTGGCGTTTATTGGCCTGTTTTATCTAAAAGATTTTCAGCGAAGCACTATGCTTTTATGGTCGCAACCAACCATGAATGTCGCACACATTTTTTATTACATTTGCGCCTTCAAAATCCTACCCCTTTTCGCGATAATCCGTTTGGGAATGGCACTTTGAACTGCAACCTATCGTTGAATGGAAAAAGTCAAGAGCATTCTTGTTTCACAGCCGAAACCAGAGGGTGACAAATCTCCTTACTACGACCTCGCCCAAAAGCACAATCTGAAAATAGACTTCCGCCCATTTATTCAAGTGGAAGGAATCGACATTCAAACCTTTCGAGCTCAACGTGTAAACATCCTTGAGCATAGCGCGGTAATTTTTACAAGCAAAAATTCCGCAGACCACTTCTTTCGCATTTGCGATGAGGCTCGTGTTACCATTCCAGAAAGCATGAAATATTTCTGTGTAACCGAGGCTATTGCCTTCTATTTGCAGAACTATGTAGTGTATCGCAAGCGCAAGATATTTTCTGGAAAAACAGATTTCAATTCGCTTGTAGAAGTTATTCGCAAGCATAAAAACGAGAACTACTATTTGCCCTGTAGCGATCAAATGAAATCGGACGTAACAGAGCTTTTAGACAAGTACAACATTCGATATACGCGTTCAGAAATATATAAAACAGTGAGCAGCAACTTGTCCGATTTGGCAGATGTGAACTACGATATTTTGGTGTTTTATAGCCCTTGGGGTATTCGCTCGCTTTTTGAAAACTTCCCAGATTTCAAACAAAATAATACCCGCATTGCAGCCTTTGGCACCGCGGCATGGAAAGCGGTGGAGGAGCGCGGACTAACCCTAAACATTGGCGCACCTGTATCCACGGCTCCGTCTATGACCATGGCATTGGATCAATATATCACTTTGGCCAATAAAAAGACCAAATAACCAATTTGGTCAAGGTCTACATCGGCAGGGATAATTGCAGATGATTTTCCCTTAAGCTGACATATCACATGGGAAAGTTCTCTTTCGGTAAAAAAGAAAAACTCTGTTCCCAACTGGTTATTGAGCAGTTGTTTACCAAAGGACAATCGTTCAAAGCATTTCCACTACGCGTTATTGTGTTGCCGGTTGACAAGGCAGAAGCCAATGCTCAAATACTCATCAGTGTCCCCAAAAAAAGAGTTCGCAGTTCGCCAGGACGCAACCGCATAAAGCGACTTATTCGCGAAACGTATCGTCTTAACAAATTTGAACTTTTAGAGAAATGGCAACAAGAAGAGAAGTACTTTGCCATTGGGTTCATCTATCTTACCGACAAAGCCCCAGATTATACCGCACTCACTATTGCGATGAAAGAAGTGATTCGAAAACTTGGAGAATTGCACTAAAGAGTGTCTCAAACCATCCGCGTGGTTATGACTTAGATATGCATCCAATTGTTAAAGGTTCTCAATTATGAAGTTCATCGCACGATAGCAAGCTATCCAATCCTAATTTTACACGCACAGAATGATACGGACTGTGGATTTGTCTTTTCCGTTTTCAACCATTTACGCTCATTTTCCGTTAAGCACATTCACATATTGCTAATTCAACCGCTGCAATGCTAAAACGCTTCAAGGCTCTCTTCATCATCATTCCGCTTGCAATTGCATCATTCTTTGTGAGCAGCTACACGGATAATTTCTTTGAGATTAGTAAGAATCTCGACATTTTCATCACGCTCTTCAAAGAACTGAACCTGTACTATGTAGACGAAACGCAGCCAGGTAAGCTGATGGAAGAAGGTATAAATGGCATGCTAGAATCCTTAGACCCTTACACCACTTATATTCCAGAAAGCGATATAGAAGATTATCGCTTTATGACAACAGGTCAATATGGTGGAATAGGGGCATTGATTCGAACCAAAGGCGACCGCGTAATAGTAGCTGAACCCTACGAAGGTTTTCCTGCCCAAAAAGCAGGTTTGATGGCTGGAGATGAGATTCTTGAAATAAATGGCAAAAGCACCGAAGGCAAAAGCACAAATGACGTGAGTAGTGTGCTAAAAGGCCAACCCAACACCGAAGTGAAGGTGAAGATTAAGCGCATTGGCATTGATAAACCCTTCGACAAAACAATACTTCGCGAAGAAGTGCAAATTAAAAGCGTGCCCTATTATGGAATGCTTGAACCTGAAATTGGTTATGTAAATCTGAGCAGCTTTACGGATAATTGCGCCAAAGAAGTGGCCGATGCCGTAACTGAACTCAAAACTAAAGGCATGAAAAAACTGGTGCTCGACCTGCGCGGCAATCCTGGAGGTTTGCTAAAAGAAGCGGTAACGTTGAGCAATCTTTTTGTAGACAAAGGCGAGCAAATAGTAAACACCAAAGGCAAAGTAAAAGATGGATGCAAAAATTATGTAGCTATGACACAACCCATGGATAAAGACATGCCGATAGCAGTTTTGGTAAACAGCGGCTCGGCATCTGCATCCGAAATTGTGGCTGGCGTTCTTCAAGATTTAGACCGTGGTGTGGTTATCGGCCAGCGAACTTATGGCAAAGGTTTGGTGCAAATGACCCGCCCGTTGAGCTACAACGCACAACTTAAACTTACCACCGCCAAATATTACATTCCCAGTGGTCGATGCATTCAAGCAGTAGATTATGCTAGCCGAAACGAGGACGGTAGCGTGAATAAAGTTCCCGATAGTTTGATGACCCTCTATCACACCAAAGGCGGACGGCCCGTGTTTGATGGCGGTGGAATTTTGCCTGATGTAGAAACGGAACCGATGCGCCTTTCGGACATATCCTTCAGTCTCGGCACCAAAATGTTGCTATTCGATTTTGCCACAGAATATCGCCACAAGAACCCCACAATTGCCGCTGCCACAGAATTTAAGGTGGACGATAAACTCTACAACGAATTTAAGGAATGGCTGAAAGACAAGGAATATGACTACACCACAGAAAGCGAGGAGTTGATAAAGAATTTGAAAAAAGTGGCCGAAGAAGAGAAACGTTTCACTCCAATGCAAGAAGAATATGAAGCGCTTGAAGCAAAGGTGAGCCACAACAAAACCCATGACTTAGAAAACTTTTCTGAGGAGTTGAAAGATTTATTGCGGGCTGAAATCGTGTCGAGATACTACTTCCAAAAGGGTCGCCTGCAAGCAATGCTTGACGAAGATATCGATGTAGCAAAAGCAGTTTCTGTGCTTAAAGATGCTCCTGGCTACAAGAAAATTCTCACAGCATCCAAGTGATTCGTCTCTCTGAGGCACTCCACCGAAATCTTGCCTTTTGGGGCATGACATTGATTGCGCTGGGACTTCCGCTCAGCACAATATTAATGAGCGTTGGGCAATTTGTGCTCGTGGGCAATTGGCTGCTCGAAGGCGACCTCAAGCGAAGAGCCAAGCAGTTCTTCACCCATCGCTTGAGCCTTGTGCTCGTTTCCGTCTTCTTCATTCACCTTATTGGTATGGCTTGGGCGCCTGGCCTCAAAGCTGCTTGGGGCGATGTGCAAGTAAAATTGCCACTGCTCATTTTGCCTCTAGTTCTGTTCACTTCCAAACTTCCCGAACACAAGCGGCTTCGCCAGATACTCTACATTTTTGTGCTGGGCACAGTGGCAGGTTCGCTAGTTGGCTTGGTCAATTATTTGGGATTAAGTACCGATGTAATGGTCGAAAAACGGCATTTGTCCTATTTCACTTCCCACATTCGCTTCGGGATGATGACCGTTTTTTCCATTTTTATTCTAGGCTATTTTCTGTTCTTGGAATGGAAACTATGGCCATGGGCAGAACGAATTTTCACCCTCATCATCATCATCTGGCTTTTCTATTTCACGGTATTTCTCGAATCGGTTACGGCCTACATCATATTTGCAGCGTTGCTAGCTTTGGCTCTAGCCAGATTGGTAATTCGGTCGCATCGCTTTTGGATAAAGGCCGTGGCTGCGGTTCTGTTGGTTTCGGTTGCCATTTCAGGAACAGTCTATGTTTTCAACATCTATCAAAACCAGATGTTAGACCATCCATTCAACTATAAAACTTTAGATGTTTTCACCCCCAATGGCCGCTATTACGCCCACGAAACCAACGTTTTATATACAGAAAACGGGCATCGCGTGTGGAACTATGTCTGCTGGGACGAATTGAAACAAGAGTGGCCCAAGAAAAGCCACATGTCTATTGAAGGGGAAGATTTGCGCGGCCAAAATCTGCATTACACCCTTGTGCGCTACATGACTTCGGTTGGCTTGCGCAAGGATTCCATAGGGGTTCACCAACTCACAGATCAGGATGTGAAGAACATCGAACTGGGGTTCACCAACTATCGCTACACCCAAACTTGGGGAGTTTCGAGGCGAATAGCGCAACTATTTTGGGAGATAAAAGAGTATCGGTTTCAAAACAACCCGAACAATGCCTCGCTCATTCAGCGTTGGGTTTACACCCAAGTTGGGCTAGATATAATTCGCGAAAACTGGGCGTATGGCGTGGGAACAGCTGGTTTGGTAGATGCCTACGCCAAAATGTATGCACGAGATAATCGCAATCTAAACCCCGAGTTTCAGCTTATAGCCCACAATCAGTTCTTGGCCGTAGCCATTTGCTTAGGGGTGTTTGGAGGTTTGTGGTTCATGTTCGCCTTCCTCTATCCCCTTTTCCTTTTCTGGAAAAATTTCCTGTACCTCAGCTTAATCGTACTCACGGCTATTTCATTTCTTAGCGACAACACCCTCGGCACCCAATCTGGAACCACATTATATGCGTTTATGAACGCACTACTTATTGTGTATAGTAAAGTTCCTAAACGGGAAGATTAGCGCGATTACAGTTCAGCCGCAATTTCAAGAATGCGATTGCAATGTTGTGTGGTGGTTAGCCCATGCTGATGTGCCACATCGCTAGGAATATCCCACTCCTGCGAAGTCATTTCAAGTATCGCATTTTTCCACGCTGTGATGTTTCTTCCCGTTAATACTCGGCCAACTCGTGGGTCTATGATTTCCTTGGCACCCACTTTATCCGAAATAAGCACAGGTGTGCCGCATTGCAAAGCCTCGGTAATTACTTGACCAAATGCCTCATATATGGAGGGAAGAATGAGTAAATCTGCCGCCCAATAAAGTTCTTGGGGATTCTGGGCATAGCCCACAAACCGAACATTGGGTAGATTGGTTCCTATCGGCTTCATACCAGCAATCACCAATTCTATCTGCTTGCCCATAAGAGCTTTCATAACCTCCAATACAAACGTATATCCCTTCAATTTATTACCAGTTGTAAGGAATAGAATTGTCGGTGTTTTGTCGCTGAAACCATGCAATTTTCGCCAATGCGCTTTATTTCGCTTGCCCGAATTGTTGAATTTTTCGATGTCCACAGGTGGCCCAAGTACTTTTATCTTGGCAGGATTCACTCCGTAAAGGTCAACCAATTCATCCCGCATCATTTGCGAAGCAGCCAAAATGCATTTGCTCTTAGCAAAGGCCATTCTGTCCATATATACATTTAGAAAATCCATTGGACTCCACCACCTTTTATGCAATGCTTTCAAATATCCAAGGTGATTCCCCGGACAAAGCACCATGTCTTGATGAGACGTCCTTCCCAAAGACAGCGAAACATCGAATGCCCCTTGCCCCACAAGCTTCTTTAATGCCCTATCTAAGAAAAACTGGCGAAGCGGCTTGGGAACCTTACTTAATTGAACTTGCACAACCTTTACCCCATTTGGCACCACAATAGTGGTATCAATCTTCGAAACAATAACAGTTACTTCATGGCTTAATGCTGAGAAATACTGCATATAGTTGAGCAACCGCGTTTCCAACCCGCCATTGCGCACCAAGCGATAATGTATGAGTGCAATACGCATAACTCAGGCAAAAAAGAGTTTCAATCGGTCTTTCAACGTGGGGCGAATGGGCACATCAGGCAAAGCACCGCTATACAGCTGGCCTTGTTTCAACACCTGTTTCACAAACCATGACGAACTCACACCCCATTTCTTCAAAAAGGTGCGTTTGCCATCATTCATTTTCACCCGTCCTGTAGATTTCGACATGAAATGATACGCCCTACTTGCGCCTAATCCTTTGAAAATCCTGACCCCCTGCATCCACAATTTCATGCTCACATCGGGGTCAGAATATAGCCCCGGAGTATATTCTTCGCCATATCCGACAATGGCTTCCCACATGGTGCGATGCATCACATTTGGCGGCCAAGTGCTGCCGTTCCAATCAGGCTTATGCACCGATTCAAGGGCCAAAAGCAATCCCTTTTCATCAAAATTGGATGGTGCGTTCCCAAAAGCAAAAGGGGCCAACACGCAGCTGTTGCCTGTTGCCACGGGCTCCACCATCGTGGCACTCAAATAGAACTTAGCATGTCCAATAGCCTCAATTTCCTCCACCAACGGCACATCCCAGTTGGGGCACAAGTACATATCATCGTTCACATAGCAGATAATATCCGCATCAGCATGGGCAAACAACGCATTTAGCGCAATGCAAACTCCACCGTTTTCTTTAGAATGTAGAAATGAAATGCCCTCCTTTTCCAGCCATTCGGTGGTGCCATCGGTGCCTTCGTTGGCAAAAACGAGAATCTGATGTTCGAACCGCGAATTCTTGCGAATACTATCTACACAGCATTTCAAATACTCCAAATTGTTCCATGTGGGTATGAGTACAGAAAACCTCATGGCGTGGCGGTTTTGCGAGCCAACGCCCAATGGTTTGCGTATTTTAAAAAGGTGCCGTAGGCCGAAATGGCCGAAATAACCAACCCCGAAAAGCCATCCAAAAACCCACGGTTCACTAGATAGAATTTAATGAACTTGAGGCATGGACTAAACACCACTTTCAGCAGCGAAGGCCGCACTCCCGCATCGCGAAGCTCCATGGCCGATAGCATTGCGTAGTGCCTAGTGCGGGCCACGTGTTCCGAAATGCTCGAATAACTGTAGTGCAACAAGTCGCCTTTTAGCTTGCGCACCTCCGTTTTGGGTTGCGACAATTGTTCGTGTATCGCACCCTGCCACAAACTCTCACGCCTATCAAACAAGCGAAATTTAGTGTCAGGATACCACCCCGAGTGATGAATCCAAGTGCCGCAATAGTTGGTCAGCCGATTGAATTTGAAGTTGCGATGCGTGCCCTCCTTTTTAGCTTCCAAAATGGATTGCCGAAGTTCATCGCTCAATGCCTCATCGGCATCTATGGCCAACACCCAATTGTTGGCAGCCAGTTCTATCGCATAGTTGCGCTGCGGGCTATAGCCATCCCAAGGGCGCTGCACAAACCGAACCCCAAGTTCCAAACAAATGTGAGCTGTGGCGTCAGTCGAAAAACTATCCACCACCACCACCTCATCCACCACGCCTTGCACCGAGGCAATGCACCTGCCAATGTTGCGCTCCTCATTGTGTGTAATAATAACCGCTGATAGTTGCTGCACCGGGCGAAGATAGCAAGGCAATGGGGGAATTTATTCTTTAGTGCAAACTAAGACTTCGTGTAGAAACGAGCTTAGCTGAGTTAAATAATTACATAGTTCTTACCATTAGCTTTGCCGCCATGAGAATACGACTACGCCCACTGCGGGTACTTTGGCGCTATCTGTTCTTTGCGATGACCTTCGTCACGCTGCTTCCGTTGCTTCCCTTCTTCGTTGTTTTTGTGAACTACGAGCCGTTTTTCCCGCAAGCCATGTTTCTCAAACGCATATGGGCACACCTCATCACATGGCCCATGGGAGTAATAACCTTGACGGATGTAGAAGAACAGCTAGGCCCCGGCCCCTACATCATCGTCCTCAACCACACCTCCTTTCTCGACATTATGCAGGCCTACATCGCCATCCCCATCTACTTCCATTTTGTGGGGCGCATTGGGCTAGGCCGTTGGTGGTTGTTCAACATGTTTTTCAAGAAAATGGACATCCTCATAGACCGCGACAACGCACGCGCATCCTATGGTTCCTATCAGCGGGTAGCAGACGATATTCGAAAGGGCATTTCGGTAGCCATATTCCCGGAAGCTATCATTCCGACCGACACCCCAAAGATGCTGCCCTTCAAAAACGCCCCGTTCAAAGTAGCCATCGAACTGCAAGTGCCCATTCTCCCCGTCACCTTCATAGGCGGTTGGCGCTTGCTGCCCGCCAAGCCCCATGTGTGGAAAGGAGGACATCCAGGCATATCGCGGGTCTCTGTTCACAAGCCCATCCCAACAAAAGGATTAACAGCAAATGATGCCAATGCCCTGCGCGAACAAGCGCAACATATCATTGCCAGCGAATTGCTAAAATGGGGCTATACCCAAGAATAACGCAAGCCGCAATCGCGGTTATCCAATCGACACCATATTTTGAGTGCAGCGACACAGCTCCTTGCCTTGCGCATTGGTAAGGCTTCCTATAATATGTATGGCCTTCCTTCCAGGCTTCACCACCTGCGACACGGCCGTTACCACCTCGCCTGCCACGGCACTACGCAGTATATCGGAGGTCATATTTAGGGTTACAAAATGAGTTTCGTTGCCCATGGCCGCCACCGTCATCCCAATCACCTCATCCAATATAGCCATGTGAATTCCTCCGTGAAGTGTTCCAGCTGGGTTGCACATATCTGGCCGAATCACCACTTCTAGGGTCATGCTATTATCTTCCACCTTTCGAATGGTGCCCCTCAGCCAGCCCGAAAATCCAGGCACATCATCCCCAATTGGAACATCTATTTTACTCTCGAAAAAAGTGCGAATGGCATTCATTGTCAAAAAGAAAAGTTAACTTATGCAAAGTCCATTGTTGAAAAAAGTTGGTGGTATACCTGAATTATTATCTTTACCGCCCCTCATCAAAAGCCGAAAGTAATAAACACATCACGACATGTTCAATACCAAATCAAATAACGACCAAGGAAAACCTACCGCTACTGCTATGCCTAACCATATCAACAGCGACACCATTATAGAAGGTAGCATCAAAGCCAAAGGAAATTTGCGCATTGATGGCATCCTAAAAGGAACATTAGAATGTCAAGGTCGTTTGGTTGTTGGCGGAAGCGGAACAGTAGAAGGTGAAATTCGCTGCGAAAACGCAGAAATTGAAGGCACCATTAAAGCCAACATCACCGTTTCCGATTTGTTGACCCTAAAATCTACCGCCAAAGTGCAAGGCGACATACTTACCAAAAAACTGGCAATAGAGCCAGGAGCAGTGTTTACTGGTGCATGTAGCATGGGTTCGGGTGCTGTGATTAAAGACCTTTCAGATGCTTCAAGACCACAACACCAGCAACAACACCACCAAAAAGAGCGCTCAGCCTAACGCCATACTCCGTTATTCTGGAATGGCCACGCAAATGATGGCCATTATTCTTGTAGGGGTTTTCTCTGGCATGTGGCTCGATAAGCACTTTCAAACAGCGATACCTTATTTTACTGGTGGCCTCACCATACTTGGCGTGGTGCTTTCGATGGTTTTCGCTGTGAAAGACATGCTGAAACAGGCTCCTACAAAAAAGGAACAGGACGAAAAAAAGCCAAAATAAACCATTCCTCTCTTGAGCTATTTTCTAAAAGCATTTTCGGTAGCTTTTATAGTGTGGGGCCTCACCTTCCTGTTGGGTCACTATGCCGATGCTCGGTTTTACCATCCTCACTTTCCCTTTGTACTGCTGTTTTTCGTTTTAAGCACTTCTGCCATTCATGCATCAATACTTGCATCCTTAAAAGAAAGCCCAAAGCGCTTTCCCGCCTATTTTATGGCAATTACCGGCCTAAAATTGATGGCCTACCTACTTTCTGTTTCCATATATGTGGCCATTTATCAAGAAGCAGGCATTCCCGCATTGATACTATTCCTTATTCTGTATGTGCTTTTCACAGCGTTGGAGCTAATCAGTTTGCTCCCAAAAGTGAAGTCATCGCCTACAGAAAGTGGGGTGAAAAAACATTGAAAACTTCCGCATTATTATAGTTGCATTTGAGGTTTTGTTTTTCCTATGTTTGCGCCCGAAATTTCGAGCGGTACAAAAACCGATCCTTGAGAATGCTGAAACATAGAACTGACAAGGCTTTTAAAGCCATTTTTCTTCTCCTTACCACCTTCATTTTACTGCAAGGTAGTGCTCAGGCCTCAGGTAGTTCTGACGGTCAGTTTGATGCTGGCGAGATGATTATGCATCACGTAATGGATGCACACGACATCCATTTGATTACCCTTGGCGACCATCACTACTCCATTCCGCTTCCCATTATTATGTTGAGCAATGAAGATGGGCTAAGTGTTTTCTTATCGTCCAAATTTCATCATGGCCTTGGAGCGTACAATCGTTATGCCCTCGATAATGGTCATGTAATTCGCTTGGGTTCAAACAACCCAATGGCCCAATCCGATTCGCTGGATATGGCTGCTGCCAAAAGCATGGGCTTTTCGGAAGAAAGCTGGCAGGGATATTTTAACGGTCGCCCTTCTGGGTTTATCAATGTATCTATCACCAAAACAGTTGCAGGCATTCTGCTTACAGTTGTGATACTGCTATTAGTTTTCGTAAGCGTTGCAAATGCCTACAAACGTGCTCCAAACGAAGCTCCACGCGGATTGCAATCGTTAATGGAGCCTATCGTTCTGTTTATTCGTGACGAAGTGGCCAAGCCATCTATAGGCAAACACTACGAGCGTTTCTTACCGTTTTTACTCACCATATTCTTCTTTATCTGGACTGCCAACATTCTTGGTTTGATTCCTTTTATTGGCGGTTTTAACGTTACCGGAAACATTGCTGTAGCCTTGGTTCTTGCGGTATTTACGTTCATTCTTACCACCATGAGCGCAAACCGCAATTATTGGGGTCACATCTTTGCAACTCCCGGAGTTCCTGTATGGCTGTTGCCACTTATGATTCCAATTGAGATTATGGGTGTGTTTACCAAGCCAGTAGTGCTTTGCCTTCGTTTGTTTGCAAACATCACAGCAGGCCACATTATCATCCTTTCGTTTATGAGCCTTATCTTCATTTTCGCCAATCAATATGGGGCGGTGGCAGGTTATGGCGTTTCTATTGTATCGTTGGCTTTTGGCATTTTCATGAATATGATGGAATTGCTAGTAGCCTTTTTGCAAGCGTATGTTTTCACCCTTCTTTCTGCGCTTTATCTTGGCGCAGCTGTAGAAGAGCATCATCATTGAGTTTAACCTAATCAATCATCTGAACTCAACTATTCGTTTTTTAATCTGTATTTACTAACCTTAAATAAATAAATCAATGGAAATCATTTCAATTCTTCTTGACGCTGCCTATGCATACATGGGCGCAGGTATCGGTGCTGGTGTTGCTACTATTGGAGCAGGTATCGGTATTGGTCGTATTGGTGGAAGTGCACTTGAGTCTATGGCACGTCAGCCAGAGGCTATTGGTGACATTCGTGCCAGTATGATTGTTGCCGCTGCGTTGGTTGAGGGTGCTGCCTTCTTTGGTATCATCGTTTGCCTTCTTATCGTTTTGATGAAGTAAAAACAAAAAGATGCCCTTCACCCCTGACGGTTGGTCAGGGGTGAAGGGCACATTTTTATTTGTTTAAAGGATTGATTTCGTTTAATTAAGGGTTCTAAAAAATAAAACTATGGGATTGGTTACCCCCGGCATAGGCCTCATCATTTGGATGACCATTGCATTTTTGGTAGTGTGGATTGGTCTAGGCAAATTTGCTTGGCCTGCCATCATGAAAACCATCAAAGAACGTGAGGAAAGCATTGCTTCTGCACTTTCCTCGGCTGAGGATGCGCGTAAAGAAATGGCCAAACTCCAATCGGACAACGAGCGGATTTTGAAAGATGCCTATGCGCAGCGCGATGCCATAATGAAAGAAGCAAAAGAGATAAAAGATAAGATTGTTGCTGATGCTAAGGATAAAGCACAGGAAGAAGCCGATCGCATTGTCTCTATTGCAAAAGACAGCATTCAAACAGAGAAAATCGCTGCGATGAATGAGATTAAAAGCCACGTAGCTGCGCTTTCTATCGACATTGCTGAAAAAGTATTGAAAGCTGAATTGTCTGATTCGGCTAAACAGAATAAGTTGGTGAATGACCTTTTGGCCGACATCAAATTAAACTAAGATGCAGGATACCAAAGTTGCGATACGGTATGCGAAATCCCTTTTAGGTCTGGTGGCCGAAAAAGGATTGTTGGAGAGTGCATACAAGGATATGTTGCTCATTAACGAGGCTGTAAGCGGAAGTCGCGAATTGCGGTTGATGCTTCAAAGCCCTGTCATCAATGCTCCTCGCAAGCTTGCTGTTCTCAATGCTATTTTCGACAAAGACCTTAGCGAAGCCACTGGTCTTTTCTTAGCACTCCTTACCAAGAATGGTAGAGAAGATATTCTCGGAGAAATTGCGTTGAGCTTTATTGCTCAATACAAAGTTTTGAAAGGAATAACCACTGCCAAGGTAGTTTCGGCAATGGTGCTAACGGAAGATGTAAAGCAACGGATTCTCGATATCGTTTCGAAAGAAGTAGGTGGAAAAGTGGAGTTAGAAGCAAGTGTGAATCCCGATTTGATTGGTGGATTTGTGCTTTCTATTGGTGACAAACAATTGGATACAAGCATTCAAAGCAAGGTGAATGCCCTAAGGCAAGAATTCGGTACGAACACATTTTTGAGTAAAATATAATGCACGTGATGGCTTGACTTCCATGTGAAGTTGGTTTCATCACTTAATTAACTAAAATCAACAGTCGTAAGCATGGCGAATATTAAACCAGCAGAGATTTCAGCTATCCTTCGGGAACAGCTATCCGGTGTAAAAACAGAAGCTGAACTACAGGAAGTAGGGAGCGTATTGCAAGTAGGTGACGGTATTGCCCGAATCTATGGGTTGTCAAACGTACAATCGGGCGAGCTTATCGACTTTGAAAGCGGCACTCGTGGTATCGTTCTTAACCTTGAAGAAGACAACGTTGGTGTTGTACTTCTTGGTTCTTCTAGCGGCATCAAAGAAGGTTCTATAGCGAAGCGTACAGGTCAAATTGCCTCTATCAAAGTTGGCGAAGGTATGTTGGGTCGTGTAGTGAACACACTTGGCGAACCAATAGATGGCAAAGGCCCATTGACTGGCGAATTGTATGAAATGCCGTTAGAGCGCAAAGCACCAGGCGTTATCTTCCGTCAACCAGTAAACGAACCATTGCAAACAGGTATCAAAGCGATTGATGCGATGATTCCTATCGGTCGTGGACAACGCGAATTGGTTATTGGTGACCGTCAGACAGGAAAAACTGCTGTTTGTATCGATACTATAATCAACCAAAAAGAATTCTTTGATGCTGGCAAACCAGTATTCTGCATCTATGTGGCTATAGGCCAAAAAGGTTCAACTGTAGCTGGTATTGTAAAAACATTGGAAGATGCGGGTGCAATGGCCTACACAGTAGTTGTTGCTGCAACTGCTTCTGACCCAGCACCACTTCAGTTCTACGCACCATTCTCTGGTGCTGCTATTGGAGAGTTTTTCCGCGACACCGGTCGTCCAGCATTGATTATTTATGATGATTTATCGAAACAAGCGGTGGCTTACCGTGAGGTATCGCTCTTGTTGCGCAGACCTCCAGGACGTGAGGCGCACCCTGGTGACGTGTTCTACTTGCACAGCCGTCTACTAGAGCGTGCTGCAAAAGTTATTGCTGACGATAGTGTGGCAAAGGACATGAATGACCTTCCTGCATCGCTTAAAAATTTAGTGAAAGGTGGTGGTTCGCTTACTGCATTGCCAATCATCGAAACGCAAGCTGGTGACGTATCTGCTTACATTCCTACTAACGTAATTTCGATTACTGACGGTCAGATTTTCTTGGAGTCGAACTTGTTCAACTCTGGTGTTCGTCCAGCAATTAACGTAGGTATCTCTGTATCTCGTGTGGGTGGCTCGGCTCAAATTAAGTCAATGAAAAAGGTAGCTGGTACGTTGAAACTAGACCAAGCCCAATATCGCGAACTTGAGGCGTTCTCTAAGTTTGGTTCTGACCTTGATGCTGCTACCAAAAACGTGTTGGAAAAAGGAAAGCGCAACGTTGAAATCCTGAAACAAGGACAGTATGCCCCAGTTTCGGTTGAAAAACAAGTGGCTATTCTGTACTTAGGAACAAAAGGTCTATTGACCAAAATTCCAGTAAATAAGGTTCGTGCATTCGAAACGGAGTATCTCGACTTTTTGGACGCTAAGCACCGTGATATCCTTGACCAAATAAAAGCAGGTAAGATTGACGATAGCATCACTTCGGTTTTGGAGAAAGTTGCTAAAGAACTGACTGCTCAATATTAATATTGCGATTGTCAATCCTCAATTAGAATTTGAATGGGCGGTCTTAAGGAAGTAAGGGAACGAATTACCTCGGTATCATCTACTAGGCAGATTACTTCTGCCATGAAGATGGTATCTGCTGCTAAGCTTCGTAGAGCCCAAGATGCAGTTACGCGTATGCGTCCTTATGCATCTAAACTCAAAGAAATACTTGAGAATTTGAGCGCAACGATAGAGGCAAGCGAAGGTGGTGCGTATAGCGTTGAACGCGAAGTGAAAACGGTCTTGATGGTGGTTATATCTTCCAATCGCGGACTTTGCGGTGGATTTAATGCCAACATAAGTAAGGCTGTATTGAAGGCAATTGCCAGCGATTTTGAAGGCAAGGAAATTAAGGTGATTGCCATTGGCAAAAAGGCTGGCGAGTTTATGAAAAGACGTGGATACGATGTGATTGAATCGTACAATGACGTGTTTGAAAACCTGAGTTACGAGCTTATTGCGCCAATTGCAGAGCAAATTATGCAAGGCTATACCAATGGAACTTACGACCGTGTGGAGATTTTCTACAACCAGTTCGTAAATGCCGCAAGTCAATTAACGATTCGCGAGCAATACTTACCTGTTGCACCTCCCCAAGTGGTTACCAAAGCAACTACAGACTACATCTTCGAACCTGAAAAGGTTAAGATAGTGTTAGATCTTATTCCTCGCTCTTTAAAAACACAGTTGTACAAAGGCGTCTTGGACAGCCATGCTTCAGAGCACGGAGCGCGTATGACCGCCATGCACAAAGCAACGGATAACGCCACCGATATGCTGAAACAACTTAAATTGACCTACAACAAAGCCCGTCAGGCTTCCATTACCAACGAGATTTTGGAAATCGTTGGTGGAGCAGCTGCATTGGAAGGATAATTTTTTAAACGGACAACAATAAAAAAGCCCAAAAGCAATTGATGCTTTTGGGCTTTTTCTTTTAGGAAATGATTCCTAAGAAAGGCGTGTTAATCGTTGACCAACGAAATATCGAATTGCACAAGGTCAATAAAATCTTGAACACGGTCATCAATCTCTTGCTGCGTTAAGTTTTGTAAGCGCTCGGTTCCGAATTTCTCCACACAAAACGAAGCCATAGCAGAACCAAATATGATGGCGCGTTTCATGTTTTCGAAGCTAATATCGCGTGTGCTGGCCAAGTAGCCAATGAAACCTCCAGCAAAGCTATCTCCTGCCCCTGTTGGATCAAATACTTCCTCTAAGGGAAGGGCAGGCGCGAAAAACACGCTTTCCCTGTTAAACAGTAGCGCACCGTGCTCCCCTTTTTTAACAATAAGATATTTAGGACCCATATCCAAAATCTTCTTTGAGGCTTTAACCAAGGAATACTCTCCAGAAAGTTGACGTGCCTCTTCATCATTAATGGTAAGCACATCAACACGAGCGATATTGGCCTTTAACTCATCCATTGCAATGTTCATCCAAAAATTCATGGTGTCCATTACAACCAATTTTGGCTTCTCAGGAATTTGATCCATCACTGCCTTTTGCACTGCTGGAGTAAGGTTCCCAAGCATTAAAAAATCACAATCCAAATAGTGGTTTGGGATTATGGGACTGAAATCGGCCAGCACATTCAGCTCAGTAGCCAACGTGTCGCGGCTGTTCATGTCATTGTGGTATTTTCCACTCCAAAAGAAAGTTTTCTCACCTTTCTTGATTTGAATACCTTCTATATCAGCTCCATGCTTTTTAAGATTGTCTAGGGCATCTTGCGGAAAATCGTCTCCTACAACAGACACCATATTTACGGGTTTGTTGAAATAAGATGCAGCAAGCGCAATATACGTGGCCGCACCACCAACTATTTTGTCTGTTTTACCAAATGGCGTTTCAATGGCATCAAATGCAACGGTGCCTACCGTTAAAATACTACTCATAGCTATGATTTTATCTTGGTTAGGGCGGCAAAGGTATCGGTAAAATTGACTCCAAATTTTTTCATTTGAAGTGTTGTGTAATCACACTTCGGCTATTACATTTGCAGCCCGAAATTCCTCCTTAGCTCAGCTGGTTAGAGCATTTGACTGTTAATCAGAGGGTCCTTGGTTCGAGCCCAAGAGGGGGAGCTTCATACTTAAGGGGTTACGTTCTTCGGAACGTGACCCCTTTTTGGTTGAATGTGTTAGAATAAACAGCATTCTTGCTTGCACATTCAAGAAGCTTGCGTTGATAAGAATTCGCAGATTTGCACCATGCCGCTAATCCAAAACTTTACCACAGAATATGGAAATGTAGGCATTTGGCAAATTGACAGCTCGGAGCCTGTGTGGTATGCTTCGTTGTTTCAGATTGACCCACGCACAGAAACTGCCGCACATCCACGCACCTCGCTACAACGAAAAGCCTCGCGGGTTCTGCTTGCAGAAATGCTTGGATTTGTTCCGGAATTGGAAAAAGATGGTGATGGCCGGCCTAAACTGAGCAATAGTCTGCTTAATGTATCCATTTCTCACACCGATGGGTTTGCTTGCGTGATGCTAGGCAATGGGCCTGTTGCGTTGGATGTACAGGCCATTTCTCCACGCATTCTTAAGCTTCGCGAACGCTATTTAAAGGAAAGCGAACAGCTCATGGCGCCTGATATGCAACTGGCAACGCTACTATGGGCAGCAAAGGAAACCGCATACAAATACAAGTCAACCGAGAAACACGATTTTCGCGAGCCTATCTCTATCCTTCACTTGAATGAGGACACCATTTGGGCCAAGCTAACCGTAAAAGAAGCTAACTATAACCTTACTCTTGGCTATAGATGGTTGCCAAACGCGGCACTTGTATTTCTCGAAAGCGCAGAACTGGTTAGCGCTTAACGATAAACCACGGATTAAGAAGGTTCTCCTTATTGTATTTCAAAGGCGTTGTGCCGTCTTGATGGGTAACTACACATCCTGCCGCCAATGCCACACCTTGACCCGCTGCGGTGTCCCACTCCATAGTAGGCGCAAATCGTGGATAAACATCTGCAGCTCCTTCAGCTACCAAACAAAGTTTTAAGGAGCTGCCCATAGAAATCATGTCCACTTCGCCATGCTGGGCACGTGCTTGTTCCACATAGACAAGCGTTTCGTCTGACATGTGCGACCGGCTTCCCACTATAGTATACATCTTCCTTCCAGAATTAATTGGAAGCTGCATTCCACCTGCCATTATGCTTTCCAAATCCGCGAATTGCTTGGTAGCGAAATCCTCCACTTTCACAGCACCTTGACCTTTCACACCAAGATAAAGCACATCTTTTACCGGTACGTAAATCACCCCTACCACAGGAACGCCTGCTTCAACAAGGGCAATATTCACAGTGAATTCACCATTTCGTTTCACAAATTCTTTTGTGCCATCCAATGGATCTACCAACCAATATTGCTTCCATGCGCTGCGTTCGGAATAGGGTATGTCCTTGCCTTCTTCGCTCAGAATAGGGATATTGGTTTTCTCCAAAATAGCAGTGATGCTGTTGTGCGCTTTTCTATCTGCGTCTGTTAATGGAGAATTATCTGATTTAATGTCAACTGAAAATTCAGTTCCATAAACTTCAAGAATAGCCTTGCCGCCAGCCAATGCTGCTTTTACTGCTTCGAAAATAATAGTGTTGTTCATAGATGATTGTTCACATATAGATTAAAGAAAAGAGGCAGCTTCCAAATGGAAACTGCCTCTTACATTCTGAGGTCGCGAGCGGATTTGAACCGCTGTACGAGGTTTTGCAGACCTCTGCCTAACCGCTCGGCCACACGACCTTTTGGGGCGTCAAAGATATAAATCCAATTCTTTTATTCGCTAGAGATTTTTTGGGTGATTCCAAACGATTCTACTCTGCCCAAGATGCCCATTTACTGGGGGATTAAACTTGGTTAAACTCACCTCCCACTGGCTTACCCACGGATAAGCACCCGCCAAACGCACGGCAATTCTTCGCGCTACTGTTTCGATAAGCTTCGAGCGGACGGCCATTTCTTGCGCTACTAAATCGTAAACCACCACATAATCAACGGTTTTGTGCAAATCATCATCAATGGCCGACAATTCCAAATCTGCTTCCACTTTGATATCCACGCGATACTTTCCTCCAATGATGCCTTCCTCTTCCAAACACCCATGATAGGCGTGAAGTTGAATATCCTCTATGTACAAGGTTTGGTTCATGCCAGCTTAACCAACGCAGTTTTGAGCCTTTCGGTCACGATATCCTTGCCCAAAAGTTCCATCATATCGTATAGTACTGGTCCTCCGGGTTGGCCGCTTACCAACACACGGAAAAGCTGCATCACATGACCCGGATTCATCCCCACTTTTTCGGCTGTAGCTTTGAATTGTTCTTCAATTTGAGGCGCATTCCAAGCCTTCATGGCCTCCAAATCGGTGGTTAAGGTTTGGAAAAAAGCTTTCGCTTCTGAGTTCCAACGCTTTTCAATCACTTTTTCATCAAACGTTTCGGGGGCTTGGAAGAAGTAGAATCCAAATTCCCAGAATTGACTGATGAACTGCACCTTCTCTTTCACCAAAGAACACACCTTTAGCACATACTCCGCATCGGCTTTCACGCCACGTTTCTCCAAATCGGTAGCGAAATAGGTGGTCAACTCCGCATCAGAACGTTCGCGCAGATAATGCTGATTGAACCACTTGGCTTTTTCAGGATCGAACTTGGAGCCCGACTTGCCAACACGCTCCAACGAAAAAGCCTGAACCAATTCTTCCAGCGAAAAAATTTCTTGCGAAGTACCCGGATTCCAACCCAACATGGCCAACATATTCACAAATGCTTCAGGGAAATATCCTCGTTCACGGTAGCCACTGCTTTGCTCGCCCGAATGTGGGTCGAGCCAATTGAGCGGAAACACAGGAAACCCAAGACGGTCGCCATCGCGTTTGCTTAGTTTTCCATTGCCATCAGGCTTGAGGATGAGCGGAAGGTGTGCAAACTGCGGCATCACATCCTCCCAACCCAAATAGCGATAGAGCAACACATGCAATGGCGCAGAGGGCAACCATTCTTCCCCGCGAATAACGTGGGTGGTTTTCATCAAATAATCGTCCACCACGTTGGCCAGATGATACGTAGGCATACCGTCAGACTTGAACAACACTTTATCGTCCATTTGGGCGGTTTGTACCACAACCCAACCCCGAATGATATCGTGAAAACGAACTTCCTCTTTACGTGGCAATTTGATGCGAATTACATACGGTTCGCCAGCAGCCAATCGGGCATTCACGTCATCTTCCGACAGGGTAAGGCTGTTTTTCATTGTTTGACGCGATACGGCATCATACTGCGGAGAAGCCACCTTGGCTTTGGTGAGGCGCTCGCGCATTTCGGTTAATTCTTCTGGCGTATCGAACGCATAATAGGCATGCTCGGAAGCGAGAAGCTGGTCGGCATACTGGCGATACATGGCCTTGCGTTCGCTTTGACGATACGGGCCATAAGGACCACCTTGGGTTGGGCCCTCATCCAATGTAATTCCGCACCACGCCAATGCTTCCATTATATACTCTTCGGCACCAGGCACATAGCGGGTTTGGTCGGTATCTTCGATGCGAAGGATGAAATCGCCCCCCATCTTTTTGGCAAAAAGGTAATTGTAGAGTGCGGTGCGCACACCTCCCATGTGCAATGGGCCCGTTGGGCTTGGGGCGAATCGAACACGGACTTTTCTCTCGGACATAAGCTTCATTTTTGAGGCGGCAAAGGTAGGTTTGGAAAGTACTTTTGCGGCACTAAAAGCCATCTATGCCCTACGGTTCTATCACTCCCGAAATTCTTGCTCAGTTTGAAGCCATTGTTGGACAAGGAAACCTCTTTGTAGACGAAGAAACCTGCACCATTTGCGCTTCGGACGAAACGGAAGACCATGTATTTATGCCCAGTGTGGTGCTCACCCCAAGCACTGCCGAAGAAATTGGCGCCATTCTGGGCATCTGCAACGCACATGTTATTCCTGTTACTCCCCGTGGTGGTGGCACCAGTCTTAGTGGTGGTTCGCTGCCTGTGGAAGGCGGTGTGGTGGTGTGGATGAAACGTTTCAATCGCATTCTCAACATAGACGAATTGAATTTGCAGGCCACTGTGGAACCGGGCGTTATTACCGAAGTATTTCAAAATGCGGTGAAAGAAGTGGGCTTGTTTTACCCGCCCGACCCGAGTAGCCGAGGCACTTGTGTGTTGGGTGGAAACTTGGCCGCCAATGCCGGTGGACCAAAAGCGGTGAAGTATGGTGTAACCCGCGACTATGTGCTCAATATGCAAGTGGTGTTGCCCACGGGCGAGGTGATTTGGACTGCGGCCAACGTGCTCAAAAATTCTACGGGCTACAACCTTACGCAGCTGATGTGTGGCAGCGAAGGCACCTTGGGCATCATTACCCGCATTGTGTTCAAACTACGGCCTTTGCCGCGCAAAGACGTTACGCTACTTGTGCCCTTTACTACCAGCGAAGAGGCCTGCAGAGCCATTAGCGGCATTTATAAAGCGGGTGTTATCCCATCGGGAATGGAGTTTATGGAGCGCGATGCCATCGTTCTTACCATGAAATATCTGGATGAGGTGTTGCACAAACCCGTGAGTATTGACCTGCCCGATCACATCAATGCCCACATGATTATAGAGCTAGATGGCAACGATGAGGAAGTGCTGATGCGCGATGCCGAAACCATTACTGCCGTGTTGGAGCATTACGAAACAGGCGAAATTTATTTTGCCGAAAGTGCCGAGGAGAAAGAAAGCCTGTGGCGCTTGCGCAGAAATGTGTCGCCAGGGGTGAA
>Ga0247837_1002870_pt1 | contig 31423 bp, 34 predicted proteins | sample LaCtaG_2_FD_187115 | JGI IMG/M metagenome (GOLD analysis project Ga0247837, IMG submission 187115) | Freshwater microbial communities from meromictic Lake La Cruz, Castile-La Mancha, Spain - LaCruzMarch2015_14.5m | ecosystem: Environmental > Aquatic > Freshwater > Lake | place: Spain: Castile-La...
GGGCCATTGATGTCGGCATAAGCGTCCTTATGCACAGGACTGCGGATATACCCGCGCTCTCAATGGCAGTTTTATAATGCATGGAAACCGATATGAAAGTGCCACACAGTTGCTCGGCCAAGCGCTAGGTGCCGAGTTCAGCGGAGGTCAGTTTGAGATGAAATGTAGGACGAGGCTGGGCTTGGTGGATACTGGGCCGCTGCATCTGATATAAGAAGAGCAACTGATGCCGTCGGAGTTGTGGCTGTTCAAGTCGAATCCGCGCTGTACGCAGTTTTTCCCAGGCCAGGAGGACTGCTACACCAGAGACTCTCTTGCTCCCCGCCCGAAAATGCACCTTACTACTGACCAAATAGAGAAAAGCTCTCGAAGCAATCTCCGGGCTTTGGCTAAAAAGTTCCCTAGCCTGCCTCTACACTCTCGCCAGCCAAAGGCTCAGCCCAAGCGTTCTATCAGCTGCGCTATCTGCAGCTCCTCTCTAACCCTGCTCTTACTCACAGCCTTCCTTGTGGCGATTAAGGACCTTTCAGCCTACTTCTCCAACAAGCTGCCTGGAGCCTCCTTTCCCAAGGTTACTGGTGTAAGTGGACTACCGAGGCTCTTAGGTCATCTGCGACTTGCTACCTAGCGCACTCAACTTTATCTAAATGTCTAGTAAGGGTGCATCACCGTGGAACTTCTATCGATGGAGGAAACACACATATCAAGCACTATACGCGGCAGAGTGAGTAACTACGATGGGAGTGGGTATGTGCTGGATATGCACTCTAACGCCTCAGTGGAGGACTTTAGTTTGATGTGGCACACCGGAGGCTGCTCTATTCTGCTCCCTTGTGGGCTACAAGCCTTCCGCACCTGGATATCCTCGTGGAAATGAGGCATCATTCCTGCTCCTCTTACAGTGCCCACGTAGTGTCTGGCCTTAGAAGTGCTTCGTCTACTGTGCTCCTTGCACTTACTACATTGCTACGGAGTTCGGACTAGAGGTCAGTCAGAGATTGGACCTGGTGGAGTTATTACGCAGTTCAGAGACGTGCGGCAGCATGCGGAAACCCAGGCTGCTGCAAAGTGTGTAAATCTGATCGTTTTGATGCTCCTGATCATCAGGTATACATACAATGCCTGCCTTGGAGTGTCCGCTTTCCATATCAGGGAGTCTGGAAACCAATCCAGCTCTTGTGATTTGGTAGGCTTCGGTCTTGGCGACAGAGTTTTGGAGCCCAAACTTCCTCCACAAGCGACAAGACTGTCAGGGTTCTCTAGCACCCAGCTACTCTCCTTGCTGATCAGCTACTATGACTCAGGTGCGCGTAGACTCAACTGAAGCCAGCTTCCGTAGCCATAGTCGTAGAACAGAACATACTTAGGGTGGATCCAATCCTGTAGCATCTTGAACACTTCTCTCAGAAGTCCTTTGGGAAGCCTCAAAATGCAGTGGTCTTTGCTAATGATCCATAGGATGGACCACTTGATTAGTCTGCATGTGTCTTTTCGCTCATTGTAACGAGCTGAAAAGCCCGCTTACCGCCTCACAAAAAGGCCTAAATTTGCCTCAAAAGCCCTCGCTAATGCTCATCCAGGGCTTGACGGAGAATGTCACAGCAGCAAAGTCCGTGATTCACCATGCAAAGCCACTGCCATTATTATATAAAGCGAGTGTTATAGGAAGACGACTTCCTTTCTCTTAAAGCCCTGCGTCTAATAGCGAATGAAAGTAATAGGGCTACATTCTACTGCCTTCACTCTGAGAGTGATATAGGTCTTAGCAATGTAATGCTCAACAAATCATGCCCACATTCGGTTGTCATATATCGAATTTTTCTACTGTAACAGAAAAAGAAACAAAAAGCAGTATTTAGTGAGACAGCCAATGCCGAAATAGCAACTTTGCAGATTCAGAATGTTGAGATGCCCTAAACAGCTTTCTTTGAAAAGGGTTTGTTGATAGGAACGACTATTGCAGACAACTGTCGGATAATTCCGCAGTCTTCCTGTGTGGCAGATCAGACACGCCTTCCGAAAGCGTGATAACCGCAAACGAACAGTCTAGCCGTCACTCTGTGATTGTAGTGGATATTGTAGTTTCCTTCCAGAATACGCTGGAAGCCACGCTGCATCGTGCGGTCTTTTCGGGGTTTACACACTGGTAAGTCTACAGCACTACATCTCTGCGCAACATACTCCATCATTTAACCGTAGTTGTTGATGATTCTGCTGAAAGCCAGTTTTTACGTCTTGCAAAAGGGTCCTGGCGAGTAGAATAAATGGGAAGTTATGGGGCTAACACCCAAGAGACTCATACGTCTGGCGCATTCCTCTTTCCTCTTGAAGAAGTCTCTGGACCGTTGCCCCAAATGTTGTTTGTGGTTAAAGCAGGAATTTTGGTTAATTGTCTGCTTCTGCCTGTGTTTCAGTAGCAGACTTTGCCGATGTTGAAGTGCAGCCTCTTCCTGCAGTTTGGCAGAAAATCCGTCACCAGTTCCTATACAGCCTGTCTATCATGTATAACGCTCGACTCCACTGCCATCCCTTGTATGGTCCTATCAATAATTAAAATTAACTTAGCAGGCTTCACTGCCAAACAAAGCCCTTGCTATTATTGACGAAAAAGGAATATGTGTGAACTCTACGGCTGAGAATTAAAACCTGTGAAATGTGCTTGGGCGAGAGAAAACGAAATTGGCTCTTTGTGCTTGCATATTTATAGAAACCCTACTTGTCCACTTTGCATAGCATGGGGGCCTGTGTAGTAGTTGGGATGTTCTGCCGTGCGAGACAACTGCATGGCCTATGAGGAATGCGAAGCTTTCTGAATATCTCTAGGTTCCAACTCTCTAAGTGACTCCTTTGCTGGTCAGGAGGGAACTCTTGCAATTGCCTTAGTGTAGCGCCTGTTTCTCACACACTCAGAAGGTCTCATTCCTGACTTCTAGCATTTAACTATATTGGGAGTATTTAATTTTAACCCCAGACTACCTATTGGCACTGAACATTATCTTCACAGGTCATATTACCACTCCTGCTCCGCTTATTGCTGTACTGCAGCATCGTGCAGAAATACAGATTCAGCTATTAGGCCTGGCTACTAGTAGGCGAAAGCAAGCCCAGCACCCCCTTCCCCCTGCTCTGCTTAACTCTCAGCGAAAAGTCCGAATGCTGTACGAAGAACCCCGCCTCCGAGTAATTATTCATCTGCAGCGCCTTTTCATTGGGAACCGTCAGTCCCAGCCTCGAACTGGTCTGCAGCATAAACACCGGCAGCGGCCCAGCCTGCGTCGCAGGCCGAGAAGTGCTCTTCTGAAAGTCAGGAATGCGGACCTTGGGCCTGACCTGGGAGTAGGAAACCGCCTCGTGGGACTGGAAATCAGGGTTAGAGGAGAGGGAACGGACTAGGTACTTCCTCCCCATTGCCTTCTGGAAGTCGATATTCCGGGCGAGCCGGGGTCGGACGTATTCGAAGTCGGGCTTGTACTCAGGGTAGAGCTGGGAGTCTAGGAACTTCCAGTAGCTTCGAGAGAGGTTTTTGTGCAAGTCGGGGGAAACCACTCGTTTCGATTTCGTGCTAATTGCGGGAGTGGCGAGCAGTCCTTCGAAGCGCTTTTCGTTGACGGGGCTGGACAGGGTGGTGAAGGGAGGCCGGGCGAGCTGCTTAGAGAAGGGCTCGGGAGTGTCTCGGAGAGGGTTGGAGTCGGGCTGGGCGGAGGAAGTGGTGGGGCCGTTGCGAGCGCTGTGGATGGGCCGACGAGCGAATGAGTTTTTAGAGAAATCCAGCACTTTGGGGGAGTGGTCCACAGGGGTGAAGTTGGGGTGGTAGTAGCCCACAGGGGGACCTTCGGCTCTTTCCTGCTGCCTAGAAGTCACCTTTGCCTTGTAGAATTCATCTCGTGACTGCACCAAGAAGACGTGACTTTCGCTCTTCCCCTTCCTATGCTTAGGCCCTTTGCCCGAGTCCTCCGGCTCCAACTCCGATATTAGTTTATCCAAGTCTTTGGCCGACAGCTTTTCCCTATGAGTGGGCGGTCTCCTCTTACTGCCGCCTGCCGGACGCTCGTCCTGGCTGAGCAGAAACTGGTAGCGCTGGTCACAGTACCTTCCAAAGCGACTCTGCATTTGGAAGCTGTCAGGCTTGGAGGCCATGCAAGATACTAGTATATGAGGAAGAGAAGTGGCAACAGGCCTGAGTCCTTGCCTGCGGTGCTGGGCCTGATACAGCAGGGCAGAGAGCGGCCGAACACCACTTTGGCCAAATATACCAAGAAGTCGCTGGCCGCCAACACGCAGCCGGCCCGTAGAACTGCTCTATGGCGAGCTCGCCGTGCCCTCTCTTTTCAGGACTCAGAGACCATTTCCGCCGTCCAATCGACCGATTTCAGCCTGCAACTCTCCACTGCCACAGGTGGCCAAACGCAGGAAAATTTCGAGGCAAAGAGGAGAAGTATTATCGTGAAAATGCCAGTAATAGTGGGAATTGCTGAAATTGCAAGGAAAATAGCGGTAGTTAGGCCGAAAAGTCCTGAAAAACTAGAAATTAGGGAGCAGGAAACGCAAAAAATGAGTCTTTTTTGCCGGTGGATGAGATTTCGTCAGGAAGAAAAACCGCTGAATCGGCAAATTTCATAATTTGTCTTAAATTTACGCTTCTAAATGCGTATTTTTGCTATAAATCTGCTTGTAGTTGATTAAGACTGAGTAAAAAGGCGGAAATTATTGAAAAGTCGAGTCAATAGAACGCATTTTCTCAGTTTTTCTATGTTTTTAGCATTAAATAATCCTAATGGCCCTTTAAACCATGCAATTAAGCCTCCCTTCAAATCTCTGCGGAATTTCTCGTTTACATCAATTCCTCCAACTTCCTCTCATTTTCCGCCTGCTTCCTGCCTAGCCCTTACTCAGAAAGTGCCACAATCCTCATATTGGCCAAGGCTCTTTCCTGTCTAAACCTACTTTCCAACTCCTGTGTTTCCGCCTCACTTTTAGTCCTCGCCAGTTCCTCACTTCTTTCGCGTTCCCTCTCGTTTTCCAGGCGCAGTAGCTCCATTAGCTCTTTGTCGTGTTTGGTGCGGATTTCCTCGAGTTGGCCGGAGACCTCGGAAACGGAGTGGTTGAGGCTGGAGGGCTCTGGAGCTGCGATGGGGGTGAGGGAGGCCACTTGGTTGCGAGTGGGACTGAGGGAAAGCGGGCGCTGAAAGGACCTAAGCAGCTTTTCCCTGCTATGTGAAGCCAAAAGGCGGTCGAATTGCTGTCCAAAGAGGTTCTTTTCCCACTCCATTTCCTTGCGCAACTGCTGTTTGAGGCGCTGTTCCCTGCCTTTGGCCGCCTGAAGCGCCGCTATTTGCCTTTCTTCCGCCTGCAATTGAGCCAAAATCCGGCCTCTTTGGTACTCCTCCACCTTTTTCAACCTTTGCGCCTGCTTATATCGATCACTTCGCTGTTCTGCCTGGATTTCCCGTCTTATGGCCCACTCCTTAGCCATATTTTCCCGCTTTTTCGTAAATTTCAGCTCATTTTCCCTCATACCCGCAATCAAAACCTCCGCTTTTCCCTGCTCTTCCTCCCTCTTCGCCATCCTTCTATAGAGATTTCGCTCCTGCTTGAGTGCTTCTTTCTGTGCAAGTGAGGTGAAGTGCTCCTCTTTGAGGCGGAAATGGGACAAATAGCGCTGCTCGGCGGAGTGCTCGCGCAGGGCGAGTTGCTGGCGGGTGGATTCGAGCTGGCGGGCTTTGTCGCGCTCTAAGGACTTTAGTCGTTCGGCTTTCAGGGCTGCCTGGGATAGCCGCTCACTGTGCTGTTTGGATCGTTTTTCTCTCAATTCCCGCAAGTTTTCCTCATGCCTTCTCAGCTTTTCCTCGACTTCCAGACTGTGTTCGCTCTGCATGGCTATCCAGCTTTCCTCGGTTTCCAGCACTTTCATGCGCTTGGCAAGGCCGTCATCCACTCTTTCTCCCCCACTGCTGTTCAACACCTCTTCCTTCGCCTTTTGCCGCTCCAGTGATCGCTTTTCCAGCTTTACCTGCAGTTCTTTCAGCTTCAAATCAAACGAATCCTCTTTAAACCCCACCACCAGTGGCTCTTTACTCGAACTCCGCTTGGAAATAGCAGTTTCGAAGGTAAGTTTCTGCAAGCGAATAGTCCGCTGCTTCCGCTGCAGTCCCTCCAACCGCCGTTTCTCCCTACTCGCTTCCCTCTGCTTCGCCTCCTCCAAGTCGTGCAGCAGCTCCAACTGCCGGGCTTCCGAAAGCAAGGCCAGGTCCAGCTGCTTTTCCTTGTGCTTCTGCAGCTTGGAAAGCAGTTTCCGCTCTCTTTCCTCCATCTCTCGGACCGGAGAAGCAGCTTTTCCCCTCGTTTCCGCTTCTTTCCGTTTGGGACTTTCCCCTGTATTCCTCGCAAATTCCAATCGAACAGCCTTTACCTCAGCTATGTACTTCGCCCTTCGGGCCTCATGATGCGAAAAGCGCTGTTCCGCTAGGTCCTTCCCTAAGCCCTGTCTCAGGAACTCGCTTTTAGGGATGTAGACCAAGTCCTTGCCTTCGAGGCCGAGTTGCTGGATGGCCTGCAGGGTGCGGGGACTGGTGAGGCGGGCGATATGGGGGGAAAAGGGGTCTACGGTCTCGATGTTAAGGGAGTCCATTTTATATATCTTTCTAGTCGTCGCTGGCGAAGTGGCCCAGTTGGCCTAAAATGTGGGAAATGTGGTCGTCCATTCGCTGGTTCCCAGCAGCCACCGCACTCGTAACCTTCACAACTTCCGCCCTCGGCGGGTACACTCCAGGCCTCACCCAGACCTGCAACTCAGGCAAATAAACATTCAAACTCTGCACCGACAGAGTAGAAAACAGACTTTGATTCGGTCGTAAAGACCCCAATAGCGTCTCCGCAAGACCCCGAATTAGCGGTCTGCAGGGAGACTTGAAGGTCTGAGTTAGGCCGAGAAGGCTGGAACACAGGGAAACGGCCTGCGCTTGGAGGGAGGAAACAGAGGGATCGCCTTGGATATACGCGATAATGCCGGTGTTGACTAGCAGTGGGAGGTGCAGGTCAGAGTCCAGACTGGGGGAAAGCGCCTGTGCGCTCCATTGCCGGGCCTGTGGAAGCAGTTCCGGGGCCTTTTTGGCTGCCTCGTAGGTCCATTTGGTGAGTAAACTGCAGGCAAATGCGACTCCGAGGGCTCTTTTGGACTGAGAGGCGTACTTTTCCACCCATTCGGTGCCTTCCTTCGCCTCGCCTCTTTCGTACAGGTTCACTCCGTAGCTCAGCCACAGCGTCCCTGAGTCTCCCTCAGTCGCCGGCCTCACAGGTCTCCTCGGCCTCTGCACTTTCGGCTTCTCCACAAGCGGACTGCTGGGTTTGAGGAGTTTCCGGGGTCTGAGGAAGGTGGGCAGGCCTGCAGGCGGTGGTGGCGACCCTGCCATTACTCTACTACATGTATATCTTGGGCTGGGGCCGCTTCGTCTGCTTGATCGTGACAGTCCCCTGGTCAAACCAGACGTCAATGGAGGGGTACAGCCCCGCAGGGACAGCGGTAAAAGCCACTCCTTGGCACAGTCCGTCCTTGTAGAAGGACAGAGTGGCGGCTTTGTAGTCGTAGTAAATGCCGATTTCGCTTTCACTGTCTTCGCAGCTGCAGCCGTAGCCTTTCCCTGTGGTGGGGGAGCCGTTCTCGTCGATGCGGATCAGCTTGGAACTCCAGATGTCCCAGAAGTAGCTGCTAGGCGCTTCCTTCCACTTGTTGGACTGGAGCCGGGAGGTGGAGTACTTCGAGCGGTCTACGACGCCAATGAAGACATGGGACTCCCTGGACTGAGAGGAGTCGGAGATAGAAATGAGGAATTCGACATAGGAGTGGCGGTGGGAAAGCGGTAGAGAGGCAATTGCCATGCCGTTCTTCGCCTCTTTTTTCCGTATCACTGTGCAGTCCTGCTCCAACAGCAAAGTCTGCGCCACCAGTTCCCTGTCGAAAGTCTGCATTTCGCCTTGCTCTCCACAGTCAGGCTCCACCTCGATGTGCCAGTAGTCCAGTTCCTCCAAGAACTCGATTTCCTCACTGGCTGTTTCGAAGGCAGGGACTTTCCCAGTTCGCAGGAAACTTATCATATGGCAGAAAGGCGCAGGGTCGCGGTCAATGAAGACCTGTCCTTTGTAGTAAGGCACGCGGTGTCTGCCACTAAACAAAGCAGCTAGGGCGGAGTTGGGGTACTTGGCGAGAGTAGTGCGGGTCGTGGTGACAGTGGTCTGTCCGCCCACGTTGATTTCATAGATGTGGGCCTCCGGTGCAGCTGTGCTTTCTGCTTGCTGTTTCTTCAGTTCCCACTCCCTCCTCGCCTGTTCATATCTCTCCACTTCTTCCGCCTTTTCAGCCTCGAAGTCTTCCTGTTCCTTCTGTAGCTTCCGCCTTTCCTGGTCCAGCGTGCTTCTTTCGCTGGACACCAGGGTGGAAAACCGCTCAAAGAGACTGTCCAGCCGCTGGTCAAAGCCGTCAGAGTCTAGGGGAGCGCTGGGCAGGTCTCCAGACAGGGAGGACTCGGGGGACTGGGGCTCACGCAAGTGCCGCAGAAGGTCTTGGAAGGGGTAGGGGTCCATATTACTAGGAAATAGACGGGGAAACAGAGGGAAAGCGGGAAATGGACTTGCAGCTGTGGTGGATGGAGTAAATTTGCTAGTTGGAATGCGGGGTTTGAGAAATCAGAATAGGATTTAGCCTATTGAATCTGCATTAATAGCCAGGAAAGTGCCCCATTCGAGGTTCCATCCCCAGCAATAGGAACTTAGAACCCGCCAAAATTACCCTGCTTTGCTCTATTCTCTCCAGAAACCCTTTCTCCGCTATTAGTCTGTTGTGATTAGCTATAAAAATGATGTTTTCCTGGTAGTTGGCGTCACAAATAGCGTGTTTAGCGCACTGCCAGGTGCTACGGAAAGACAGTTCCTCTAGCACCAGCCTTGCATCTACCCTGAATCCTAGACAAACAACTGACATAGTCCAAGACGGAAGGATAAGAGTGGGAAAAGAAGCATATGCAAATGTTGGGATGCTCTAGGGTGTTAGGCAATGTAAAGGCTCGTTTTGGGCTGGTGACTTTGTTCCTTTTCCACGCTTCCTCTGATGTCTTCCTTCTGAACCCACCGAGTGGCTCTGACCTTCACTCCCAGCACTTCAATTTCCCTGCTCAGCGCCTCGGCCGCCGCTGACCTGGTCTCAAAGCAGACAAATCCAGTCACTTTCCCTGCCGATTTCTGCACCTTCATCGACTGAATCGCTCCAAATCGCTCACAAACAATCCTCACCTCTTTCTCATTCGCAGCCTTCGGCAGGCCGAACAGCACCACATTCCTCTCCTCCCAGACCCGGTTGAGACCGCCATACCGCTCCTTTTGGCTTTCGAAGTAAGTGACGGTCAGGGAGTGGCCCTCCACTAGCCTGCCGTTGGCGTCGCAAATAGCCTTGGCAGCTGCTTCTCGGGTGGCGAAGGCCACACAGGCGAACTTGCGGTGCAGGGTTTCCTTGAGGGAGGTGGAAAGGATCGGGCCGTATCGAGAGAAGTAGGTGAAAAGCTGTCCTTCGGTGGTGTTCGGGTGGAAGTTGTGGATGTACAGACACTTGGAAACTGGGTGGAAGTCTTCAATTGAGTACGCTTCCAGGGCCTTTCTGCCGACTTTCAGTCCGTTGAAGGCTGCCACGAAGCTGTGCGCCTGTGCAGCTTGGTAGAACTGAGCAAAGCCACAGGATAAGGACAAGTCTTCCCTGCCTCTCAGCAACTTGCAGCACACCACCAGTCCGAACTGCTCCAAAGTCCGCTTCAACTCCCCCTCATCACACTCCGCAGGCAAGTTCCGCACTACCACTCTTGTACTCTTCTCCACAGTGCTAGGCTTGTAGGCGTGTTCTGTGCCGATTCCCCCACTCAGGAAGGCTTCCGTCCCTGTGGAATTGGTGTAGGTGAGGAAGGCACTGCCTTGGAAGAGACTGAAATGGGCGATTGGACTGAAGGTCGAGACCCAGGCCAGGACTTGGGCGGGGCTAAGGGTGGGCGGCAGGCAGGTCAGGAGGAGACTGCGGCTGAGCAGGTCGGAGAACTCGCAGTGCCAATAGAAAGGACCGACTCCCTTTCCCAGCTCTCCCTCCACCTGCAGTCCTGCCTCCACTGGTCCAGTTTCACCCTCAACCCTCCTTACCTCCGCGGCCTGTGTCCAGACGGCCACTCCCGCACCTGTTTATTCCTTTCCGCAACTCTGCCTATCGAGTCCACCGAGGGTGCAGACCTCCTAGCAGTGCACGACGGCGAGCAATTCCACCTCTACTCCCTATCCTTATACCCACTAAATCGCAGCGATTAGCTACTCATCCGGCCTGATTTCCGCTTGAGAGTCATGTACTCCTCCACCAGTCTTCGCACCCAGCGCCAGATTTGCTTGTGGGAGGGAGTCTGGGGCGTGGCAGTCTCAGGCGCACAGTCCTGTATTAGTTTGGAGAGTTTCTCGGTGAGGGAAAGAGCGGCGTTGGCTCGCTGGTGGGCGGAGAGCAGGGACTCCAGGGCCAGAAGGATACCGTCAGAGTTCCTTAGTCCCAGTATGTCAGTGATGTTGGCTAGAAGAGTGGCTTTCGCAGGGTCCCAAGTCTGCATTTCCCTGATTTCCGCTTCTCTGGCTTCCACAGTTCTTGCGAGTTTCTCCCGGTCTTCACACAACTTCCCCACCTCCTGCTCCAGTTCCTCAGCTGTGTTTCTCTCCCTCCCTAGTTCCCTCACTTCCCTCAGTAGTCTGTCGTTTTCACTCTTCAGACTGCGCACCTGGTCCCTCAGAAGCTGGGAGTCCTGCAGAGACTGAGTGGGGACGGACTGGGTGAGTTGGAGCTTGAGGGCATTCACTTCGGACAGGAGCTGCATGCGCTCGGATTCCGTTTGGGAGAGCAGACGTTCCTTTTGAGTGATTGTAGCCTGAAAAGCCGCAATTTGCTTCCTCCAGCCCTCTTCCCCCGCCCTCAATCTCTCCCCTTCCCCCTTCAACTGCTCAATCGTCTCATACAGCTCCCTCATCAACTCCGTCATCTGCGCACTGGAAGCCTCCCGTGACCTCAGCAGCTCCTCAAAGCGCTGGCTCCTGCCCTTCTCCAGCTCCAAAGCCTGCCTCAAGTCCTCGACTTCGGTGTTGCTCTGGGTACTGGGTCGAAGGTCTGTGGCTGGCTGGGGAAGGGGGGTAGGGGGTCTTTGGTTTGCGTCGAGGAGGACGCTGGCGAGGGAGTGGAGGGATTCTTTGACGCGGCGACAGCGGACGGCCAAGGCTGCTTCGTTTTCCATGTATAATTGGAGGTTACTAGGGCTTTTCTAGCGCCTTTTTCGCTTCTTCTTCCTGCAAACTCCTCTGTTGCGTTTCCTTCTCCACCTCCGTGCGCATCTCCAGCGCATGCAGCTGCGCCCAGTAGTCTCTATTCACAAAGTCCTTGGGCGCTTCGAACTTCTTATCCAGCTGCATGGCCTTATCTCTATCACTCAGCGGCTCCCCAGTAGTCAGGTCGAAGAGACAGCCTTGGCAGGCGTTTTTGAAGCGGGCGCAGACTTGGCAGATTTCGGTCTTGCGGAAGCGCTCCTTGTTGCCGGGCCGCCAGCGGAAGACGGTGTAGGGACGCTGGCAGATGCGGCAGGCCCGGTCGAAGTGGGTTTTCATCATTCGCATGTAGGGGTTTGAGCCGAGACATTTCTCGCAAGTGATCGGGAAGTCGCTTTCCTCCCAGCAGTGCTTCTTGACTTCTGACCGGATGCCGAAGAGTCCGCCTTGACTGGCCATTATAGAGCAATGGGGCGGCGGAAGAAGCAGGAGGACTCGGTATCCAGCGAAGTCACAGCGCCTGACAAGTACTTGGAGACAGGCCAGATATGCGGCAATGTCTTGGAAACGAACTGGATGCCTGACTACTTCTCGGCACTGAAAGGAGCGAATCTGCGGGGTTTGGACTCCTTTCAGTCCCAGCTGCAGGCAGATAGGGAACAAATGGCCTTCCCGCACCCAGCGCCCTGGAAGCGACACAACAAGCAGGACTACAAACGCGCTTTCCCCACCTGGATGCTGCTCCTGGAGCAAGGAATCAACCTCTTAATGTACGGCGCAGGGTCCAAAATGAAGCTGGTCTCCGCCTTTGTGGAGGAAATTAGGCGGGAAAAGGGCTGGGGAGTAGTGCGGGCACAGGGCGGGATGGCAGTCTGTTCCCTCCGCAAGATCCTTGAAGGGCTAATGGAAGCCTTTGGAGTCTCTAGCGCTTCGATTCCCGGACATAAAGACCCTCAATTCCTAGTGGAACATCTGCTTTCCTCCCTAGAAGACCGGCGTTCCAGCGGCTTGCCGCCTTCCCTCCTAGTCGTTGACAACCTGGACGGGCCTGCACTGCTCAAGCCGGAAGTGCAAGCTATGCTGAGCAAACTGGCGGCCAGCAAGTCCATTATGCTCCTAGCTACAGTGGACAACCCTCACTTATCACTGTTGTGGACTTTAAGTGCGGTGGAAGCCTTTAACTTCCTGTATGCGGAATGTCCCACCTATGAGGAGTACTACGGGGAACTGGCGCAGGCGAAGGAGCCGCTGGAAGTGTTTCCGAAAGGCGCGAAAAGCAATGAAATAAGAGGGATAAAGCTGATTTTGAACAGTATGACTACTACTCATAAGGCCATTTTGCAGCTGCTAGCACACACTCTGCTGTCTCAGTCGCTGTCAGGCATTCCGCTGAAGCTGTTTTTCTCGCAGTGCAAGCAGGATATGCTGGTGTCCTCGGAAAAGCAGCTGAAGGAGTACCTCATTGAAGCCAAAGACCACGAGCTGATTGACCAGCGCAAAGACCGCAAGGGCCAAGTGACGCTCTCCTTCCGCTTGCCCGACGAAGTAGTGCGTCTGATATCCAGCGGCAAGATCTACGCTTAGGTCCTACTGCTCGACCCTTAGGGCTTATCGCTAGGCTTGTCCACCAACTGCACCTTCACAGTGTATATGAGGTAGTTAGTCAGGCCTCGAATAGCACTGCTTGGTGCTTACTTCGACCTCAGTTCTTCCACTTTCTCTTCATCTGATTCATGCCGGTTCTTGAGGAACTCTGACTTGATTAAAGCCCGCAGAGCGGAGTTGCGGTTTGGGTCGGTGGCCATACGGTAGGCGACTTTCACGCAGTCTCGGTAAATCTGAGTGAGAGGTACGAGGAGCGTGGAGCGGGACAAAGCCATATTATGGACTTGTATGAGCTTGTGGTGCTGGCGCCTGTATTCCTCGTGTTGGCCTACTTGATCTACCTGGATTGCTTCAAGAAGGAAGACGACGAAGAAAAAGCCAAACGTGAAGACTAGCTAGTAAATGGACCAGCCCCCTCCCTTCACCATGGACGCAGCAGCCCAGCCGCTCCACTCAGGTCTACAGGACCTGAATCTATACGGCGACGTCGACATCAGAGTGACTGGATACACCCTAGAGAAAGGCAGTTTGAAGAGCTATGCAAAGTTCAACATTCAAGGTCAGGATGCGCAGGGCGGATTCGAGTGCAATAGAAGATTTAAGGAGTTCGCGAAATTGAGGACGTATATGCGTAGGAAGTGGTTGGGACTCTACGTCCCCTTGTTGCCGGAAAAGAAAGCGACCGTAAGGACTAAGCAGGGCAACACAGAGCCGCAGTTCATAGAGACGAGGAGAATGATGCTGGAGGCCTTTTGTCAAAAGGTAGCGGAGTACCCATGGCTGTATGGGTCTGAGGAGTTCCAGCTGTTCCTACGCAATCGAGGAGACTTCAGGACTGAACTGCAGCATGCCTCAGTCCCGAACCTGTTTTCCCTGCGTATGGTCTACACCCAAGCCTTCCCCACACGTCCAGCGCAAGACCCAGGCCCTGTGCTGGCTTCCTTCGCCAGCCTGGTCGCTTCCGTCCTCGGCCTCGTCAAGTTTGTAAAGACTGAGTGCAGGTCTGTGGCTGCACATGCGACTGCGATGAACAGGGAGACTGCCAGACTCGCGGAAAGCCTCAACTCCCTCGAGCAGAACTGCTTGGCTGTCCTAAGTCCTAGCATGAAGGTCGGGTATTTCCCTAATGAGGTCAACCTGGACGGCGAAAACCCGTTTTTGGGGCTGTTTTACTGGCTGATTAAGGAAGAAAATGAATTGCAGACGATGTCAGAATGCACAGAAAGTCGCTTCTCCCTGCTTTCCGCCGTCAACGACACTCGGAGGAAGCTAGAAAGTGCACAGCACGAACTAGCCGGTCTGCGTGCGGGTGACAACCTCCGTCTGGCCTCAATTCTAATGTTCAAAACCAAACCCAAGCGAATGATGGAACTGGAAGCGAAAATCCGCAATTTGAGTGGGAATTTGGAGCATCTAACCGACCTGCTAGTGCGGGTGGACGGCTGGCTGGTGGATACGGAAATGCCTCGGTTCAAGACTGCTCGAGTGCAGGCGTATATCAGCGCTTTGCGGCTGTTTGCAGCAGTGCTAACGAAGGAGTACGGAGCCTTGGCTGGGCTGTACAGCGCCATGGCCGAGAAGTAATTAGCATGGAGGCAGAGGTGTTGGAACTGCAGGAGCCGCCGGAAGCCCCTCTGTACGCAGCTATGGAACAGCGGTCTCGCGTGATCTACAGGCAGAAGGGTCTGGGCCAGCCTGACTTCTGCTACCTAGTGAAGGAGTTTGCTAAGACTGGCATGATGAGTGTGCTCTCGAAGCCCCTGCACAAGGGAGTTTTCCACTTCATATACGGCGCAGACACCTCTTCGCAGGCCTCGGTAGCTGCCTACTTCCAAGAGTTCATCTCCAAAGCACGCTCACACAAAGGCAAAGTCATCCACGGCTACTTCTGCTCCTTCGACCTGTTCTCCAGACAAGACATCCGCACAGAAGTCAAAATCCCAGGGTCCTTTGAGGTGTATGCGTATAGTGAAAACGGCGCCAAACGGCCTGTTTCTGACATCCAATGGAAGGGAGCGTTTTTGTCGTCTATTCTGCGGGCACTTCACCCAGTGATGGGCCCGGGCCTGCGAGTGATGGACCCAGTTGAGCGGCTCGAAAGCATCCCCACCATCTTAGAAGCTGCAAAGGCCCTGCTGTCCCAGTGCGGCTACATCTTTGGAGACGTCACTGACACAGTGCGCTATGCAGAAAGCCTCTTTCTGCCTCTATTCAGTGACTACTTGGTCAAAGGCCAGCGACTGCAGGCACACATTAACATCTTCACGCAGCGTAATGCACACCTAGTGAGTCACTTCGAGCCCCTGATGCTGACCTACGTAGCAGACGCCTATATTGAGCAGGGCCACCCTATGGAGGCGTGTAGAGTGCTGGCGACTCAACTCATTAAGACGCCGCATAGTCTGCCGCTGCTGCTCAAGGAAGCCAGCATTTTCCTCAAGTTGAGGAAGTATGACATTGCCGAGAACTTGACCAAAATCTGTGTGCAGTTGAAGCCTGACTCCTTCGAGTGTTGGATCCTACTGGCGGAAATCTACTGGGCCAGTCGCAAGTACTCCATGGCTCTAATCGCCCTGAACACAGCGCCTATGCTCAGCAGTGAAGACGAAGAATTCGAAGTGCCGGGCTTTGCAGAGCAAGAGCGACTGCTCACTGCCAAAGTACCGCTGGATTTCTACGTCCCGGGGCAGTTCTTCCCTACGAAGTTCGACTTCCGACCTATCAAAAATACAGCTGCGCATTTGGAAGTCAAGGAAAAAGCCATGATTACGACTTTGGACCAGTTGCCTGCGAACAATTTCTCCAAAAGTGAACAACGCGTATATGAACTTCTGGTGAAGATAGAAAAAGACTTGGGGTGGGATAAACTCTTGCAGATACGGAGTCGCCTGTTTTTAATGGATTCAGACTCGGGAGTTACGCATACAGACGTGTATGATGGACTAGAGCCAGAGGAAACCATCTACGGCGACCACAACGAAAGTCTGATCGTTATCAGCGGACACGGAGACGCACTGACCCGGGACGTGCACGAAGAGTTGAAATCCGAGGCAATGGAAAGCATACAGGAAGAAGAAGAGTCTGAAATAAAGCTGGGACACTTGCAACGGCCCGGAGTGCCTGTGAACCCTGAGGAAATGCAGAAAAAGCTGATGCTTGGGACACCCGAACCCACTCCGAGAGACATACTCGCAGTGGCGGAACTGCCTATGGACGTCATGCAGAACCGCAAAAAGCGGCTTTGCACAAAGGCCTTTGATGCGCTTTTTAATGCACTTTTCCACGATTTATCGCATTTGTACGAGTGGCAAAGCGAGGAAAGCCAAATCCCGCCTTCAATGCGAGGGGACAAAGCCGCAGTTCCTTATTCTGGCCGGCTGTGGGTCCGCCGCGGGCAATTAGCAGAGCGATTATGTCGAAACCGCTACGCAGAAAGAGCCTATCGCCACTGCATAGACAAGGGCTTTTCCATGTACGCCTGGTCTCGTCTGCTGCAACTCTACGTCGAGTCCAAAAACCCCAAAGCCGTCTTCGTCTGTCTGGCGGAAATCGCAGACCAGATGGAGATAGACGGAGTGAACATGAAGACAGCAAGGACGCTGCCTAGGTGGATGGAAGTGGCGTTGGCTCGGACTTGTGGGGCGTGCGGCTTGCCTAGACTGGAGCAACTGATCCAGGAGCTGTCTCTGGAGAGCTACGGGTGCATCGTCGCAACTCTCGAGAAGCTGCAAAGGTGGGACTGCCGAGGGACAGACGCGACCTAGGCAGTACAGTAAATGAAGTTAGTGGTACGTCGCAGTGAAGACCTTAGTTCGGGGTCGTGCTTTTTGGAAGTGGCGGCTTCTACGTCAGTAGCCGGACTCAAGCTTTTGCTACAACAACGATTTGGCCTGCGGCCTTGCGACCAGCGCCTTACTGTGGACCGATTTGGACATCGTGTGCTGCTGTCTGAAAGTTGGCCAATAGACTTCTACGGCTTGAGAGACGGCAGTCGGGTGCTACTAGAAGCACTGCACAAGCCTAGGGAGGCCTGCAGAGATCTCCCATCTTGCCAAAGGTACTATCAACGCCTGGGACTAAATTCGTCTCCCAGTTCTCAACTAACTCAGGAGGCATGTAGAGTAAGCGCTACACAGTGCTGCGAGCAGGGCTGTTTGGACCGACTCCTGGCAATCATGCAAAGAGCTAGTGACCCTGCCAAAGAGCTGAGTTTGCCTAGCAGCCGGGGGTGGACGTGCATGCACTTCGCAGCCTTCAAAGGACACACAGAGATAGTGAAAGCACTGCTGCAGAGCCATGTCACGCCCAACACAGTCTCAGAAGACCACTGGACGCCCTTGATGTTGGCCTGCCACAGAGGCCATGTACCCTGTGTTGACCTGCTGCTTGCAGACTCTAGGGTGAATATTAACCAACGCACAGGGCGAGGGACTGCACTGCATATAGTGGCGTTGAAGGGCAGGCCGCAGCTGTGCAGTTTACTGCTGGAGCGGGGTGCAAATGTCAGTTTGACGGACTCGAAAGGAAGGATTCCCTTGGAAATCACCAGTTGCACGGAAATCGCAGAGTTGATTCCGAGGTTCGTGGGTGAGAAGCTGATGAAGGAAATGGGCATCAAAGAAAGCAAAGAATCTTACTGTGCGCAGTTAAAGGCGCAATTAGACCAGGCCATCAAGCCCTGCTTCCTCGTCTTGGACTACGAATTGCTGATTTTGCAGTGTTTCGCCGATATCAACGACTACTACGAAGGGCGAAAAGCGCGTATTTCCATACCCCTCAGTCACCTCCTGAGTCTCGACCTCGATAGCAACTCCCCCAGACTCACAGTGACTTGGACCACTGGAAGTCTAATATGCCTCGGAGACTATGGGGAACTGCAAGAATGGCTGTCCCGGCTGTGCGTGCACATTCCGCTGCACCAGGGAACAGAGCACAGTCCTTCCCTGTACCAGGAGCCTGAGACTCCCCGTGTAGGGTGTGAAAACCCCTACCTCAGTCCTGTGGTCAGTAGGGAGCTGGTAGGGGAAATCGCGGCTTGTGGGTTTGAAGTGTTGGAAGAAATCGGCAGTGGCAGTTTCGGCAAAGTGTATAAAATCAAAGCCAAAGGACACAGTCATCTTTTCGCTCTAAAGTGCTTGAATAAGGCAGCTATGGAGCAGCAGGACCAACTTTCATACGCCTTGGAGGAAAACCGACTGCTAAAGTCTCTCGACCACCCTTTCATAGTGAAGCTTTTCCACTCCTTCCAGACTCCCAAACTGCTCTGTCTCGTGCTCGAGTACTGCCCCAACGGAGACTTAGCGGCCCACATCGCCGAAAAAGGGCACTTCGCAGAAGAAGACGCACGCATTTACCTGGCAGAACTGATCCTTGCGCTCGAGCACCTCCACAGCAAGAATATTCTGTACCGCGACTTGAAGCCGGAAAACGTACTACTGGACTCACAAGGACACATCCGATTAGCAGACTTCGGCCTTGCGAAGAGCATTGGTCCTCGCAGCGCTTCCACCACCTTCTGTGGCTCCCCTGCCTACTTAGCCCCAGAGACACTAGACCATTCGGGCTCAGGCAAGCCTGCGGATGTGTACAGCTTGGGAGTGCTGATGTATGAAATGATCACTGGGGAAACTCCGTTCTTTTCCTACAACTTGACGGAGATGTTTCGCAACATCGCGACTCAGAAGGTGGAAATGCCCAACTCACTCAGTCCTGCTCTCAGAAGTCTGCTGCAGCGGCTGCTCGCACACCGTCCTGCAGCTCGTCCGACCCTTGCAGAAGTGAAGAAAGACGCCTACTTCAAGGGGATGGAGTGGAAGCGACTGAGCAACAAGCGCCTCGCTCCCCCGAGACTGAGCCAGCTTTGGCAGCAAAGCGAAGCCAACCAGTGCATTTCCCCGCCCCCCAAGTCTCTATGGCAAGCCGTCAAAGGCTACGCCCGCACTTCCTCTTTCGAAGAATGCGTATTAGACTTCGACTAGTACACTAAGCCACTTTGCCTGACTGCCTGCTGAGTCGCTCTTACGAGCAGTGTCCAGGTGTCAGAGCCTCGGGGAGCTGCTTGCAGGGGCGTGTCTCCCTTGATAGTGCGAGAACTGGGACTGGCACCGTGGCGTAGGAGCAGGTTTACAAGGGCAGTGTGGTCCCTGCGGGCTGCGAGGTAGAGGGCAGTGCGGCCTGCCATGTCCTGAGTCTCTACCTTGGCGCCTAGGTTGATAAGCAACTTCGCCATGCTCACATCGTCCCTCTTCACTGCTAAATGCAAGGGAGTGGACCCCACAGCGTCCTGCACTGTCAAGAGCCGCTTGTCCAGAAACACTAGTCTTTGCACGTCTAACAACCTTCCTGCCCGCATGAGTCCGAACAACTTTGTAGTGCTCGGGTGATTGTAGGGCTGGTACTTGGTTTGCTCTCGCAGAGACTGCACTCCTCGACTGGGAGCGCCGTCGTATTGTCTGATACACCGCACTGATTCGAGAAAGCGGGCTTGAGAGTGCCTCGCCCCAGTACCCAGGCGAAAGCCCCCTTGCTGAGTAAGGTCCCGTCTCCGCAGGACTGGCGGAGGATTGTCTGATATAGGGGGAGTGGCGAGGTGATAGTCTCGATTAGTCCACTTGAAGGAGTCAAATACATTGGAGGGCAGCTCCAGCGACCTGATGGTGTCCAGCACCTTCGAGTCAATTAGTTGCAGTGGGGAGTTAGGGAGCGTGTGGGAAAGGACAACCTTCCTCATGTGAGTAGTGGACTGGAAAAGACGCTGATTATGCGGCGAGGACAAGAGAAGGCGGTACGCACCTTTTCTTTCACTTAGTCTCCTCATATTCTACGCAAACGTCTTTGTCCAGCAAAGCCAGATCGCGCACTATCAGGTCGAGCGGCTTGAGGCGGAGACACAGGCGAGGCAGCAGCATTGCTGTCAGCACTTTCGCCTGCACCACTGCCTTGTCACTTCTCAGTAGAATTGGCACCCGCGTCTCTTCCGGCTGCTTCTCGTCTTCCCACCCTCGCAGTACTGGCGACGAAGCTCCTGCGTAGCCTTTACCGGTCGACCTAGTTCTCGGCGTGGATAAGGTCTCGTCCAAAGCTGTGCGACTTAACTGCAGTTCGCAAGGGAACAGCACGGCTAGAGGCGTTTCCGGCTCTGCGGGCTCCACAGGGTCCAGCGAGTACAGCTCCGAGTCTTGACCAAGCAAGGAGCAGAGGTAGACTTTGGCCTGCATCAGACTGTGCTGCAGTGAGAGGAGGAACCAACGACGTTGTGGGAAGTCTGTATGGAGAGTAACAGGGAAAGGGACGACTGAAAGGTCGGGCTGGCCTTGGAACACAGGCACAGGCAGACTCGGCCCTCCGCCGTACACCTGCAGTAGCTCTTCCCACACTGCATGCGAAACCAACACGTAGTCACTTTCCCTCTGCAGGCCACTTCGCAACCCCTCGCCCTCACATAACTGCGAGTTATCCACTGGCGCTGTGCGTGTGCGCCACCATGTGGAGCTGACCAGGTAAACCACACTGTGCAGAGAACAGTCCGCCACACTCTCAAGGCCGTCATTGGGCTGGGGCAGCATCATTATTAGTCTGCCTTCGGTTAGCTCACTGTCAGCGGCCTGTTCTGGGAGAATTCAATAGTGGTATAGTATGAGTGGGGCAAGGGAATCTACCAAACGCAAGCGAGGCAGGCCCGCAGGCTTTCCTGCAGAGAAACGAAGGAAGCCAGCACCTCGAGATGACGATTCAGACAGAGACCAGTTCCCCTCCAGTGACCCACGCAGCCCCACTGCTTCCAAACTAGTGTCGAAGCACCAAGAAGCTCTCAGTGCCTATGAAAAGACCAGTCCCCTCACCCATCAACTCCTCCGCCGTCTAGGTGCGCACTCAGGCTTGCAGCAGCGCTCCCAGCAGGAGCCGGTGCTGCAGCAGACTATGGACGTTGCTCGGAAGCTGATGATGACTGAACTGGAACTAGTGGTGTGGGCACTGCACCTGACCCGCGCCCCTTTGACTCCTGTCCTGTCCCTGCAGTCCACACTACTGATCTCTGCCTTCTACATCAAGTTGACTCTGGGTGCTGATATTGCATCTCTGCAGGCATACCTGGAAAAGCACACTCGCGACTTTGGGAAGCATCTGGACGTCTGGGAGCAGTTGAATCCGAAGGAGACGGTGCGGTTTTCGCTGCAGGAAGTTAACGCCAAGTGGAAGGAGTTGAAGCAGCCAGTGTCAGAAGAGGACATGACTGTGATCAACTATAACTACTATGTAGACGACATACTGCAGGCTGGAATCACTCCAATTGACCAATTCACCAGCAATGATTCCAAGCCTCAATGGCTGAACTCGCCCATCAGAACTCCCAAGTCCGCACCTCCGTCTGTCGCCTGCGAGCTCACTTTCGCCAAGGAGTGCGAGGAATTCCCTTACTCCCTGCAGTGGTTTGAATCAGTGCCTCTGAGTCCAGGCCTGCTCTTCTTCAACTTCCCTTCCCCGCTTCCTTCTGCTCTGCTCCAGCCCATGGGCGAGCAACTCTTCGCCCCGCAGACGCACTTCCCAACTCACTAACTGTGTAGTGCTTAATGAGAGTCTCAGGGTGTCGGAGCGTGCCGCGGGTGCAACTCAGACTGAAGCTGCTACTGCAGCCGCAGGGTCTGGGCTTGCCGAAGCGCAGGACTTCTCCGAGGCTGATGAAAACGCTGGGAGGGCCGGGCAGCAGAGCCATCAATCCGTTGTTTCCACTGCCTGTGCTGAGGGACAGAACTCAGAGAGTGGAGACGTTCAGGCGAGAAAGGCCGGCTATTGTGAGGGAGAGCAGGTCGACAAGGAGACAAAATGACTCTGAAAGCACGATAGCGCAGCTAACCCGCATTATCGACTCCTACCCCACTCCCACCCACACTCCCGACTACCTCGTAGCTGGGCGCAAACTCACTCCTGACGACCTGCACAGCACTCGCTACGCCTCCTTTTCCCCTTTCCGCCACGCTGTACCTTACCAAGTATCTAAGCAATAGATAACGTCTTCCTATGTAGTCTCGGAGGCGTCCGAGCCACAGCCCCGAGACGCTGGCTCTTGCAGGCTTCGAGGAACACCTGAGGAGAGAGGTCTTCTGAGGCAGGCGGGGGGAGGTCTGGTCGACGGACTAGGGGCAGTGCTGCTAGTGTGGGCGATTGGCAGGTGAGGAGTGCTAGAAGGACAGCGTCTTTGCGGACTATTGGGCCTGTTTTGCTGAGCTGGAATGCCTCTTGCCACACTACTTCCAACTGCTCCTCGCCTATTTCTCCATCCAACACCCTGGCCAGTCGCACAAACTGCGCCCTGTCTAGGTCTGTCTCAGTACTGGCTTGCCCTGTCAATACATACAGTTGGTCCACATACAGGTCGTACACTTGCAGGAGACAGTCCAGCACTTCCCCACGAGTCACAGTGAAGAGCTGGCCCAGTAACTCTGCAGTCCTGGAGTCGATGCACAGGTCAGAAGCTCGGAAGCTGGGGGAAAGCGCGGTAGCGGGAAGGTCGGATTGCATGGCGCAATGCAGCCACCCGCTCCACTCTCGGTCATTGAGTTCCGCAGGCTTCAACGAGCGCAAGACATGTGCCAACAGCTTAGGGTCAAGCGAAAGTCTCAGGGAAAGCAGCACTTTCAAAGCGCGAGCCAGTGGCAATGCCCCTCCCGTTTGTAAGTCTCGGGCCTTCTTGCTGCCCAGTTCCCTGCGCAGTTCCGCATTGCAGGCAGCCAGGAGGTTGGCGACTTGAGGCAGTACAGGGTCGCTGTCAAAGACTTGGAGCAGACGAGAGAAGGTGTAGGCGTGGGCACTTTCCGCAGCGTAGCAGAAGTGGAGAGAGGCGAGCAGACGGTGCAGAGGCAAGTCGCTGATGTGGTCTGCGCGGGTACGCAGTAGAAAGTCGGGGAAGGAAAGGACTGCACGCTCTTCACAGAGACGGACGTGGTACAGGTCCAGCAGAGAAAACAGGACATTGAAGAGTGCAGGACTGGGCAGCCTGGGCTCTGGTCTTCCCTTCAGAAACCTCCTGAGCGGGTTAGCGCTGAGCACTTTGGCCTTATACCAGCCCTCCAAACTGGCTCCTTCCAAGGCAAGAGACACTCGAGTTCCTCGCCAGCGCTGCCAAGCCCCGCGCAGCACTTCTTGCTTGCGAGTCCCTTCACTGCGAAACACCCGCTCCAGCCGCTGCAGGTCAGTCGTCTCGTCTCTACTAGTTTCCAGAACCTCCACTTCAGCACTTTCCTGTGCATCCAGGGACTCGGTGAGACTGTGCTGGGAACTGCTGTCACTCTTCAGGAGGGCGAGCAGGAGCTCTTCGGAGGCAGTGTCCAGTGACTCTTCTTTGGAACGCAGCACTTTGAGCAGAATTCCGTTGGTGGAGGACAGACTTTGCGCCTGTCCCTTGGCCTCTTGCAGCTGCGTGGTCAGGCTGTCCACTAGGCCCAAGAGAGCTTCCAGCTGCCGACATACCCAGTCGGTCACTACGCCCACTCCGGCTTCAGCCTCTACGTCTCTTACAGTCCCCAAAGCTTCTGCGGTGCTGAGGATTGCTGGGCCCAGTAGCGCTTCCTTGCCCGCGAACCTCTCCGCGCACTGCTCCAAGCACCGCTCCAGTTGCCCCACTATGAAACCGTCCTGCGCCTCTGCAAAAAAGCCTAGTGCAGTCTGTACTAAAGCAGCGTGACACAACGACTCTATTTTATATATCAACAGACATTAGTACTTGGCGTAACGCATCATACCGTACGTAGTGGAGGTAGGGAGTCTGCCTCGGCCCGGGTTCACGAAGCCAGCGTAGGCCAAGCGGGGTCTGCGGGGCGCCTCAGGCTTCCTTTCCACGTAGCTAGAAGGCGGCATAGGGATGGAAATGGCTTGCGTCCTTTCGTTGGGAGTGCGTGGCTTTGCAGGCAGTGCAGCCTTACTGATGCTTCTGCCTTTATACGCGATTTTGCCCCGCTGCATGCCTTCCGAGGACTCAAAGACAGGCTCTAAGTGGCGCATCATCGAGCTATTCTGCAGATCAATGATTTTGACTCTTTGGTCGCCTGGCTTGGAAAGGGGCTTCTTGCGGAAAGTAGTGGGGGAGAGACTGTGGTAGGCGTGGTCCTTGTTCTGGAGTTCTGGCAGGAAGTTGGCCGGGGGACTGGGGAAGGAAGACAAGCTGCTGTCTTCGTGACTCGTCCGAATGCTGTTTGCACGGTACTTCTCGGGGATTAGTTTCTCGGCATTCATTAGCACAGTGCCAATGCTTCGGAAGTACTCCTTCCGAGGAGAAGTGCTCTTCTTGTCGTACAGGAAGCGTGGCTCTGGAGTAGTGTTCTCACTCAAGCCTTTGGACTGCATGTAGCCTTGGCGTTCCTGCGCTTCCAGGGCCAGTAAATCCGCCAACTCCTGCTCAAACTCGACTTTGAAGTGAGGGTCGAAGTAGGAGTGGGAGAGCAGGTCCTGCGCACTGAGCCGTTGGGAAGGGTCGCAGGCAAGACAGCACTGCAGGAAGTGCATAGACACAGGGTCCAGTGCGCCCAGTTTGCGGTCCAGTCCTGCAGCTTGCGACACCTGTGGCAGCTCTGGTTACAGAGTACCGCAGCCTTCGAAGTGTGGGTTGGACTTGAACGTGTCTACATGAGTCTGGGTCAGTGCATTGCCGCATGTCTTCATGATGTGGTACAATGTGTCGATGTCACTTTCACCTGGAAAGAGTGGGATTCCTGTTAGCAACTCTGCATGCAGACAGCCAATTGCCCAGATGTCAACCGCTTTCCCGTAATTTACATCGCCTACGAGCAACTCAGGCGCTCGATACCAACGAGTCGATACATACTCAGTGTAACGGCCATTCTTAGCGTTGAGTTCCCGAGCGAAGCCAAAATCGCACAGTTTCAACACTCCATGTCCACTGATCAGCAGGTTTTCCGGCTTTATGTCCCTGTGGACTACTTTCTGACTATGACAGAAGTTCACAGCTGTAACGATTTGGTACATTATTTTCTTGACTTCCAGCGGGTCGAGCCCTTCAGGACAGTCCTGCAGCGTTTTGAGTACTGTGTGGTCCACGAACTCGAAGACTAGGTGCAGTTTGCGCTTGCTGCGGAACACCTCCACTAGAGACACGATGTTGTGGTGCCGTAGTAAACGCAGTAGTTTCACCTCTCGGTAGGCTGTTTTCTTCACTTGCTCGTCATCATCACTCTCTTTAAACTTCTTTATAGCGAAGAACTCGCCTGTCTCCTTGCGCACAACCTTAAGAACCACTCCGTAGGTGCTATGTGCAACTTACCCTTCACCAAGTATCTCCAAGACATCATAGTTGTCCATTATTAGCTGCCTAGCGCAGACCTGTTCTTCGGTAGGGCGAAGCGCGGCTGGCTTTAGTGTCTCCTGGAAGGGTCTCTAGCGCCTCACTCAGCTTGCTGACTTCGTCATCTCTTTGACTCAGCAGGTCCATCTTCACCTTCGCCCACTGCCTCCGCTCCAAGCGCTCTTGCTCCTCCTTCTCCACAAGTGCTTGCAGCTGCTTCAGCACTTCCTCGTTTTCCCTCCTCAGGGCCTGGTTTGTCTGTTCGAAGTCGGTGAGTGACTCCTTCACTCGCTTGAGTTCCTCTTGGGCTGTACGCCAGCGAGAGGTGGCTTTCTCGGCCTCCAGACTCTGAGTCTTGAAGTCGTCTTTCAGCAGGGAAAGGGAGTTTTGGTCCTCTTGTCTGCGGACTCGCATTTCACTGATAGTGCGTTCCTGGCGCTGTATCAGCTCTGCAGCCCGCTGCAGCTCTTCTTTCATGGAGCGGCAGTCCTCTTCCGCCTTGGACTTGCCCTCTTTCCCATACTCCCGCATCTGGGAAAGGTCTTGCTCCAGTCGCTGCACCTCGCCTTCCAACTCCTCACACCGCTGCTGCTCCCCTTGGTACAGAGCATCCAAGTCTGCTAGTTTGTCCAGCCGTTCTTCCTGTCCCTCTGCATGTTCTAGCAACTCCTTTAGCTGGCCTTCGAGTCGGTACTTCTCTTCTGCTAGCTCGGCCACTTGGTCTTTCAGTGTCTTTTCAAGCAGTTTCCAAGACTTCTGTTCGTCATTCCGCTGGCGCTCTCGGTCCTGCTCGACACTCTGAACGCGGGCGAGTTCTTGCTCTGCGATTTGCTGGTATTTTGCTGATTTTTCAGCAGCCAGGCGCTGTTCTTGCGCTGCCACATGCAGTTCTTCAAGCTGACTATCACAGAGTTTGACTTCATTCTTCCGGTCATTTCGTTCTTTGAGGAGTGCCTGGCGCAACTCAGCCACAGAAGTTTCATACTCCTGCACTTGGCGCTTCACAGAGGCTCGCAAATCCCTCAGCTCCGCGTCCTTGTCAGCGAGCAGCGTCTGGGACTGTTGCAGTGCAGCAGTGAGTCGCTGTGTCTCAGTCCTGTCTTTCTGCTTGACCTGCAGTTCCTCACTGAGTTGGGCCAGCGCAGCGTCCTTCTTGGCCATTTCGCGGCGCAGAGCTTCGATTTTTTCCCGCTGCTGGCGCAAAGCTTGAATGTAGCGCTCCTCTTCCTGCATCTCTCGCAGCTCTGACTCCCGAACAGAGTCGGAATTCTCCTCCAACAGCTGACGCAGCCGGGCCTTTAGTGCAGCGCTAGAAGCTGGACTGTCCTCCAGCGTCCTTAGTGTGGTCCTTGCGGAAATCACTTCTTTGTGCAGAGCCATTATTTGAATCAGGCGTTAGACGAGGAACACTACGTAGAAAGCGAAGAACACCACGAAGATCATGAAGACCTTGATAGCGAGGTTGCGGTTGCTGGACACGCTGTCGTGGTACTTGCCCACTTCCACCTTGCTTTGCTCGATGTGCAGCAGTGCTGCATCTGTGTTGGAGTCTATGCGTTCCAACATCAGTTCGTGCTCGTGCACCATCAGTGAGAGTCTTTCGAAGACCGAGGACAGCTCTGCGAGTTGGCGCTCCACATGCTCTACACCCTGTGCCCTGCTCTGCAAGAAACTCAGTTCCTCCTGTGCCTGCGCCTGTCTGTGTGGTGCTTACGGCTCCTCCATGAAGCTGGGCGCAGACAGAGTGGTGGCTTGGTAGGATCGAACTGAAGACAACTCTCGCTTCTTTTCATCTGCTTCTTTCAGTGCTTTCGTCCTCTTCTGCAAGGCCGCCTTGAACTCTTTCGTTAAGGCAAACAGGCGTCCCTGCAGGATTTCCTTCACTGTGTGCTCGTGCGCATCTCTGGTGTCCACGTGCTGTAGGTCCTCAAGCTTGAGCTGTATCACTTTCAGCTCGTTATCCACAGCGTCTGCCAAGGCTTTGATGCGTTCATGCTGAGTGTCGAAGAGAGAACTGCCGCCCTTCATAGCGTGACGCAAAGCCTGCAGCTTTTGAGCACTCTGTGACAGTGCAAAGTGGAGAGCCACTCCTTCGGACATGAAGGTCTGCTGAGTCGAGGCGACTTCGGCCGGGGGGACGAAGCGGTCCTTGTACTTGACTGACAGCGCCTGTCTGTGCGGCTGAGCACGCTGCAGCAGAGCCGCTGTGCGGTCAGTCATATTATGTGACTGATAATGACAGTTATCCAGGCAGTCACGTCAATGCTAGAGTACTACCTGGCAGAGGCAGACAGAGCAGCGATCGCGCCCACAAATAGCTCTCCCTTCCATGCCCTTTCGCCCACTACCATATCAGTGGCGGACTATCTGCAGAGGATGCTGAAGTACATGTACTGCTCAGACGAGTGCTACGTCCTTGCACTCATTTACCTGGACAGAATTCACGAGCGCGTGACTTGGCTGGAGGTGAACTCCAGGTCCATCCACCGACTGTTCTTGACAGGGGTCGTGGTGGCAGCGAAGTTCTTCGAAGACAAGTACTACAAGAACTCGTACTACTGCAAGGTAGGCGGCATTACCAACCGGGAACTCAACAACCTGGAGTACAACTTCCTCCGCTACCTGGACTTCAGCCTCTATGTCTCACATGAAGACTATGAGCGCTACTTCAACACACTCATGACCTTCGCACAGACTAGCTGATAATGGAAAGTCCAACCCTAGTCCAGATTCTGCAGACTTCGTAAGCTAGGGAATGTGCACACTCGCTCGGTCCCACAGAGACCTGTGGATCAGTCGCTTACGCGACTTCTGCTTCTTCGTTCTTCCTCTGTCCAACTCCCGGTCATACTCGTCCTTGACGTAGCCCAGAGCCAGCACTGAGTCAGTTCTGGCGACAGGCAGTGGGGAGTCTCCGGCGGTGTGCATCCGCTTCAGTACGTTCAGCCGACTCTCGGCTCGCCACAAACATGGTCCAAGCCTTTTCATAGGGATGGACGTCAGCGACTCCAGCGCTGGGACAGGGGTCTGAAAGGGGTGAAATGCAGGCTGAGGGGGTGGTAAAGGAGGGAGAGGAAGAGGCTGGAGCCGCGGTTCTGCTACGGCTTGCTTGTAAAACAGGATGTATGCGGCTCCGTTGGAAAGAGCCCGCTGAGCACTGGTGGGCGTGACAATCGAGTCATTCATCTCATACCAGAGGTGATTCCCCGCTTGCACAAACGCATAGTAGTGGCCAGAGTGGACAGTAGCGCCTTGGTGCACCAACACCGCATACAGTCGGTACTTCGTAGGCTGGCCGCAGAAAGGCGAAAGGTCCAGTTCCTGTGCATAGGCCACGGGACGAGTGTCCTTGCGCAGCTGATTAGTGAAGCGCTTGAGATGCACTGTTAAGACTGCAGGGCAACTTCGGATGCTGAACTGCTTGGTGGCCAGCACCTTCTTTTGGCAGCGCACACAGAAGTACTTATTGTTGGCGTCCAGGATTTCCTCGCGGCAGAAAGTGGAGAGACAGCGCTGCAGGTCAGGGCCACTGATCTCGAGCGAAAGGTCAAGGAAGTCTTCGAGAGTTTCGCTTTCATAGTGGCAGGTCTGGCAGCGGACAAGGGAGCGCAGCTTGCCTCTGAAGGTAGCCTGAACGAAGTCTTTAGGTAGGCGCTCCACCACACATCTTAGGAACTCATGCGAGTCCTCCTGCCTTCCCAGACGGAACTGCTTCCCAATCAACCTCAGACACTGGATGAAGTCCTGTGGTACCACGCTACTGCTATGGGCCTGCGACATGCGCTTGAGTGAGCAGAGGGCGCAGAACTGGGTGCGGCAGACGTGGTCGGCGTAGATGATGGGGGGCGTGTGCAGCAGACACTGCAGAGCGGAGTTGAGGAAGCAGGTGTTCCCCACGTTGCGCAGGCCTGGTCCTGGCTTGGCAACGCCCCGCCAGTCCAGCGCTATACTCGCACTGCGTGCCTCTGCTTTTGCCACTGCTGAGAACTCAATGCGGCGGGGCAGCAATGTCTCCTCGCGCAGTGACGCCACTTCCATCATTTCTCGCCAACCGAACTCTTCTGCAAGCGCCATTAAGGCTGGTTCACTTTAGGCGCTAAGGACCACGAACACTGATATCAGTGCCAGATATGAGTGCAGCTTTAGCTGGAAGATTCCTGCTTTCATTAGCGAATGCGGCAACTTAGACTATACCGACATATCGAGAAATAGAAACTCTCGGGTGAGTTCTATATTCCTAACAGTAGCCTGCATGCCAATCGGTCGTCTAAATTGGTCGCCTTTTCTATGAAGGATATCTCAATAGTGGAAGACGCATAGAAGTTGACCTCATCATGATATTGACACAGATGAAAGCTGGGAGCTGGAAAGCCTCAATTGTGAAAGTTAGGACACTCCACAAGTCTCTGGGCTGAGTAACAGCGCAGACAGTGGGTGGAAGATGGCGAAATAATGGGCTGTTCACGCTGCTCGCACCCTGCAGACCTTTTCGAACAGAGAATCCCTGACCTCGGCTTCCACTGCACCCTCCACGAAACCATCGGCAAGGGGCAGTTCAGCACAGTGAAGCGCGGCACTGACGACCACAAACGTACAGTGGCAGTCAAGTGCATTGCGAAGGAACAAGTCCGCAGTGAGATGAAGCTGCTCGCCCGGGAAATCGACATCCTGCAGCGCGTCAAGCACGAACACGTTGTCCAGTACTACGGCTGCTTCAAGGACGAGCAGGACATATACATTGTGTTGGAATACTGCGGGGGTGGCAACCTCAAGGAGCGAGTGAGTCGGCATGGACTGTTGGAGGAGACTGCTCTGAAGACTTTGGCGACACAGCTGCTGCAAGCCTTGGTGGCGCTCCACTCTCTGTCCATCGTGCACCGGGATCTCAAGCCAGAGAACATTTTATTCAGCTCTGAGGGAGTGGCCAAGCTCGCGGACTTCGGACTGTCCCGTTCTCTCAACAACGGTGACAAACTGACCATTGTGGGCACTCCCTACTACCTAGCTCCAGAAGTCATCCGCGGCTGCTACACGGCCAAGTGTGACATTTGGAGTCTTGGGATTGTGCTTTACTATGCGGCCTTGGGGTCACTGCCCTTTTCGGGGCAAAACTACGGGGACCTATTCTCGAGGATACTGAGCGCCAAGATAACGAAGTGGGGACAACTGTCGGAACCCACAGTGGCTTTCTTGACAAGTATGTTAGACCGTCAGGCTAACAGACGCCCGAGTGCAGTGGACTTGCTGTGCCACCCTTGGCTGCAGAGTAGTTAATCTAGTGTGGACCTGAGTTGAACAAGTTCGTTGCTAAGACTTTGGATGGTTTGGAGAAAGCGCTGCTGCTCGGCACTGAGTGCCAGTTGAATCACCCTCAGCGAGTCAGCCACTTGCGCCTTCAGACCCGGAGGAAGTCGCAGAGGGACGTTCGTAAAGTTCTCCAATGCACCCTGCTGCATTTGCACTGCGCGCTGCTGGAACAGTTCACAGACAGCTGCTACTGCAGAGTCCGCGCAAAGAACTTCCTGTCTCACCAGTTTGTCATGCTGTTCCTGCAGCTTCTCCATCTCTCGCTTCAGAGCGTCTTTCTGTGCTTGGAGTAGACGCAACTGTGCTTCTGTGGACTCACTCTGAAAGTGAGCGGAGAAGACTGCGAGTCGTAGTTCGTTAAGTGTCTGTAGGGCTAGACCTGGATCTCTGAGGATAGCGGCTTCGAGGCGGTCGAAGAGTGGCTCGAAGTCTTCGATACGACAAGCAACTTCTCGACTTTGGGCTCCTAGTTGCCGCAGCAAGGCGAGAGGACGTTCCAAGCGGCTTGTCAGTTGGGGCTGGCTGATATTGGCCTTTTTGTGGAGCTGCCGCTTGAGTTCGTTCTTGAGGGCGTAGTTCTGAAGCTCGAGACTGCCAGGGGTCGGAGTGGTAGTCCTCACTCGTCGGCAAACCTTAGCACCGGGCAGTCGCTCCACTACACCTTTCAAACCTTCATCGATGCAATACAAAGACATTTACTACTAGTGATGCTTTTGGTTTTGGAATAGAGGAGCTTCCTTTTTCCTCGCAGGTGAATTCTTTGCCCTCTCTGTCAAGAACGACTGAGCTATTGAATGCAATGATGTGAGTTCATACGCGGCTATTACTATACCAATGATTTCCCGTAGTGTGGACAGGGCAAAAGGAACTGCCATTCAGGGTAGTGCCAGTACCTTC
>Ga0247837_1002872_pt1 | contig 31419 bp, 23 predicted proteins | sample LaCtaG_2_FD_187115 | JGI IMG/M metagenome (GOLD analysis project Ga0247837, IMG submission 187115) | Freshwater microbial communities from meromictic Lake La Cruz, Castile-La Mancha, Spain - LaCruzMarch2015_14.5m | ecosystem: Environmental > Aquatic > Freshwater > Lake | place: Spain: Castile-La...
AACGCCAACGCCAACGCCAACGCCAACGCCAACGCCAACGCCGACTCCGACTCCGACTCCGACTCCGACTCCGACTCCGACTCCAGGCGATCCGGTTGGTTACGAGAAGATGCCGGCCGTCGATCAGCGCAAGATTGTCGGCTACTACCCGAACTGGGGAATCTACCAGAAACAATTTCCGGTAACGAAAGTGCGCGGGGACCGGATCAACGTGATTAACTATGCCTTCTTGATGGCCCTGGACCGGACAATGCCCGCATCGTGGAATGTCATCGTCTCGCAGTACCGGGGGTGGCGATACAGCGATTATTATGCCTACATTCAGCAACCGGCCGGAGGGGCTCTTACAGCGGGCGTGGCGCTATTTGACGAGTATGCGGATGTCGGAGCCTCCTCTCCCGGTGAGGCGCTGGCAATGACGCCGGTTTACCGTGAGAACTCGAATTTTGCGCAGCTTCGTGACCTTAAAAAGAAATACAGCAAGCTGCGCACAATGATTTCGCTGGGCGGGTGGACGCTTTCCTCTCCGTTCTTTTCGATCGCACGGGATGCGACGAAGCGTGCCGACCTGGCAAAGTCCGCGGTCTATGTCATGAGCCGGTATGGTTTCGACGGGATCGACATCGACTGGGAATATCCGGGCGGTGGTGGTCTCGACCAGTGGGGCATTGCTGATCCCGCCAGTGACAGCGCCAACTTCCTTGCTCTGCTCCGGGCGGTGCGCGACGAGCTGGATCGTCAGGAGGCAAAAGACGGGAGGATTTATTATCTGAGCATCGCCGCGCCTGCAGGCGACGACAAGATTGTGAACTTCGATCCCGCCGCCGTGGCGGATATTGTCGATTGGATCAATGTGATGACTTACGATTTTCAGGGAGGGTGGGACACGACCACCGGTCATCAGGCTCCTATGACTTCCGCAGATACTTCCGGCTTGCGCCGCAACTGGTCGATCACCGCAGTGGCCGGGTTGTATCTGAACGGGATGAACGGCCGGAGAGGGGTGGCTCCGGAACAATTGGTTTTGGGAATTCCGTTTTATGGAAGGGGCTGGAATTCCGTTGCTCCAGGACCCAACAACAACGGCCTCGGGCAAAGCGGCTCCGGTGCACTCTCCTCGCTCGGGGAGTCTGAGTTTCCTTACAACAAGCTCTTCACCGATGGGTACCTGACCTTTTCCAACGGGCGGACAGCGGGGATTAACGGCTACACACGGTTCTGGGATTCCCGCGCGCAGGTTCCCTATTTGTATTCCCCTGCCGCAAGGCGTTTCATCACCTTCGACGATCCCGAATCAATCGGGATCAAGGTGGACTATGCCAACAGCCTCGGTTTGGGCGGGGTGATGTTCTGGGAACTCAGCGAGGACACCGAATCTCCGGATCGGTCACTTATTGAAACCATTTTCTCAAAAACGCGGTTGCCCTAATCCGGCGGGAGCCGGGGGCGAGGGCGGTGTTGCGGGCAAAGCGACCCGGTGAGAAACAACCTCCAGCGCCGCCGGATTAAAATATTTTGCTGCGCAAAATGGAGAGAAGCAGTTGTAGCCTTTGCAATGCTTTTATCGGAACAAAGTGCCGATTTTAGCAGCCTGTCGAGGCGGGAGTCTCTTACCTCAGTTCCTCTCTGAAGGACTTTTCGCAGCGAAAAGTCCATCAGATTCCTTGAGGGAGAAAGTGGGTAAACGGAGGGAAGGCAAAAATTGGCTCAAATGCATCATTCTTTGAAATTCAAGGAATCCAGGGCTTCGCGGAGGGTGGCATCCTTGGCGATCCATGCCGCCTCGCGGGCACGGTGTTCGGCCACGACTTCCGCGGGTGCATTTTGGACGAAGGTCTCGCTGGAGAGCTTTGCGCGGACCTTGTTAATTTCCGCGGCGACCTTGCCGCATTCTGCCTCCAGGCGCTGGGTTTCGGCCTCGACGTCCACCAATCCTTTGAGAGGCAGGTAAAGCGTGCCGATGGGTGAGGGGACCGCCGCTGACAGGTCGGAGGGAGCCGCGTCGGCAAGGAGGATGTCTGAGGCGTTGAGGAGGGCGCGAAGCGCCGGAAGTTCCTCTTCGATCCACGCGGGTGGTGAGGTCAGAATCCATGCAAGGCGTTTGTTCGATGGCAGGTTATAGGTCGAGCGGGTATTGCGCGCGGCGGCGGCTGCTTCGTGGATTTGGCCGCACCGGGGTTCGGGTGCGAAGCCGGCCGCTTCCGGCCACGGAGCGAATTGGATGCTCTCCCCGCCTGCAAGTCCGAGGCCCTGCCAAAGCTCTTCGGTAACAAATGGTGCGTAGGGGTGGAGCAGCCGCAGGATCCGTGAAATGGCAAAATCCATCGCCGCCAGAGTGCCGGCGCGGCGCGGGGAGTCCACAGCCATGATGTCCGCTTTTGCGGCCTCGATGAAGCGGTCGCAAAAATCTCCCCATACGAAATCATAGAGCGTCTGAGCCACTTCGTTGAAGCGATAGGCATCATAGGCGGCGTCGATGCGGGCGATGGCGGCATCCAGGCTGGCGAGCATGTCGGCTGCGAAAATTGTGAGAGTGTGTGCCCGAGGGTCGGCAGCGGGATCGAGCGGACCCTGCATTATGCGGAAGCGGCAGGCGTTCCAGAGCTTGTTGCAGAAATTGCGGCCTTCGACGATTTGCTGTTCGTCGAAGCGGATATCCTGGCCCTGCGGTGCAAGACGAAGGAGGCCGAAGCGGAGGCCGTCGGCTCCGACCCTGGCAATGAGGTCGAGGGGATCCGGGGAATTGCCCAGCGACTTCGACATTTTGCGACCCTGTTTGTCGCGGATGATTCCCGTAAAATAGACATGCCGGAAGGGGACGTTCCCGGTGTATTCGAGTCCGGCCATGATCATCCGGGCAACCCAGAAGAAAATGATGTCAGGACCAGTCACCAGCACCGAGGTTGGATAAAACCGGGCGCAGGCGGCAGGCTCCATCGTTTCATGGGCCCAGAGCCACGAGGAAAACCAGGTGTCCAGCACATCGGGGTCCTGAATCCATCCCTCACCCGGGGACTCAATCTGACAGATGGTAGCACAAGCTTCCAGCTTGTTTCCGATCAAGCTGGAAGCTTGTTCCACTTTGCGGACTCCGGTCCTTCCTTTTCCTCCCGCTTGTTCTGGGTTGCGCAGGATATAGTTTTCGATTCTGCGCAATGATTTCTCATTGCGCACGATATGGTCGTAGGACTCATGCTGCCAGAGTGCTCCCGCGCCGTCGATGACCTTGTTGATTTGGTTCGCTGAGAACGATTTCCATGAATGCAGGATTGTTCCCAGCGAATGTCCTGGCAGCGGTTTGACGATCACATGAACATGATTGGGCATGATGGCCCAGGCTCCCAATTCGTAGCGGGCTGCGTCAAAGTGCCTCAAGGACGACTCAACAATGTCGGCGACTTCTTCCCGCGCGAGGACACAGGAACCGTGTCCGGCGTCGAGCCACTCGTCGACCTGCTCATTGAACAGGCGGTAATACTCGGTGAGATCGGCCCGGGTGAGCGGCTCTTGATGCGATTGCAACCAGATTTCGCGTTCGGCTTCCAGAGATCGCAGCGCATTTTGTGGGAGCGCGTCGGCCAAGCGGAAGGTGACAAAGTAGGTGACGTCGTTCTGTTGCCAATGGGGCAGGTTTCTCCGACTGACATCCACTTCGGAATATTCGTCGAAGCCGCGGAAGTTCGAATCCAACAAGCTGGAAGCTTGTTCTACTTTGTACCAGACGGGAATGCGGTGGCCCCACCAGAGTTGGCGGCTGATGCACCAGTCCTGAATATTTTCCAGCCAGTGGTCATAGACCTTTTCCCATCGCGAAGGAAAAAACCGAACCAACCCGTCGCGCACGGCTGCCCGCGCTTCGATCGCCTTCGGGTAGCGCAGGAACCACTGCTCGCTCAGCCGGGGCTCGACCGGCACGTCGGCCCGTTCGCTGAATCCAACGGTATTCTCGTAGGGCTCCTCGCGCACGAGCAGTTCAAGCTCACGCAGGCGTTCGACCGCCTCCGCGCGCGCCTCGAACCGGTCCAGTCCGGCAAATCCGTCTCCGGCGAGTTCGTTGAGCGTGCCGTCACCATTCATGATATCAACCACGGGAAGTCCATGGCGCAGGCCGATCTCGTAGTCCGCCTTGTCATGCGCGGGAGTGACCTTGAGAACACCCGTGCCGAATTCGAAATCAACGGCGTCATCACCGATGATGGGAAGGAGAACCTCCACATCGGAGGGCAGCGGGCGCCGCACGTGTTTGCCGATGAACCGCGTGTAGCGGGGGTCCCGCGGGTTCACCGCGACGGCCGTGTCGCCCATGATCGTCTCGGGTCGCGTGGTGGCAATCTCCAGAAATGTGCCGGGTTCCTCCACCACCTCCACCTTGAAATGATAAAGAAATCCCTTTTGCGGCTTTGGAATGACTTCTTCGTCCGAGAGCGCCGTATGTGAAACCGGACACCAGTTGACCATCCTCTTGCCGCGGTAAATGAGGCCCTTGTTGTAGAGATCCACGAAAACCTCCTGAACCTTGTGCGCATAGGCAGTGTCCATGGTGAAGCGTTCGCGACCCCAGTCGCACGAACAACCCAGCTTTTTGAGCTGGTTGATGATAATGCCGCCATGTTTGTGCTTCCACTCCCACACCCGTTCCAGAAAAGCCTCGCGCCCGAGATCGTGCCGGGTTTGCCGGCTCTCCTTGCGCAGGTTTCGCTCGACGACGGTCTGAGTCGCGATGCCGGCGTGGTCTGTGCCGGGAAGCCAGAGGACCTCGTGCCCCTGCATTCGGGCGCGACGTGCCAGGATGTCCTGGATTGTGTTGTTGAGCACATGGCCGAGAGTCAGCACCCCGGTGACGTTCGGGGGCGGTATGACGATGGAAAAGGGCGGCTTCGCCGATGAGGGGTCCGCGTCAAATGCACCGCTGGCAATCCATTGGGAATAGAGGCGGTCCTCCACTGTGGAAGGTTCGTAGGCTTTGGAGAGTTCCGGCATGGCGGCGAATGTGTGTCAGAGGGGCCGGACGGTGCAAGCACCGCGTGGCAGGAGGGTGCGGAAATCTCTTTATTTTCATCCAATTGTTCGGAGGATTCTTTGCTCGACAGAGGCAGTGCGCCAAACTACAAGCGGATAGTCCAAAAAAACCCATGCCCAGATACCAATACGTAGCGCTCGATGCCCGCGGCCAGGAATCCACAGGAGTCATCGAAGCTCCTTCTCAAAACGAGGCGGTCGGCCAACTCCGACAGTCAGGATATTTCCCCAAAACCATCAACGAAGAAGGCAAGGGAGGCAAGGCCCCCAAAACCCCCAAAGCCCCTGCCGTCAAGAGTGGTGGGATCAAAAATAAAAATATCAGCATTCCGTTTCTTGAGCGGAAGACCATCAAGGGCAAGACGCTCATGATCTTCACGCGGCAGTTGGCGACTCTGATTGATGCGGGTCTGCCCCTTCTGCGCGGTCTGACGGTGTTGTCCAAGCAGGAACCCGATCCGGTTCTGCGCAATGTGACCATCAGCCTTGCGGAGTCCGTTCAAGGCGGCGGCACATTCTCGGAGAGCCTCGCAGGCCACCCACAGATCTTCAACAAGTTGTATGTGAACATGGTCAAAGCCGGTGAACTCGGCGGTGTGCTCGAGCTCGTGTTGCTCCGTCTGGCCGAGTTCCAGGAGAAGGCGCAGAAGATCAAGAACAAGGTTGTCGCGGCGATGTTCTATCCGATCATCGTTCTTGTGATTGCGATCGCGATCATGGCGTTCCTTCTGGTCTTCATTGTTCCGAAATTCGAGGCGATTTTTGCCGACATGCTCGGAGGCAAGCCACTGCCTGCGCTGACCCAGTTCGTCATCGGGACGAGCAACTTCATGAAGGACAATGTGCTCCTCATCATTGGCGGTGTTGTCTTTTTGATTATTGCTTATGTGCTCGCCAGCAAAACACCCAAGGGGGCCGAAGTCATCGATCAGGTCAAATTGAAGGCCCCGCTCTTTGGTGATCTCACCCGCAAGAGTGCAATCTCGCGGTTTACCCGCACGCTGGGGACGCTCGTGACATCCGGCGTGCCCATCCTTCAGGCTCTCAACATCACACGGGAAACCGCCGGAAACGTCGTGATCGCCAACGCGATCATGAAAGTTCACGACAGCGTGAAAGAGGGCGAGTCGATCGTCCAGCCGCTTGAGGCCAGCGGAGTTTTTCCTCCGATGGTGATCAGCATGATCGACGTCGGTGAGGAGACCGGGCAGCTCCCGGAGATGTTGCTCAAAATTGCGGAGGTTTATGATGACGAAGTGGACAATGCGGTTTCCGGCCTCACTTCACTGCTGGAACCGATCATGATCGTGTTCCTCGCTGTCGTCGTGGGAACGATCGTTATCGCGCTCTTCCTGCCTCTCATCAGCATCATCAGCGGGATGCAGCAGCAGACCTGATGAGGATGAACGTTGAAGGCAAAAGGACCAAGGAGGTGAGACCCTTCCGCAAGGATCGGAAGTCCTCAAAGGCCGCTTCACCCTTTCTCCCCGCCTTCACGCTCATCGAACTCCTCGTTGTGATGGCGATCATCGCCATCCTCGCGAGTCTCATCCTGAGCACAGCCGGCTACGTCCAGAAAAAAGGGGCCACCTCGCGCGCCGAGGCGGAAATCGCAGCTCTCTCCGCCGCGCTGGAGAGCTACAAGGCGGATATGGGGGATTATCCCACAAATTCGAACGTCCATCCGACCAACACGGGTTCTCTCTATAGTGTCTTGTCCCCACCGACCGGCAAAGTCTACTTCGAATTCAGCAAGGGCATGACCAGCACTGCGGGCATTGTTGATCCCTTTGGGACGGCTTACGGCTACACCTATCCGGGCAGCTCGAACCGCAGCGGTTCGAACTTTTTCGATCTCTGGTCGACATCCGGAACCACCAACACAAACGCCTGGATTAAAAACTGGTAGCCCGCGTCTGCGCCAGCTCGTCCACCTGGTAGGGCTGGGTCGCCGACCCCGCCGATTTTCTCCTCCGTATTAAGAGCCCAGGTGGATCGCGACCTCCGGGCGCGAAAGGCCAACACATGGCGGCGAAGCCGCGTGGTTCCTCATTTTGCGAAGCAAAATTTTCCAATCCGGCGGCGTTGGAGGCCATTTCTCCCGGAAAGGCCCTTGCCCGCACACCAACCCCTGTCACCGGCTCCCGCCGGATTGGATGTTGAACTCTGCCCGGCATCGACTACTCTCCGCGGCGTTATGAAACGACTAAGATGGGTTCACGTGGTGTTGGGGCTGCTTATGGGATCGGCATTCACCTGCGGGTTGCCGCATGCCCAGGCGGCGGAATCCTACATCCTGATCGACAATCAGACCGGGCATATCCTCGCCTCGAAGGATGCCAATGAAAAAAGGCAGATCGCCAGCATTACCAAGATTGCAACGGCGCTTGTCGTGCTGGACATGGCCGAGTTGAAAAAGGTCAGCCTCAGCGACATGGCGGTGGTTCCCATGGGCGCGCTGAGTGTTGGTGGAGTGAACCCCGCCGGACTTCAGGAAGGCGATTCCATGAGCTTGCGCGACCTGATTTATTGCTCGTTGCTCGCCTCGGACAATATCGCAGCAACGACACTGGCCCACTACGCGGGAGCCCGCCTGCCCAACCCCGAGTCTCTCTCCCCGATCGGCAACTTCGTTGCCAACATGAACGCTCTTGCGCGGGGACTGAAAATGCGGCGCACCCTTTTTCTCAATCCCGCGGGATTGGACGGGTCCGGAGAGGACCCTCAACCGCACTCAACCGCCGCAGACGTTGCCCGCCTCGTTCGCTACGCCTACGGGGATGCGGACTTTCCGTTTTACGTTGCCCAACCACACCGCACGATTCAGGTCGTCAGGCAGGGGCAGAGTTTGCCGGTTTCCATCACCAACACGAATTCCCTTTTGGGCCAGGAGGGCATCGATGGCGTGAAGACCGGCCGCACCTCGCGCTCCGGGGATTGCGTGGTATTGAGCTCCGAGCAAAAGCCGGAAGTTGTCCGCGATGGTGCGACGACTTATGTCACTCCCCGCCGCATTCATGTGGTGGTGCTCGGTTCCCCCGACCGTTTTGTGGAAGGACTGGAATTGACGCGGCGGGGATGGGGTCTCTATAATCAATGGGCTGCCGCCGGACGCAAGACCGGGGGCTCCAAGAGCCTTTAACAAACACGGCACCGCCGGGATCCCCCGCAGCGGAGGGTGCCCAGCAGGAAGCAGATCATGGAAAAAACACGAATCGGAATTCTAACAAGCGGGGGGGATTGTCCCGGATTGAATGCCGTGCTTCGCGGCGCGAGCCGGGCGGCACTTCAACGGGGTTGGGAGACTATTGGTTTTCGCGACGGCTTTGAAGGGCTGTTGCCGCCGGGCGACTACATGGTTTTGGATCGCAAGGCGACTTCCGGGATCATGCACTGGGGAGGAACGATTCTGGGAACGACGAACCGGGGAAGTTTTGTTGCCAAGGTTGGTGCCGGCGACGTGGCCTCGATTGCGCAGGACGTGATGGACCGGGCCAAGGAAACTTACGATGCAATGGGGCTTCGCGCTCTGATTGCCATCGGCGGCGACGGATCGCTCTCAACCGCCCTGCAACTCAGCGAGAACGGGATGAACGTCATCGGCGTCCCCAAGACCATCGACAACGACCTCGAGGCCACTGCGATGACTTTCGGCTTTGACTCGGCTGTTGAATGCGTTGCCGACTCTCTGGACCGTCTCCATACCACCGCGTCGAGTCACCGCAGGGTGATGGTCGTGGAAGTGATGGGGCGCCACGCAGGCTGGATAGCGCTCTACGGAGGAATGGCCGGAGGAGCCGATGTGATTCTTATTCCTGAAATTCCTTTCGACTACGAGAGGGTTGCCGATGAAGTCATGCGCAGGGACAAAGCGAATTGCAAGTGCACGATCATTGTTGTCGCCGAGGGCGCGAGCCCGCGCGATGGCAAGCAACAACGCCACGCCACCGCCAGCGGGGAACACCGCCTGGGAGGTATCGGAGACATTGTCGGACGCGAAGTCGCCGATCGCACCGGCAAGGAAGTAAGGACCTGCGTGCTGGGTCACCTCCAGCGTGGAGGAGCTCCCACCACCCTTGACCGGATTCTGGGCACACGGTTTGGCGTCAAGGCCGTTGAGTTGGTTGAAGAAGAAAAATACGGGTCAATGGTCAGCTACCAGAATTACCAGGTTCTCGATGTTCCCATTTCCCATGCCGTTCACAAGCTTCGGAAGGTTCCGCCGGACGGCGAGATGGTGCGCGTTGCCCGGACCATGGAGATCTCCTTCGGAGATTAGTATGAGCGCCGACGACCCGATCCTCCGCGCCGCGATCCGTGATGTTCCCGATTTTCCGAAAGTCGGAGTTTTGTTCAAAGATATCACTCCCCTGCTTGCTGATGGAGCCCTCCTGCGGCGTGCCATTGACCACTTTTGTGAGACGGCGCGCGAGTACGGAGCACAGAAAATCGCCGGCATCGACGCCCGCGGGTTCCTCTTCGGGGCGACGGTTGCCGACCGCATGGGTCTTGGCTTCGTGCCGATCCGCAAAAAAGGGAAGCTGCCTTTCACGACCCGCTCCGTTGCCTACAAGCTCGAATATGGCGAATCCGCCATCGAGGTCCATACCGATGCCTTCCGGCCCGGCGAAAAAGTCGCGCTCATCGACGACCTGCTTGCGACCGGCGGAACGGCCTCTGCCGCCATCCGTCTGATACAGGAGTGTGGAGCGGTGGTTGCAGCTGCCCAGTTTCTCATCGAGTTGGAGTTTCTGGAGGGGCGGCTCGCTTTGGCCCCGGTTCCGGTGGTCCCCATCCTTCGCTTTTAGTCCTCCCTTTCTCAGGAAAAAGCATTGTTCCGCAGCCTCTTCAGGCGCTATAATAACTATTTACCCAAATACCTATCCGCATGTCCGAAGAACCGCTCCCTGTAGACGCCCTCGAAAAATACGACGCTTCAAAAATTGACAAGCTCGAGGGACTCGCCGGGGTGCGTCAGCGGCCTGGAATGTATATCGGGCCAACCGATGAGCGGGGGTTGCATCATTGCGTTTTCGAGGTTCTGGACAATTCGATCGACGAGCATCTTGCGGGCTACTGCACGCGGATCGATGTGTCTCTTCACACGGACGGATCGTGTTCGATCCGCGACAATGGTCGTGGCATCCCGGTGGACATGCACCCGAAGTTCAAGATGCCTGCGATCGAACTCGTGCTCACGAACTTGCACGCAGGCGGCAAGTTCGGCCAAGGGGCTTACAAGTACTCCGGCGGTTTGCACGGAGTGGGAGCCAAATGCGTGAACGCGCTCTCCGACTGGTTCAAAGTCGAGGTCACCCGCGAGGGCAAAGTTTATCACATGGCCTTCGAACGGGGTGTCACCACCCAGAAGCTCGAGGTCATCGGCGACGTCAAAAACAAGAAGCAGACGGGCACACTCATCACCTTCCAGCCCGACGCCACGATCTTTACCATCACCACCGAGTTCCAGTTCGCCAAGCTCGCGGCGCGCCTGCGCGAACTCGCATTTTTAAATCCCGGGTTGGAAATCACCCTCACCGACGAGAGGCCGGATCCTGTCCGTCGCGAGACCTACCTCTACAAGCTCGGAATCGAGGAATTCGTGCGTCAGCTCGGCGAGAACAAGCAGCTCGTTCACCCGAAGCCCGTCGTCCTTGCCGGCAAGCGGGCGGTCAAATTCAAGAACAAGGATCAGACCGAAATCGAGGATGACATGTTTGTGGATGTCGTGCTTCAGTACAACGACAGCTACAACGACCAGATCCTCTGCTTCACGAATGCGATCCCCAACGCGGATGGCGGCACCCATGCCACCGGTTTCCGCACGGCGCTCACGCGGGCGATCAACCAATACGCCAAGCAAAATTCCCTGCTCAAAGAGAAGGACCCGGTCCTCAGCGGCGACGACGTGCGCGAGGGGCTCATCTGCGTGCTCGCGGTGAAGCACCCGAATCCCAGCTTCGAGTCCCAGACCAAGTCGAAGCTCGTTGTGCCCGAGGTCGAGGGCATTGTCAGCTCGATCACGTACGAGGGGTTGATGACTCATTTTGACTCGAACCCGCCCGTCGCAAAGAAAATCATCGAGAAGGCGCTCATGGCCGCCCGGGCCCGTGAGGCGGCCCGCAAGGCACGGGAAACCGTCCGCAAGAGTGCCCTTTCCGGTGGCGGTCTTCCCGGCAAGCTGGCGGATTGTTCGGAGCGCGACCCCTCGCTCACCGAGCTTTATATTGTCGAGGGCGATTCCGCCGGCGGCTCTGCCAAGCAGGGGCGTGACCGCCGCTACCAGGCGATCCTTCCGATCCGTGGCAAGCTCATCAACGTCGAGAAAGCCCGCCTGGACAAGGTGCTCCAAAATACCGAGATCCAGACGATGATCACGGCCATTGGCACTGGTATTGGCGACGGCGACCAGGAAGGGGCCTTCAACCTCGAACGCCTGCGCTACGGACGGATCATCATTATGACCGATGCCGATGTGGACGGTTCGCATATCCGCACCTTGCTCCTCACCTTTTTCTACCGCCAGATGCCTCAGCTCCTGAGGCGGGGACACGTCTACGTGGCCTGCCCCCCCCTTTATCGCATTAAACGCAAGCGGCGGGAGGAATACGTTGCCGACGACGCACAACTCAACAAGATCCTCATCGGCCTGGGTGCCGAGGAGGTCAAACTCAGGAACTGTGCCAACGGCGAGGAACTCACTTCGGCCCAGCTCAAAGAGATTCTTGGTTTGCTCGAGCGTCTGCAAAAATATGCCGATGCACTCCGCCGCCACGGCGGCGACTTCGAGGAATTTCTCACCCGCCGGGACGCCAAGTCCGGAGCGCTTCCTGCGTATCTGGTTCACGTGCGCGAAGGCAATGCCGAGCATGTCCATTATTTCGCCGACGAGTCAGCCATTCGTGCATTTCATGAGGCCAACGAAGATCTCGGTCTCTTCGAGCAGGAAGCTCCTGCTGCGCCTGAAGGCAACGGCGACCCGCCTCTCACCACCAAATCCGGCAAACGAGCTGAAGGTCCCCGCCGCCGTGCGCGTCTCGTCGAGCTTCACGAATCCTCCGCGATCCTGAAATTGATCGCTGAGTTGGAGAAGAAAGGCCTCCACATCGATCATTACGCCGCGAGCGACCAGCCACTCTTCGAAGTGATTGAGGGAGAGGGAGAAAAAGCCAGGATCCATCCTGTGTTCGCGATTCCTTCAATCCTCGAGCGGGTCCTTGAGATCGGCAAACGCGGCCTTACCATTGACCGGTTCAAAGGTCTCGGTGAGATGAACGCGAAGGAACTCTTCGAGACGACGATGAACCCCGAACGCCGCCGCCTGCTAAAAGTCGATCTCACCGAGGACAACGCCGTCGATGCCGACCGCATGTTCACCATCCTCATGGGGGATGTCGTCGAGCCCCGGCGCCAATTCATCGAAGACAACGCGCTGAACGCCCGCCTGGATATTTGAGGAGCATGGACAGATCCGACCGATCTGTCCGATGATCCCTCAGCCTCGAAAATACAGCATGCGTTGCCCCAGGTCAAAATGACTCCGGGGCATCAAAACACAGTCCCGGTCGGGTGGGAGATTGGCCTTGCGGCAGTTTCCCTTCGGCGGCTAGGGTTGGACGATGAAGATTCTCGTGACCGGCGGTGCCGGCTTCATCGGCTCCCATGTTGTCAGGCGGGCATTGCTCGCCGGGCACGGGGTGAGCGTACTGGACAATTTCAGCGATTTTTACGCGCGTGAGATCAAAGATGCGAATGTGGAGGGCTTTGCCGGCTCGGCGGAAGTCATTGAGGCGGATATTTGCGATGCCGAGCGGGTCAAGAAGATTGTGGCCGGTGGCAAGTTCGATGCGGTGGTTCATATTGCCGCCCGTGCGGGAGTGAGGCCCTCGGTCGAGAATCCGCGCGCCTACATCGAAACGAATATTCACGGCACCCACAACATGCTTGAGGCAGCACGGGATGCGGGAGTCCGCCAGTTTCTCTTTGCCAGCAGTTCGTCGGTTTACGGTCTGGCGAGGAAGGTTCCGTTCTCCGAGGACCTTCCTCTTCCTCAAACTCTCAGCCCGTATGCGGCCACCAAGCTCGCGGGCGAGCATCTTTGTGGCAATTATGCGCACCTCTACGACCTGAGAGTCGTCTGCCTGCGGTTTTTCACCGTATATGGTCCCGGTCAGCGCCCCGACCTGGCGATTCACAAGTTCACCGATGCGATCTATCGGGAAAAGCCCATTCAGCAATACGGCGATGGTACCACCCGCAGGGATTACACGTACGTGGACGACATTGTGCAGGGAGTGATGGGAGCTCTCGCCTATCGGCGCACCCCGTTTGAGATCTTCAATCTGGGTGAAAGCCTCACCACGACCCTCAGCGAGTTGATCGCTGCGATTGAGTCTGCTCTCGGCAAGAGAGCGGAGATCGAACGATTGCCGGAGCAACAGGGGGACATGCCTCTCACCTGCGCAGATATCAACAAGGCCCGGGCGCTTCTCGGTTACAACCCGAGGGTCCCCATTGATGTCGGAATTCCACGTTTCGTCGAATGGTACCTCTCGACCCAAGCCCGATGACGCCGGCCTGCGAACTTCTGAGGGACCTTGTCAGAATCCCCAGCGTAAACCCTGCAGGGGACCCGGGCGTGAGTGAACCCGGCGAGGCGGAGATCGCGTCTTATCTTCTCGACTGGCTCGTTGAAGCCGGAGCAGAAACCGAGCTCCGGGAGGTTCTGCCCGGCAGGCCGAATGTGATCGCGCGCTTTCCGAGTGACCGTCCCGGCAAACCCCGTTTGCTGCTGGCTCCTCATACCGACACGGTGAGTGTGGTGGGCATGACCATCGATCCTTTCGGTGGAGAACTCCGCGACGGACGGATTTGGGGCAGGGGCGCTTGTGATACGAAGGGATCCATGGCCGCAATGTTGTCGGCGCTTGAATCCCTGGGCAGCGATGTTTCTCTGCTCTCGCACGAGATCTGGTTTGCGGGGCTGATGGGCGAGGAAGCCGGTCTCCATGGATCCCGCGCCCTGGCCGCCCAGGAAACATTCGACTTTGTAATTGTAGGCGAGCCAACCGACCTCAAGGTCGTCTATTCCCACAAAGGTTCCGCCCGATGGCGCATGCATGCCAAAGGCGTCGCCGCCCATTCCGCCACTCCCGAAGCCGGGGTGAACGCCATTGATCTGATGGTCGAATCGCTGCTCTGGCTCAAGGAGCGGTTCCGGGCACTTTCGGTTGTGGATTCGCTCCTTGGTTCTCCCACCCTCAGCGTCGGGACCATCCATGGCGGCACGAAGAGCAACATCGTCCCCGATTCCTGTGTTGTGGAGATCGATATGCGAATCGTCCCGCAATTTGATGCAAGCCTGCTCCTCCGGGAATTTCGCAGCAAATGGCCATTCATTGATGTCAAGGAGACCACAGCCCCTCCTCTGGCCACTCCGCGTGACCATCCTCTTGTCGGAAAGCTCATTGGTTGCGGGGCTGCTGCTACCGTGGCTCCCTGGTTTTGCGACGCGGCGGCTTTTGCCGAACGCGGTGTGCCCGGCGTGGCGGTCGGACCCGGTTCCATTGCACAGGCGCATACTTCCGATGAATTTCTTGCATTGGACGATCTGAACCGCGGGACCGCTTTCTTTGCGGGCTTTTTGCACTCGCTTCGCTGATCGGCATTACCGCCATTCGTAACGAAACTTTAACATTGGAAACCTTGGACTCCTCGTCGGTCTCTCTTCTGATGCCAACGCTATGAAGTCATTCTTAATTCTGATTCTATTTCTGACATCCACGGCCCTAATGGTGGTCCACTCTGCTATTGCCGGGGAAACGCGGCCGGAGAAAATGGAATCCGAATCCGCCATCTCCTCATGGTGGAACGGTGGAACAATGACAGGCAACTGGCTGGGTGTCCGCGACACGCTGGCGGATTCCGGACTGACCTTCAACGGGAAGTACTACGGGGCCTACTTCGGAGTCGTGAGCAGCGAGCGGGGAGCCCGCGGGTTCTGGGATCAGGGTTTGGAATTCGGAGGTGAACTCAACTTCGGAAAAGCGTTGGGCGTTGATCCCCTGAAGGGAACGAAGGCGTTCGGCCAGTTCCGCTGGCGCGATGCACGCACAGCCGCCGACCCCAACCAGTTTGTCGAGGCCAGCAGCATGTTCAACCCTTCGAACTGGATCTCGGGTCAGCAATTCCGCGTGCTGAGTTTCGGACTGGAAATCGGTTCGTCCGACCTGCTTGCGGTGAAGGACATGGTCGTCCTGCGGGGGGGCTGGCTTCAGCCACAGAAGGAATTTATCGACCAGCCTCTCTCCAAACTGTTTCTGAACAACGCCGTGAACAGCTCGAAGGGAGTTGGCGGAAACATCCCGTTCTCCTCCAGCCTCTCGACGTGGGGTGGCACACTCAAGGTCAAACCTGTCGAGTGGTATTATGCGAAGGGAGGGCTCTTCATGGCGTTTCCCCAGGCAACCGCGACTGCAAACCACGGCATGGCATTCGCCGGCTTCGGTCCGGATCCAGGCCAGAATGGACTGATGGCAATGGCCGAGACCGGCGTGACTCCCGATCTCGGAGCCTCTGAGCTGCCCGGAAAATTCGCATTTGGAGGATACTATTGGGGCAACCAGAAAAATTCGTTCAACGGGACACCTCACTATGGTCAGTATGGATTCTATGCTCAAGCCGACCAGATGCTCTTTCGTGAGCCATCCGGGCCGCAGGAGGAAGCCACCCCTGCCGGGAAAGGCCCGGACGACGCGAAGAGCTTCAAGTCTCCCGTTCCGGATGCGAAGCCCAGGCTGAAGGACCAGGGGCTGAGCATTTTCAACCTCCTCTCCTTCGCTCCAAAGTACAACAACCTTTACCCCTTCTATTTCCAATCCGGCCTTGTCTATAAGGGACTTGTCCCCACCCGCGGAGACGACCTCACCATGTTTTCAATCGCCTACGGTAATTACAGCTACCAGAACCTGTTGGAGCAGCGGGAGGTTGGAAACGCTGTCTCCACATATACGATATTTCTGGAGTGGGGCTACCGGATCCAGCTCAATCCCTGGGCATTTTTCCAGCCTTTCGTTCAATACGCCATCCGGCCCGACGGATCATCCGATGTCGCAAATGCAACGATCCTTGGCTTTTACACGGGGGTGAATTTCTAGTGCGCCGCTCCTCAAAGTAACAAAATTGTCACAATCCTCCTCTTTCAGCCTCCTGCTCCCACACCAACACTACACTTCTTCACTATGAAAATCCCAAGTAACCCGCGCCCCTTTGCATCCATCGCTTTGTTGGCCACCCTCAGTTGTGCCTTCACCAGCCTTCAGGCTGCCACCGTTTCTGTCGATCCGGGTATTGCCCCTTATAAGCAGACAAGCGGGGTCACGGGAAACCTCAACTCGATCGGCTCCGACACTCTGAACAACCTGATGACACTTTGGGCGGAAGGCTTCAAAAAGGCCTACCCCAACGTTAATATTCAGATTGAGGGCAAGGGCTCCTCGACGGCTCCTCCGGCGCTCATCGAAGGCACCGCACAGCTCGGACCGATGAGCCGTCCGATGAAAAGCTCGGAGATTGATGAGTTTGAGAAAAAGTTCGGCTACAAGCCGACGGAGATTCCGGTGGCGGTCGATGCTCTGGCTGTCTTTGTGAACAAGGACAACCCGATCAAGGGCCTGACCATGGCGCAGGTGGACGGTATTTTTTCCAGCTCCCGCAAACTCGGCGGGCAGGACATCACAACGTGGGGCCAGGTTGGCATGACCGGGGAATGGGCAAACCGCCCGATGTCGCTCTTCGGTCGCAACAGTGCCTCGGGGACTTATGGGTTTTTCAAGGATGAAGCCCTCGGAAAGGGAGACTTCAAAGCGACCGTAAAGGAACAACCGGGCTCCTCGGCGGTCGTTCAAGGCGTGGCGACCGCCCTGGGCGGGATCGGCTACTCCGGCATTGGCTACAAAACCTCCGATGTGCGTGCTGTGCCACTCGGCAAGGATGCTGCCTCCTTTACTGAAGCGGATTACGAGAATTGTGTGAGTGGAGATTACCCCCTGGCGCGCTTCCTCTACGTCTATGTCAACAACAAGCCCGGCCAGCCTTTGGACAAACTCACCGAGGAATTTCTGAAATATGTAGTCTCCAAGGACGGCCAGGAAGTCGTGATCAAGGACGGCTATTTCCCGCTTCCGAAACAGATCTCCGACGAGGTTGTTTCCAAGCTGGCAGAGTAAGAGCCGACCCGAAGCCTCCGGGCACACTCCTCTGACCCTCCCATCTGGTGCCGGATACCAAGCTCCCAACCTACGCCACCGAGAGCAGCCGCTTCAAAACCGGCAGACTCACGCTGTGGACCGATGTCTTCATGACATGGTTCATCAAGCTCGGCGGCGTGCTGGTCATCACCTCGGTGCTGGGCATCTTTCTCTTCATCTTCATGCAAATCTGGCCGCTCTTCCTGGCGGCCACCGTCAAGGAAGTGAAAAGCGTTCAGTTGCCCAATGTGGACTTCGAACTCATGGGGATCGACGAGTGGGGGGAGAAGCCGTTTCTGGTTGAGCCCGACGGGAAAATTCTGACAGTCGATTTTGAGACGGGAGAAATCGCCGAAGCGGTTATCCGGCACGAGGGGGCGGGCACGGTGGAAGTTTCTGCAGCCACTCTGAACCGGCGCGAGCAAAAATTGATTCTGGGAACCACCGACGGACGTTTTCTCAGAGTCTCTTTGGGCTACTCGGCCTCGGAAAAAAATGGCAGGCGGGTCGTAACCATCGATCCCAAGGCCGAGGAAGGCCGCGCGATTGGTGTGGCGGGCAGCCCGATCCTTGACATTGCCTACGGCGACTCGGGCTCGGAAAAATTGGTTGTGGCTCTTCAGGAAGTGGAGGGTCGGAAAGTCGTCTCCGCAAATCTGTTCCGTCGCAAGCGCTCCCTGCTCGGCACCGGGCAGGAGGAATTGGCCGGTTCCTTCGATATTACGCAGCTCCTGCCCGCGCCTCCCGACAAGATTCGCGTTCCCACGACGGGAGACTCGATCATCGTGGTGTCCGAGGGAGGAGTCGTGACCTACCTCGCGCTGGCTGCCGGCGGCGGATCTTTCGAAGTGCGTCAAACCTTCCGGCCTTTTGAGGATTTGCCGAACCCTGCCGTCGATGTGGCGGGCTTTCTCTTTGGCGACGTCTCCCTCGTTTTTGCGAATGCCGATGGAGTCAATCGCGTCTTCAGCCTCTTCTATCCCGAAGGGGGAACGCAGCGGGTCTTCGGGCAAACACGGGAATTCCCGCCGCTCGAGCAACAGCCGACCTACTTTGTATCCACCCTGCGCAACAAGGCCTTCCTCATCGGCGGCGGCGATCTGGCATCCCTCCGCTTCTCGACGACCACCTCGATTCGCTGGCAGCACAAGCTTCCCTTCCGAGCAGTGAAGGCTGCCATTTCCGGAAAATATGAGCGCATCGTTTTTCTCGACGACGCAAACAAACTCCATTTTTACGACCTCAAGGACCCGCATCCCGACTCCGGATGGAAGGCACTCTTCGGCAAGATCTGGTACGAAGGCGCGAGCGGGCCGAAATGGGAGTGGCAGAGCACGGGGGGCAGTGATGATTTCGAGCCGAAGTATTCTCTGGTGCCGTTGTTGTTTGGAACTTTCAAGGGCACCCTTTATGCGATGCTCTTTGCAGTGCCCATCGCTCTGTTGGCAGCGGTTTACACCTCGCAATTTCTGGATCCCAATCTGCGGGTGATCATCAAGCCGACAATGGAGATCATGGCTTCGCTGCCTTCCGTTGTTCTGGGATTTCTCGCTGCAATCTACATCGCCCCGCTGGTCGAAAATCAGATCCCCTCCCTGCTCCTTGTCGCCGCCGGGTTGCCACTTGTCGCCGCGCTCTTCGGGTGGTTTTGGAGCACCCTGCCAATCCGCACCCGGAAGTGGATCCGGCCCGGCACCGAGTGGATGGCCTTTGTGCCCATCCTCCTCGTTTGCGGTGGAATCCTCTGGCAGCTGGGGCCAGCCTTCGAGCGGATCGCCTTCGTGACGACCGATCCGTCGACCGGAGCCCGTATCGCCGATTTTCGCTACTGGTGGCCGGCTGCAACTGGCACGAGCTTTGATCAGCGCAACTCGCTTGTGGTCGGTTTCATGATGGGCTTTGCGGTGATTCCCATCATTTTCACCATCGCGGAGGACGCCCTCTCGAACGTCCCCACCGCACTTCAGACCGCTTCGATGGCGTGTGGTGCCAGCCGGTGGCAAACTGCCATGCGGGTTGTGCTCCCCACGGCTTCAGCCGGAATTTTCTCGGCACTCATGATCGGCCTCGGCCGCGCCGTGGGTGAGACGATGATCGTCGTGATGGCCACCGGAAACACACCGATCATGGAATGGAATATTTTCTCCGGCATGCGCACACTTTCGGCCAACATCGCCGTCGAGCTTCCCGAGGCCCCCCATCACAGCACCCTCTATCGAACTCTCTTCCTTGGTGCGCTGCTCCTCTTCATCCTTACCTTCTGCGTGAACACCGTTGCCGAAGTCATGCGCCAGCACTTGCGCGAGAAATTCAAAACCATCTAGCGAGACACTGCCATAGTCCTAGAAATCTAGTCTCCATGCAAACCCGAACCAATGAGGACACCCTGACCCGCACGCATGCGGCCCCCGGTGAGCCCTTTGTCTGGCTCACTGCGATGGGGCTCACGATCGGTCTCATCATGGTCGTCGGCCTTTTGGGAATCATCATTTCCAATGGCATTCCGGTTTTCTGGCCATCGGCGGTCTACGATGTTCGCCTCAAGGAGGGTGTGAGCAATCCGCTGCCGGATGGCGGGTCGTCCGTCGTCGGGCAAGTCGTTCAGCGACGCATCAAACGAATTCCGGTGCTCGGGCCCGATGGCGAAGCACTGGAAGATCAGACCGAAGTCCAGTTGTTCGTGGGCAACAAGGATGCCTATCGGCTGAATTTCGCATTTGTCAATCAGGCGGATATTGCCTCGATGGAGCCTGCAAGCGGGATCTATCGGTTCGAGCGCATGGAATACGGAATCGCTTTCGGCTATCCAAAGCAGCTCAACCTTGCCGGTGGAGGAACCCTCCCTGCCGACGCGCCGGAGTTCGGTGCTGAACTCGAAAAAATGGTGGAGGAGGCCGCAGCCCGCCGCAAAGAAATTTCCAGCATCGAAAAGGGCCGGATTGGCAGGCTTAACAGCCAGCTAAGGCGCCTCAAGATCAATGCGGCCAAAGATTCTAACGCAACCGGGCAGATCGCCGCGCTCGAAGAAACCTATACCAAGCTTGCCACTGAAGCCCGGGATTTGCGTGCCGAACAGTCCGCAAACTCCCTTGTTTATACCACACCAACCGGCGTGGAACGTACTCTGGCCGCAGGAGATATCGTCGACTACTACCAGCCAAACTCCCTGGGCTTCTTTCAAAAGGTCGGAATTTTTCTCCACAACATCTGGAACTTCCTGAGTCTGGACCCCCGCGAAGCCAACACGGAGGGAGGAATTTTCCCTGCGATCTTTGGAACCTTTGTCATGACGCTCCTCATGAGCATCGCGGTTGTTCCCTTCGGAGTCGTCGCGGCCATCTACCTGCGCGAATACGCGAACCAGGGGTTCTTCGTGCGCTCCGTCCGCATCGCCGTGAACAACCTTGCCGGTGTTCCCTCCATTGTATTCGGCGTCTTTGGTCTCGGTTTCTTCGTCTACTTCGTGGGCGGTTCGCTGGATCGGACGCTTTTTTCCGAATATCTTCCGACGCCGACATTCGGGACCGGAGGAATCCTTTGGGCGGCGCTCACTCTGGCCCTCATGACCGTGCCCGTGGTGATCGTTGCCACCGAGGAGGCCGTGGCCTCCGTGCCGCGTGGCATGAAGGAAGGTTCGCTTGCCTGCGGGGCATCCAAGTGGCAAACGATCCAGCGGATCGTGCTTCCGGCGTCGCTGCCAGGCATCCTTACCGGTTTGGTCCTGGCCATGGCGCGCGGTGCAGGCGAAGTCGCGCCACTCATGCTCGTGGGCGTTGTCAAACTCGCACCCAGCCTTCCCATCGACGGGGAATTTCCTTTCATCCATCTGGAGCGGAAATTCATGCACCTCGGCTTCCACATTTACGATCTGGGCTTCCAGTCGCCCGACGCCGAGGCCGCCAAACCCATGGTGTTTGCAACAACCCTCCTTCTCATCCTTCTGGTCATCCTCCTCAATCTGGTCGCAATTCTCATCCGCGAGAAATTGAGGAGAAAGTTTTCGACCGGAGCCTTTTAGAATCAGATTACTTGTGCCTAACTCATCCACTCCTATGACCCAGCCCACACAGGAAAAGCCAAACCCAGTCCCGGGGATCGACGCGGGCGAACCGGCGGGCGGCGGAATTCCCGATTTTATCAAGATCATGGACTTCAGCTTTTTCTATTCGGGAAAGCAGGCCCTGTTCGACATCTCGATGGACATTCCGGAAAAGCAGGTGACCGCGTTTATCGGTCCCTCCGGCTGCGGGAAATCGACTCTCCTCCGCAACCTCAACCGGATGAACGACCTCGTCGAGGGCATCTCCCACCGCGGTGATATTTTCGTCAACGGCCAGAGCATTTATGACCCGCACATCGAAGTTATCTCGCTCCGCAAGCGGGTGGGAATGGTCTTTCAAAAGTCGAACCCGTTCCCGAAATCAATCTACGAAAACGTGGTTTATCCGTTGCGCGTCGCAGGGCAGAACTCGAAGTCGGCTCTGGATGAAACCGTTGAGCGCAGCCTCAAGGGCGCTGCTCTTTGGGAAGAAGCCAAGGACCGCCTTCACGAGAGCGCACTCAGCCTCTCAGGAGGCCAGATGCAACGCCTCTGCATCGCCCGCGCCATCGCGAACCGTCCGGAAATTCTTCTCATGGACGAGCCATGCTCGGCACTCGATCCCATCGCGACGGTGAAAGTCGAAGAATTGATTCATGAGCTCAAAAAGGAGTTCACCATCGTCATCGTCACACACAACATGCAGCAGGCCACCCGCTGCTCGGATCGCACTGCATTTTTTTATCTGGGAAAGCTGATCGAACTAAACAATACCGATGTCATCTTCTCCAACCCCGGCCAGAAGCAGACGGAAGATTATATCACCGGGCGCTTCGGCTGACCCCCTTCGCATGACCACAACCACCCACATCCTGACCACATTCGAGGAATCCCTTCAGGCACTGCGCGCCGATGCCTTGATGATGGCGAGCCTTGCCGACCGCAATTTTGAAAATGCCAGAAAGGGCATCTTCGAGCGGGACGAGGACTGGTGCAATACCGTCATCGCCGACGACGAAGAAATCGATGTGCTGGAAGTTCAGATCGACCAGCGGGGCATCGCTTTGATGTTGAAGTTCCACCCGATGGCATCGGACCTGAGGAATGTGGTATCGACGATGAAGCTCTCGGTGAACCTCGAGCGCATTGCCGATCAATCCGTCAACATCGCCCGAAGGGGAAGGCGCTTGCTGAACCATCCTCCCGTTGATGAGGTGGCGGGACTCGAGCCCATTTTCCGCTTTGCCGGGATGATGCTCAAGGACGCGATCCGCGCCTATGCGGAGTCGGATTCCACGTTGGCACGCTCGCTCAAAGAACGGGACAAGGAACTCGACAGGTTTAACCGCGACTATGCCGAGCAATTGACAGCCCTCATGGCTCAGCATACCGAGCGCATTCCGTGCTACATGGACCTGATTTTTATCGCCCGTTTCCTTGAGAGGGTGGGGGACCAGTCGAAGAACGTCGGTGAAGATACCGTATTCGCGATCTCCAACGTGGAGACCCGGCACGTGCACTCCTCCTAATCCGGCGGGGGCCGGTGCCAAGGGAGAGATTGTTGGCATTGGCACCCGGTGAGAAACAGCCTCCAGCGCCGCCGGATTAGGAAATTTTGCTTCGCAAAATGAATGGGTCTGCCGGGGTTGAACTTCAGCGCGGCTCCTGAGATCCTCTTGCGAATGATTAATCCATTTCTCCAATGAGGACCAACGTGCTTGGTGGCAGTTTGAAGGCGTGTTGCTCCGACCCCCTGACCGGGTTTTACCGTGACGGCTATTGCCGTACCGGGCCGGGCGATCACGGACTTCACACGGTATGTGCCGTGATGACGGCGGAATTTCTTGAGTTCTCGCGTGACAGGGGCAATGACCTGACCACGCCGATGCCGGACTACGATTTTCCTGGATTACAGCCGGGTGACCGTTGGTGTCTCTGCGTGAGCCGGTGGGCTGAGGCGCTCGAAGCCGGACTGGCACCGCCCGTTGTGCTGGAGGCCAGCCACAACACTGCCCTGGAGTTCGTGGATCTGGATGACCTCCGGAACCATGCAGCACCGGCGTGAACTCTCCTGACGGCGGAGAAGTGGAGATCCGGGCCGCTGCCGGCCGCCGGCTTATTCTCACAGGAGTCCTTGTAAATATTCTCCTTGCCGTTGCGAAATTCGCGGGTGGTGTCCTGGGAAATTCCAGCGCGCTGATCGCGGATGCCATCGAATCGGCACTTGATATCTTCAGTTCGGGGATGATGTGGGCCGCACTCAAGGTGGCAGCAAGGCCCCCCGACGCGTCGCATCCTTACGGCCACGGGAAAGTTGAGTCTTTGGCAGCCGTCGCGGGCGCACTCGTTCTTCTCGGTGCCGGAGCCAGTCTTGCCGCGCATAGTGCCGGAGAAATTCTCAATTCCTTTTCCTCACCTCCCACAGAGGCCAGCCTTCCCAAGGCATTTACGCTGGGAGTGCTCATGCTCGCCATCCTTTTGAAAGAGGGTCTCTACCGTTTATTCGTACACCGTGGCAAAGCAATCGACAGTGCTGCCCTGCTGGCAGATGCCTGGCACCACCGCTCGGATGCCATCACTTCGCTCGCCGCGCTGATTGGCATCAGCATCGCTCTCGCCGGAGGGCCTTCCTGGGCCCCTGCTGACGACTGGGCGGCTCTTTTTTCCTGCGGGATCATCCTCTTCAATGGCGGAAGAATGCTGCGCGGGTCACTGGGGGAGATTCTCGACGAGCAAATGCCGGACGCTCTGATTGACCAGGTCTTGGATCAGGTCCGCTCGGTTGAGGGCGTCACAAGCGTCGAGAAATGCCGCGTGCGCAAAAGCGGGCTCACCCGGATTGCCGATCTTCATGTGCGGGTTGCGGGCGGGAGTTCGGTGAGGGAAGGTCACGAAGTGGCCCATATAGTAAAAAACCGCCTCCTGGCATCGAGTCTCAACATCTCGGACGTCACCGTACACATCGAGCCGGAAAGGGATTAACCCGCGCGGTTCTTCCTCGCCGGGTCCCCTTGCCCGAAACCCCGCCCCTGGCACCGGCGGCCGCCGGATTCGGGCGTCAATGCTCCAGTGCATCCAATGCCGCTTTAGTAACAGGGGCGACCGGGATCTGGGAAATGCGGCGGAGCCCGTCCTTGGCGGAACCAGCCTGGATCGCGCAGGCCAGATGCGACGGCAAAAACGAGCGGGTTAAATTACCCGGGCCAAACAGGGTGACCGAGGGAACACCGAACGCTGCCGCAAGGTGGCCCGCAGCGTTATCCACCGAAATCACGAGCCTTGCACGCGAGCACAGCCATAGAAACTCACGGATTGAGGTCGGGCCGCAAAGCCAGTGCGCGGCGGTGCCGAAGCCCGCAGCCAGAGACTGGGCGTGTTGAACCTGCCACGGCAAACTGCCTGTGGAAACGGCGCAGGGCGGTGCGCTGCCATCGTGGAGGGCCGCAAAAACTTCATGCCAGTGCGAGGGCACCCAGCTCTCTTCCGGGCGGCGGCCTGTCGGGGAAATCAGAACGAACGGGCCGGGCGGCATCCGCGGTGGTTTCCAGTCTTCGGGAGGAGACTCGAGCCGGGGGGGTGCAAATGAACCATTTTCCGGAACAGGGGTTTGTCTCCAGAATACCTCGGAGTTATGACAAGGCTCCTCCGGTGGCAGATGAACCCGGCTGTAAGCGACGCTCAGAAACCAGCGTGCCCGGGACTTATCGGCGAGGAGGCATGTTTTGTCGAGTGCCGGCGTCAGCAGGCTGCGGAGAGCACTCTTGCCGGTTCCATCGAAAGCATAAAGGTGATGCGCCGGAGCGAAACGCAGGCCGCCTGCAAACGCCACGCCGGGCATCAACTCTGCAAGAGGGGCATATTCCGAGCGGGTGAGCAGTCGCACCGTGCCTCCATGGTAGGCGTGGATTTTCCGCAGAGCGGGTTCAATGGAAACAAGGCCGCCGAGGTGTTGGTGGAAAACCGCGTAAGGGCTCGACATGGCTGCTTGGAGTGGAAGGAACGAAGCAAGCCGACTATTTCAGCAGATACCGGCATTGGCAACTCCGGCAGAAGTTTTTGAGTATGTTTTGCTTGGTCTGAAGCAGTGCCTCGCTAGTAAATATCACATGCCAGTCGGCCATACGCATACCCACGGAGAATTCCGCATGCGCTACGGGCATCCACTGCCTTTCGGCGCGAGCCACATCCCCGGCGGTGTGAATTTTTCGATTTTCTCCGTTCATGCGACTTCGTGCACTTTGGTGCTGTTCGCCCGAGGCGAGCCGGACCCCATGGCAGAGATCCCTTTCCCGGACGAATACCGCATGGGCAACGTCTGGGCAATGGCGTTGCTTGATCTGGATTTTGAGTCGATCGAATACGGATATCGCTTCGAAGGCCCCCGGGATTTAAGGGAGGGGCATCGTTTTGATTCCTCATTGATCCTGATGGATCCTTATGCGCGGGATATCGCCGGAGATGGCCTGTGGAAGGGGCGGAGGGCTGTGAAGCTTCCCTTCCGGGGCAGGGTTCCTGGAAATTCTTTCGATTGGGAGCACTCGCGGCCGCTGCGCCTGCACGAGGACGAAATGGTTATTTACGAACTCCATTTGAGAGGGTTCACCGCAAGCAAATCCTCCGGCGTCAAGCACCCGGGAACCTACGAGGCCGCAAGGGAAAAAATCCCCTATCTCAAGCAGTTGGGAGTCAATTGTGTCGAGTTGATGCCCATCTTCGAGTTTGATGAACTTGAGAACCAGCGGACCAATCCTCTCACCGGTGAGACGCTCTGCAATTACTGGGGCTACAGCACACTTGGTTTTTTCGGGCCCAAGGCGGGATTCGCCGCCGGAGGACGGCATGGCACCCAGGTCGCGGAAATGAAGACCCTTGTTCGGGCCTTTCATGAAGCCGGGATCGAGGTCGTGCTCGATGTGGTTTTTAATCATACCGGCGAGGGCGGCGACGATGGACCCGTCTATTCGTTCCGGGGAGTCGATAACAGCACGTACTATCTGCTTGATTCCCGTGGCCGCAATACCAACTACACAGGCTGTGGCAACACGGTGAATTGCAATCACCCGGTGGTCCGCGGCTTCGTGATCGATTGCCTCCGCTACTGGGCGTCGGAATTCCACATCGACGGATTCCGTTTCGATCTTGCCTCGGTGCTTGGCCGGGATCAGTTCGGGGTTCCCCTTCCCAATCCGCCCTTGCTCGAGGCGCTGGCCTATGATCCGGTGCTTGCACACTGCGACCTGATCGCGGAGGCGTGGGATGCTGGCGGTCTCTATCAGGTTGGCAATTTCCCATCCTATGGTCGTTGGATGGAGTGGAACGGTCGGTTCCGGGATGCAGCGCGGCGGTTTCTGAAAGGGGATGCGGGGATGACCGGTGAGATGGTTCAGCGGATCATGGGGTCCCCCGACTTATATGCTGCGGCCGGCAGACGTCCCTCCGCCTCGGTGAATTTTATCACATGTCATGATGGGTTCACCCTTCGCGATCTGGTTTCTTACAACGACAAACACAATCTTGCCAACGGCGAAAACAACCGTGACGGCACGAATGACAACAATTCCTGGAATTGCGGAGCAGAGGGGGAAACGGCCGATCCTCAAATCAACGCCATCCGTCTCCGCCAGCAGAAGAACGCGCTGGCCCTGCTCTTTGTCAGCCAGGGAGTGCCGATGCTCTGGATGGGGGACGAGTGCTCACGTACACAGGAGGGAAACAACAACGCTTACTGCCATGATGAGGAATGGAATTGGTTTAATTGGGACCTGCCCTCAAAGAATCAGGGACTCCACAGGTTCACCCGCATGCTCATTGCATTCCGGAAAGCCAACCCCGCTCTCCGGCAGCGTGAGTTTCTTTCGGGAAAAGATCTCGTCGGCAGTGGCTACCCCGACATCTCGTGGCACGGAGTGCAACCCTGGAAGCCGGATTGGAGTGCTCCGAGCCGCACGCTCGCATTCCTCCTCTGCGGGAGACATTCCTCAGCGTCAGGCGGTCCTCCTCACTTTATTCACTGCATCTTCAACATGCATTATGAACCCGTCACCTTCGAGCTGCCGGTGCTTCCGCGGGGCATGCAATGGCGGCGGGTGGTCGATACAGCCCTCCCGTCTCCCGATGACTTTGCCGAACCCGGTCAGGAGATCCCTTTGAGTTCCTTCAAGAAAGTCCCGGTTCGTGACCGTTCCTGTCAGATTCTAATCGGTGGTTAGCAGCTTGCCGGAATTGCCAATCGATCTGTTAGAGCGGTTCAATAAAAACTGTAGCCGCGCCCGTGAGGGCGTGGAGGGAGAGACTTAATTGAAGGGCGGCGGCCACCGTCTCACGACGGCGGCTTCGACATTAATTAACTCGCTCCAAGGTTCTCCTACTTACCGCAAGGAAATCGGGACGAATTTTTTTCCGACTTCGGGTCCGGTGTATTCGCTGAGCGGCCGGTAGAGGCGGTTGTCCGCGAGTTGTTCCAGGATGTGGGCCGTCCATCCACTGGTGCGTGCGATTGCAAAGATCGGGGTGAACATGTCGGTCGGGATGCCGAGGGAGTAATAGACCGTCGCCGAGTAGAAATCGACGTTGGCATTGAGGCCCTTGCGTTCCTTCATGATCTCCGCGATGCGCTCACTCATGCGGATCCACTTGGGTTCTCCGAGCTTCTCACACAGTTTTGCCGCCATGGCCCGCAGATGCGGAGCGCGCGGATCGAGCACTTTGTAAACTCTGTGGCCGATGCCCATGATCTTCTTTTTCTGGGCAAGTTGTTCCTCGACCCATTCGTCCACACATTCTTCGCTTCCGATTTCCTGCAACATGTGGATTACGCCCTCGTTTGCGCCTCCATGGAGCGGTCCCTTCAATGCACCGATCGCGGCGGTCACCGCCGAATAAACATCGGTAAGCGTGGCGACAACCACACGCGCTGAAAACGTGCTCGCATTCATGCCATGGTCGGCGTGGAGAACGAACGCGACGTCGAGCGTTTCCGAGGCCTCGGGCGACGGGTCCTCCCCGGTCAGCAGATAGAGAAAATGTGCGGCCTCCCCGAGGTCTTTACGGATGGGAGGCAGCTCGAGGCCCTGCCTTGCACGATGGAAATATGCCGCGATGACTCCCACTTTGGCTGTGATGCTGATGGCACGGCGGCGGTTCGCGCTCTCGGCTTCTCCTTCGATGTCCTGCTCATCATCATAGAGGCCAAGCATGGAGACGGCTGTGCGCAATACATCCATCGGGCCCGCACTTTTGGGAGCCGAACGGATGAAATCGATGACCCCCTCGGGAAGATCGCGGTCGTGGCGGAGCCGGCGTTCGAGTTCCGTCAGCTGTGCCCGTGTGGGAAGGTGTCCGTACCAGAGGAGATAAACGACCTCTTCGTAGCTTGCGCGGCCGGCAAGTTCGTTGATGTCGTATCCTTCGTAGACGAGGATTCCCTCCTGGCCCAGGACGTCGCTCAACCGGGTTGAGTTCGCAACAATCCCTTCCAAACCTTTTGCAGTGACTGGCATCCGGCGAAAATAATTGAGCCGGCAGGATTGGCCAGCTGGATTTTCCAGACGCTACTCCGACGAAAGACGGTCAATCCAGGCACGCCAGGTATTGGTTGCCCCGGTGGATCGCAGTTTTCCATCCTTGTCCAGGATCCAAACCGCAGGGAGGGCATTGATTCCCAATCTCCTCACAGTGGTGCCCAGCCAGCCTCCCGCCTCGAAACCGACCGGCCAGGGGGCATCAAATGCAGCCGCACGGCTTTTCGCGCTGGAACGGTCTTCGTCCAGGCTGATGGTCACGACAGAGAACTTTGCCTTGGGAAGAGTTTCCCAGGAGGCGCGGAAGTCACGAAGCCAGAGAAGGCTCTGAGGTGCCTCGGAAGACCAGAAGATTAACACGACCGGCCTGCCCCTCAGTGTGGCAATGTCAATTTCGCCGCCCCGGAGGTCCCGCATGGTGAGGTCGAGGGGTTTTCCGAGGAGGTTCAGACGGGTGAGGTCATCGGCGATACGGCGTTTGAGGGCGGTTTCCGATGTTGCACCCTGCGCCTCCATCAGAAGTGAACGTTTGAGCGATGGCTCGGCATCGCAAACCCCGGCAGCTTCAACGAGAAGGCGGGGACCCCGGAGGTCACTCGGATACTTTTGGACGAACTCCTGCGCCGCATCGACAATAGTTTTGTACCCGCGCTCGGGTCCGCCGGGGGCCGTCTGCATGAGCAGAGAGGCACGGCGGAATCCTGCATCCGCCTTCACGTCACCGGTTGCCGAGGGGGATGATTCCACAGCCTTCAAGATTCCCAGGGCTTCACGCACGGCCTGGGGCTTTCCATCCATCACGCCCTCGGTGGCAATGATCTCCGCCATCCGGATTCTGGCCTGAGGTGAACGAGGATCCCCCGGGTATTTTTTCAAAAATTCCTGCAACGCATGGCGATGGATCAGGAAGTGGTTGCGAGCGAGCAGTTGCGCCTCCTCCCTGGAGGAGGGCTTTCTTTTCGGACCGGCGTCGAGGGATTCGATGTGACGCCAATCAGCGGCTGGATCGGCAGAGACGATGCCTGTAGTGATGAAAAATACCAATCCGGCGACGATCCGAGTCAATGCAGTCATTTGTTTGCGGGGTGGATACTTGCATAAACAAGGCGGTGATCGCTGGCAAGATTCCACATGGAAGGGTCTGCAATCCCCGACTTCTTGAAGTTAATTTCCGGTTCGAGTCCCGGACTTACCAGGATAAAGTCGATGCGGGAGTAGATGTCTGCGCTTTTCCAATAGTGAGTCCAACGCTCGCTCCGGCTGTCAGCGAGCCAGAGGTCCATCATGTAGTTGGGGCTGCCGCGGGTCCCGATCAGTTCGCGAACCGGATATTCGTTTTTCGTGTCGTTGAAATCCCCCATGAGAATAAGGTTTGCAGCGGGGTCCGCCTCAAGAATCCCGTTGATGTGCTGGCGCAGGTGCCATGCCTCCTTGGCCCGGAACTGGGACTGATCAAAGTCCGGCATCTCGCGGCGGGATTTCAGATGGGCGCTGACAACACGCAGGGTGTATTCGGGCGAGACCTCGATTGTCGCGTCGAGAATTCCGCGGCCAATGCGGTAGGGTTTGCCGCCAAGTTCGAATGGAACGTCACCCTTTGAGTTGCGGGCCACGATCGGAAACATGCTGAGGAGAACAAGGTGTCGTTCTTCATCGGCTCCCTGAACCCGTTCCACATGGGGATAATCCAGCCCGGCCGCTTTAAGCCGGGATTGGAGATCCGAGACCATCCCCGCATCCCCCATTTCTGAAAGCCCCAGAACATGGGGCGACACAGACTGGATAACCTCAATCAGCGCCCGGATGCTTTCCTCAGGCTTGGGTGCACCCTCAACCCGTTTGCCGTCAACAACGCGATCGGCGGGCAGATAATTTTCCACATTGTAGGCGGCCACGACCAGCGGGTGACGGGAACCTCCGTTGGCTGGAAATATCGCGGCCAGCCCGGCAAGCGCGGCAAGCAGCAGAATGCGCATGGGGTGGGGCCTGCCGGGCGAAAAAATCAGACGCTGCGGTGTTCCTTCTTGTCGGGTGCCGGCTTGACTTCGAGTTCGACGGCCGATTTTTGGACTTCCTTCTCGAATTCATCCCGGGCCTTTTTGAATTCATTGAGGCTCTGGCCGATCCCGCGGGCGAGTTCGGGGAGTTTTTTGGCTCCAAAGAGGAGGAGAACCAGTACGAGAATGAAAAGCGTCTCCGGCCATCCGGGCATGCTGAGAGCAATCGGAAAGATCATGCAACCACACTAGGCCCGCCCACCGCTTCGCGCAACCCCTATCGCTTGGAGAGTTCCGAGTTGATTCGCTCCAAAACGGAGCAGACGGAAGGCACAGTCACGGCTTCGAGGCAGATCCGGGCCGGCATCAGGCATCGGTCCACGCAAGGGCGGTGCGGGCAAACAGCCGCCGATATCACATGGTCACGATTTGCAAAGGGAGAGAACCAGGCCGGGTCCCCGGAGCCAAAAATCGCGGCCACCGGTTTTCCTAGCGCTGCGGCAAGGTGTGCAGGGAACGAATCATTTGCCAGGACTGCGTCCACCGAGGAAACGAGGCGGATCAACTCTGTAAAGCTTTCTGTCCGCACCACGGTT
>Ga0247837_1002877_pt1 | contig 31381 bp, 19 predicted proteins | sample LaCtaG_2_FD_187115 | JGI IMG/M metagenome (GOLD analysis project Ga0247837, IMG submission 187115) | Freshwater microbial communities from meromictic Lake La Cruz, Castile-La Mancha, Spain - LaCruzMarch2015_14.5m | ecosystem: Environmental > Aquatic > Freshwater > Lake | place: Spain: Castile-La...
CAGGCAGGAGAATACTTGCTGGCTGCGGAAGCACTGTTAGTGGCTTACCGGCCGATGTTACTGGATAGTGCGTGTGAAATCAAGGGAAATCAGCTGGTTTTGCGCGATTGGCCGGGCTCTCCCGCTGCAGATTGCTTCTTAGAGCAGGTCTTTTACCAAGCTGCCAAAGTAATAAAGGTGCAAGAGTTAGCAGCGGATTTGCACACTGCCTTGCAGGGACTTACACCTAAGGAAATGGTGAGATATACGGAGGAAGCACTAGAGGAAGCACTAGAGGCAACACTAATGGAACTACCTACAAGCCCTAAACTTCGGGTTCTGTTTGCTAGGACTGACAGAGACTCAGTGCCTTGCAACCTACTAGCCAGCACTACTTACGACCTGCTTAGCTGCTACATCGCTGCCCTGTGTGACGCTAACGCCTACTCCGAAGCAATGCCTTTCCGCATCCAAGCCAACCGCCTCTTTTCCCAGCGACTTCCCTGCGAAACCCACTGGGGCTTGAGTATCCCTGAGGACTTAATCTCCCCCAAAGCCCGAAATCTCTATGAATCCGCTATGAGTGCTAATACTGTAGACAGTTACCAGAAGGCACTGGACTACTGGTACCTGCTGGAGCCCTTGGGCAGCACTTCTTTCCGACTGTTGGAGCAACTTTGTGACCTGCACTTCAACAAAAAGGAGGAAACAGAGGCTATTCTCGCCTATCGGAAGGCGGAATTGATAATTCAGAATGACCCCTGTCCCGCATTTAGCACTGTACTGGTCCTCCTCCGACTAGGCCATTTGGAGCGGAAGCACCACTATGCGCCTATGATCACTGTAAAATCGCTGCAACATGCACTGCACATCTGTCACCTGTACCCAGACAACCACCCACTCCTAGAAGTGCTATTCTTTCTCGCCAATGCCTATTCAGACGCTGGCCAACTGAATGAAGCAGAATGCGCCTTTGTGCAATGTCTGTCCTTGATGCAAAGTCCGCCTTGTCACCAGCTCGCAGGGGTGTGTTACCACTTCCCTAAGCAGCAAGTGAAGAGCGAGCACTACAGTGAAGCCGAATCCCTGTTCAACAGCCCCTTCTCCCACATAGTAAAGAAGTGCTCGAAGCATAACGTGTATGATTGTCTAGTGAAACTGTATAGCAACTGGAAGCCCGAAGCAGCGGAAAACACGCTGTTTGCAGCCCTATTAACCGCCTTGGAGGAGGAACAACATATTTGGGGCTGGTGTGAGAAGTTGATGGCGTTTTTCCACTCGAAAGCCATGGAGAAGGAAGAATCGGTGGGGGTTTTTATGCTTAAAAGAAACACACCAAGCTTATATCACAAATATATAGCTCGCAGCACTAGAAAGTTATATAAGTAGGAATAAAACTGCTCTTTAATGCACTGAATATGCAGATCTGAATACTTTTAGACAGATTGTCAACGTAATTTAGTATAATTTGTATATACTGACTACGCAAATAGAGGAAAGATGGGCAAAGCGGTTCTCGCTAACAAGGATTAGCGCCCATCCAAGCCTGTCATCAACAAACTAGTAATAACTCCAATGACCCCACAAAGGCAAGACTTGGTGCTATCCAGAAAGAAGCCAATACTCTGCCTATATAAGACACTTAGAAGGCTCTGACATATAAGAACTCAGTAGTTTGCGGAGACTATACCGATACTGCCTAGCGTTATCATCCTTCCTTTCTGCACTCTTCAGGCCGTTCCACATTTAGCTATGAGACATGGGCTGTGGAAACTGCTCAAGCAGTAAGGGAAACCTCTTAGATAAGTGACCGCTGTAAGATGGACATTAGGCCGGCTTGCATTAAGCAATATCCCACTCAGAGCAAGTTTCCCATGCATACGTCTAGAGGACTATCTCCAGGCCACATAGATGTAGGCATATCCACCTTGCAGGTACTTGCAAGGATAGACTAAAGACCTCTCTGTGTTTGGCTGAGGGGTAGCTGATGCGGAAATATGGGGTAGAACTGCGGTTTGCAGCGTTTACTTATGTAGGTGTCGGCAAAACACGCTTTCTCAAGTCATTCCAATACTCGCCCTAATAGTCCCGCAATGTTGCGCTATATTGTATTAGTTCTTTGCCTTTTTGATATATAAGACAGTGCCAAGTGCTTCAGTCCTAATCAAGCAGTTTCAAGTCTGCCCTGAGGTCCCTAAGCCTTTCCCACCCTGTGGACGTAAGAGTCTTTTTAAGGGGACATAGGGCCCAAACTTGCGGAATTGTTGAAGGTACAAAAATGTCCCTCGAGTAATATAGATAAATGGCTGGAAACCAAGGAGAGTTCTCTCCCTCTCTAAAGCACGCTGAAGACTTAATCAGCAAGGCTTCGAAATATGAAAAAGACCGATTCCCGCAAGAGGCTGAGGCCACGTACCTACAAGCACTTAAACTCTACTTATACCGCTTCTCCAACACTAAAGGACATGTACATTGTCTACTACGCCTTGGAGACTTCTACTACAATGCAAGCAAACTGCAGGAAGCGCAGGAAAAGTACCAGTCCGCCCTGTTGATTTACTCAAAAGGCTTCCCTGATGTGCAAGAATACGCTGACTGTTGCTACAAACTTGCATGGACTTGCGAAAAAATGGACAGAAAGCAGTTGGCTGAGAAGTACTACTTGCGTGCAAAACAACTTTATTCGGATTTCCCGGTAGCGGAAATGCATGCCTATTGCCTATCTGATTTGGGCTGTATGTATAGTGCTACTGGGAGACAGCTGCAGGCCAAACAGCACTGGCTACGGGCCATTCAAATCTTTGCAGCTCATTTCCCTCATAGCTTACAATACGCGGATACCTTACTCTATCTGGGCATTCTGTACGACTACACGAAAAGGAGCACAGACGCTTTGCAGCAATATACACGCGCAGCAAAGATATACTCAGTCTACTACCCCCGGGAACTAAACTACGCGAGTTGTCTCTGTGGAATAGGCTTTATATACAAGGATCTTGGCAAATGGCAAGAAGCTATGATGCACTTTTTGAGCGCCATTCAAATATTCTCCTCAAACTTTGATAAAACTTTGGAATATGCGAAATGCCTAGGCGCACTAGGGAATTGCTATTTTAATACAGGGAGAGTGGGCGAGGCAATACGTCCATTCAACCAGGCTATAGAGCTCTTTTCCACATATTTCCCCAGTAACCCAAATTATGCTCTCTGTGTGCACCTTCTAGGAGAGGCTTATGCGAGAGAAAAGAGTTGGCAAGAAGCAGAGGAAAAACACCTATTGGCGGCTCAGCTTTATTCTGATACCTCCCCTAAAAATTTAAATTTCATTGATTGCCTACAGTCTCTGGGAGTCTACTATTGCCAAGCAGACAGAAATCAGGCTGCCGAGGAGCACTTATTGCGGGCTGCACAGGTCTCCTCCCAATACTTCTCCACCTCTCTACAGTATCCAGATGGTCTGACTATATTGGGAGATTTGTACTTCTACAGTGAGAGTAAACTGGTGAAAGCTCAGGAGACGTACCTGAGGGCTTCCCAGCTCTACGCAGCTTCCTTCCCTCGCTCCCTCAACTACGCCAATTGCTTATGTTCTCTGGGGAGCCTCTACTGTGTGTTGAAGCAGTTCTCGGAAGCCATGCAGCAGTACAGCACAGCCGTACAGCTCTTTCGTGCTCACTTCCCTGACCAAGAAGAGTACCCAAGGTGTCTGCTGAGCCTGGGAATTCTCTATATCGGTACGAAGGAGTACCAGGTAGCGGAGGACTTGTTGGAACAGGTTTCTACATTTTGTAGCGGCAAACGTCCAGATAAAAATAAGCCGCACCCTGTCAATCTGGAATCTAATGAAGAAGCAGCAAAACAGCGGTATGTGCGGTGTCTTACTACCTACCTAAACCCCCTCTTTCACTACACTCATAAGGATAGTAGGCACTTTGCTCTGAGAAACTACAATCCTGATAGCTACGCACACCTGAAGCAGGAAAAATGGGCCCTACTTATTTCTCAGCTCTGTTTCCCTCACTTTGCAACCAACAAGTACGCGAAATGTCTACTCCCCCTAGCAGCAAAATGTTCGAGAATAAGGAAGTTAGCGACAATGAAGCAACTGTACTTCCAAGCATACATACACTTGAACTCCTCGGTCCCACAGTCTAAACCTGGCTACGTACATATAATAGAATTGGCGGTGAGAGGGTGTTTAACGGCGGAGGAAAGAACCGAAGAAGTGGAGCGACTTGCCCTGTTTATCTATCAACGGGAGCCCTATGGCACATATAACCCCAACCACTTCAAACGTATACCCTTCTATGATTCTGGGATGCCACCTTCGAGTTGGCTTTTGCGCGAATTGTACCAAGATAGTATATGCTAAGTAGAACTGCATGGTTCCTATCTGAGTATATGACTCCCACATTCTTTCGTTTCTAGAGAGTCTAGACTAATGTTACTAGGAAGGCTAGATATCCACCCTACAGTGGCGAGTCAGTGAGAGCTACTAGGTGGCCTGTTTCAGCTAATTTATAGAGTTGTAAGCTCTATATTTCCTGCTTGTGTGTCTCGAGGCTTTTCTCTGCATTTTAATCCAAAACTGCATGAAAAATCGCCAATTAGAAGGAAAACAGCCATAACTTGCCTTTCATGAATAATATAAAGGAGTTGTCCTCAGTAATATTAAGAAATGTCCATACAGTGCGTGCACCAGTAAATGCACTCCGTCCAGATCAGTTTCTGTCCACTAATGCGTACATTCCGCAGAGTTCGCAAGACTTGAATAGAAAACCAAAGCAACTCTGTAAGCTACAAAATCTGCTGGAGGCAGTTGGACCTAGGCAAGGACCTGTATGGAAGGTACTGGATACTGAGAGTAGGCAAGTATTAGGAGAAGGCTGGCCCAGACTAAATCCCAGCTCTGCTGAGGAGTCACTAAGGCACAGCGCTAAAGCCTGGAGTTGACGTGGAGGCTTAAGAGAAAGGCAAATACTAAACAGTTTCAGATTACCATCCTATCCACTCCCAACTGCGTAATACTTCAATTCCCTCTATAGACCTTACATTGAGACAGTGAGCGGCTGCTTGCTAACTCTCTGCTTATAGACTGCCTAGTTTTATCTTGGGCAAAATGCCCATCGCCATTAGTTCCTGAAACAGCAACTTGCACGCATACGGCATTTTCACCTTTACCACCGCCCGTCCCGACTGACAGTACTCACACCTGTCCTTCGCCCCTATGAACCCGCACTCCTCACATACACTCGCCTGGAACACATCACTGGAAAACAGCAGTCTTTCCTGTAGCAATGCAGCTGCCCCGTATCCAATCAAGCAGTCTCGCTCCATTTCCCCAAGTCGCTGTCCGCCTTCTCTGGACCGACCCTCTGTAGGCTGCCTGGTGAGAGAGGTTTTGGGTCCTGTGGAACGGGCGTGCATCTTGTCTGCTACCATGTGTTTGAGCTTCTGGTAGTAGATAGGGCCGGAGAAGACGTAGACTGAGAGAAGTTCTCCAGTGAGTCCAGACATTAGGATGTCCTTCCCAGTGTAACTGAAGCCGCGGGAGACTAGTACACGTCCGCATTCGCCTATTGGGTCTCCTTCGAAGGCTGTGCCGTATTTCCGTTTCCCATCAAACACAGCCGCTTTCCCAGCTAATAACTCCATCAATTTCCCCACTGTCATCCGGGAAGGGTACCCATGTGGGTTCATGATCAAGTCTGGACACCAGCCAGTTTCACTAAAGGGCAAGTCTTCCTGTCCCACAATTAGCCCTACAACGCCTTTCTGTCCGTGTCTGGAGCTAAACTTGTCTCCTAGTTCAGGTCTACGCGTTTCTAGAGTAATTGTCTTTACAATGAGCGGGTCGTCTGGTGTAGATGTTAGAATGACGCTTTGGATGGAGACGGGGTTGGGTCCTTTGTAGCAGGTCGGGTCGTCCTTGTAGTTATCGCGATTCGCAGTATCGAAAGTCAGAAAAGAGTCTGTGACGTTCTTAGGCACTTGTTTGTTGACCAGCACATCTCCTTCCCGGACTACCTGTCCCACAGCCGCCATTCCGTCCCTTCCCAGACCATGAAATCTCCTCAGGCTGGGCGGAGGATTCGCACTGTAAATCTCTGGAGGAGTGATCAATCCATCCATCACCACCGCTCCCTCCCTCGTCACCATCCCCGAGTATATTTTCAACTTCGTTTCCCAGCGTCTCATCAAATGGCACCGCCCAAAGCCTCTATCAATCGCCGCTCTATTCATAATAATAGCGTCTTCAATGTCATAGGCGGAGTAGGACATCACTGCTACTGAGGCGTTGGTGCCTGCGGGCAGTTGGTCGTAGTGAATCAGGTCGATGGTTTTGGACTTGACGAGAGGGGTTTGGGGGTGGGTGAGGAGGTAGAGCAGGTTGTCGACTCGTTGGAATTGGTTGTAGGCGATTGCGCCAATGGCTTGTTTGCCCATGGCGCATTGGAAGGTGTTACGCGGGGTTTGGTTGTGGTTAGGGAAGGGAATCACTCCTGCCAAAGCCCCGAATATGGTGAAAGGCGCAATTTCCAAGTGAGTTTTGCTTAGTGTGATGTCCTTCGGCTCCATCGCTATCTGTGAGTTGCCCTCCTCATTGACATCCAAGTACTCCACCACTCCCTCTCTCACGAAGTCTGTGAAGTCCCTAACGCCCAGCGCCAGTTCTCTCAGTCCCTGCTCCGTTAGCTTCGGCTGGCCTTTTTCCAGCACCAGAAAAGGCCGAATAATGCGTCCGCCGTCGCATGCTATATGCACCTGTCGCTGTTCCTCCTGCAGGTATATATTCACCGACTCACTCACCCGGCCTCTACGCCTCAAATACCTAAAAGAGTCCACCAAGAAGTGTCCATCCGCATGAGTCCCAATAGGCTGTCCATTAATAAACACCAAAAATGCGCTTTTCCCACTGGGAAATAACGTAGCGTCCTGCACTCCCAGGTCAAACGCCAGTCTAGCGAGTGGCGCTTCAGGTAGATCTGTAGTGACATGTGAGGAAAGCGCCAAGTTCTTGACTAGTCCGCAGGACTCACCCTCTGGAGTGTCGAGGGGACAGAGCATACCGAACTGAGAGGCTTGCAGAGACCGAGGTCCTGAGATTTTCCTGGTTTTCTCGAAGTTGGAGTTCACTCGAGTCATATTCCCCAGTGCGGATATATAGGAAAGACGGGACACGACTTCTGTGATCCCCGCCCTGTCGATTTTAAACCGCTTCACCACCCAGTTCCCAGTGGATATAGCCTGGTTCAATCCCATAGTGATGGTTTCCAGGCGTATTGCCTTGACTGCGTCGAAGGGCTCAGTGCTGTTACGGTGTGCACGTTGGAAGTACAAGTCCGCCTGCTTCTGTATATCGCCGTTAAAGCGCTTGAGCAGGTCTTCGAACAGCAGACCTACGAGTTGCCCTGCCATTTCCAGTCTTTTGTTGCCGTAGTAGTCTCTGTCGTCTACCTTGCCTCCGTCTCTCTCCGCCTCCAGCAGTCTGCGCACCATGAGAGCTAGGAACCGGGCTTTCGGTCGGAAGTCCTCGTTTTCCACAGGAACATGTGAGAGAATCGTGGTCATAAGTATATCTTTAGCTTCTTCAGTGCGAGTGCGGCCTGTCCTTTCCGCCTTACTTTGCTTGATTTTCCCTGCAATATAGCTCAAAGCCTGAAACTCCGAGTGCCTCTGGTGGTTTTCCTCCATCGACATAGTCATTTTCTCCACAAAGGCAGGCTCCGAGGTCACCAGCTGGACGATTTCCTGGTCAGATTCGATGCCAATCGCCTTAAAAGCGAGGATTATTGGGATATCGTCAGCGAATATGTTGTGTCGCAGGTAGAAGCGACTGGAGCGGTAGACTACCTGGGTGCGGGACTGCTTCATATGAGTGGAGGACGTCACAGTGGCGCAAAGGTCTTTTTTAGCGTCTTGCTCCACTAATATGCGGTTTTTGGAACTTTGTTCGTGGATTAAAATGACCTTTTCCACGCCTTTGACGATGAAATAACCCTTAGGGTCGTACGGACACTCCTTGAGTTTGGCCAGCTGAGCAGGGGACTGGCCAAACAAGGCACAGTGGGTGCAGCCCAGCATGATAGGCATGCTGCCAATTTGCACATTGGTCCTGCTCACCATTTCCTCCCCTCGCACGTACTCCATGTCTACTAGGATCGGGGCTGCATAGGTCAAGTCCCGGATCCGACACTCCTGCGGAGTCAAATCATAGAGAATCCCATTCTCCTCGATCGAAGGCCTGCCAATATTGATATCTGTATAGGTTAGTTTGAATCCTGGGTTAGATTCACATGTAATTTCCTTATTCGCTTTCAGTATTTCCTTGATGTCCGTGTTGAGGAAGAAGTTGAAGGACTCCAGGTGCTGCTTGACCAGGCCTTTCAGCTGCAGAAAGGCAGGCACGAGTTTCCACTTTTCCTCGAGAGGTTTGAGTGGCTTAAGCAGGTCGCCTTCGTACAGGACCTCCATTTATAAGGCGCTACTATGCCTGGGTCGAGGCTCTGTGAAGGTTACTTGCACTGTGACTCCGTTGAAGCGGAGTTGGCCGGCTTGGTCGTGGTAGAGGGGTAAGTAGTCCACGCCAGTCACCACGTCTTCGTAGTCGAAGATAGGGTGCTGCTGCTGACTGACCATCGCCTTGACCTCAGATCTAAGTTTCCCTATAGTAACTACCGGCCCTTCCGAAGCCATTGTGACTTCCTTGTGGTCTTCAGGAGCACTGGGAGTATTCGGACGAGAGCTCGGTCTCGACCCACAGCAGAAGCAGGCAAACAGCCTTATTCGCACCATCTCTATTCAGAGATAGATATGGACCGGTGTAGTCTGCACGGCCGCGCAGTGGTGCTCTTCTGCAAGGACTGCCAGTCTGCCCTCTGTAGTCGCTGCTGTCCGCCTCACTCCAGTCACGACCTGTGGCAGTTGGAAGCCTGTGAGGACATCGCACAGAGTCTCATCACCAAAACAGCCCAGGCACTAAACAGCTACAGTGACCAGGTGAAGGCGCTGAAGGCCCAGGCAGACCTTCAGAGTCGCTGGCAGGCGCAGGCGGAGGCTCGGCTGGACGCAGAGCTAATGAAGATCGAACGCGACAAAGCAGCAGAACTGGGGAATTTGAAGCGCGTCATGGAAAAGACGCAGGCGGACTTCTATGCTCAAACCGATGCAACATTTGACTGCCTAAATCGGGTTAAGACGGATATCGAGACTGCAATGCACCAAAGGGAAGTCTACCAAAGCCACATCGATGCACTGAAGGCGAAGGTGCAAACGAGAAAGAACCTGAGGGAAGTTTTCAAGGAAATCAAGCAGTTACAGGCGCAAGTGCTTTCAGATGTGCCGCAAGTGCCCCGCATCACTCTCCCCAAGCCGGACTTCGTCCTGCCCCCTCCACCCCCAGAGAACTGGAGCCTTGAAGAAATGCGCCTCTACGGACTCGACGCCAAACCCTCTTGCTAGCCCTGTTCTTGCTTCTTGGTCAATAGATAAATGGCGACTTTGGCGGCTGAGACGGACCTCGGTCCATTGCTGCGTGATCAAAGCTTCAAACAGGTAGTAGCGCTGGCCTTTGTGACTCCAGGAGTCGAGACCTGCCAACAAGTCGCTGAGTGTCTATCAGTTCTAGCGGAAACTCTGCCATTCACCTACGTGGTGATCGACACGGCTCGCTTTCCAAACCTACTAACAGTGCACAAGGTGACGGAAGTGCCGACTACAGTGCTAATGGTGGGACTGATGGAAGTCCGCAGACATGTCGGTGGGGACACAGCTGCACTAGTGGATTTAGTCACTCCACTATGTGAGTCTTTCCCTGCTACTTTGGAAGAAGTGCATAAGAAGGTCGGACCGAACCTGGACCGCATCATTAAATCTGACCATGTGGTTGTCTTCATGAAGGGGTCGCCTGAGCAGCCGAAGTGCAAGTTCACTCGCAAGTTGGTGGGACTGCTGGAATCTGCGCAAACGCTGTACTCGCATTATGACATCCTACAGGATGACATCACTCGAGAGTGGCTCAAACGGCATTCGAATTGGCCGACTTTTCCTCAGGTGTATGTGCATGGAGAGCTGGTAGGAGGAGTGGATGTAGTGGAGCAAACCATCAACCAAGGGGAATTTTCAGATCTAATCAACAAGGACTTAGCCGAACTGATCCGTTCCCACCCAGTAATGCTCTTCATGAAGGGCTTGCCTCAGGAGCCGCAGTGCGGATTTAGCGAGCGAATGGTGCAGTTACTGCAGAAATACAGTGTGCAGTTCGGAAGTTTCGACATACTGCGCAGTCAGAGTGTCCGGGAAAGACTGAAAGTGTATAGTCATTGGCCTACCTACCCGCAGCTCTATGTGAAGGGGGAGTTGCTGGGGGGCATTGACATAGCGGAGCAGATGGATAGAGAGGGGGAACTCGGGGCTGCGCTGAAAGTCGATTAGGTAGTCTTAGGATTCGCACCAATATTTGTAGGGAAATCACTGTTTCTTCCTTGTATATGATACTTTTCACAGTAATTGCCTATCCCTATATACACATCTTGCTCAGACCTTCCCACTAGTACAGCTCCAGTCTACCAGCCTGTCTCCATAGTGGCATCTTTCCACGTGTAGCTGGATAATGAAGACTTGGCTACTAGGCGTGGTGCTGGGTCTGGCTTGGGCTGCGGAGCTGAGTGCTGAGGACCTGGTAAAGAGCATCAATGAAGCCGCAGGCTGGACTGCTGCTTTGGACTGGGTGCAGACCAAATCTCAGGCTGAGATTGACGCTTTCTTCACTCCTAAAGTAATCAAGCAGAAGAGAGTCTACAAACGGTCCTGGGGACACCTCGCAGAGCGACTAAAGCTACCAGACAGCTTCGATACTCGAGAAGGTTTCCCAGGCTGCATCAGTCCAATCTACTCTCGCCAAGGCAACGAAACCTCTTGGCAAATCGCAGCAATCGAAGTCAGTTCCGACCGCCTCTGCGTATATACCTCCGGCAATATCACCGACCGGTTTTCTATGAGTTTCCTGCAAGCCTGCAACTCAGCGCCTGCAGACCTGCCGAACACTTGGATGTACATCGAGGAACATGGACTGCCGCTGGAGACTTGTGTCCCTCCAGTGCCCTACAAAGCCGCTTGTCCTTTTGCATGTTATAACTTGAAGCCGCTGAAGAAGTATGTCTTTAGGGATGCACTGGAAGAGACTTCTGCACTGAACATTAAGATGTCGCTGCTGAATAGTGGCCCTGTGGCTGGAGTCATGAAGGTGTATGAGGACTTTTTATACTATACAGGCGGCATATATCGGCATAAGGGTGGAAAGGAACTAGGCGAAACTATGCTGCGGATCATAGGGTGGGACGTGAAGGACGGAGTTAGCTACTGGATGTGTGCGAACAGCTGGGGTACTGGCTGGGGAGAGCACGGCTACGCTCGAATTGCCTTCGGCCAAGTAGGCATCGACTCAGCAGCCATGGCAATTATGCCTACGTTGCTTTAGGCTAAGCATTGAGTACAGGACGCTCCACTGTCACCTTGTTCATAGGGCGCTTGGGACTGCGCAACGGCGGAAATCGGACTCCTTCCGGCTCCGGCTCAGGCACTAGCGAGGGTGTGGATTGGCTGGACTTCTTTCCCTTCCAGGCATAACTCATCGATTTGCGCTTTTCCTGGTCAGTGTAGTACTGGTGAAACACTGCCGCTACCTTGCTTTTCACTCGTCCAGGGAAGAATTCATTGACCACTTTCTTTCTCATCTGATGAGACCACAGGTCTGAAACCTGCATTCCGCCGTTATGCTCCAGCTTCAATTCGATGGGCTGGAGCCAGGGCGGGACCATGCTTCCACGTAGTACGTCAGTCTTGGCAGGCTCGACTAGGACGAAGCTGTGGCGAGGACTAGCGATTACGATGGGCCGAGTGAAGTCGGGAGTGCTGCTGGGGATGAATAAGTGTCTTGTCTTTCGCTGCATGTGGTTCAGAATCTATTCTATTACCAGCCGGTAGTAGGCTAGGAAGGGCGATATAATGGCAGGGACGGCATTGTTCCTATATGGAACTGCGGGTTTTCGCGGAAAAGCCACTACTCTTACGCAAGTTTGCTACCGTGTGGGTGTGGTCGCAGCTCTTCGGTCTGCGCAAGTTGCCCAGTTCACAGGGGTCATGATCACAGCTTCCCACAACCCTGTGGAAGACAACGGGGTCAAGTTAGTGGATAGTGACGGAGAGATGTTAGCAGGACCCTGGGAAGCAATAGCCGAGGAATTCGTGAATTCAGCAGACTTGCAGGCTACTATCGGGAGACACTTCAAGGCAGTGCCAGCGAAGGCCTGTGTGATAGTAGGGGGAGATGCACGGCCTAGTACAGAAGGCTTGGTCAGACAGCTAACGTTGGGAGTGGAACTGGTGGGTGGCTGTGTGCATGACTATGGAGTACTCACCACTCCTTTACTGCAACATTTAGTGCACATGGCGAATGTGCACAGAATGCTGCTTAGTCCTGTCCATTACTACCACGCGCTTCAGAGAGACTTCGCTGCTGTTATGAGTGAGTCACTGGGAAACGAACGCAAGCGGTATGAAAGACAGTTAACAGTGGATTGCTCAGGTGGAGTGGGTGCAGTTACCATGTCTCGCCTAGCCTTCCCATCTCTCCTTTCTGTATCGACCATTAACACGGATCCCGGCTTACTCAATGATCGGTGTGGGGCAGAGCATGTGCACAAGTCTCAATCTTCCCCGCGCAACTTAAGTACCGGTGGGAAATGCGCGGCTTTGGACGGAGACGCTGATCGACTCATTTACTTCAATCCCGGCCCTCCATTTCAGATGTTCGATGGAGAGAGAACGATTTGTCTTTTGATGCTAGCCCTCAAGCACCTGCTAAAGCATGACAATTGCGACTATCAAGTTGGAGTAGTTACGACTGCCTACTCCAATGCTGCAGCAATCAACTTCCTACGCTCCAATAACGTCACCGTCGAAATCCAACCCACAGGAGTGAAGTACCTCCACCCAGCTGCCAAGCAGTACCCAATTGGTGTCTATTTCGAGTCTAATGGCCACGGAACAGTCTTAGTCCAAAGTAGCGTGTTTGAAGCACTTAGAGCAAAGCAGGACTGCAAGTTGTTGGAGTTTCTGCGACTTGCTAATCAGGAAGTGGGCGATGCTGTGTGCGATTTGCTGATGGTGGAAGCGGCTTTGTTCCTGCTGGATATGAATTTGCAGGATTGGGCGGATTTGTACCATCCACTGTGTACTCGGTCAGTCAAAATACCAGTGCAGGACAGGTCTAGGCTGAAAACTACCTATGATGAGACCAAAATAACTGAGCCAGCTGCACTCGCCACAGAGATTGACACTGTTTTAGATGCGTTTTCAGCGAGCCAAGGAAGGGCAGTGATCCGTGCATCTGGCACAGAGCCAGTCATTCGCATCTACACTGAAGGCTCGACCCAAGAAGCAGCGGACCAGCTCGCCGCCCAGCTACAAAGTCTATTGGAGCGGTACTCACTCTAACTTAACTAGAAGATAGGCCCTTTTCAGCCTCTTCCAAGGGCATTTCCTTGACTTGGCTGTCAGGCAGAGGGGCCTGGTAGCCCGGCTCAGTGGTTCTTTCCGCTCTTGTGCTGAGAATGATGTCGATAGTAGGGATGAAGCGTTCCCTAGTGATGCTCTCCAGGCCTGATTTCGTGGGTTCGAACACGTCTGTGACTTGGCGCTTGGTGAAGCTGGCGACTTGGTGAATGCCGCGCACTGCACGGCGGATATCTTCCGCCACTGCCACAGCATGCGCCAGCGCCATGCCTGAGGCCTTCAGCACGATTCGTTCCAAGCGGTCTTTCTTGAACAGCACCACTGCTTCGTGCACGTAGACCCACACTGGTCTGCGGTTGCTGATCAGCACTTCGCCGGGCGCGGCAGGAGCTGCTGAAGCGGTGGGACGGACTTTCTGGTAGTTCTCTGAGAAGTTGGGAATGTCGGAGCGGCCGGGACCACTGCGGAATCCACCCCGACTTCCACGTCTCCCGCCTCTTCTCCCGCCTCTGCCTCCCCGCCTAGGACCCTCTCCCCCCGCAGTTTCACCTCTAGGAGCAAAGGATTCCCCAGGAGCGCCTGTCGTTTGCGGCCTGCCTGCAGATCTGGGAGTCGATCTTACCTCTTTCCCTTCTTCCCGAGGAGCTCTGGGCTCTCTGGGTTCCCTGGGCTCTCTGGGTTCCCTAGGAGGCGGTCTAGTCTGCAGTTCACTGAAGGACTTGACTTCAACCTGGCTGTCAGGTATCGGAGCTTGATACCCATTATGCCTGGCGTCCAGCGCATCCAGACTGAGCGTGATAGAGACTCTGGTCTTGTTGGTTTCTGCGACTTTCTCAAAGCTGTTGAGTTGGTGCAGGCCGCGGATTCTGTGTTTGAGCAGTTCGACGGCTTGCACGACGTTGGGAATGCCGGAGTTGATGGCGGACAGAGTCACGATGCGAGACTTCTCGAGGGCGGTGGCTGCCTGGACGACCACGTTGGAGATACCACCGAGGCCGGAGACCTGGATGTCTGTGCTGGCAGCCATCTTATTACAACCGCTCATTCCCAGGTTGGGCTACACGTAGTGCGTATTACTCTTGCGATGGCGCGCTTCACGGTAAGGGTCCTCCTGCTTCTCCCGGGAGACTGGACGCGCCTGCTTCTTTTCCTCTTCTTCAACTGTCAGCACACTCTTCTGCAGCTTTGAACCTTTGCGGTCCTCTTTTACCTCCTCTTTACCATTAGTGTGGCGGGCTGTAGGACTTTGTACGTCCCTATGCTTACTGTGGGACTTCTTGACTTTCAGTTTCTCCACATACATGAAATACCACTCGTTTTTATAGTCTCTGCGGAACGCCAGTGTAATGCTCGCCACCTTCACAGCCTTCCTCCTCTTCAAGTACTTATTCACCTGTTCAATTAGGTAGCACGAAATCCTCTTTAGTTCCTCTCTCGATACTCTGCCAATCTGCTCAGTGGCGTGGCCCGAGGGACTGCGGTTCTCTTTCGACTTCGTTGTATCTGTGAGAGAGCGGGACCGGTGCGAGGTGGGTGGACTGGATCTAAGCGTTTCAGCCACTTGGGCTGCAGTGACAGCGGGTGGCTCGGGACTACGGCTGCGACTGGCCTCAATCGCGAAGGTCTTAGTACTACGGTCCCACACTGTCTTCACCGTCGGATCATTGCTGAAGAACCCACTTTCCACCTTCGGCGATATGAAGCGCTGCACAACTTTATCAGGGAAAACAAGGAAAGTGCACTCATTATACGCATAATTGACTCCAGATATCGCATAACTCTGCACCTTCTCACTCTCGATATACTGCGCAATGGCTATGGGCGGGTTGTCCGGACACTGCTTGCGCAAGTCGTCCCACTCCGTCATGACGGCCTCCAGACTGCATGGGAAGTACTACTCGGGCTGGCAGTTGGACTCGAAGGCGAGACTTCCGTCAGGACGGTTGTGCATGTAGACGCTGCCGGGCAGGGTGAAGCCGAGGATTATGGACTCGGGCACGCGCACGTACAGAGGCCGCTCTTGGGCCATGTGGTACAGGGAGGCGTAGAAGTAAAGCAGCTTTCCACAGGGCTCATAGGCCTGGGGGTCGCTGGCCTGCTCTGGCTGTGCAGCCATCTGAGCCATCAGTCTCTCTCTCCTGCTCGCTTTCGTCTCCATTCCTTATTCGGAATGGAAGCACAGAGTTGGGTATGCGGCGACTGCCGACAAAAAACCGCCCGCACCTTCTGTCTCTGCAAGCCCGAAGAAACCTTCCTATGTGAGGACTGTCTACAGCGACATATAGCCAAAACCCCAGGCTTCCACCCTTCTTTACCTGTACAGGCCTATGGACAGCACAGGAAGCCCGGCTACTCTGACAGACTGCAGGCGCGAAGTCGCAGTTTGGAGCAAGGGAAAGAAGAAATTGGGAGAAGTCTGCAGGGAGTGGACGAGTGCATTAGACAGCTGAATGTTGCAGTGGAGGCGCACATCAATGAACTCAGGATTTGGACAGCTAGGAAGACTGGCGACTTGTATGTGCAGAAGGCAGAATTGGAGAAAGACATCACAGAGGCGATAGAGGCCGCCAAAGCCACACTATATATGGACGAATTGGCTGCAGGGAACAGCCTGGTGCAGCTGCTTCGCTCATATACTCCCGGTGTTAGTCTGAGGGATTTGTTCAAGTACAAGCTTAACCCTGAGTCGTTGTCCGGCAATTTGACTAACTTCCTCCAGACTACCTTCAACTCCCCCAAGTCCGCCTACCTGCCCTACCTCAGCCTCACCTACTCCACCCGCTTTAACTGCTCGTCCAAGGCCTGGGACCGACACACCCAACTCCGCCCCACTCTGATGATATCCGCAGACACGCAATACATACAACTAGACGAAGAGCGGCTTTTCCTCTGCGGTGGACTGGGAGGCTCTCGCAAAGCCTACCTAGTCCAGGCAGACGGCACTTGGAAGGAAACAATGGACATGAGTACAGGCCGATCCAGTCCCGGAGTAGTCCTGTATGAGCGGGGAGAGCGAGCAGTTTACGTGTTTGGTGGGTATTCAAAGGTGAAATCAGGAGAGAAATTGGTGCTGAAGGACGCAGGGTGGAAGCCACTGGCGGACATGGAAAGCAGTAGGAGCTACTTCACGCCTGTGTGTGTAGCAGCGGATATTTACCTGGTGGGCGGCTATTCGCGCACAGCTGAGCGCTACAGTCCCGCTTCCAACTCCTTTTCTCGGCTCACAGTGGATGTCCCGGAAGCCACTTGCAGCGTTGCAGTGGCTTCAGGAACGCTTCTCACTCTATTTACAGCCAATTTCTACGTGCGGTACAGAGTACAAGAAAACGGAGACCTCGCAGAAAGCAGCCAAAAGCGGCTCCCCGGGACCTACGAGCCCTATCTAGGCTCCGCCATTGCCCTTGACAACCTCGGCTTCTTGTCCAAAGAAGGAGTCACCGTCTGGGTGGACCTTACTACTAGTGAGTGGCTAGGTAAAGCAGTACTTCCTTCCTAGCCTAATATGTCCCCAGTATGTCTGTTGCTGTCTTTGGTGTCTGCGTATGACAGCGTGGTCACTACTTCGCAGGCGGAGAGCGGGACTTGCTACTTGATTGGCAGTGCTGTGGCGGGCTTTCAAGTGCCTGTGGCGCCTTTGCTGGTGTTGGAGGCGTATATCTACCTGAGTCGCACGCCTCAGACTTTGAGTGAATATCCGCCGCTGCGGCCAATGCTCTATACTCGCTATGACGCCTACCCCTCGGTCCAAGCCAACGACCACTCTCGAGCACTGCAGCAGGGCTGGACCTTAGTGCTGCTCGAGTTCCTCCCGCCTGCTGCGGACTGGGTGTATTTCCGCCTGGACGGGGGACTGAACGACGGCTTATTCATGCAAAACGCCAGAATGCTGCATAACTGGTTTTACTACCTAGTACTCACCTATACATACTGCCCATCCCCAGCCTTTTACCTACCTTTGCTGCCACAAGGCTGGTTTGATACCCATTTGATATGTGCAAAAGAGGTGGATTTGACGGGATCTGGGGAAATTGAGCTGCTGGCTGCGGAAGTAATCCCTGTGCAAGTGGCTGTAACCGCACTTACAGGGTGGATGGACATCAATGTGGAGTACATTGGCCCTGGAAACGTGGAAATAGTGGCAAGTCCAGACAATTTCCTCAACATTCCTGCGAATTTGATGAGTAACTACACAGGCGAAGCCTATTCCTGGACCGTTCACAGCAATAGCATCTTGCAAATCCCTACGCCCAGGCCCGGACCTTGGTACATCGTCCTGAGAGTGCTGCAGGCCGGCTTCCTTTCTTATTCCCTCTCCACAGTGCCTTGTTTCCTTAATGACACACAGGCCCTTTGCGGCCAAGCGCCCACTACCCTAGTTCCCAGTCTCCAGTACTTTACCTCCTTTTCCCCTGCAGACATTGCCTTAGTGGACACAGCTTCCCTATCTCCCAAGTCTCCACAGGCACAATTTGCCTTTAATACCGCGTGGCTGGACCAGGGAAAGTACTACGGACTTCACCTCTACTTCCCCTGTCCTACCACTCTGTCCCAAATAAACTTCGAAACTATGCTTTTACAGGGAGTCCGAATCCAGCTCTCCAGAGGCAGTCCCGCCTTTCCCTTTCTTTCCCTCTCCAACTGCTCCCTAGGGCCCAACCCCTGTAGTGCCTGGAGTGATAGGAAGGGAGTCGGCCTGTTCCTCGACCCCGGCCAGACCTACTCCGGCCTCATATTCCTGTCTATCCAGCTGCCGGGACTGACTACGCCTCTGTCTGTGTCGGTAGGCGTGGGAGTGAGTGACTGTGGGCAGGACATGTGTCACGGTGACCTCTGTTCTGACCTAAAAAGTACCCCTGTCCCTGCTAAGTGGTGTCAATGTCAGCGCAACCACAGTGGCTTGACCTGCCAAAGTGTCGCTTTTTCCAACGTCAAATACGTCTTTTGGGTGCTTTTTCTCGTCTGCTCCAATACCGCCATGATGCCTGCTCTCTACGTGTCCATATTCATATACAGGAAATACCCTGAAACGCTAATATTCGCTGCGACTATGCTGACAAGTGGACTTTACCACCTTTGCGACACTGAGTTTTACTGCTTTGACCTGTCTGTGTCGGGCTTACGCCTGTGTGACTTCTATGTGTCGTATTTCAGCATCACGACGAGCATTATTTACCTGGCGAGACTGCAGAGGATGGATGTGAAGGCTGCGTGTATTATCCTTTATGCTTTGCTTTTGCTGTATTGCGGGGCACTTACCTTCTTTGACGGCATCTGGAGCCAAATTATAATTCCCTTCACCTCCGCCTTAGTTCCACTCGGCTCCTGGCTCTGGTTTATCTCTTCCACAAGCCGCGCAATGGAAAACCGCTGTCTAAATTGGCGCCTCATCCCTCAATTTCTCTTCCAAAGTGGGAATTTCCGTTGGAAATTCGGCATTCCGGCTGCCATAAGCTTCGGACTAGCGCTAACTTGCAGTGCGTTGGAGAGCAATTACAACTACTGGGTGGTAATTTCCACTTAGACGCACAGTCTTTGGCATGTGTTCGTTATGCTCACTCCCTGCTTCGTTCTGCTCGTTTTCCCTGCTAATCGAGTGGATTTCCGTATGGATATCAAGAGAGAAACGCTGGAAAATGAGCTAATTCGGACGGTAAACCAGGAAAGCAGCCATATAAACCCAATCTAGGCATTTGTATGCAGCTAACTAGACGCCCATAAGGGAAATCCGCTTGAATCGAGCAGAGAGTCGCCTTTGAGACAGGTCATTTGGCCTGTTTCTGCTTGAAACTGAAGTCCTTCGCTCCAGTACTGAGTGTGCCACACTAGTAACAGCCCAGTAGCTAGCCAGTTTGCTTCTTGGTCGTCCGAAAGCGCAGTTCTGCAGACTTCCGAGTCACAGTCCCTACGCAAGTCCTCTAACAGGGTCGGAAACAGGCCTGGCCACTTCCGCACTATTTCCGCACAGAGCAGCCTCACCGTCGCTATTGGGTCCTTCACACATCGCAGAAACGCCTCCTCGTACACTTCCTTAAAAACACTAATATCACTCACAGCCTGCCCGGCCATATGCACGAATAACTGCCTTTTGAGACAGGATACATTGCTAGAATAGCTGCTCAGAAGGTCAGTGATTTCCTCCCTCATGTCTTCTGTGTCTCTCAAAAGTCGGGTGGAAAGTGCGCCTATGCCCTGGGCAGCAGGGAGGTAGACAACTGCCACAGGGTCTGTGAGTAGGCGAAGACTGGAGGGCCACAGTTCGAGGCGCACCGAGTCGACATCGAAGAGAACTGCAAGAGGGACGAGTTGCTTCGCTAGTAACTCGCGGAAGCGCCAGTTGGGCCGAGGCATGGCCATCCACGAAATAAGCTCGCTGAAACTGGTTCTTTTCTCAGGACTGACCTGCATAAGGAAGTCTGCGAAGTGAGTCAAAGCCACATACTTGATTTCTTCCACTTCGCTTTTCCCAGTCATGTTGGCGAAGACAGGGACCAGGTCCTTGTCGGTAGTGGCCGGCCCAACTGCCTTCGCTAGCTCGTGAAGACAGGCAGCCACTGTTTTGCGGGCGGCTTTGTGTGCGGAGTTGGCGAGGGAGAGGAACGATTTGGAGATGTCGCTCCAGTGACCAGGACCCAAGGCTAGTACAACCGCAGGCAAGTACTGAGCACAGGCCAGGGCGCACTCTTCAGTCTGCGACCCTACCGCCTGCTCCACAAACGACTTCATCACTTCCTCAGGCAGTCCACCCATCCCTGCGAAAGCCACCGCCAAAGGTCCGGCCTTCTGCGCCGCCAGTTGCTTAATTGCTTTATTCTTGTCCTTCAGTAGTTGTGCAAACACGCCTATGAGTCCCTGAGGATTTGCACAAGTCTGCGCCAGGTCAGGCAGTGCTTCTACCAGTGCTCTGCGTACAGAGATTTTAGAGTCTTTGCTGAGGTGGTCGAGGATGGGGAGGAGCTTGCTGTGGGCGATGGGAGGCTTGACTGTGCGGAATATGCCGGACATACTGCTTGCGACGGCCCTGCGCACTGCTTCGCTGCTGTCGTCTGCCAGGGCTATTAGCTCTGACGAGAGGAATTGCTCGCTTAGTCCGCGGCCGAAGGCTGGTGCGGACTCATTAAGCAGCCTAATAGCAAGGATTTTTGCTTGTTCCTTTTCCTCCTCATGAGCAATTAGCAGTAATTGAGTCAGTGCCACTGTCCCTCGGTCCTCCTGGGTCAAAAGTCCTATTAATTTCCCATACGCGTCCGCTGCTTTCCTCGCCAAGGTCTCATTCGGCTCGTACAAGGCCTGTCCTAGGAGCGGAAACAGCTTCTCTACCAGGTCCTTATAGCCCTCCGCATGCTTCACCCACTTTTCCACACTTTCCGGCAGTCTGTCCAGCGTCTCCATCGCCACTTCCGTTTCATCCTCCAGCATAGCCTCCACTAGCCCTATAAAATACTCTCCAGCCTGAGTCTTCAGTGCTGCAATAGTCCTCGGCAAACAGGCTGCAAACAGTCTTCTCTCCTGTTTCTCCCCACTGAGTGCATATTTCCCTATAGTGAACAGTGCGAAGTCTGTCTCGGGGTCTCCAGTTCTCCGGTCGAATCCTGCATTGCCAGGGGCGCTCATGTCGTCTTCGTCTAGGTAGGACCGCTGGCTTTCCGTTGGCCCTTCGAAGGCCTCGATGGGAGCCCACATATTATGGAGGTGGAGGAGGCTGGCGGCAGGAGAATGCTGCTGCACTGTGCCAAGCATAGTGCGAGGGAGGTCACTGGGGTCTTTGTACGTCTCAGGGAAAGGACGCATGTAGTGCCGCTGTTCCACTCCCGAGTGATGGCGCCTCTGCTGGAAGTCGCCTTGCAACTAATCGGGGGAGAACTGCAGGGCTTTTACCAGGGCTGCATCAAGAGTGGAGACGAAGTCGTCCGTCCTGCCAAATGGCTGGAGTCCTTCTGCCAAAAAGTGCTGGAAACCTCCAAACAGCGTCTCTACGTAGTGTGTGTGGACAGCGAATCCACCCCCTACTTCCGCACCTACCGATGGGACAGCGGTGGCTTCCGCCTCTGCACCGAGGTCCAAGTCCAAGGCTCCTGGGAGACCTTGGAGTCCAAAGAAGTGTGGGACCTGGACGACCACTTCGAAGACTGCAGCAAAGACTGGAGCAACCCACAGCTAGACTAGGTATAGGAGCATGTTAGTGCAGGCTTTAGACCAAGACGGGGTGGTCTATGTCCTCGTCCCAGTTTTCCACGTCTTCGTCGGAGAGTTGTTCTGGGGGCTCTGGGGAGATCGGCTGGAACTCTTCCTCTGTGTGCAGTGTGTCGAGTTGGGGACCTTCGAGGAAGGCTCGCTTTTCAGGCTTGTCGGGGGCTTGCACGATCCCTGCATTGCCTCGCAAGGCCGCTAAATGGATAGACTCCCCTTCTCTTTGGCTGTCGAGAGTGTCTTTACCCTGCTGAGTAGTGGTCTCAGCAGCTGTAAGTGCTGCAGGTAGCTTCCGGTTATCCTCATGCTTCCGAACCTCCACTTTGAGTACTTTTTCGAAGCCAAAGAGGACTTCAGCGGGGAGTTTGAAGCGGGGCAGCTTGGGATACAGGGGTTCAATGCGTTGGACGGGCAAACTGTGCACAATTTTCTGTCGGCCGCTAGTCCCGCAGCCCATTCTTATTATCAGTTTCCCAACTGAGATCTAATCGTTACTCCGCATACAGCCACCACTTACTAACAAATCTCGCACTATTGGATACAGGCAAAGCCATATCCGCCACTAAAGCCAGCCACAGTGTGAACTCCCCAGTGGTCTAATCCGAGCCGATGACGTAATATGGAACTTGGCCAAAAGGCAGTCAACTTCCTCGCAACGACCCGTGGCCGAGACAAGCTTTTCCGCACACTCCAGTACTTCTGCCGTATGCTTTCCGGCCTACTCCGCACTCGTCTAGCCTCCACTGCAGACCGCTCCTCCAAGCTGTCCGCCAGCATGGGTATTACTCGCAAAGTGCTGCGATTCGGTCTGCCGCTGGATCTAATGCTGCAGATTATCCGCAGGTACCAAGCGGGGGGGAACCAAGGACTGGGCTGGGTGCGGTCGCTGTCGCAGTTCTTTGGGGCGCTGTACTTCCTGTCGGACCACATTCTCTATGCGTACAAAATCGGACTGATGGTGGAAAGGCCGAAGTCGTCGATTGTGAGTGCGACGGATGTGTTCAATAACTTGGTGTGGCTGCTGGAGGATGTACTGTGCATCGTGGCAGACGCAATAGACGTGCACAACGTGCAGCTAAAGCTGCAAGAAATGCGCGACAAAGGCCTGCACTCCAAGCAGTCCGAAGGCAGAAAGCAGTACGTAGACACGCTCAAGCAAAACAACCTACTGCTGTGGGACATTGTGCGGGCTGCGGGGGACGTGCCTGTAAGCACTAAGCAGATTATTATCTTCTTTCTGGACAGCACCAAGTTTAGTTCTACCTTTGTAGGGGCGATTGGAGTCGTGACGTCGCTAATTGGCTGCTATCAGGCCTGGCTGCGGGCTAATCCTAGTTAGGTAGAGTCGATTTACCCGTATTTCCTTGATTTGCGGAGTTAGTGTATAGGGAAAATATACCGAATGGTATTGGAAATCTGCCGAAAAGCATTCAGATTCAGCGCACTAAAGAAGTTTTACGTTATCCCTACTGATATAACTCTCTAGCGCTGCGTATAGCTTGATATTTGCGATATTGGATTGATTTTTCTCTTTTAAGCATAAAAACCACCACCGATTCTTCCTTCTCCCTGGCTTTCGAGTGGAAAAACGTCATCAACTTATCACACCAGTCCCAAATATGTCGCTCCTTCAAGGTGGCGAATAGGGCTGCAAACAGCGTGTTTTCCACTGCTTCAGGCTTCCAGTTGCTATACAGCTCCACTAGGCTTACATACACGTCATGCTTCGAGCACTCCTCTACTACGTGGGAGGAGCCGCTTAGGGCTTGGTTGAACAGGGACTCGGCTTCACTGTAGTGCTTGCTCTTCACTTGCTGCTTGGCGAAGTGGTAAAACACCCCTGCAAGCTGGCGACAAGGCGGATTTTGCATCAAGGACAGACACTGCACAAAGGTGCATTCTGCTTCATTCAGTTGGCCAGCGTCTGAATAGGCCTTGGCGAGGGAGAAAAGCACGTCTAGTAGGAGTGGGGGGTTGTCTGGGTACAGGCCACAGATGTGCAGTGCATGTTGCAGTGATTTTACAGTGATAATTGCAGCGTAGCAGTACTTCCGCTCCAAATGGCCTAGTCGGAGGAGGACCAGTACAGTGCTAATTGCGGGATAGGGGTCATTCGTAATTATCAATTCCGCCTTCCGATAAGCGAGAATAGCCTCTGTTTCCTCCTTTTTGTTGAAGTGCAGGTCAGCAAGTCGCTCCAATAGTCGGAAAGAAGTGCTGCCCAAGGGCTCCAGCAGGTACCAGTAGTCCAGTGCCTTCTGGTAACTGTCTACAGTATTAGCACTCACAGCGGATTCATAGAGATTTCGGGCTTTAGGGGAGATTAAGTCCTCAGGGATGCTCAAGCCCCAGCGGGTTTCGCAGGGAAGTCGCTGGGAAAAGAGGCGGTTGGCTTGGATGCGGAAAGGCATTGCTTCGGAGTAGGCATTAGCGTCACACAGGGCAGCGATGGAGCAGCTCAGCAGGTCGTAAGTAGTGCTGGCTAGTAGGTTGCAAGGCACTGAGTCTCTATCAGTCCTAGCAAACAGAACCCGAAGTTTAAGGCTTCTAGGCAGTTCCGCTAGTGCTTCCTCCGTATATCTCACTATTTCCTTAGGTGTAAGTCCCTGCAGGGCACTTTTCACGCCCACTACTAGCTCTTGCGCCTTTACTACTTTGGCAGCTTGGTAAAAGACCTGCTGTAAGAAGCAATCTGCAGCGGGAGAGCCCGGCCAATTGCGCAAAACCAGCTGATTTCCCTTGATTTCACACGCACTATCCAGTAGCATCGGCCGGTAAGCCACTAACAGTGTTTCCGCAGCCAGCAAGTATTCTCCTGCCTGAGACTGAGCCTGTGCAGTCTTCACCTGGTCGAATAGGACTGTAATGGCAGGGAAGAGCTTCAGTTCAAAGGCTGTCAAAGTCTCCAGACTCTCAGTGTTGAGAGTACTTTGAAGGGCAAAAAGCCGCTTCCGTTCCTCTGCTTCTATCCCTCTTCGGACTTCCTCAGTCCAACATCCCTCCATATTACACCCAATTTACCTACTCTACGAGCGTATAATGACCTGGTTCCTTGCTTTCTTCCTCGCTGTCTTCCCTGGCAATCATCATGGAAGTATTGGGCGGGTCGATTGGAAAAGCGGCTGAGGGAACTTCTGATACTGAAACGCTGTGGTTAACAATGGTCATATCGCTTGAAAAGTTAGGCAAAGAGGCGGGTTTCTCTGCTTGGTCCTGCAGAGTTCCGGCACTGCCCAGCGCTCGCACTCGGTAGGACTTCCGCCACTGGAATAGCACCCGCAGTCGCTCTCGAATGGTCCGCATGAGGACTGGCGACACTAGGCGGATCCAACTAATGAGGAAGTAGGCATTGGAAAAGACCATTAGACAGAATAACAGCACTTTTATGATTACACTGAGTTCATTAGTGTCGTAGTATAGGCCGGAATAGATAGTCAGTGCAGACACAAGGATTGCCTTCACCTCCAGTCGGTTCAGCGTAGGGTCGAAGAAGGGGTTGACTTGGACTTGGAGGAACAGGGAAAGCAGCAGAATGGCGAGGACTGTGAGGGCTTGCATTCGTATCGACACTTGAGCGAGGAACACTGAGGCTGCGATCATTGCGACTTTCCGATACAGGATGAAGAACTCCCAGTAGTACCTAGGCCGCACATATCCTTTGTAGAGGAAACACAGCATTACCTTGATTCCGCCTGATTCCAGTCTAGCCCGCTGTAGGACTAAAATAGATAGAGTCAATAAAGGCAGTCCGAATACGATAATTATCATAGTAGGCACTACTACAGTCAGTATTTCCTTCAAGTGGTCGGAGTTCCAACACTCAATGGTCAAGTCGTTCACTAGGTAGGACTTGCTGTCGCCGAGACTCATACAGGAGAAGAGGGAAAACATTACTTTGGTCACACTGGGGTGCAGGATAAAAATCACAATAACCGCAGTAGCCACCAATTTCTTCAGCAAATGCTCCACCTTGGTAAAAGCAGCCACTAGCAGCCAAGCCAAAATACCCAGTAGGAACAGGACTAAGGGCAGTCCTGCATACATTTTCACCTTCGTAAAGAACAAAGACCCTGAAGCGTGTTTATCTTGCACTAGACAGTCCACTGAAAAGAGCTGTTCAGCCACTCCGCCTGCCATTTGCTGTCCACTCAGGAAGGTCTTAGCGAAAGTGGGCCAGTTGAGGTTGAGGGCTGCACTGACTACCACCATTTGGAGGTAGTTCATGAATATTTTCACGTACACGGCTATGAGGGATTGAGGACGCATAGCGCTTTTCACAGCTGTCCAGACAATAAGCGCTACAAGGACTAGGGCGAGTAGGGAGATGAGGATTGTGAGGGTGATGTTGGAGACCAGACTTGGGCACTGGCTGCACAGGTTCCTCCCAGTGCTGGAGTAGCCGGGCTGGCATTGCTGACAAAGGTTCCCTCCATACCCTGTGGCACACAGTCCTGTTAGGGACAGGAAGGGTGGGTCTGGAGACCCTATGCAGGCTTCAGGCGCCAAACACTCAATAAAGGCATCTGTCAGGTTACTTTGTCTCCAATAGCCAGGCTTGGGCACGATTGTGCTGTTTCCATAGCAAATTGCTGAGTCTGGACACAGCAGACAGGGCAGAGTGGGGTCCAGACTATAAGTACCAGTGCTGCATACCAAGCAAGCCCCGTTTTGATTGCTTTCTCCAGCAATACACTGGCGGAACTGGACCTCTATAAGTACCTTTTCCATATACTCCACTTCATCCCTCGTCTTAATATGCAGAGTGGGGTTCACTCCGCCAGTCATCAGTAGCAGATACTGAGTAGACCCAGGCTCTGCCGTCATTCCAAACATCGAAAAGGTGAAAAGTCCGCTTGCAGCCCCTGCCAAAGTAGCGCCGGATAGCGATAGATTGGCCTGGCTTAGGGCTAATAGCTGCGCTTCACTATCTGAGTCTGTAGTTATCAGAAAATTGCGGTGGTCGTAGAGTCCGAAGAGTAGCGACTGGGTAAAGGTTTGGCCACTGGCGAAATTGGCTACACGGTGCACTAAAGGCAGGCCGAGATACGTCCCTAAAGGGGCTAAAGCAGCTCCAGAGGCTGAAACTAAGGCCAATTTGATAGCGTAAGAAGCCACTGTTGGGGCATATGGAGCCTCGTTTCCCTCATATACATTTCCGTCAGTGTATGGGAAGGCCCCTGCCCAGACGAGAGCTCCGCCCTTAGTCTTCGCAGTGTTATTGAGAAATGTGTTATTGAGAATAGTCACATTGCACCAACTCTGCACTGCGCAGTCAGTGGAAATAGCCCCTCCACTGTCTGCTCTATTGCCCCTGAAGGTATTGCGAGCGATAAATATGTCCACATTTTCAGCGTACAGTCCTCCTCCCTGGCCACTAGGAGCCTCGTTGTCAGTGAAGAAGTTGTTTGTGAGGAAGTGTTGGTCGCGGGGAGGCTGTGTGGCTTCAGAGAAGTAGTGAATGGCGCCGCCTGCTGTGCCGTTGCTGGCCAGGAATTGGTTGCGTTGCAGTAAGGAGTAGACGATATTGCGTAACTCTATAGCTCCGCCCCCAGTACTGCTGGAATTTAAGAAGACTGAGTCTGATATAGCAACTGAACTGCCTCCGAAGAGGTACAAAGCCTCTGGGTTGCTGCCTTCGAAGCTACTGCCTTGCACTACTAAAGTGCCCTCCCGCACTACCAGCACTCCGCCCACTGTATCTGCAGTCACTCGGGAAAAGGAACAATTGGACAGGAGCAAAGCTCCGGTCTGCAGCTCAATTGCGCCTGCTTCCTGCCCACTATCACAGTCTTCGAACACACTATCGTATATGTCTATTATGGTCTGTGTAGAGGCGAAAAAGGCTCCGCCCATTAAAGCTGCATGGCCACGCTGGAAACTAGATTTGCGGATTAGCACGTAGTTATGGTCCAAAGCCTGTAGAAAAGAGCCATTTCTGCCTTTCTGCCCCTGCATAGTCACATTAGTCAGGTTCAAATCACAGTTGCTGAGGATAAGTCCTGGACAACTGCCATTGCTAGTGTTGTCTCGGATAGTGGTGGAGGTCACTTGGGCAGTGCACTGGCTGAGGAAGAGACTGCCGAAGTCGGAAACGAAGTTATTGGCTATGAGACTGGAGTTAATGGACAAAATGGCAGGGCAGGCGTATATAGCAGAAGCCACAGTCGCGTTGTTGCGCAGAAAGGTCGTGTTTAGGATGGTCACCCGCGAGACTTGGTCTGCATACAGCGCTCCGCCCCTGTTCTTAGCCACATTATCAACGAATTCACATCCATCCAGTGTCAAATTGGTATGTCCTGTGAGGAAAATGGCTCCTCCGCTACCAGTAGCATAGTTTCCCCAGGCTTTGACACGATACAGAGTCACACTGGAGTAGTCCTGTGCGAATAGAACCGGTCCTTCCAATAGCACTTGTCCAGTGTAGCGAGACCCCTCATCATACAAACTAGCCACTGAAAGCTTAATGGCCCCAATTCCCGCTTTCACAGTGTTATTGAATGAACTGATATTCACATTGAGGGAAAGGCCCTTTAATTCGATGGCTGGACCTAGCTTGTGTCCCCGGAATACACAGTTGCGATAGTGGACTCCACTGATAGTTTTAGAGGGAGCGGCTGGATTTAGGTAGAAGCCTGCTCCGAGCGGGGCAGAGTTGCCTATTAGCAGGCAATTATCAATAGTCAAAAGGCCAGTTTGGAAGGAAACTACGACTCCGGCGCCCTGTTCAGCCTGGTTATTAGTGAAAAAGCAGTTTTTAATGCGACTGTCCAGTGTTAAGTCAATATAGTCGCCCAGAGTGATGGCAGCGCCCAAGCCACTGCTGCGGTTGTCCGTAAAAGAGCAATTCGATACTGTGAAGTTGATTACCTCCACAGTGTTTCCATCCAATACCCCATAGTAATCCATGACTGAAAGCACTCCATACCCAGATGCAGAGTTGTTGACAAAGACCGAGTCCGCCACCAGCAGTGTACTTTGCCCTGTTCCATAGGGGTTAAACAGCACTCCAGCACAGCGGTATTGAGCTGTATTGCCTGCAATTCGTACTCGCTGCAGAGTCAGGGACTTCACATTGTCTGCGAACAGCACTGTACTGAACCAGCCTGAGTTCCCTTCGAAGACACTGTCTGTGATTGTCACGTCTGTGGGCTGGAGCATGCGCAGGTCCATGCACACAGAATACCGAGTTATTTCGTTCGTATTACTGACAAACAGCAGGTTAGAAAGGGTGGTGGGCTGCTCTATTTGCAGTGTGAGAGCGCCCGCGCCTTGGTTCCTCAGGAAGGAGTTATTGTGGATTTGTATCAAATGCACGTTTCCAGTGAGAGACAGGCCGCTGATGCCACTGGGACAGTAGTTATCTGTGAGGTTGTTGTTGAGGAAGGTAAGATTGAGGACGCCAAGGAGGGAAATGGCGGCCTTACAGGCCACTGTGCTGGCTAAAGTCGGCGTAAGACGCAGATATCCCTGGGAATTCGCCTCTTTGAACTGGTCGAAAGCGGACGAAAATGGCGAAAAGGCGAGTTTTGACTCTCCATTTGCCTCGAAAACAGCCCTGAGAATAGCCAAATTGCCCACATTTGCTAAATAAAGTGTCTCTACGCAGGTATTTCCCTTCATTTTCAGTCCAGTTAGTGTCACATATCTGGGCGGAAAGAAGATTTCAACTGTTTTCAGTGTTCTTTTTAGGCCTTCGCGGTCCTCTGGTAGACTTTCCTCGTTAAATACCTGAAAAAGACTCTGAGCAGCCATAGAATGCTCAATTGTCACATTTTCCAGGAGTATATTCTGATGGTCTTGAGCGTAACTGAGGGCAATTACAGACCCATTGAGGACTGTCACATTGGTAAATACGCAGTTTTGGATGAAAACATGGATCAAAAGCTGCTCAGAGGCAATGCCATTGGCCACAATGAGGGGAAATTGGAGGGAGGAGTCCACTGCCAGGACCGCAGTGTCCACAATTAGCGAACTAAACAGGCAATTGGAGATATGCAATTGCCGGAAATCTGTAAGTCTTAGCAAGGCCGCGTCCTGCCCTGTGCCTTCTCCTACCAATACCACATTAGCGAGAAAGTGCAGGTCTGCAAGGTGGATAAGCAGGATTCCTTGGGAACTGAGGAAGCCGGAGTGGAGGATGTTGGGTTGGTACTCGTAGCCGTCATTGAGCAGCCTGATAGTGCCCCCTGTGTACCTGATTTGGCCGCAGTTGTAGGGCTGTTGGGACTCGGGACAGAGGTGTTGGATCAGGCCGCCCGACACACTGTGGAAACTGGGCATACAGCGGATAAAGCTCACGTTTTGCATGACTAAGTCTCCACACTGAGTCGTTATAAGCGCCTTCAGCTGCTGTCTGAACCCTTCAAAAGTCACATTTTGCAGCCACAGCGATGCAGTGGTCTTCACAAACACAACCTCCCGATACGCCTCACAATAGGTCTGATTCGCATACAACCCCACCACCACTTCCCCCCGGTCATTCAGCCAGTCTCCGTCCTCTGTCTGCTGCACAAAGGGACAGTAAACACACATTTCTCCTGAGCAGCTTTCACTCAGTTCGTAAGCACCGCTGAAGTGGATGTTGCGGAAAGTGACATTGTGGGAGAGTTGGAAAGTAGCGAAGTTTCGGGTGAGTTGGAGGATAGCTGGGCACTGCTCTGTGCAGGCTGGGCCTTCGATAGTAGTTTCTATTAGGCCCCATTGGGATAAGAGTGGTTGGTCACTTGAGGTCAAAAGGTGCTTCCCTGGGAGAAGGTGGATATGGGTAAAAGGCAGAAAGAGCGATTTGAGGGTTCTGGTCAGGTCAGGAAAGGGAGAAGTTCCACTTCCATCTCCGGCCTCAGTCCCACCCACATATATATCCACAGGGGAAAGGGCATTGGAACAGTCGCCCCAGTCCCATCCGCAAGTCCCCACGTTACACTCTACTTCGCAATTATCATTCCCCAGCATTCCCGTCTCACACGAAGGTGCACAGTACCCACAGTCGCCCATATCCCAGCGGCAATCCCAAGTCTGGCACTCTGTGTCACAGACTGAATTGCCGAGTCGTGTTGAGTTGCAGTGAGAGAAACAGCTTAAAGAGCAGTCACTAAAGACTGCAGTTCCTGTGTCAAAGGTCCAAGCTAGCGTCATACAGCCTTGGTCACAGACCCCATCTCCTTGGTGGGAAGCAGGGCAAAGACCCGCTGCGAGTGGTAAAAAGAGCAGTAGGATGGACATTAATCACTATTGACCGGGCTTAGCCTTCAGCTAGAAACCATATGGCTAAAACCTGCTGTTCCGAATGTTTGCCCGCACTGCTCAGTTCTCAGTTGGAACAGCAAAGGCTGGAAATAGCGCTGCAGAAACAACAAGCTGAAATCATTCGGCTGCGCTTTGGCTTGGAACTCAGAGATCTAACTGCCTCTTTCTCAGCCCCGGACCCTGCTTGGCAGGAAAAACCTGACCCAGAGACTCTAAGTCGGGAAATGATCAGGAAGTATGAAGCCTACAGCCGCTCTCTCAAGCGGAATAGACAGAGAAAGACGTCAGTGGAGGACTTGCGTATTTCCAACCAGCGCAATTAACCCCTACGTCTCTAAGGAGAAGCTGGGAGTCCTCTACCCCCGAATCCCAAATCCGCCCGCGCTCCAGCCTCACCCTGGTTTCCAAGCAAGTCCAAACCACCTCCCTCCCCTCCTCCAGTGGGTCCAGCCGC
>Ga0247837_1002882_pt1 | contig 31312 bp, 28 predicted proteins | sample LaCtaG_2_FD_187115 | JGI IMG/M metagenome (GOLD analysis project Ga0247837, IMG submission 187115) | Freshwater microbial communities from meromictic Lake La Cruz, Castile-La Mancha, Spain - LaCruzMarch2015_14.5m | ecosystem: Environmental > Aquatic > Freshwater > Lake | place: Spain: Castile-La...
GATTACCCTGCCCCTAATCCTGCCACAGCCCCGCCGCCGTGTCTACCCCCTTGTGCGAACATTAACTTTCTCTAACCCCCGCCAGCCCGCGCGGTGACTGGGGTGGCGCGGTTATGCTTCAGGGCTGTCAGTGGTTAGTGGTTAGTGGCCAGCGTGCGGCGACCACTGGCCACTGGCCACTGACCACTGACCACTAGCCACTGCCCTCAGCCCAGCACCTCAGCCCCGCCGAGATAAGGCCGCAGGGCCGCCGGGACCCCGATCCGCCCGTCCGCGTGCTGGTAGTTCTCCAGCACCGCCACCAGGGTGCGACCGACCGCGAGCCCGGAGCCGTTGAGGGTATGCACCAGTTCCGGCTTGCCGGTCGCCGGATTGCGCCAGCGGGCCTGGAGGCGCCGCGCCTGGAAGTCGCCGAAGTTGCTGCACGAGGAGATCTCCCGATAGGTCTGCTGACCGGGCAGCCAGACCTCCAGGTCATAGGTCTTGCAGGAGGAGAACCCCAGGTCACCGGTGCACAGGATCACGACCCGGTAGGGCAGGCCCAGGCGCTGCAGGACCGTCTCGGCGTGACCGGTGAGCGCCTCGTGCGCGGCCTCCGAGTCCCCCGGGCGCACGATCTGGACCAGTTCCACCTTCTCGAACTGGTGCTGGCGGATCATGCCGCGGGTGTCCTTGCCGGAGGCGCCCGCCTCGCTGCGAAAGCACGGGGTGTGGGCCACCCAGCGGCGCGGCACCTGATCGACCTCCAGGATGCAGTCGCGCACCAGATTGGTGACCGGCACCTCCGCCGTGGGGATCAGATAGAAGTCCCGCTCCCCCGGGACCGTGAAGAGGTCCGCGGCAAACTTCGGCAACTGACCCGTACCGCGCAGGCTGTCGGCGTTCACCAGGTACGGGACATAGACCTCCGTGTAGCCATGTTCATGGGTGTGCAGGTCCAGCATGAACTGGATCAGGGCGCGTTGCAGCCGGGCGAGTGGCCCGGACAGGACCACGAAGCGCGCCCCCGTGACCTTGGCCGCCAGGTCGAAGTCCATCCAGCCGAGCGCTACGCCTAAGTCGACATGGTCCTTGGGAGTGAAGTGGAACCGGGTCGGCTCACCCCAGCGGCGCTCCTCCCGGTTGTGGGTCTCGTCGGCACCGTCCGGGACGCTCGCGTCCGGCAGGTTGGGCAGGCCGAGGGCAATCTCGCCAAGCTCGTCCTGGATGGCAGTCAGCCGGTCTTCGGCCGACTTCAGCCCCGCACCCAGGTCGGCCACCGCGGCCAGCAGGGGGGCGGCGTCCTGGCCTGCTGCCTTGGCCCGGCCGATCGCCTTGGAACTGGTATTACGCTCATTCTGCAGCTCCTGTACCCGGACCTGCAGGCCCTTGCGCTCGCCCTCCAGGGACTCGATGCGGGCGGTGTCCAGCCGCATCCCGCGGCGGGCGAGTTGGGCGGCGACCGGGGCGAGGTCGGTCCGAAGCAGGCGTGGGTCTAACACGTTCAGTCACCAGTCTCGATGCAAATGGGCCAAGGGCAGGCGTTCAACTGCCGGGGTCGCGGGGGGATTCTACACCGAGTGGCACCGAACCCGTCGGCGACGACGACGGCCGCGATCCCCGGTCGCCTAATCCCGAATCCGGGAATTGCCCACACCAAGACACCAAGAACACAAAGAAAAACAAATCATTGAAGGCGTTGGGCCGATCACCGCGCGGGTGACCTCCGCGACCTGCTTATCGCTTTGAAAATCTTTGTGATCTTTGTGTCTCTGTGTGAGAACTGCTCGTTATAGGATAATCCCCCCATCCCCGCGGCCGGAGGCAACCCATGTCACTGCAACCCTACCCCATCCTGACCTTCGACGACTGGCTGGAGGGCGAGCGCGCCGCACTCGAGACGCGCAGCGAGTACATCGACGGCGAGGTCTTCGCCATGACCGGGGCGCGGGAGCAGCACAACGCCATCGTCACCAATCTCATCGCGGAGTTGCACCCGCAGATGAAAGGCCGCCCGTGCCGCATCTATGCCAACGACATGAAGGTCCGCATCCGCGCCGCCAACGCGGGCACCTATCCGGACCTCCTCGCCGTCTGCGGCGAGCGCGAGTTCCTGGACGGCCGGCGCGACCTGCTGCTCAACCCGTCCCTGATCGTGGAAGTGCTGTCCGACTCCACCGAGGCCTATGACCGCGGCGGCAAGTTCGCCCTCTATCGCCGCATCCCGAGCCTCAAGGAGTATCTGCTGGTCTCCCAGTACCGGGTCGCGGTGGAACTTTTCACGCGGGGGCCGGACGACCGCTGGGCCCTCACTGACTTTACCGCCCGCGACGCTACCGTCAACCTGAGCAGCATCGACTGCACCCTGAGGCTGGCGGAAGTCTATGACCAGGTGGACCTGGAGCCCGACTGACCTCTTAGGTGGTTACCAAGGTCCAACTTGGCAACCCAAATCCAGGGAGATCCACTTCCGGTCCATAGCGGCGGCCAGCGCCCGTGCTAGGCTGTAACCCGTGACCGCAACTGCCCCGAGGGACGCCCATGTCTCAGACCGCCCTGGCCGCACCGCAACGCACGCGACCCCAAACGCCGTGTGACGCGCCCCGCTCACACGCGGGCCGTTGCGTCTCTGAGGAAGAGTACTGGCTCAGCTACTACCTCGAATCCGACATCCATTTTGAATGGAACAAAGGTCGTCTGGAGGAAAAGCCAGTGTCCGACTACGAGACCTACCTCGTCTATGAGTGGTTCATGCACCTGCTGCGGCTGTTTCTCGATTCCCGACCCATCGCCAAGATGGTGGCGCTGGAGATGGGGTTTCGACTGCCGCTGCCGACCGGCACCGTCATCCGAAAACCCGATTTCGGCGTGGTTTGCAACGACAACCCTCAGCCGCTATTGCCACTCGACGTGTCCTATCACGGGGTCTTCGACCTCTGCGTCGAGGCCCTCGCGGATCAGGAGCGCCGCGGTATCCTGCGCGACGCCGTGGTCAAGAAGGCCGAGTACGCCGCGGGCGGCGTTCCCGAGTACTACATCCTGCACCGCGAACCCGAACATCAGGCGTTCTTCGCCCGCACCGCGGCGGGCGTCTATGCCCCCATCATGCCGGACGCGGGCGTGATCCGCTCCGGGGTCCTCCCCGGCCTTCAGTTCCGCCTGACCGACCTCTGTCGCCGCCCCGAGCACGCCAGTCTTCGCGATGATCCGGTCTACGCGGCCTTCGTGCTACCCGGTTGGCGCGCGGCCGAACAGCGCGCCGCGGCGCAGGCGCAAGCCCTGGGCGAGGCCGAACGGCACGCCGCCGCCGAATCGCAGCGGGCCGGCGCCGAGGCGCAGGCCCGGCAAGAGGCCGAGCAGCGAGCCGACGCCGAGGCCCAGGCCCGGCACCAGGCCGAGCGGCGGGCGCAGGCGGCGGAGCAGGCACTCGCCCGGCTCCACGCACGACTGGCCGACGGCAACGGGACCGTCTGACCGGCGCCGAAGATGATTCCGTCACCCTGGCGAGCGTCGGCTGTACCCTGAGCCTGGCAGAGGTCTACGATAAGGTGGACTTGGAGCCCGACTGAGCGCCGCGGCACCGCGATGCCTGACCTGTAAGTCCATAATGCAGGTCGGTCAAATGCAGCCAGGAGAAGATGTCGGCAGGCATGGGCATGACTCGTGTCCGTGGGTGGCACGCGGCGATTGTAGCGCGCCCGCCACGAACGTGCCCCGCGGCAACACCCCTAAGGCTGCGGTATCGCGAGCGCGCGGCTTAGGCCGCTGCGTCCTCCGCGCCAACGGCCGCCACCGCATCCCCCACCCGGATCACCCCGCCGCGCAGAATGCGGGCATTGAGCCCGCCGTGTCCGCGCATGGCGTTGTAGCCGCCGGGCCCCAGGACCTCCTCCATGCGGGCGCAGGGGTGACAGAGACCGGTACCCGCGAGCAGGACCTCACCGACCCGGAATTGCCGCCCGTGCAGCGCCGCCAGATTGATACCGGACACGACCAGGTTGCGACGCAGCCGGACCGGGTCCAGCGGGGGCTCGCCCAGCAGGGCGCCGACCACCGCCAGGTGCTCGGATTGCACCAGGGTAATGCCGCGGGCGCCGCTGCTGCCGCCATAATGGTCGCCATCCAATCCGGCACCGGCCAGAGCCCGGACCTCCCGCCGCTCGCTGACCGCACCGCGGCGCCGTGCGCGCACACCGATCCATACGACCCGTCCGGCGCGCGGGAACTGCCCCTTGAGTGACTCCAGACCTTCCACGCTTGCCCCCTCACCAGAAATCCGCAACCATGAATAGAGCCCACGCCCGATGCCCGCTGCTGCTCGCACTCCTGCTCTTCCTGCCCCTGGTCCTACCCGGCTGCAGCCGTCTCCAACTCGCCTACGGGACCGCGCCCTTCTTCATCGAGCGCTATGCGGACGACTACCTGGCTTTGGACAGCGCTCAGCTGACGCAGTGGGAGCCGCGCCTCACGGCCGGCCTCGCGGCCCATCGCGCGCTGGAGTTGCCGCTGCTCGCGGGCTATTTCGAGGCTCTGCACCAGGCGAGTCTGGCCGGCTTCGACGCCGCCAACACCGCCTGCCTCACCGACGCCTTCCTTGAACTGTACCGCCGCCACGCCAGGCTCGCGGTGGCGACCGCAGCACCGCTGCTGGCGGGGCTGACGCCGGCCCAGGTGCAGACGCTGGAGCGGCGCTTCGCCTTGGAGTACGCACAGGATCAGCCGCAGCCGGGCGACCGGGAGCGGGAACTCGCCAAGCGCGCCCGGCGCTACGTCAAGTCGATCGAGGAGTGGACCGGCCCCCTCACGGCCGCCCAGCGGGGCCTGGTGGCGGCGGTGACCAGGCGGATGCCGGACACCGCGGCGGCGGTCTTGGACTACCGCACGAGCAAGCGCCGGGCGTTCATCGAACTCCTGAACACCAGGGCGAACGAGGCGGCGATTGCGCGCTTCCTGACCGACTGGCTGGTCGACTTCCGGGACCTGCCGCCGACCCTGGTGCGGGCCGGCGCGCAACTCCAGGAGCGCGTCGGAGAACTTTTGATCGCGCTCGGGGCCAGCCTCGACCAGGCACAAAGCCGACAACTGAACGAGCAGCTGGCGGGGCTTCGCGATGACCTCATGCAACTCCAGAAGGCGCCCCATCTGGTGCCGGTGACCTGCCGCGCCTGAGGGCCGCCGGGCGCCCGGGTCCGAACGCCCCTGGGTCGGATCGGGGGGGGCGGATCGGGGGCCGCCGCACCGCCCTCAGAACAAGTCGTCCACCGACTTGGGCGCGGCCCGAGCGGGTTTCGCCGCTGCAGTCGGCTTCGCGGCCGGCTTTTTCTTGGCTGCCACCGGCGGCCCCGCATAGGCCTCCGGGTCCGGACCCATCAGCATCAGCCGGTACTCCTCCATCACCTCCTCCGTCTGACCGAGGCTGGACTTGGTCTCGGTGCCCCGGCTGCCGTCGACCTTCACCTTGACCATGCCCGGCGGCGCCTCCAGCTTTGCCACGGGTTTGCCCTCCAGGGCATCTTCCATATAGTCCGTCCACATGCTCAGGGCCGCACGGCCGCCCTCCTCGCCGCGTCCGAGCTTTTCGTTGCTGTCGAAGCCCATCCAGGCGATGGTCACGAAGTCGGCCTGGAAGCCGCAGAACCAGGAGTCGCGGACATCGTTGGTGGTGCCGGTCTTGCCGACGATATCGGTGCGGCCCAGGCGCCGGGCGCGGGAGCCGGTGCCGAACTCGATGACGCCCCGCAGCATGGAGGTCATCTGGTAGGCGATGCGCGGGTCGATGACCTGTTCGGCCAGGTTCTCACCCGCGGTGCCCTCGGTGCGGGCCGGCTTGTCGGTGCCGGTGCGGAACCAGCAATCGGAACAGGCGCGCGGCGGGTCAGCCTGGTAGATCACGTCCCCACTGGCGTTCTCGATGCGTGAGATATAGTAGGGCAGGACGTGGTAACCGCCGTTGGCAAAGATGGCATAGCCCTCTGCCATCTTCATCGGTGAGGTCTCGGCGGTCCCCAGCGCCATGGAGGGCCCGAGCACCTTGGGGTCGAGCTCGAACCCGAAGCGGCGGATGAAATGGGCCGAATTGTCGATGCCGACGCTCTGCAGGAGGTTGATGCTGGCGAGATTGCGCGACAGAGCCAGGGCCTTACGCATGGGAATCGCCCCCAATTCGCGGTGGTCGGAGTTCTGCGGGTCCCAGCTCCCGATCCGCACCGAGACATCCTTGAGGATGCTCACCGGGGTCCACCCCCGATTCAGGGCTGAGGCATAGATGAAGGGCTTGAAGCTGGAACCGGGCTGGCGGCGCATGTCGACCGCCCGGTTGAACTGGCTCTTCTCGGTATAGGCATAGCCGCTGACCATGGCCTGCACCGCGCCGTCGCGCGGCGAGAGGGTCACCAGCACCCCGGTCACGGCCGGGATCGGGCTCAGCTCCCGCTCGCCCTTTTGATCCAGGCGCAGCCGGATCAGATCACCCTTGGCCAGCACGTCCGCCACCCGCCGGGGCTCGCCGCCGCGCCAGCCGGAATTCTTGAAGGCACGCGCCCACTTCACCTGACTGAGCCCCAAAGTGACCCGCCGGCCGCCGCCCAGATAGACCTGGGCCGCCCCGTCCTCGAAGCCGGTCACCAGACCGGCCTCCAGGCCGGTGATCTGGGCCACGCCCTCCAGGTAGGCGTCCATATCCGCCTCAGAGGCGCCCGCCAGGTCTACCTTGGCCTCAGGCCCGCGATAGCCGTGGCGCCGCTCGTACTGACGCAAGGCCTTGCGTACCGCCTCCTGGGCGGCGGTCTGCAGGTGCGAGTCGATGGTCGTGGTCACCCGCAGGCCCTGTTTGGCGGCCGCCTCGCCGTAATATTCGTTGATCTCCCGGCGGACCATCTCCGCCACGTAGCCGGCCTCCAGGTCCACCTGCTGGCCGTGGAGCCGGGCCTGATCGGGCTGTGCGAGCGCGCTGTCATACTGCGACTGGTCGACGAATCCCAGTTCCAGCATCCGCCCCAGAATGTAATTGCGCCGTTCCACTGCCCGGGTAGGGTTGCTGACCGGGTTATTGGACGACGGGGCCTTCGGCACCCCGGCGAGCATGGCCATCTCGGCCAGGTCGAGCTGCGCCAGGTCCTTCCCATAGTAAAGGGTGGAGGCGGCCGCAACGCCATAGGCCCGGTGGCCGAAGAAGATCTGGTTCAGATAGAGTTCGAGGATTTGTTCCTTGGCCAGGGTCTTTTCCACGTGCAAGCTCAGCAGGACCTCGGCGAGCTTGCGCTTGAAGGTCTTCTCCGGCGACAGGAAGAAGCTGCGGGTCACCTGCATGGTGATGGTGCTGCCGCCCTGGGCCTTGATGCCCGTGGAGGCGTAGTTGACCAACGCGCGCGTCATGCCGACGACGTCGATACCGCCGTGTTCAAAGAAGCGGCTGTCCTCGGTCGCCAGAAAGGCCTTGATCAGGAGCGGCGGAAACTCCGCGTAGGTGAGTGGCTGGCGCCGCTCCACGCCGAACTCGGCCATCAGGGCACCGTCCGCGCTATACACGCGTAGCGGCTCCTGCAATTGGACCTGACTCAGGCCCTGTTTCACGTCGGGCAGGTCCGGCAGGGTCAGATTGACAAAGGCCGCCGCCCCGAACAGCCCCAGGGTCAACAGTTGCAGCGGGGTGCCCAAGACCGCGAGGTACTGCAGAAACCAGCCGAACACCGACCGCGGTGCCCGCCCGGTGCGCCGGGGTGCCGGTCGCGTCGGTGTGGCCGCGACGCCCGCCGCGGGTGCCGCGGTGACCGGGTCCGGGGTTGACGCCACCGCGGCCTCGGCGTCCGCACCGATCCGCGGAACCAGGCCCACGGGCGCTGCTGGCGGCGCGGCGCTGCCGTGCGGTCCTGGTGCGTCGTTGTGGGTCTCTTCTTGCACACTCAACTCCGGCCGCCCGGGCCTTGCCGCCACAGGGCGAACCTCAGGTTCATACGCGAATGCACGCGATTTTACACCATGCAGCCCCGGGGCTAAGCGCACGATTGCGGTGCGTAACGCCGCCTCTGACGGGATACCGCCGCGCGGCGCCCCGCACCCGCGGCCGGTGCCGAACGCGCCCGGCCTGCGAATCCGCAATGCGGGCGGCGCGCCCCCGCGCTAGCTTGACGCTAGGACCCGGCGCTCAGACCGGACCGTTGAACCTAGCTGCGACAATTAGTCCGCAAACAAGGCGAAATATCACCAAGAGATAACGACTCCCGGATGCTCACCCCTCCGGCGAGCGCCTGCGGGGAAGATAAAGCATTGTTTTTCTTCGCGTTCATTCGCGTTCATTCGCGTTTTTCGGGGGCTAGCTGCGCTTTCCAGGTTGACCGAACGGGCACCAGCCGAGCCAGTCCTGGGGCAGACGCCCGTGCGGCGGTCCCGACCGCGCGCCGGGGTGAGGCCCGCGTCGCAACCACTTGTTTTCTCAGCGTTACCCTGTGAAAGCCCACTCGTTCCCGCTTACGTCGGACGCTCACTCGCCCATTCACCCACTCGGAGAACCCCTTGGATACCTTTACCCGCAACTACAGCCTCGGACTCGGCGTCATCGCCCTGGCGGCCTTCGCCCTGTGGGTCCACTCGTCCTGGCAACCGCAGGTCTGGGAGATCAACCGGATGCTGGAGGCCGACCCGATCATCGCCAACTACCCTTATCAGTTTCGGGTGCAGTCCCTGGAAAACGGTGTCGCGACCCTCCTGACCCCCCGTTCGCCCGCCATCCCGGCCGTCCAATTCGTCCCGATTCTCGATCCGCACCTGGCCGGCAAGGACCAGAACGACCCCGCCATGATCAAAGCCCAGGCGGAACTGGTGACCAGCCAGAAGCGCGCCATGGACTTAGTCGGCGCCTTGCCGGGCGTGCAGCGCGTGGACTGGGCGCTCGATCTGCGCTGGCTCTCCGACCATGGGGTACAGGCGCCGGCCAATCCGTTCGACGTCAACCCTGGCCGATAACCCTGGAGAGGGCACATCTCACGCCAGGATAGAACGCCAAGGTCGGACGACGCCTTATTCTGCTAATCCCGCGTAATCCTTTAAATTATATCGAATTTCTCTCGGTTGGCGGCGACGGTCGGGGCCGCAACGGTGCGCTGAGCGATCCGCGTTACCCGGGGCGAAACCGCGGTGCGGCGCCCGTTGCAGTTCAATCGGCGCAGATCCCTTCGGGGTCGATACCCAGCGCCCGCAGGCGCTCCGCCAGCCGCTCCGCCCGCTGGCGCTCCGCGTCGGCACGCTGCCGCTCCTCGTCCGCCCGCTCCTGCGCCTGCTCCGCCCGCTCCTGCTCCTTATCCGCCCGGGCCTGCTCCTTATCCGCCCGGGCCTGCTCCTGCTGCGCCCGCACCTGCTCCAGGGCCACGGACTCCGCGAGGGTCGGGACCAGGTCCCCCTCCGGGGTGTAGAACCGCAACCGGCCCTCGGCGACGCCGAGTCGTAACCCCAGGATCACGCTCGGCAGGCGGCCCGCGGGGTCCGCGTCGATGGGGTAGTAGTGCGCATCGACCAGGTGGAAGCCTGCGAACTCCATGGTTTGCGGAGAAAACCAGAAATATTCCGGGGTGCGGAAGACGCCTTCGTAGAGGGCCTTCTTGGCGGTGCGATCAGACCGGGCGGTCTCGTCGGAGAGCAGTTCGATGATGAGGTCCGGATAGCGGCCGTCCTCCAGCCAGACGGTCCAAGACCGCCGCGGGCGGCGCTCCACCCCGCGCACCAGGAAGAAATCCGGCCCGCGCAGTTGCCGCGGCTGACACTGATCACGGCGAAAATAGACGCTCAGGTTCGCGCCGATGAAAAAATCGTCCCGCTCCCTCCAGTGCCACTCCAGGGTGCTGACCAAGAGGGCGAGTTGGTCGTAATGCAGTGAGCTTTCCATCTCCGGCTCGTCGCTGTCGGGCTCGCGGCCTTGCGCGAAGGCCAGGTAAAAGTTCTCGGCGGTTTGGGACATGGGCATCAGCTCCCGACCAGATTGCGCAGAGTATAGCGGGCGCGGCCTCCGCGCGGTGCCTCCCACGCCTTGCGCCGGCTGCCCCGATCCGGCCTAATCCTCACCTGAGGCAGCGCCCGGGCGACGGCCCCGTATCGCCCCGCGCCGCCGGGCGGCGCCCTTCAGTCCGCGGCCACGGGCTCCGGCCTCATCGCGGGGCCTGGGCGCCCGAGGTCCAAGCATAGAGTTGATTCGCCGCGCGCTCTGCCCACAGGTTGATCGCATTCTCGGCGTCGCCCAGGGTCCATTGCGCAGCGGCCTTGATGTGGCCACCACCGACCTGACGGTCCGCCAGCGCCGCAAGCAGCTCGCCGCTCTGGGAGTCCAACACCTTCGCCGCTCCCTCGGCCGCGCCCACGAAGGGAAAGCTGCCGGTCGCCAGGTAGCCGACGGTGCTCAGTGTGCGCGCTTGGGGCACTGCCATGGTAATCGTTCGCAGCCCCGGGGTCGCCGCTCGGGCGTCAGTCAGTGCGACCTGTATCCTCATGACGCCGGCCCCTGGCCGCCCGGTGAGTTGGAACTTGGTACCCAACTGCGCCTTCAACGCGGCATCGAAGTAGTTCGCGAGATGCTGCGCAGCGGCCGGGGAGATCTGTGATTCGGCGCTGGAGACGATGATCACCGGGTCCACGATGACTTTGCGGTACTGACTCCAGCGGGCCCCGGAGTTGACATAGCGCAAATAACTCTGGCCCTCTCCACCAGGGGTGAGTTTCCGGCAGACGGGGCCGAAAAAGCTGCAGATCGCCGTGCGGTCGTCGATCGACGCCTTAAGGGTCGGCGCACAACCCGTCAGCAGCAAGGACGCCCCCGAGATCACGACGAGGCACCCGCAAAGGAATACGAAGGCAACACGCATGGTAGGCCAAGTCTGGTCGAGTCGAAATTGATTGAACATTGCAGGAGAACGCGCGGCAGGTGGCAAGTACTGTAAACGGTAAGCGAAAAATTATTCGGGTGCAACAATTCGCGATCCTAACCCAGGTCTATCCATTTAACGGGTCCGCGCAGAGGGCTCAGGTGTCAGGCAGCGGATTGGATGTTTGCTCCAGCGCCGGTGCAGATCCCGGCAGGTTCGGCTCAGCCAAGTCCAAATCCTCCCCCAGGAAGGCCGGATCACGGATCTCGGCCAGCGCGGGCAGGTCGTTGAGCGAACGCAACCCGAAATAATCCAGGAACTTGCGGGTAGTGGCAAAGAGCGCCGGGCGCCCCGGCACCTCGCGGTGTCCGACCACGCGGATCCACTCGCGCTCGCTCAGGGTCTTGACGATCTGCGTGGTCACGGCCACGCCGCGGATGTCCTCGATCTCGCCGCGGGTGATCGGCTGGCGGTAGGCGATGAGCGCCAGGGTCTCCAGCAGGGCGCGGGAATAGCGCGCGGGCTTCTCGTCCCACAGCCGGCCGACCCAGGGGGCCACCAGGGCGCACACCTGGACGCGCCAGCCGCCGGCGACCTGGGCGATTTCGATCCCCCGTCCGCTGTAGTCCGAACTCAGCTGGGCGATAACGTCGATTAAATCCTGGCGCCCGGGACGCTCTTCCTCCGGGAACAGCGTTTGGATCTGCTCCAGGGTCAGGGGCGCGCCCGCGGCGAACAGGGCGCCTTCGACGATCTGCTTCAGGCTCGGCGTATCCATTCTAGACTCGAAAATTAGTCCGCGAAAAACGCGAAGAGAAAACGCGCGACAGAATCTCGCCGCCGGTTGCCACCAGGGCAACGGGCGATCTTAACCACAAATCCTGCGACGCAATAGTCTTATTCGCGTTCATTCGCGTTCTTCGCGGACTGATTTTCTGATGCGCTGTTCATCCGCCGAGCGACGGGACCGCGAACGGATCGACCCCGTCCTCGCGGTCCAGGTCTTCCGCCGGCCCCTGCGCCTCGCGCAGCCGCACGTGGATGGGGGCGAAGGGCTCGGACTGGACCAGTTCCAGGGCGGCGGAGCGGATCAGCTCCAACAGGGCCAGAAAGGTGACCACGACCCCGGCACGCCCCTCGGTGACATCGAACAACTCGGTGAAGAGGAGGAAGTGGCCACCCTGCATCCGCTCCAAGACGCGCGACATCCGCTCGCGCAGAGACAGCGACTCCTTTTCCACGCGGTGACTGGTGAAGAGGTCCGCCCGCGCCAGCACGCCGCGCAAGGCCATCAGCACCTCCCGCAGGTCGACGTCCGGCGGCACCCGGTGCAGATGCCCGGGGGGCAGTTCCGCCTGGGCCGTGAAGAGGTCCCGTTCCAGGCGCGGCAGCGCGTCTAAGTCCAGCGCGGCCTGCTTGAAGCGCTCGTACTCCAGCAGACGGCGGATCAGCTCGGCGCGCGGGTCGCCCTCATCCTGCGCCTCCGCGGCGGGGCGCGGCAGGAGCAGCCGGGACTTGATCTCGGCCAGCATGGCGGCCATCACCAGGTACTCGGCGGCCAATTCCAGGCGCAATTCCTTCATCAGGTCCATGTACTCGATGTACTGGTCCGTGATGACGGCGATCGGGATATTGAGAATATCCAGATTCTGGCGCTTGATCAGATACAGCAGCAGGTCCAGCGGCCCCTCGAAGGTGTCGAGAAAGACCTCGAGCGCGTCCGGCGGGATATAGAGGTCCAACGGCATGGTCAGATAGGGCTTGCCCTGGACCAGGGCAAAGGGCAACTCCTGCTGGGTATCCCCCGCCGCGCCGGTTTCCATACCCGGGCCGGAACCGCTACAGGACCAGGGACATGGCGCGCCGGACCTCGTCCATGGTCTCCCGGGCCACGGCCCGCGCCCGCTCGCAGCCCTCCTCGATCAGGTTGCGCAGCAGGTCCGGCTGGGCAGAGAACTCGCGCACCCGCTCACGCATGGGGGCAAGCTCCGTCAGGACCGCCTCGATCACCGGCCGCTTGCAGTCGAGACAGCCGATGCCGGCCGAGCGGCAGCCGTCCTGCACCCAGTCGCGCACCCCGTCCGTGGAATAGACCAGGTGGAACTGCCACACCGGACACTTGTCCGGGTCACCGGGATCGGTGCGACGCACCCGCGCCGGGTCAGTCGGCATGGTCTTGATGGCCTTTTCTACGTCCGCGGGCTCGTCGCGCAACGCGATGGTGTTGCCGTAGGATTTGGACATCTTCTGACCGTCGAGCCCCGGCATCTTGGAGGCCTTGGTCAGGAGCGGCACGGGCTCCGGCAGGATGACCCGGCCGCCGCCCTCCAGGAATCCGAACAGGCGTTCCCGGTCCGCGACCGTGAGGTTGTTCTGACCGTCCAGCAGGGCGCGGGCCACCGCCAGCGCCTCCGCGTCGCCGCGCTCCTGATAGGCCCGCCGCAGTTCGTCGAACTGCTTGGCGTTCTTCTTGCCCATCTTGCGCTTGGCCTCGTCGGCCTTGGCCTCGAAGTCCGGCTCCCGGCCATAGATGTGGTTGAAGCGCCGGGCGATCTCCCGGGTCAGCTCCACGTGGGCCACCTGGTCCTCCCCCACCGGCACCCGCCCGGCCCGGTAGATCAGGATGTCCGCCGATTGCAGCAGCGGGTACCCCAGGAAGCCATAGGTGGCCAGATCCCGCTCCTTCAGGCGCTCCTGCTGATCCTTGTAGCTCGGCACCCGCTCCAGCCAGCCGACCGGGGTGATCATGGACAACAGCAGGTGCAGTTCCGCGTGCTCCGGTACCCGCGACTGGATGAACAGGGTGGCGGAACCCGGGTCGATCCCAGCCGCCAGCCAGTCGATCAGCATCTCCCGGATGCTCTCCGGGATCTGGGTCGGGTCCTCGTAATGGGTGGTGAGTGCGTGCCAGTCGGCGACGAAGAAGAAGCACTCGAACCCGTGCTGGAGTTCCAGCCAGTTCTTGAGCACCCCGTGATAATGGCCCAGGTGGAGCCGGCCGGTGGGACGCATGCCGGACAGCACGCGCGCGTGCGCAGCGGGGACGGAATTCAATGCAATGGCCTCGGGTCAGATATGAAACAACTCTCTTACGATACCGGCGCCCGGCAACAGACCCACGGTGGCGGAGACCAGCGGCAGGAGCACCACGCCCAGGACTCCGGTGGCCAGCAGCAAGATCAGGACCAGCAGCCCGTAGGGCTCGAGCCGCGAGAAATACCAGGACCAGCGCGGCGGCAACAAGGCGTTGAGCACCCGCCCCCCGTCCAGGGGCAGCAGCGGTACCAGATTGAGTACCATCAGAAAGACGTTGATCAGCACCCCCGCCGCGCCCATGTAGATCAGCGGCAGCGCGACCCATTGGTTGCTGTCCCACAGCAAGCGCCCGACCTGGATCAGCAGGCCCCAGAGGATGGCCATGAGCAGGTTGACCCCAGGCCCGGCCACCGCCACCAAGGCCATGTCACGGCGCGGATTGCGCAGGTTGCGCGCATTCACCGGCACCGGCTTGGCCCAGCCGAAGAGGAAGCCCACCAGCAGGAAGGATACCAGCGGGACCAGGACGGTGCCGATCGGATCGATATGCTTCAAGGGGTTGAAGGTGACCCGCCCGAGCATCAGGGCGGTGCGGTCGCCCAGGCGGTTGGCCACCCAGCCGTGGGCTGCCTCGTGGACGGTAATCGCGAGCACCACCGGCAGGGCGAGGACCGCGAGCAACTGGATCTGGTTCAGTGTGTTCATCCGGGCATTATACGGGCGCGGCGCCGAATCCTCGCGGCCGATCGCCAACAAGTTTCCACCTGACCCAAAGGTCTTGAGCTGGCGTGAGCAATGTCCGGATCTTGGATCACGGGGCGCGCTGCTCGAACTGCGCGGCGTCACCCTTGCCAACCCGGATCACCGCGGGCGGCTCCGCGATCATATCCACCACGGTGGTGGGGTCGAGCCCGCAGAAGCCGCCGTCGATGATCAGGTCCACCTGCTTGTCCAGGACCTCGCGCATCTCCTCGGGGTCCGTGAGCGGGTGCTCGTCCCCGGGCAGGATCAGGGTGGTGCTCAGGATCGGCTGGTTGAGTTCGCTCAACAAGGCGCGACAGATCTCGTTGTCCGGCACCCGGATACCGATCGCCTTGCGCTTGGGGTGGAGCATCCGCCGCGGGACCTGTTTGGTGGCCTCGTGGATAAAGGTATAGGGTCCCGGGGTCAGTGACTTCAGCAGCCGGAAGGCCTGATTGTCGATCTTGGCGTAGGTGGTGATCTCCGAGAGATCCCGGCACACCAGGGTGAAATTGTGCTTGTCGTCCAAGGCGCGGAGGCGGCGGATGCGCTCCATGGCGTCCTTCTCCCCGAGTTGGCAGCCCAGGGCATAGGACGAATCCGTCGGATAGACGATGACGCCCCCGGCGAGCAGGATCTCGACACAGCGCCGAACCAGGCGGGGCTGGGGGTTGAGCGGATGAATCTGGAAGAATTGGGCCATGACAACGGGGACCAGAAAAATGACTCAGGAGCCGAATCAGTCCGCGAAAAACGCGAACAATAATAGATAAATAACAATTTAGCACGCAATTGTCGTTGTCGTTGTCGTTGTCGTAATCGTTGTCGTAATCGTTGTCGCTGTCCTAATCGGAGAAGGGATGCAATTTACCGCGCGAGCGAATCCGGGGCGCTTCGATGATTTCAAATACGATTACGACAACGAGGCGACGAGCATTCCCTGATGAACTTGTTTAACGTGAACCGCTCCTAAGGCACGCGCTGTACTTGCCCGGACCTCAGGCCACGGCCGCGCACCCGGAGTCGAGCGCCGCCTGACCCAGGCCCGCCGCCGGCCAGTCCTGCCAGATGGGCGTACAGCCGTCCGGCAGGGCCGGCAGCCGGCCCAGGTCGATCCAGGGCTGGGTGGACAGGCTCAGTTGCGGGCCGTGGAAGTCCGAACCGGCCGAGGCCAGCAGGCGCTGCTCGCGCGCGTGGCGGGCATAGGTGAAGGCCTCGTCGCGCGCGTGACTGCCGCACACCACCTCCAGCCCTGCCCCGCCCAGTTCCCGGAAGCTGCCGATGAGACTGAGCAGTTTGGTCCGCGTGAGCTTATAGCGCGCCGGATGGGCGATCACCGCCTGGCCGCCGCTCGCGCGGATCCAGCCCACCGCCTGCTCCAGGGTTGCCCACTCGCCGGGGACATGCCCGGGCTTGCCGGCGACCAGGAAATGCTTGAAGACATCGCGCTCGCTGGCGGCGACCCGCCGCTGCACCAGGAAGCGCGCAAAATGGGTACGCCCGATCAGCCGGCCGTTGGACAGTGCCCGGGCCCCGGCAAAGGCGCCCTCGATACCCGTCTTGGCCAGCCGCAGCCCCATCTCCTGCGCCCGCCAGCCGCGGAACGCCAGCAGCCCCGCGAGCCCCAGGGTCAGCCCCGGATGGGTGCGGTCCACCCCGAGCCCGACGACATGGATGGTGCGCGCGGCCCAAGTGACTGAGATCTCGACCCCGGGAACGAACCCCAGTCCCAGCGCGGCCGCCGCGGCGGCGGCCTCGGCCAGCCCCTCGGTCGTGTCGTGGTCCGTCAGGGCCAACAAGGGAACCCCGGCCGCGGCCGCCCGCTCGACCAGGGCCGCTGGGGCCAGGGTGCCGTCGGAGGCCAGCGAGTGGGTATGCAGATCGGGGACCTTGTTCATCTTGCCCATTGTACACGTCCACCCGCAACCGCAGGTCCCACGGATGAAGCCGCGAACGAAGGGCCATTGCGCGAACGTCGATGGGGAAACCTGGGGGCGCGGCGGTCGAGTCGGGCGCCCGGTAGGTTGGCCCCACGCCGCGGGGGCTGGCACACCGGCACGCCAAACGCTTGCGGATCGGGCACCGCGATGGCGCACCGGGCGTGGATCTGCGATCCTCTGCGCCGCCCGCGCCACGCCGCCCCACCCGCCACTGCAACGCAATGCCCAGCACCCCCAAGCAGCCACCCAAACCCTTGCATGTCGCGGGCGAGTTCTGGCTCGACGTGAACAACGTCGCCTTTCTGGGCGAGGAACGCATCGCACTCCTGGAGCAGATTGCCGCACGGGGCTCCATCACCCAGGCGGCCAAGGCATTGAAGGTCAGCTACAAAGCGGCCTGGGACGCGGTGGATGCGATGAACAACGTGGCCCCGGCACCGGTGGTGGCGACCGCGGCCGGCGGGCGGGGCGGCGGCGGCGCCCGCCTCACGGACGAGGGGCGGCGCCTGATCAGCGCCTACCGTACCATCGCCGCCGAATACCAGCGGTTCCTGGACGGGATCAATGCCGCCATGGGCGACCCCGGGGCGGCGCTCGACCTGCTGCGGCGCCTGGCCATGCGCACCAGCGCGCGCAACCAGTTCATTGGGCGCATCGTCGCGGTCGCTGCGCGCACGGTGGACGCCGAGGTCGTGATCGAGATCCAGGGCGGGCAGCGCCTCTGCGCCGGCGTGACCAACGAGAGCGTCGAGTCGCTGAGCCTGCGCCCGGGGCGCACCGTCTGGGCCCTGGTCAAGGCGGTCGCGGTCGCCATCACCCGCGCGCCGGACCCGGCCGCGCCGCCCGGCACCAACTGCCTGTCCGGCCTGGTGCAGCGCATCACGCGCGGGGACGGTCCCGCGGAGGTCGTGATTGCGCTGCCCTCGGGGGTGACGGTGCGGGGGGTCACCGCGGCCGAGGTGCTGGACCGCCTCGGGATCGCGGAAGAGGCCCCGGCCTGTGCCGTCTTCTCGGCCGCGAGCGTCATCATCGGCGTGGACAATTAGGGAAATCTCGTTTTTCCGGGACCAACCCCCGGCCGCGCTCCAGGGTCCCTGCCATCGCCCTCGCCGGGCAACGCTCGCCGCCCCGCGCCAACCTCGTCGGCAAGCCGACAGGCTCCCCCGCATTGTCAACTTTCCCCCGTATACGCTATATAAAACATTTTATCACGAAACTTAAATATATGATTTTTTTGTCTTTCATATATTGAATTTACATGGCATGTTTTCTGCTTATATAATAGCGTTAGTTCAACATCAAGCAGTCCACCAATGCCTCCTGTAACACACCCGACCTGCGACAGCACCCGCTTGCGGTCCCGCCGCGCCCATCGACTGGGCACCGCGGGCCTCCTGTGCCTACTCCCGCTCTGGGGGTTGCACCCGGGTCCGGCCCTGGCCCGCGAGGTGCTGGACATGGCCGGGCGCAGCGTGCAGGTCCCGGACCAGATCACCCGCCCCTTCGGCGCCGCCCCGCCGCTGACCGCCCTGCTCTATGCCCTGGCCCCCGAGTTGGTCATCGGCCTCAACATGCCCTTCGCACCAGCGTCCGCCGCCTATCTGCCGCCGGGACTGACCGCGCTGCCGGTGTTGGGCAGCGCCATGGGTCACGGCCGCCAGATCAATCCGGAGGCCCTACTGGCGCTGCACCCGGACTTGGCGCTGGCCTGGCAGAACAGTTTCTCGGACTTAGACCCGGCGGGCATCGAGGAAAGCTTTCGCAAGATCGCGGTCCCGGTCTTCTATCTGAAGCTCGATACCCTGGACGACTGGCCAGCCGCCTTTGAACTGGCGGGCAAGCTCCTGGGCCGGGAGGCCCGCGCGCGTGAACTGGCGGACTACATCCGCGCGGCGCGGGCGCGCGTGGCCGCGGCGGTCGCCACCATCCCGGCAGCAGAGCGCGTGCGGGTCTATTACGCGGAGGGCCCGGACGGCCTGCGCACGGACTGCGACAGTTCATTCCACACCGAGGTCATCGCGCTGGCGGGGGCCGAAAACGTCTATCACTGCACGCCCAAGACCATGGTCGGTCAGGAGCCGGTCGGGCTCGAGCAGGTCCTGCTCTGGGCGCCCCAGGCGCTGCTGGTCCAGGACCCCCAGTTCGCGGCGGCCGTCGGTCGGGATCCCCGCTGGGCCGCGGTGCCCGCACTCACCACCGGCCTGGTGCTGCCCGTCCCCCAGCACCCACTCAACTGGGTGGACCGACCGCCCTCCTTCATGCGGGCGCTCGGCATCCAGTGGCTCGCCCACGCACTCTACCCCGAGCGCTTCCCACTGGACCTGGCGGCCGAGACGCAACGCTTCTACCGGCTCTTCTTCGGCGTCGAGCTGACCGCGGGACAGCGCAAGGCCCTGGTCGGCAACCTGACCGCCACGGTCGCCCCGTGACCCGGCACTCGCCTGCGGCAGCGCGGCCAGGACACCGGCCGGCGACCAGGGGTCCCGCAGCCCAGCACGGGGGGGTGGCGGTCCTCGCCCAGCCGGGCCGCGCCGGTCTGCACCGTCCCACCCCGGGGTGGCACCCGCTCGCCTGGCTGCTGGCGCTGGCCCTGCTGCTGCCGGTGGCCCTGTTCCTGGCCCTGACCTACGGGCGCTTTCCGCTGGCCGCCAGCGAGATCGCCGGGGCCCTGTTGGGGTTCGCCGACCCGGGCGCGGACCCCGGGCGCACCGCCCTCCTGCACAGCCTGGTGTGGGAGATCCGGCTGCCGCGGGTGCTGGGCGCGGCCCTGATCGGTGCCGCCCTGGCCGCCTCGGGGACCGCCTACCAGGCGGTGTTCGTCAATCCGCTGGTCTCCCCGGGGGTCCTGGGCGTGCTGGCCGGGGCCAGTTGCGGCGCCGCCCTGGGGCTGCTGGCGGCCCAGGGGTGGTGGCTGGTGCAGGTGCTGGCGATCGGCGGGGGGCTCGCGGCGGTGCTGGTCGCGGTGGGGATCGGGCGCCTCTTCGGCCCCGCGTCGCTGGTCATGCTGGTGCTCGGCGGGATCTTCTCGGGCGCCCTGTTCGCGGCCCTGCTGTCACTGATCAAATACCTGGCCGATCCCTACGAGCAGTTGCCGGCGATCGTCTACTGGCTGATGGGCAGCCTGGGTCAGGTCGATGCGGCGACCCTGGCCCGGCTGGCCCCGCCCATGTTGGCGGGCATCCTGGGCCTGACCCTGCTGGGGCGCGCCCTGGATGCCCTGGCGATGGGCGACGATGCGGCCCACTCCCTGGGCGTGCCGGTGCGCGCGGTGCGCGCAACCGTGATCGGCTGCGCGACCGTCGCCTCCGCGCTCACCGTCGCCATCGCCGGCATGATCGGCTGGGTGGGGCTCCTGGTGCCGCACCTGGCGCGCCTCCTGGTGGGGCCGCTCAACCGTTATCTGGTGCCGACCAGCGCCCTGCTGGGGGCGGTCTTCCTGCTGGCGGCCGACGCCCTGGCCCGCGGCCTGGCGGACACCGAACTGCCCATCGGGGTGGTGACCGAGCTGATCGGCCTGCCGGTCTTCCTGCTGGTCCTGCGCAACGTCCGGCGGGGCTGGGCGCCATGAAGGGCGCGGCGGTGCTGGAAGCGCGGGACCTGCACTTCGGCTATCCCGGAGCGCGCGCGGCGGTACTGGCCGGGGTCAGCCTCGCCGTCCGCCCAGGGGAGGTCATCGCGCTGCTCGGGGCCAACGGCAGCGGCAAGAGCACCTTGTTGCGCCTGCTGCTGGGGCTGCTGCGCCCCGGCCGCGGCACCCTGTGCCTGGAGGGTCGCCCCTGGGCGGCCTGGCACCGCCGGGAGCGGGCGCGCCGGGTCGCCTATGTCCCCCAGATCCACCAGGTGCCCTTTCCCTATCTGGTCCGCGACCTGGTGGCGCTGGGCCGCATCCCGCAGCGCGGACTCCTGCGCACCCTGGGGGCGGACGACCGGGACGCGGTGGCGCGCGCCCTGGAGCGGCTGCACATCACCCACCTGGCCGAGCGCCCCTATCACGAGCTGTCCGGCGGCGAGCGCCAGTTGTGCCTGATCGCCCGCGCCCTGGTGCAGGAGGCCCAGGTCATCGTCATGGACGAGCCGGTCACCGGGCTCGATTACGGCCACCAGTGGCGCCTGCTGGCACTGATCCGGGAACTCGCCGCCGCGGGCCGGGCGGTGATCATGTCCACCCACTACCCCGATCACGCACTCAACGCCGCGAATCGGGTGCTGCTGCTGCACGCCGGGCGGCTGGCGGCGGACGGCCCACCCGAGGCGGTGGTGACCCCCGCCAATCTGCTCCTGCTCACCGGACTCGCGGTCAGCGCGCACCGCATCCCCGGCGGCCCCCTGGCCCTGGTCCCGGAGCTGGTGATGACCTGGCGTGCTGCGCGTGGCTGAGCCCGCGGTCCAGGCGCCTGACGGGGCCGCGCCCCCCCACACCGGGTGGCCGACCCGGTCGCGGGCCGACACGCGGCCGGGGTCAAGCCCGCTGCTGCTCGCCTTGGTCATCGTCGCCCATGGTGCGGCGGGGCTGGCCTTGGTGGGGCGACTGGAGACCCCGCCCGCGCCGCTCCCGGTCGCCTTGGTCGAGGTCCAATGGCTCCCGGCCGAAACGGCACCGGCACCGGCCGCGCTGCCCGCCCCAGCCCCGCCGGTCAGCGCGCCGGAGCCGGCGCCGGTGGCGCCACCGCCGGCCGCACCGGACCCGGTGCCGGTGGAGGCACCGCCGGCCGCGCCGCGGCCGGCGCCGATCCTCGTCGGCAGGCCCAAGACCCAGCGGCCGGTCAGAGCGGCCCCACCCAAGGCGGTCAAGCCCCCGGCGCCCAGACCCCAGCCGCCGGTCCAGCGGCCGCCGCGCGAATCACCGCCACCCGGGCCGCGCACCGCGGACCCGGGCCCCCGCGCGCCGGCCGCGACCACTGGGGCGGACCCCAGGGCCGCCCCGCCCGCCCGCCCCCCCGCCGCTAAACCAGCGGCCGGCCCGGCGAGCCCACCCGGCTTCAACGCCGCCTATCTGCACAACCCGGCGCCGACCTACCCGGAGGAGGCACGGCGCCGCGGCGAGGAGGGCCGCGTGCTGCTGCGCGTGCAGGTGAGCCCCGCGGGCCTGCCCGAGCGGGTCCAGGTCCAGTCCGGCAGCGGCTCACGCACGCTGGACCGCGTGGCCCTGGCGGCCGTGCAACGCTGGCGCTTCGTCCCGGCCCGGCGCGGCGGGGTGGCGGTCGCCGGCACCGTGCTGGTGCCCCTGTCCTTTTCATTGCGGAGATGACCGTGAACGACCCTCTACCCATCTTGGGCCTGGCCCATTTCATCACCCAGGCCAATCCCCTGGCCCTGGCGGTGCTTGGCCTGCTGCTGATCCTGTCGGTCGCCTCCTGGTACCAGATCCTCGCCAAGACCTGGCAAGGCTTACGGCGTTACCGCCGCTCCCGGGCCTTCCTGGCCCGACTCCGGGACCTGCCGGAAGGCGCCCCCACGGCCGCGGCACTGGCGGCCGCGGCCCCGACCGAACCCTTCGCCCGCCTGGCCCAGACCGGACTGCGCGCCCAGGCGCGGGCGCTGCCCGCGCCTGGGCAGAGCGTCCCCGAGGCACCCATCGTCCGCGCCCTGGCCCTGGGCATCGCCCACGAGGGCACCCGACTGGAGTCTGGTCTGACGCTGCTCGCCTCGGTGGCCGCGACCGCCCCCTTCATCGGCCTGTTCGGCACCGTGGGGGGCATCTACCAGGCCCTGCTCGGTCTCGGCCAACCGGGGCACGGCAGCCTGGAGCAGGTGGCCGGCCCGGTCGGCGAGGCCCTGATCATGACCGGGCTCGGGCTCGCGGTCGCGATCCCGGCGGTACTCGCCTACAACGCCTTCAACCGCGCCAACCGGGTCTTGATCGACCGACTGGAGGGCTTCGCCCAAGACCTCTTGAGCGTCCTCGTGACCGATCGCCGTGACGGCGAGTCACCCGCGACCCTCGCCGACAGCGGGGAGGCACGCCCATGAGTTTCGGCGACAGCCCCTTCGGTCAGGCGCCGCGCCCCCTGGCCGAGATCAACATGATCCCGCTCATCGACGTGATGCTGGTGCTGCTGATCGTCTTCATGATCACGGCCCTGCTGCTCACCCATCGCGTGGGGCTGGAGTTGCCCCAGGCCGACAGCACCCCGCGGCCCCCGGTCACGGACGCCATCCGCCTCACGATCCAGGCCGACGGCGCCCTGTTCTGGAACGCGGCCCCGCTGACCGAAGCGGAACTGGCCGAGCGCATGACCGCGGCGGCCACCGGCGTTCCCGTCCCCGAGTTGCACCTCCAGGCCGACCGCCGGGTGCCCTATGGGCAGGTCGCCGCCGTCATCGCACTCGCCGCGCGCTCCGGGCTGACCCATATCGGGTTCGTCACCGAGCCCCGGCCGCTGCCTTAGGAGACTTTGTCCGCAAATGAACGCGAATAAGAGAACCACCTGACGGCCTAGCGCCGCTCACCCGGACGCGGTGCGGCACCGCCTCACCGCTCGCCCATTGGATGGGGTCGCTTGCGTCCGCGCAGGTCGACTGCCTGTGCTCCCATTACTGCCTTTCGTTATATACCGAAGGAGATAACGCTTGTCTGCACACCTGACCAATCACCGCTCCCCCTGGCCGCTGGCGCTCGCCGCACTGCCCGCCGCCCTCGGCCTGGCCCCGCCCGCGCCGGGCGAGGAGGCGGCCAAACTCGCCACCGTGGAGGTCAGCGCCGCCGCCTCGCAGGGCGCCGCCGTCACCCTGCCCAGCCCGACCACCACCACCTATGAGGTGGACCCCGAGGGCATCCGGCTCTGGGGCGGCGACGGCGCCACCAACCCCTATCGCGCCGTCAGCGGCATGCCCTCGGTCAATGCCCAGACCCCCGACGCCTATGGCCTCACCAATCTGCCGGGGGGCGTCAAAGGGATGCGCGTGCGCGGGGAGTTGAGCACCCACGGCGGGACCGGCACGGTGGAGGGACTCGCACTCGCGGGCATCGGCCCCGGACCCGGTTATCAGTGGCTCTTCGATGCGGAGAACTTTGCCGCGGTGTCCCTGGCCCAGGGGCCGATCGCGCCGGACCGGCTCGGCCTCTATACCACGACCGGCGCCCTGAACGTCGAGTTGCTCTGGCCCCAGGCCAGCCCTGGGGTGCAGTTGTCCCAGACCCTGGGCTCCTTCAGCCTCGATCGCACCTTCGCGCGGCTCGACTCCGGGCGCCTGCCGGACGGAACCGCGATCTTCGTCTCCGGCTCCCGCACCAGCGCGTCCAAGTGGCGCGGTCCGGGAGATTCTCCGGGGGAGCGGACCAACCTGGAGGCGGCCCTGTCCAGGCCGCTGGGGGAGCGCGGTAACTTCAAGGTCTATGCCGCCTACAATGACATGCAGCAGGACAACTACCGGGCCCTGACCTATGCCCAGGCGCGGGACCTCGGCAAGTACCGCTTCTTCGACTATAGCGACACCTCCAGCGCCAAACCGGCCGAGGCGGTGAACTATTACGGCTACAACCGTCAGGATTTCAGGGACTGGACCATCCTCTCAGAGCTGTCCTGGCGCCTGGGCGAGGTGTCCCAAGTCGTCCTCAAGCCCTTCTATGTCAGGGAAGAAGGCTACTATCTGGACGGCCAGGCGACGGGCAAGGTTCGCCAATGGCTGATCGACCACGACTGGTACGGCATGACCCTGGAATTCGTCACCCGCTTGGCCGGGACGGATCTCAAGATCGGCTATTGGTGGGAGTCACTGGACCCGCCCGGCCCGCCGACCGCCTGGAAGACCTACACCCCCAACGCGGCCGGGACCCTCGGGGGGCCGGTCGCCTGGAGCATCCTGGGCAATGTCACGGACCGGCGGCAGTACAACAGCGCCTATGCCATGGCGGACCGCCGCTTCGGTGCACTCCAGGTCCAGGGGGGGCTGCGCTATGTCCAGGACACCCAGCCGGGGATCGAGTTCTACGACACCACGGGGATCGGGAATGTCTCCTATGATCAGGCCCTGGCCCAGTCCAAGGGGGTGATCCCCGGGCGCAGCGTCACGCCGCTCACCCTGAGGGAGGCACTACCCTTCCTGGCGCTTGGCTATGAGATCAACCCCCGGGTGTCGCTCAAGGCCAGTCTGGGGCGCAACTACGGCGCGCCCGGCTTCGATGTCTGGCCGGTCTATCAAACGAGCTATCCCGTGTTCAAGGCCATGGGCATCACCGCCAACCAACTCTGGCAGGCAATGAAACCCGAAACCTCCAATGCCCTGGACCTGGGCCTGCGCGTCAACCTGGAACGTGGCTGGATCGCCCCGACCCTCTATGTCGCGCGCTATTTCAACAAGAGCGTCGCCTATGACGCGGACGGGACCGGACCGCTGGTCGCCTATTCACAGAACGTCGGGCAGACCCGCGCCTGGGGCGCGCAGCTCGCGGGCAACTGGTCGCCCCTGGCGGGGCTGACGGTCTTCGGCTCGCTGTCCTTGGACCACAACGAGTTCGTCGATGACCTGCCGCTCCTGCGCGGCGGCGTGCTGGCGGTGGCCGGGACCCAGGTGCCGGACGTGCCGCTGTGGTCGGGCAATCTGGGGGCCACCTGGCAGCGTGGTGCCTTCTCGGTCTCCCCGGTGGTGCGCTACATGGACTCGCGCTACGGCGATACGGCCCACACCCAGCAGGTCGGCGGCTACACCACGGTGGACCTGACGCTGCGCTATCAGCACCGCATCCCCCGGGGCACGCTCACCGCCAGCCTCAGTTGCAACAACCTGTTCGATGCCGAGTACATCGGCTTCATCAACGCGAGCTATTACCAGCTCCTGAGCGACGCCAACACCATCTACTATCCCGGCGCGCCCAGGTCCATCGTGGCGCAAATCGCCTTGGCCTTCTGACCCACCCACCCCGGGCGGGTGCGCCCGGGGGGCTGGACACACCCGAGCGGAGCGCACGCCATGATCGAACCGCGCTGCGACGATGATGAAGAAGTCTATCCCGCCCTCACCTACGCGCAATCGCTCAAGGCCTGGCGGCTGCGCAACGGGCGCTGGCTGGTACACGAGCGGCGGCAGCCGTTCGGCGATGACGGCGAGTTGATCAGAAGCTTCGGGTTTGCGGCGCGGATGCCGCGGTGATCGGTCCCATTGTTCTATCCGACATCAGGCGACTGGTCGGCATCGCTGTCCTGCCGATCGCCCTCCCCGGTTTCGCGAGACGCTGATCGCCGATGGCTTTCCGTACTGTCACAGGAGTTGCCATCGGACCCCAGCGGCACGACGTCCGGCAGGGCAGCGGGCGGCGCGGCCGGCCGGGCGTACGTAACACAATCGCCGAGGCCGGCCGCCCGTAGGGTCCGCTGTGCGGACCAGCGACCTCCCGCCCGGCACGATGCCCGGAGTTATGATCGCGGCCCAGGTCTGGCGCCGCGCCACCCGCGCCCCCGGGGCCGCGGACTGAAGATTCTCACGGTGACAAGGTAACGACCCGATGGCAACCCCGCCCCCACCCACGGCGCAGGCCGACGACAACCCCTGGGCCTCCCCTGCGGCGACCGGGCCGCTGCCACACGCCAGGCCGGACCGGGGTGCGGCGCCCCCGCCGGGCGACCACCGGCCCCTCCTGGCCTGGGCCCGCGACCCGGATGGGCCTCTGACCCTGGCCTTCGCAGGCGTCATCGGCCGGGCGCAGGACGCCGGGCAGCAACCCCTGATCCGCGGCCTCGCGGAGGCGGACTTTCAGCGCCTGCTGGCCGAGGTCTTCCCGGGGGCGACCCTGCACAACGGCAACCCGCCCGCGGACCCGGCCCCGCCCGACGAGTTGGACGACCTCCTGGAACTGCTGCTGGAGTTTCGCGCCGAGCCGAGCGAGACGCTTACCTGGCTGAGCCAGGCCATCGCCTCGGCGGCGATGCGCAACAACCATCTGTGGCAGGACATGGGGCTGCCCAACCGCCCCCTGCTGTCCCGGCTCATGGCGACCTGTTTTCCCGCCCTTGCGGCACGCAATGTCGGCGACATGAAATGGAAGAAGTTCTTCTATCGCCAACTCTGCGAGCGCGCCGAGGTGCCCATCTGCAAGTCGCCCAACTGCGCGGATTGCGTGGACGTGGCGCTGTGTTTCGGGCATGGGGACGACGCGGCGCCAGGTCCCTGAGCCTCACCCTGAACCTCGATAAGGGAATTCCTCTCACAAAGACACAAATTGAAAAACTTTGCGTCTTTGCGCCTTTGCGTGAAACAAATGCTCTTTCCAGGTTGAAGGCGTTGCGCCGGCCCCCGCCCAGGTGGCCTCCGCGACCGACAGATCGCGTTGAAACTCTTTGTGTCTTTGTGTCTTTGTGAGAGTAACGGCCGGATAATCACCGCTCGAAGCGCACCTGCACGTCCCGCGGCGCCGCCAGGTGGGGGGCGGTGGTGACCAGGAGCCGCGCGCCGGCCCGGGCATAGTCCTCGGCATTGCGGGCATTCACGCCGCCGGCCGCGGCGACCAGGGCCGTGGAGCCGGCGGCGGCGAGCGCGGCCACGACCTGCGCGACCGTCTGCGGCGTACACTTCTCCAGTTGCAGCACGTCCGCCCCGGCCCAGGCCAGGGCCTCCTGCACACCGTGGACCTCCACCACCACCCGCTTCTCCGGACACTGGCCGCGCAGCCGCGCCAACGTCTGCGCCGGGGGCTCGGCCCCCAGAAACAACCGGTGTTCGGCGAAGACCAAGAGCGTCTCAGACAGACCGGTGCGATGCATCACGGCGCCCCCGGCGCGGAAGCACTTGACCGCCAGGGCGCGGTTGCCGGGGACGTTCTTGCGAGTGCCGGCCACCAGTGCCGACGGATCACCGCGCCGGGCGGCCGTGACGATGGCGGCGGCGCTGGTCGCAATCCCGGAGCACCACTCGACCAGGGTCTGGGCGGTCTTCCACCCCCGATGCAGGACCCCGGCGCTGCCGGTGGCCTCCAGCAACAGGGTCTCGGTCGCGGCTTCCGTCCCCGAGGGGACCAGCAGCCGGACCCGGGCCCCGCACAATTCAAACAGGCGCACCGCCTCCTCGACCCCGCAGACCACCATCGGGTCGCGGGCGAAGAAGCGGATGGTGCCGGGGTGGGCGCTGATCCCGAGCGAATCGGTGGTGAGGTCCCCGAAGGGGGTGTCCTCGGCGAGCAGGCGGTGCAGTTCATGGTCCGCGAGGACCGGCGGTGTCGATGGGATCAGGGTGGCATCCTCGGTTCCGGGCCGGGGCAGACCCGCCCCGTCGCGGGGCAGGTCATGCCCCGCCGCAATATCGGGGTGAAAACGACGTGCTCAGACCGGGACGCCCAGGATCACGGACGGCGCCTTGAAGACCGCCGTCGCCGCCCCGCCTTCCTTGAGCCCCAGCTCGGTCACGGCCGCGTGGGTGATGGTGGCGTGGACCTCGGTACCGCCGCCCAGGGCGATGGTCACCTCGGCGTTCACCGGACCGCTGGTCAATGACTTGACGGTCCCCGCCAGACAATTGCGGGCGCTCAGACGCAGCCCCGAGCCGTCGGTCATCACCAGCACCGAGGACGCCTTGACCAGGGCCACGGCCGCTGCACCAGCCTTAAGATTCAGCGCTTTGGCGCTTTCGTTCGTCACCACGGCGACGAGCGTGTGACCACCCGGCAGCGTCAGTTCCACTTCGCTGTTGACGGCACCGGCCTTGACTGCGGCGACGGTTCCGCTGAACTGGTTGCGTGCACTGATTTTCATGATGAATCTCGATGAATGTGAAATGGGATTCCGCGCCCTGGGTCCGTCGCGGACCGCGGCGAGCGGCCTAGTCTAGGCCACAGCGGACACCCGACTCAAGCAGCGGACCGCTTGACCTGACCCGTGCCTCGCGCTTCACGCAGCGTGCAGCGCTATAGACAGCGCTATATAGACCGGGCCTCGATTGCGCGGACCGCAATAAAGGTCGCGCAGCGACGCTGTGGGAGCGGCTTCAGCCGCGACGGGCCGCGCCTGGAACCCGGCGTCGGAGTTCGCACCGCGGCACCGCCACCAGGGCCTTAGACGAGACCACGGCAATCTGCACGGTCCCAAGAAGAGTACTTAGCCGCAAATGAACGCAAATAAGCGCAAATCAATCTATTGTATAGCCCTCGGACCTGATGGCCGGACGTAGGGGCGGGTTTCAAACCCGCCCCTACACCAGGGGCCTGTCCCCGTCCGGATGTTCGGTGCGAAGGCTATATTTCTTGGCGTCTTGGCGTCTTGGCGTGAGCAACTCCCGGATTCAGGCTCATGGCCGTTAGCCCCGACGAGGGCACGGCGGCTTGCGCGGTCGCGTCGCGGCTGAAGCCGCTCCCACAAGCGTCGCTGCGCGACGTTCGGGGGCAAGCCGCGACCGCTCAGCGGCCGGCCGCTTCCAGGGTCTCGATCAGGAGCAGGCACTCGGCGGCCATGGTGTAGTGAAGCCCCGGGGTCGCGGCGAGGGCGCGGTCGCGGCTGCCGGAGCAGATGGCCTGGAGGGGCTGGATGAAGGGCCGCAGCCAGTCAGGCAGGGCCGGATCGGCGGCGACCTGTTGGAGCAGGGAGGCCGCGGCGGCCGGGTCGCCGGCGAGCAGGGGTTGGGTCACGGCGAGTGCGAGCCGGCCGGAGCCGCTGTGGTTCTCGCCGCCGTCGCGGCGGTAGGCGAGGTAGGCGGCGATGGCCTTGCCCCGGGCCTCGCCGGCGGCGCCGGGGTCCCCGGCATCCGTCTCCAGGTCGGCGAGGATGCCCCAGGTCTTCCAGGGCTCGGCGGCGTGTCCGGATGGCGCCTTGCATTCGATCGCCCGGCGGACCTCCCGGCGCACCTCATCGAAACGGCGCAGCCCGCGCAGGGTCTCGGCGAGATTGCTCCTTGCCAGACCCTCCCCGGCCAAATCGCCGATCTCGGCGAACTTGTCCGCCGCCTGACTGTAGAAGGCGACCGCCTCCTCGGGGTGGTCGAGGACAGCCTTGTACAAGTTCCCCAATTGAGTCAGCGTGTTCGCCTGCCCGGCGACATCGCCGAGCCGCACCTGGATCGCGAGCGCGTTCCGGTAGGCATCCTCCGCCGCCTCGGGCTCCCCCGCCCCCTGATACGCTACACCGGTCTGATGCCAGACGACGGCAACGCTGCCCGCTTCGTCCAGCCGCATGAACCGCTCGCGCGCATCCGCATAGGCCGCCAGTGCCTCCGGGTGACGGCGCTGCTGCAGCCGGACTGTCCCAAGCTGGAATTTTCCAACGGCGACCTCCCGGGCGTCACCGCGTTGCTCCGCGCGGCGGATGCTTTCCTCGTACGCGGTCGCCGCCTCGTCGAGCCGGCCCAGGCTAAGCAGACACCCGCCGCTTTCTGCGAAGCACTTGGACGCCATCCCCTCCGCCGCCTTGTTGTCCTGGTCCCGCGCGATCGACTCGAAGCCCTGCCGCGCCTCGTCCAAGAGCGGCAAGGCGGGTTCCGCTCCACCGGCGGTATTCAATACCCGGGCCAGCACGAAAAAGGCCATCGCCAGATCGTAATCGGCGCCCGGATAGGCGCCGACACCCGCCGCCCGGGCGCGCTGGAGCAAGGTCTCCGCGCCCGTGAGCGCCTCGCGCAGGCGCCCGCCCGCCAGTTGCTGCTCGATGCGGGTGCGCTGCGCCTCGAAGCCGGCACGGGTCCAGCCATCGCCCAGGGCCAAGGCGCTGGCATCGCGCACCTGCCCGACGCGCCCGAGCAGGCGCGGCCGACCGAGCGATTTCAGCAGGCTGTAGAGCGAGGTCGTGAGGTCAATGGTCGCCGCCGCATCCCCGGCCGCCCGCACCTGATCCAGCAGGGCGAACAGGTTCGGCAGTTCCAGCCCGGTCAGGGTCGCCGCAACCTCGGCGTTCCGCTGCCCCTGCTGCACGAGGAACTCGACATACTGGCCCATCTCCTGACCCCAACCGGCGGTCAGTGACTCAAGTCTGGCCGGGTCCAGCCGCCGCCGCAGGTAGGGGCAGAGCGCGGGATTGAGCGTCAGATGGTTGTAGGGATCGGCCGTCGCGAGCCCGGTCCCGATCAGTTCGTCCCCCAGCGCGGCACACTCCGCCTCCACCCAGCCCATCATCAGGCGCAACACGTCCAGTTGGACCCCGCCATGAAAGACCCCGAGCACCAGCGCCCGCTCCCGATTGGCCGCCGACATCCGCCGCAACGACAACTCGACCCCGGCGAAGACCGACTGCTCGCGCTCCCCGCGGAAGCGGCGCTCCATCTCCTCCATCAGCTCGACCAGTGAGCGATGGGTCGCCTCCACACCCCGGTCGCGCAGCGCGGGGGCGAGCAGGGCCAGGGTGCGGGCGTGGCCGTGGACGGACTCGACCAACTGTTCGATCGCGGTGCGCTCCGCCGCGGCGGCGGCGCCCGCCCCGCCGGTCTCGCGCCCGAGCGCCTTTTCCACCAATCGGACGGCATCCTCGCGGTCGAGCCGCTGCAACTCGCGCCGGTGGTCCGCGGCGGCGAAGGGCGCGGGCAGTGACTCGCGGCTGGTGAAGACGAGCCGGGTCTCGCACTGGGCCGCGAGCCGGGCGCAGAGGGCCAGGATGGCGGTGAGGTCCAGGCGCGCCTCCTCGGTCAGGGCGGGCGGGGTGTCCCGGGCGATGAAGGGCGGCAGCAGGACGCTCTCCATGTTGTCGATGACGAGCAGGGTGGAGCGCTCGCCGAGCGCCCGCTCGACCGGCAGGATGGCAAGCTCCAGGTCCTTGAAGGCCGCGACCGGGCACTAGTTCAGTCTGATTCCTGTTTGCAAGATATTGAAATATATGTATAATATATGATTCGGCGCGGTTTCACGTCACTTTTTTTATACGT